>Ga0307979_1002654_pt1 | contig 12260 bp, 17 predicted proteins | sample OrgLakmetage1058_FD_201833 | JGI IMG/M metagenome (GOLD analysis project Ga0307979, IMG submission 201833) | Saline water microbial communities from Organic Lake, Antarctica - #1058 | ecosystem: Environmental > Aquatic > Non-marine Saline and Alkaline > Saline | place: Antarctica: Organic Lake...
TGTCCACAGATGACTTGGGGCAGGACGTTGGAGAACGCGCTCAAAAGTAAGGGCATTTCGAAGGATTTCGATGAGTGGATCGCCATTGCCAAGGACAGGTCGAAGTGGAGACAGCTGACTCACTCCGTTCCCAAACCTCCTGATGCCTGACGGCTGAAGGACACCTTAAGAGAAAATGATTACAATTGCATTACGCAAAAGGACACGCAGCCCAGTCAGACTTGTTCTGAAGGTTACGTTTTTCTGTTGCTATTTGCCACAGTGGTGTTTCTTTGTATTTTGGGGAGTGTTAACTAGACTAGACTAGACTTTATTAGGATTCCTTAGACTATGGTAAGGGTAGCGTAAATGGCGTTCCGCACTTTGAAGTACGCCGAGCAGAGTGGGCCTTCCAAAAGCAGCTGCCCAGTGCCAGAACCGAGTCGCACCACCACTACTGAGTCCACGTCTTCAGCCGCACTCGCGGTTTCCAGGGACTTCACCGCTAGGCGCTGCTCTTTGCCCCTCCCCTGTAGCTCGACCTGAAGGCTGACGTCCGCGTCCAACCATTTCTTCAAGGTCACGATTTTGGCCTCGGAGGCCCCTACTAAGAGGGGGCAATGCCCTGCTTGGCTGGAGCTCAGCGAGGAGGAGGAGGAGGAGTCGGCAGGGCTGGCGTCGAGCACCAGCCGAGGCGCAGTGTGACCGCGGTGGGTTAATCTACCCATAGCTGCGTGGTGCTCCTTGGTTGCTCGCCGCAGCCACCCCCGCACATGGGCGAGTTCAACTCCACTGAAAGCCCCACTGCTAGCCCCGTCACCACCACTGCCGTCTGTTGGTAATACAGCCTTCTGCACGGGAGCTAGCATTACTTGGGCAAGCACAGCGTCGCTGAGGATGAGATCATAGGACCTTGCATCGAGTTCAAAGGTCACCGTTTGCCCAGCAGCCGGCGCCCAGCTCCGACGCAACAACACCTTTGAATCCGAGTTGCTTTTCCCACCTCTACTGCTGCTGGTCGTAGCAGTCGAGCTAGCAGCAGTGGCAGCAGCAGCAGCAGCAGTGATGGTTGTGGTCGCGGTCAGGCCTAGCACCCGTTCGCCGTGCTGCCGAAGCTCCAAGGAGGCTGGTGTCGGGCCGTAGGCAACCAAGAGGCGCCGCGGCTTGAGATTCCCTAACACATGCTTCAGGGCTGCGCCGTCCGGCCTTCCCTCCAAGTCAATCAAGGGCGTCTCACATCGCACTGTCAGTGCTTGCGGTTCCTTCACCCATTTGAAAGGCGTCGCGGAATCCATCGCGGAATCACCGCCAACACCGTTACCACCTCCGCCGAGGCCACTATTGCTCAGCATGCGGTCTCGCGTTGTCATACCGCTAAGATCACCGCCCAGGGCTGCACTACTACCACTACTACTGCCGCTATTGCTGCCAGCGTTGAGAGAGCGCAAGTGAGAAAGCACGTCTGAAGGTAAGTTGGCTCCATACACGTCAGAAGAAGTGTTATTCGTAGGCTCGTACGAAGTGAGCATGAGGTGCCGCGGCGCCGCATAAAACAAAAACGAGCTCCCTGTGGTTTTGCGGCGCTTGTTCTTGCGAGCTCCTCGCAGTTTCTTCTTTTGAGCGCTGCTTGAGACCAGATCGAGGGACGCCTCATCTTGCCGCCGCGCTGATCCTGCTTTGGACACGGACCCGCTCCTCTCCTTGCGGGTGTTGCTGTTACTGGTTGGCGTCGACGGCGATGCTTGCTTGTCGCCGGATCCTTCGCTCGAGGCCTCGGCCGCGCTCCCCACTACCGTAGGTGCAGCACCAGAAGAAGAGGAAGATCCTGCAGCAGCAGCAGAGGCCGAAGACGACCCTTGCAGCTCTTCAATGAACCTCTGGGTGTCGGCTTCTCGCCTGGCCTCGGCTTCTGCACTGGCTTTCGCAGCCTCCCACGCCACTAGATCCTCCCCCGCGAGAGGGCGCTTCACCGGCACCGTCACTTTCGCCTCCAGGGGCCGCAGCTTGTCCCGCTGAAGCTTCGCGCCCAGGGTACCCGGAGCTGCTCGGCTAGTGAAGACCACCTTGTTGGTGGGGTGCTCGGCCCATTTGGTGAACAGATCCCTCGCAGGGCCAAGCTCTAAGCTCGAGTGGGTCGCCAGCACCACCCACGGCCTCCGGTCGAACCCGGCACTGTGATTGGCGGAGAGGAGGTCCGAGGCCGAGTGCACGATCCGCACGTGGCGGAGGGAGAAAGGGTGCCGCTTTTGCGGGTCAAACGAGGAGGCCACCTCGTCGGACATCCATTCCAGCATGCTTCTCGCCAGGCGCACCACGTTCTCGGCCATGGGGTGCACCAACGCCAACCGCACGCCCTGCTCACACATGGGGGTGCACACACATAGGAAAAAACATGAATAAAACATGTAAATATTTTGCCACAAGACACAGCACACACAGTGAATAAAAGTGGAAATAGGCCGTTTATCTACGCCAAATTCGCAAGAAAGAGCCTGCACAAACAAAAAAGTGAGCTTTTTTTCTCCAAGCTGGAATATCCCACTCTACTCCAATATACTTGAAATATACCTGCGCGAGTCCAGGCTCGGTGTTCCACAACCGGTCGAGGAAGAGCACGAGCTCCAGCACCCTTCCGGCAGCGTCGGTCGGCAAGAGCACGTTGCCGCCACTCCGCACTGTGCTCAGGATGCTGTCCTTGAGGTCTTGCATGCGTTGACTCAACGGCTTCAAACTACGGCCCCAGTTCGTGGCGTCAGTGATCAGCAGCGCAGGCCCGCTACCGCCACTGCTAGAAGCGCCCCCTGCAGCCCCTCCTCCTCCTCCGCTCGCTGCACCACTGCTGCCGCCTCCAGTCCCACCTCCCAGTGAGGAAGACGGGGTCGGCAGGGCGGCTCGGTTCACGCACAATTCACCCCCTAAGGGGTTCATGTCGCAGGCGTAAAGGATTTCGTCGGTTTGCCACTTCAAGCGCCACAAACACCCCCCTAAGCTGCGGCCGCTGTTGACGGGGGTGATGGTTAAGTCGAGGCCTTTCAGGACCAGGGGCTCGTTGTATTTCAGGGCTTTGCAACCATGCGGGCGCCCGTGGTTGGCGGAACTGCTCCTCGTCATGGGGGCAAACGCAGCGTCTACGTCGTCTAAGCTAAACCCTAGGCTATCCACACCCACTGGCCTGGACGTGGCTGCTGCTGCTGCTGTTGTTGAGGTGGCTGCTGCTCCTGACAGCAAGTTGCTTCCACCACTACTGCTGCTTGAAGAAGAAGAAGAAGAAGCTGAGGCGTCCGAGGCAACGGCAGCAAAGGTAGACGTTCGCTGGGGCAGAGCAGTAGAAGGGTCACTAGGCTGGCACTCGTGCGCTTCATACAAAGTTTGGTACCCGAGCGCTAGCGTGGGAGCGGTGCAGTAAATGGGCACTCGGAGGCCTAGTTGCCCTATGAGAACCGGTAGGGCTCCACAGTGCTCCAGATCTCCGAAACTCAGCAACACTAGGTCCACGGGGGCCGCCTTGTCCGAACACGCCGCTTTAAGCCGACTCAATGTAGCTTCTTTGAACTGAGAGTCCCACCTATCCATTCAGAGAATGCACACAATGTTATCTCTGTGTAGGAGGCGAATAGCACTACTTTAATTTAGACTACGAAAGACGCACCCGCAGTCGACCAAGATACGAACGGAGCCGAGCTTCAATAGACAGGAGCGGGGACCTCCACCATGTGTGCCTGCGCCGATGAGCGGCGTCACCGAGACGGAGCGACCGCGCACTCCAGAGGCAGGCTCGACCATTTTCCTGTTTCTCTTGTTTACGGCCCAACCCCTCAGTAGATCGTAAATATACGTATAGTGCCACAGGGCATGTTTCTCATACAGTAAGTATCTGCCACACTGCCACCACTGAAGACTGCCACCACAAATAATTTCGAACACCTCTCCTTGAATAACAGCTCAAGGCATAATATAGGAGCATCTGCACAGGTGCACAGAGGAACCAAGCGGAGCTTCACACTTCCAGGCAACGACAACTCTAGGCATCTTGAAGAATTTACTTATAACAGAAGGGGAGGCAGTCATAGCTCAGGGCAAGTGCGTGAGATGTCTCTCCCAGCGACACCGCCACCTAACCAATTGCTCAAGTCCTCGCCAGGGCCCCCTCGTTCGCCTCCAGCTCCACTGCAGCCTCAGAATGCAGAGACCGTAGAGGTTTCCGACTCGGGCGACAGCGATAATGAGGACCTAAAGAAGGCTAAGCAGCTAAGCAATAGCCGGAAGGCGCCGAACTTCCTCACTTTCAACTTTCCGGTGAACATATCATCGATTCTTCAGTAAGTACCCCTAACAATTGCGATGCGACAGCTCAGACTCAAGCTTGTTGCATCTCCCAATTCAGGCTAACTCAATTTTAGTCTATAGACCCCCCCAATGTTGATAATCTTATTGTCAACACTTCCCTTCCTCTCGATCACTCGCCAGGCAATATCGAAGGGACCGCGTCTGGCCGAAACACGGACCTTTGTATTCCGAAGCCTTCACGGACCCTGCAGGAGTTCAGTGGCGCGCGAAAATGCTGACTCCAGGCACAAACTTTCAGAATCCAGATCACATGGCATGCTTCTTAGAGATCGCTCCAGGGTCGAGTTTGAAGCCCGGACTGAGCCGCCACATTGCCTTTTCTTTTGAAGCAACCCGCGCTCCAACCGCAGGGGCAGCCGAGGCTGAAGCTGCCAAGAAAGCAGGTGCAGCAGAGTCCTCCGACGAAGTGTTGTCGATTTCCGACAGCCCGGAGTCGGTTGTCCCGGCCGCCCCCAACGGTGCTGCCACGCCTCCTCTTCAACCAGCAGGAGCGCTAGCAGCACCCACAACACCGGTAGGCGGCGTTGGCAGCGGCAATGCTGCTTCGGACCTTGGTAAAGTACAAGATAAACACGTTTTCATGGTGAACGGGGAGCGCGACTGGGGGTTTTGGAAGGCGTTCGAAGCGGTCAACTTTCTGCCGTCGATCGGAGCTTGCGAAGGCCCTTTTCAAGTGATAGCGGAACTTCATGATGTGGTGCCCCTGCCACCGTACGACAGGTGTGTGTGTGTGTGTGTGGGGGGGGGGGGTTAACTAGCGTTACTATTGATGGTAGTCGATCTACTAGTTGAATTTTTGCAGTAGTCGAGAAGAGGCTGCACATGTACTGCGAACTCCTTGATCCTTGACCCCCCCCCCTTCCCACCAGTTGCCATCTGTTGACAGCCTCTCTTTCCCCTAATTTTCCTCACCGCCTTCTCGCATATTTGTGCGCTATTCACTCCTTGTACTGCAGCAAAAAGTCCACGGGCATGGTCGGGCTCAAGAACCAGGGCGCCACCTGCTACATGAACTCGCTGTTGCAGAGCTTGTTTCACCTGACCTCGTTGCGCAGCGCCGTGTACGCGATGCCTACGGAGGACCTCGAGACCGACTCGATGGCGCTCGCTTTGCAGCGGGTGTTCGTGCAATTGCAAACCATTGAAACGGCCGTGAGCACCAAGGAGCTTACCAAGACTTTCGGGTAACGCTTTGACTTCGGATTTGAGGTTTTGAGCTTTGAGATTGCTTGTCTTCCCGTCTCTTCTTTCGCCCACCCGCCCCATTGACTCATAAGTTTGTCTGTCTCACGTCATTCGCGTGTGCTCGGACCCTTTCTCAAAGCACCACCACTACCACTGCTCGCAGGTGGGACTCGGCAGATGCGTTTATGCAGCAAGACGTGCAGGAGCTGAACCGGATCTTGTGCGACAGACTAGAGGAGAAAATGAAGGGCACCAGCGTCGAGGGCACCATTGCGAGGCTCTTTGAAGGCAAAGTGAGTGAAGGCATCTAGAAGCATGCACGAGCTAATAGGAAAGAGAGAGACGAACATCAACTTCTCTTTGCATAGAATACCTACATGCCTACCTTTGCCTTCTATCACCCTGACTGCCTCATTCTTTTTCATTCGGTCCCTCCACCCTTCTTTTTTTTCTTCGTCTCACTCTAGGTGCGCTCCTTCATTCGGTGCCTGAACGTGCCCTATGAGTCCGCAAGGGAAGAAACGTTCTATGACATTTCCCTCGACGTGAAAGGGTGCCGCGACGTCGAAGAAAGCTTTCGAAAGTGAGTCATGGAAAGTTTAGACAGGCACTTTGCATCTGCACGACGAAGGAAGAAAGGAAGTAGTAGTAGTAGTAGTAGTAGTAGTAGTAGTAAGCGCAGTGATGTATACTAGTACTGTGCACTGGTGCTTCAAGATCTTTAAAACCGTGCTCCTCGTCCTTCTCTTGATTGCTTTCATCATGCGTGTGCGGCTTCTTCATAGGTACGTAGAGACGGAAAAGTTGGAAGGCGAAAACCAGTACGACGCCGTAGAGCACGGGAAGCAAGACGCCGAGAAAGGGGTGTCCTTTGTCTCGTTCCCCCCTGTACTCAACCTGCAGCTCAAGCGCTTCGACTTCGACATGTACACGGGGGACATGGTCAAGGTGAGCGAGTTTGGACGAGCTGCCATGTTTGGGCTTGTATTGTGTGAGAGACGGAGATGAGACGAGACATGCAAGGAAAGAACGAGGGAAGTTCAGGACGAGGGAAGAAGCAAATTCGCTCCAAAGACAAGGCGGTTGAGTGTTCATAGAAAAGCGTTCTGCCCATGAGTAGTGCGGAATATAGAATCCACTGTGTTTATCGTATCTTACACTTGTTCTCCCTTTAGTTCTAATGTGTGCACTTACCCATGTCGGGCCAATGACTTCTCGTGTTCACCTTATGTGTGATTTTCACCACCAGATCAACGATCGGTTCGAGTTCCCCGAGCGGCTTGACTTAACGCCCTTTTTGAACAAGGACAAAGAGGGCGAAGAAGGAGGCGAAGAAGGAGGAGGCGGTGTCGACAATCGGGGCAACGTGTACCTGCTGCATTCGGTGCTGGTGCATTCGGGCGACGTGAACGCAGGCCACTACTACAGCTACATCAAGCCGCAGAAGGGCTTCGTCAAAGCGGCTGCCATGGCGCAGAAAGCACGAGAGCAAAAGCACGCGAATGCCAACAACGGCGGCGGAAAAGGGCAGTACTTTCGATTCGACGACGACGAGGTTGGCGCGTGTGCTTGTGTGTGCGTGTGTTTGTATGCATACTAATTGACCTGAAACGAAGAGGTTCTTTGTTTCTCTTGGCCTGCCTCCAAGCCACACCACCTCGTTCACTCGAGGTTCCCCCCCCCTGTTTCTTACGATCCCACTTCTTACAACACCCTGTAACTACCCTAGGTGCGCAAAGCCACGGTCATGGACGCGGTGGAAGGCTCCTTTGGGGGCCCGAAATCAGCCCTGCCGGCTCACAAGAACAACGCCTTCAACAGCTGGACCTCGGCCTACATGCTTGTGGGTGAACATCAAAAAGAGGGCTTGTTTCACTCATATTTCAAGGAAGCAAGGGGAAATTGCGGTGTGAAGAGTCTAACTTCCAAAACATATCGTTGTCATGACTTCTGTGTCTTTCCTTAACACACAACAACACCAACACCAGGTCTACGTGCGGGAATCGGAGTTGTCAGAGCTGATGCAACCGGTGCCTAAGGAGGCGATTCCAGCGCACTTGACCCAACGCTTCGTGCGGGAAGAAGGCGAGAAGGCCGCGGCGTTAGCTGCCCGAAAGGAAGCGCACAAGTACATGGACGTACACATCACCTGCGCGGAGGACGTTGCGCAACTGGACAGGTGAGGCGGCGAGATGGCGAGGAAGAATGACGACGACGGAGGAAGTTTCACCGCGTGGTTGGAGCTTTTAGTGGAAGGAGAAGCTCTTCTTGGAGGAAGTTCAAGTCACGCTTGGAATGAGAGAAGAAGAAGTGAAGAAAGGGCTATCTGCACGTGCTATTCGTTTTCTCGAAGTCTCCACTTTCGTTTGTTTTCTACCGCAGTGTCGTATTATCATTTGCGTTTCGTTGTCTGGACCGTAGGTTTGCGTCTTCGTACAACGATTTCGTGCCAGCCTCCAACTGCGGCTACACAGTGAAGATCAAAAAGGAAGCCGAAGTGTGGCAACTGCTGGCCACCATCGAAATTGAACTGGGCATACCCATTGACCGGATGCGGCTGTGGAACGTCGAGCAACGAGACAACCACTCGAGGCGGCCCATGGACTGTCTGGAAGCCGAAAATTTGACGGATATAGTGGCCAAGAAATACACCAGCGAGAGCAACAACGGCCGCTGCGTTTTTTACATGGAGGTAGGTGCGGGTGTTGAGTGCATGCGAACATACATGTGCGCTCGTGTACACACACGCTCTAGTACCATGAAGCTCCCGTCCCCTTTTTAATTCTCTCTGGTCTTTTGCTATGCATGTGTGTCGTGACGCGCTCTTCTTTTTCTTTTCGTTCCACCATCAACTACCCAGTCTCATCCTCTGTTACCACCGCAGGTGCTGCCGGAGTCCGGGGAAGAGTTCCTTGACCTCGATGCGCCCTTCACCGGTCTGCAGCCTTTTCCTCCGAAACCTCCCTGTAACAGCTTGCCTCACCTCGCAGCAACCGCCTATCAGCGCCACCAGCAGGACACAACAACAGCTGAGGCCACAGGGGCGGGAGCAGCAGTGACTGCCAAGTTGAAAAACAGCGACCTTTCAACGGCTGCTGCTTTCAACCAACAAGCCATCACGAAAGCCCGTGAGGACGAGCTCTACGACCCGAACAACCGAGGTGTGGAAGCGGCGAAAGTGGGGCGTAAATTTAGGAATCATGAGCTCAGCTCTACCCACGGGATGATATTCGTCAAGTTTTACAACCCGGACTACGTGCGCGCCATGCATGGTGGCGACGGGCGCGGGGAAGGGGGTTTCCTGTTGCCCGGAAGTGGCACTCGGCCGCACGGTGAGCGTGAGTTCGTGTTCCTGGGGTCGGCCCTGGTGCGGACCGATGCGATTGCTCGGCAAGTGCTGCCTCAAGTGTGCGCTGCCCTCCTCTCGGAACGAGACCGTGTGCCCTCCTCGGGCGGGGATGAAAGCATGGGAGATGGAGAAATTGAGGTGGTCGAAAGAGATGCACGAGGAGGGGGCGCCTCGTCGCCCTCCTTACGCTTGATTGAAGCCATCAAAATTGACGAACTGACGCCGATCGGGAAAGGTACGTTGAAGGACTGCGAACTCGACGACGGAGACATCATTTGCTGCCAGAAACAAAGCGACGTCACCACGGTGCTTATAAAGGACGACGAGGAAGAAGGAGCAGAATTGGAAGGAGGCGGTGGTGCCGCCGCGATGGTCGAAGAGGCACCCAGCGATGTCAATAGCCTAGGGTTTGTGACTTTGCCTGCGCCGGGAAGTGTCATGCCGCTGCCTCGCAAGGTATGAGAGACGATGAAGAGGCTTCTTTCTTCCCCTGAACTTAGTTTGGGGGGAGCGGCAGTGAGGCGTCTCTATTGCTGTCTCGCCTCTTTGCTTTCCTTAACGTATGTGTGTGTGTGTTCTGAGCACCGCACTATCTTGCACCCCCTCGTGTGTGTGTGTGCAGGTGGAGGACTACTACAAGTACCGCGTACACCGGCGCATCCTTCGCCTGTACCCCAACTCGGCCAAGGAGCCTCGAGCGGTGTCGTCTTCTTCTTCTTCGTTACTGCCCTTGCCGTCGCCTAGCATGAACGGCCACGATCCGAAGACGGCGGAGGAGGAGCTTCCGAAGACAGCAACAGCGGCAGCAGCGGAGGGAGAAAAGAGCGAAGACGGCGGCTTCGCTTTAGGGGTCACGGGCGGCTTTGAGCTCGAGTTGTCGTCGATGATGACCGTTGAACAAGTGAGTGTTGGCGAAGCGTCGGTTTGAATCGCTTTAGTTGAAGAGCTCCTTGGCGCCAGCCTGATCACGACCGCACCACCGCAGAACACCGTGTCATGACATTGTGCTACACCCAGGTCAAAACTTAAGCTCACGATTATCCACACCCTTCAGGTGCTCGCTGCCATCGCCAATGCCGTCGGCTTGACCGAACCTCTGCGGTTGAAGTTGTGGGGGGTGAATGGCGTGGGCGAGACGCCTCAGCCGTTGCATTCCCCCTACAACATTTGCGAGCATCATTTGCCGAACCGAGCGTTTGACAGCCATGGCATCAAATTAGAGGGGGGCAAAAAGTACGGCAGCAACGGCGTGCTCTTCTATCAAGTGTTTCCGTACGACATTTTGCAACTTCGAGACAACGTTGCTGTGGAGCTTGAGGTGATCCTACGTTTTCGTTCGTGTTTTTTGAATATAGTTATCATCGCAGGGGGGATTGAGATTGATAATCATCATCCTTGAACTTGTTCTGCCCCTTTTCTGACTCCTTGTTGCCCCCCCCCCTATCGTTCACCTTTTCCTCGATGGAATTTCCGCTCCTGTGTCTATTCTAGGTGGCGCACCAGCATTGGGCGCGAATAGCGGGTACATGTGCCAACGACAAGGACCTCGGCACCCCTTTTGACGTTGCCACAGAAGATATTGCCTCCCTCTGGCCAGACCAACCTCCTATATCCCTTCTTCCCTCATCATCTTCCGGTCATGGTGACGTTGAGGCTGCAGGAGTCGAGAACGGCAGCGGCGAGCCTCATTCTCCACCGCTGCTGCTGCTGCCGCCAGAGAGGATTCATGGTGGCGACGAACAGAGCGACGACTATTTCGCGCGAACTCGGGAAGTGGATGGTGGCGAGCGTGTTCTGACGAAATTCGATCCTTTGGGGGGCACCTGCAGCATCACCTTTCTGGTGCCTCGGGATTGGACGGTGCGGGATGTAGTGGAGTCAGCGAGGCGATTGCTTCGGGTACCCCTACATTACAAACTTCGACTCAACGAGGTACGCGTCTCTGTTGAGAGAAGAGAGCACTCCAACTGAACTCGCGCCGACACGCGCGCACTCTTGACTCTCTTTTTTATTTCTCTCCCTCTGCCACCGCTACCCCGTTGTCTTCTCGCACAAAGTACAGTTGAGCGAAGATCTTTCTTACAAAAAAAAAAAACAGGGCATTTTTTATATTGCCATTTGCTCAACCTCAACGGGTGTGTTTCTGTTCTATTCTCTGCCAGGTAAACCGGCTTCTCGTGGGGGGCACCTTGAAGGGAAAGCAGCCGGTCGGAGACGTGACGCGGTCGCCCCTCCATTCGGCCCACTGCAACCTCAGAAACACGCCTCCAGCCATCGTGAAGACCTCGCTGGAGATTGTCGACAGCGACGAACTGGTTGGAGTACCGGAGGACTCGAACTGGATCCAGGTGGTGGTCTTCAGCTTGACGCGGGAAGCGAGCCGGAAACGAAAGCAACGCTTAGCCGCAAATGCTGCTGGCGCCGCCGCGGCTGCCTCACTGCCGAAAGACGAGGATAAGGCGGACAGCAATGAGGACAACGACGAGATGACGGCAGCAGCAGCAGCAGCAGCCGCCGCGGTGGTGGCGGAGAACAACAAGGCAAGCGAGGAGTCGGTCAGTTGGGACGTGGACCTTCACGGCATCGGCCATTTGACCTACATCTCCCCACACGACGGCGTGAACGCTGTTCGAAGCCGCGTTTTAGACCGCGTCCCGCCTCACTTCCGGGATCTCATCACCTCGCCCTCGAGCCGCCCCGCCATCGTGCGCGACGACGGAAAGGCGACCTTCCTGACCACTTGGGACCTGCCCCCGTGGCAAGAAGGCGACGAGACGGACACCAGCGAGCTCTACGCCCGAGTGGTAAAGGACTTAAATAAACAGGAAGAGATCACTTGGGCATATCCCGACCATTGCGACTTTTACTCTTCCAAGCTTACCTGTTTCATTCTTGTTGAGTGGTGTTTCACATCGCATCTGACTTCATTTCTTCTCTCTTGCAATCCTCCCAGGGGCGCATCCTCGAATACCAGCGAAACATGTCGTACCCGAGGCGCCCTGCTCTGGGGTTCGAAATTCCAGCTCCAGAAACCGAAAGGAAAGTTAAGAAGAGTCGCCGCCTCGATGAAGGCATTCGCATCAACTGTTGAAATCGGAGATAGAAGAGGGCCTTTGAAGGGCGATCTAATACGAGCGATGTTGGATGCCACTTTACAGGCGATGCTGAGATCGGCTGGCGCCCGACGCCTGAGAAAAACATTGAGACGATGCCCTGCTGGGGCAAAAATAGCCCAGAGAATTGCCTCGTGGACCTGGGACGTGACACACGAATGAGCACTCAGTCCCGCCGACTTGTTCGGAGGAAAGGCGCCAGTTGGAGCCTTAATTGGCCTTCTGGAGCGAATTTGCTAGCGCATATGCAGCTCAAGTGCATTCTTTATGTGCCTCTGTGACTGCTG
>Ga0307979_1002659_pt1 | contig 12249 bp, 15 predicted proteins | sample OrgLakmetage1058_FD_201833 | JGI IMG/M metagenome (GOLD analysis project Ga0307979, IMG submission 201833) | Saline water microbial communities from Organic Lake, Antarctica - #1058 | ecosystem: Environmental > Aquatic > Non-marine Saline and Alkaline > Saline | place: Antarctica: Organic Lake...
ACCCGCAGCGGCCGTCAGCAGTGTTTGCGAGCTCCTCCGGCCGAGTGGCCACTTTCGGCGATCAAGGAGGACGCAGGTGCGCATCGCTACACGATAGGATAACCCTGTTCTGGACGCTTTTTACTTTGCAACCTCATTACAACCTCATTCTTCCTGTTCTTTCGTGCGCTTGTAGTGCTTGTGTTGGCGGTGTTCGTAAAACCGTAAAATGTAATCTATACGCAGGTACGAAGTGTCAAAATTGCAGCTGGTGGCTGAGCCCTGGAATCCTTCGGGGTCGGTGGAACTTGCTCGCTTAGGGGGCACTCAGGCTCTGACCAACAGCCATTTAAGCCTAAGCAACGGCCAAAGCTCCGACGAGTTCGGCGTGGTGAAAGGCGAAGGCGAAGGTAGCCTTCAGGGCGGAGGAGGAGGAGGCAGCGTAGGAGGAAGTTTCGATGCCGAAGTGAACAGGGAAGAAAGAGACGACGACGACGACGCAGGTACTTGAGCTCGTCCTACTTTTCTCGAGCACGAATAGAGAAAGGGAGTCTGCAGCGTGTGTCACGATCGGATACACTCTGTTCAGGCGTAGGTCTCATGAGCTAACACGTGAGCACACATGCATTTACATCGGAGACCTTCTTCTTTTAATGCGTACATTCTTTCTCTGTCTTTTTTTCTTTTTTGTTTGCGCGCCCCTAATATGTACATCTTTTTCTTCTATTTCTCCCAACCAGGCGTGATCGACGCGGACGTGCAGCACGCGCGAGCCAAGCGCCGCAAAGCCATTCAAGCTCGCCAGTTGGCCGACGAAGCCGCCAGCATGCCGTCCACCCTCGAGGACTGGCTGGTGGGTCCTTGGTTTGTTTGTTTGTTTGTTTGTTTGTTTGTTTGTTTGTTTGTTTGTTTGTTTGTTTGTTTGTTTGTTTGTTTGTTCGGTTGGTTGTTTGCTTGAATAGTATCTTAGTTGTTTTTACTCGACGATTTTTCACTTTTGTTGCAGATGTTCCCGCTTCTTCAGCAGTTGCTTCTCTCAATCGGAGGCCACGCATCTACCCACACGCAATCGAAACCCATGACGGTGCCTCCCACCTTTCAAGACGTTTTGGTGTCTGGGGCTCCGAAAGGCGTTCGTCGAGCATTCTTAGCGGTTGGCCCTCTTTTTCGCCCTTTTTTTTTCTTATTCTTTCTTTGAGATAATGGCGGTGCCTCCTTACTTTTTCAAGTATACCTACCCGCGATCATTGAAAGTGTGCTCGCACATACATGTGAAATTAACCTCCAAGCAATGCAACAGGTGCTGTGGTCTCGCATTGGCCCTCGAGCCTTAATGGGCACCGCGCTCTTGTTGGGGGCGTACGGCATGTTCGTGTCGGACTCGTTTCAGCTGCGCACTAGTTTCACCAAACCGGGTCTCACCAAGAGGCAGCGGCTGGTGCGCTTGTGGTATGGCTTAACGTGGGCGGCTCCATTGGCCGTGGAACTGCTGAACCCGGGAAGGCTGTGGCCTGTTGCTGCGCTCATGCTCTTGAGGTGTGAATTCTAAATCGATGCATGCATAATTCTATACCATCAAAAGGAGAACGACTGTGTATACTTCCTTGTTAGCACTAAGCATGAATTTTCTTGCGATTGCTTATCTCCTCATACAAGTCTCATCCCGGTCCTTCTTTTTGGATATCTTCTTCCCTCACCTCTTTCTCCTTTATTCAAACAGCCTGCAGTACTTGGCGATAGGAGCGTCCTTGGTGCGGTTTCAGCTCGGCTCGATTGCGCCCACCTTGATCGATCGCCACGCTCGCACCAACAGGTTCGGGTTTCGCTTCGGAGTCTTCGTGGGTTTCGATGACGGTGATGATAGCAGTACTTCTTCTCAGGCCGCATCTCCGCCTCGTCCTTCAGACAGGCCTCCAGACAGGCCTCCAGACCGTGGTCGGGCCTTATTGCCATCTTCAACACTCCGGCAAGCCACTTCTTCGCGTGATCCGTTGCATAACGAGCCTTTCTCTGGATCGCCAATGCGAGAAGAAGAAGGAAGAGCGCCAACGGTAGTCGCTGGTCGTGAACGAGCTGCAGAAGAAACACCAAGTACAGAGAGAGTTAACGGTGATGGGATGTGGCGATAATTGGCGATAATGGCGTAGCGATGCGAATAGCTGGCGATCAGGAATGCGTGAGGGAATCGCTGGGAATAAAATGGCCATTCGGCTGTAGAAAGTTAACGAGGAGCATCACATACCACTGCCGTATGCGCTTTAATTCTTAGATCTTTATTTCGAATGACTCGTAGGTGTTTGTAATGTCATTTGAGAATCAAAACTCGATCCTGGATTGGGAGTGGCTGATTCTTTATCTTGAAATATGTAGTATGTGTTCCCAGTTTTCTGGAATCATGCGGGCTGGCTAAATGAGGCACTAACCCGCCGTAGAATGCCACCCCCCCCCCCCTGGCATTCGGGGGGGGGGGGGGCTGAGATCCATTTAAGAATTAACTGTAAGCTCCATGACTCCATTTTTCATAGATAGTCGCATAGATCACTAGACCGGCTTTATTGCATAAGAACTCAAAAGTATACACACCAAAAGCGCAAATGAGATCAATACTGCCGCCTATTGACCAGCTTCAGCTGTCTCCAGGCCATATAACCCCAACTCCCGCAACCGCGACAGCCTTCCTGGGACCCACATCCTTTTTTGTTCTACCGCGCGATTTCTCGCCTCTTTTTCCTTCTCCTTCTGCTCTCAGCCAGCCACCATCGCCGTCTGATGTCCACACAGCGCGCGCTTGGTTTCTCGTTAGCACCCCGTAAAGAAGAAGCTCACTGGTAGGTGGCGTGTCGTTTGTTTGCTCAGGAGGTGGGAAGAGCGTTGTGGAACGGTTTAAGCCGAGCCAGTCTGGCAAGCATGCAGCTCCATTGGCACCGTACAGCGCGCGTGTGAGCACTAAGGCATCCGACGAATCGACAGACGCTAGCACGGAGCCGCCGACCCAGGTCGCAATACTGCTGTCACAAATGGGATCTAGGACCTTCAACGACGATTCGATGCATTTTGCCAAGTGCGAAAATCTGCTGTCGTTGTCATTGCTGTTGCTAGTGCCAGCGACTAATCGTAGTTCTTCTGATAGGCGGTGTCGAAGCCCTGGCATTGAGGCAATCCCACCGGCTACTAGTACCGCATTAGCCACGCTACGGCGAAGATCCACCTGGGTGAGTGCATATTGAGAGGGAGTTGAAGGAGCAGGAGGAGGAGAAGGGTGAAATGATGTACTAGGAGGAGGTGCACAAGGAGGAGCACCTCGAGAGGTAGCTTTAGTTCATGTTCATATTCGTACACAAACAAGGATGAATGAGCGATTATATCACCGGAACTTTGTCGAGGCACGCCAGCACCGCACCAGCCAACCCTTGCGCAGCCAGGCAAGACGCGGGTGGGTCCAAAAAGAGGATCTCAGTAGCAGAGCTACCCCTGTAGTGATTGTCCTCTTTGGTAGAAGCGCCACTTGTGGACTCGCCAGTTGAATCACTCAAAGGTCGCACAAAGCAATGTTGCAATGCGTTTTCCACAGCTGTGGTGCTATCATCCGCGCCCGCTTCTTCAGTCTTGATTCGCTTCGATTCCTTGATCACAGTCTCAGCCCCGATGGGTATTGTCGTGACAGTGGCAAAGAGAGGTGACCCTAGGGCCACTGCCACCGCACGGGTCTCACTATAGCCAATGTCTAAGACAAGACCAGTGTGATAGCCCGAGGCATGAATAGCAGCGAGCGGTTGTGGGCAGAGCAGGAGATGCCCTACGTGGAGCTAGTTTGGGCACACCATATTCACAAAAGAAAAATACAAAAATCACGGTCAAGAGCGAAAAGGTGTTCACGAGTATGAAGAGTATACAGTACTCGCAAGGTCACTCGAGGAGAGAATGATTGGAGCTTCTGCATCAACTTTGCGCTCCATGAAATGCGCCGTGTAAACTATTTTGAAATCACCTGCTCGAAAGCTACGTGTGCCAAGGCGCAGCGAAAGGCTTTAGGAGCTAAGAGAGGTTCGACGACCATCAATCGAAAGTTTCGCGCTTTACAAAGAAGCTGATCAGCGTATACCCCGGCCAATAGAACGCCTAGTTCAATTGACCACTCAGCTTCAGTCAATGGCAGAGTCCGATTGAATAGAATTCCTAGATTCGACGGTAGCACTCGGCGCGGTTCTCGCTCGCCGCTGTAGCCGACCTTCAGGGATACACTTCCAAGGTCGAGCACCACACTGCGAACCATTTGTTAAAAGAACTGCTCAGGTGTTCGAAACCAATTGAAGGAGGTAATCAAAGGAAAATGCTCAAATGTAACGCCAGGATTAGTTCTCTAGCTAGCCTTTCGCTTCTCTGCTTCTCCACTATTCCTAACTGCCTCAAATCCTCCTATTTGCTTGCTCCTGTTTCATCTCACGTTTCGTGCCATTCTTCATGACCCCCAAGAAAGGGGAGTTTCCTGGTCGTTTGTCGTCGTCACCTCCCGACTCCCGACGTCGCAACTTCTTCTGATGAAAAGGCCCACCACCATGGCATTACGTTTAGCGACACCACGCAGCACACGGGCGCTGGGGCGTTTCATGAGCAGTAAGCCAGGTAACTCTACTGTATACCAGCTTGCTTATGCCGCCTATGTATTTAGTCTCATATTACTTTCGACCTTTCGCTATTCTAGGAGGCCCCGTCGCTCCGACGGATACGCCACCTAAGCCAGGAGGCTACTTCGCACGGCTCGCTCGTCCCGACGCCTCTGGTTCCTTCCAGCGCAAAACTCCTGCGTCCTACGGATATAACGGCGACCCAATCATGGATTTGCCTGAGACTGCGGTGGCGACGCGCGGTATTGGGTCGTTCTACGACCCGAGTGAGCTCAATTGGGTGGATCAGGACGCATCAGAGCCCTGGATCGACTATAGGGACAAAGGTGCTGCCATCACTTGCAAAGGGAAATTGCAAAGGCGAGGTTTCTACAAATCCACCTGCCAGCTCATTGATCTCGACGATTTGCACTTCACGGTAAGGGCTGAAGGTGCTGTGCAGTAAAAAACGATTACGTGAAAGCATGTTGAAGGAGAGTGGTAGGAAACAAAGTGCTAGAAATGCTAGCAAGAAGCCCAAAATGCTTGCATGATTATTAGTCTTATTGGGTGAAAGTATCATTAAGCAAAGAACTGTTCTGGCATGCACTCATTATCATGGTGCTGTGACCTATTATCTGCGTGCACGGTTTTTGTTTTTTTCATGGCAGAACTTGAAATTGTTAGAGTACTTCGTGACGGACAGCGGCTCGATCAAGCCGGCGAAACAGACGGGATTGTGCACCAAGTGCCAGCGGAGAATGGCCAAGACTGTGAAGCGGGCCCGCCAGATGGCGATGATCCCCATCGTGGAAGGGTGGTCGACTCAGGACTTCACGGAAAACATTGAAGACTTGTCTCGGGGCGGCCGGCACGATCGCACGATTTGAGGCTTCCTGAGAGGATCTTAGCACTCAAGCAAATTATTCCGTCTCTTTGAAGATACTGTATGTTTTTCTTGTGAGGTTAGCTTGGTGCAGCATTTGCTTGAAGTCGGTTTAAGTGGTTTAAGGGAAATGTGACATTCAGTATTCTGTATTCGAGTATTCGCGAAGATAAAATTATGCGAGATACATGAAAGCATGCTCATGCTTATTTAGCTGAAGTAATACATGGTGGTACTGAAAAAGAGTCTGGCCGACGGGTCCTTGGAGTGGCTTATGTGAATGCAAATGCGTGCATGGGGCTGCTTTCCACTTTCTAGTCACTAGTCACGAGTCACGGAGTCAAGGCAATTCGCAATTCCGCGAGTTCAGCGAGTTTACGAGTTGCGAGTAGGATTGCTGTCGCTGGAAGTTTCCTCCTAGCCACCACGCCCCCGTCTTATGTGTAGGCTTATCGCAATCCTGTTATTGCTTGTTGCTTGTTGCTGGGTGTGCCACGTGTATCGTGTAGCGCGCTGAGAAATTATTGTTGTTGATTGTGATTGTGCGAGTTAGTTTTAGGCCCCTTCCCCCCTGTAACTTTAAGCCCGGTAAAAAAATGGCGTTGTGAAGACAGTGAAGGCTACTCGTCAAATCGCGAGCGACGTCCATGCTGTAGGTGTAGGTTAGTTGTGGGGTTGCGCGATTTACACCTAGCGAAGTGTCCGGTCGTCTAAGAACTGAACTATCATCCTTTGATCATACTTAGCTGGAAAAACCTACCCACGCCGTGAGAAGAGGTCTGTTCGCACATGTATCGAGCCCAAGCGTACCGGCGAATCCTACGGGTAGTCTGCAAAGCACCTGAATGGCGCACCTACAGTGACGTGGAGGCCTTGATAGCCGCTTTCAAGGGTCGGGGAGAGCCGCTCTTTGCGGAAGTGCCGGAGTGCCAGGGCCTCGGAGCTTCGGCCTTGCACGCGTTGGCTGCTGCCCTTGAAGTGAAACCAACCGATCACGATGCCACTGAAATCGACGACCAAACGATTGAGTCCGAGCACATCAGCGAAGCACCAGGAGAAGGTGACGTGGATGCAGAAGCTAAACAAATGCTGTCAGCTGACTCTTCGGTTGCTGGTTCGGAGCCTGCTACGTCACCTGATGAGGAGCAACCAAAGCTAAGCAACGAAGAAATGGTGTTAGCGAAGGCAGAGATGTTTGCTGCCGCGAAAAGAGCGGAAGCTAAAGCATTGGAGGATGCAGCGCGGGCGTGGGAAGAAGACCCTCGGCGGTTAGTGCTATGTGTGTATGCCATGCTTGCATCTTTTTCTTGATCAGTTCATCATTCCTTCTCCCTACTCTCCATTTCTGTCTTCCTCTCCTTGCCTCTACTAGATGGTCCGATTTTAGCATGGAAGTGCAACAAGGCCCCGAGACTTTGTCGCTTGGGATTCGGTACGTCACCTGGCGAGACCTCGTGGTTCGTCGTGAAGTTGACAGAGCAGTGGAAGAGGCGGCCTCGGCACCACTGACTCTCTCCGATGATGGCACCGCCGACCCAATAGCAGCCAAAATTGCCAAGGTAAAGCGAGAAAAAGAACGTTGAAGTGCATTCTTGGCGATTGATTTTGTTTGTCCATGCATTTGTGTGCTTTGTGCTGCGCGCACGTTCTCAAAAGACGACACTAATCTCATGCCATTCTCTTTTTCTTCTCTTATTCGCTCTCTCCCCCTATCTATCTCCCCTCTTTCTTCCCTCTTCCACAGGTGGTAGCGTTTGCCTCTATGCCCAAAGCCTCTACAGGGCCTATTCTGCAGAGGTTCAAGCCTCAAAAAGCCGGTGCGAGCACCGCACAGCAAGACAGTGACGACCGAAAGCTGGCAGCTGTGGCAGCGCTGCGGGCTCTGGTGCTGCCGAAACTGTCGAGTGCGAACTTCGCCCTGAGGGGGGTGTTCGAGGCAGGAGCGCCGGACGAGGAGAGGGACGCTTATCTAGTGCCACTTTTAATGTCAGCGCAAGTGCGCACTTTCAAAGGGCCGCGGCATTGCCTCCTTTCGGAGGGTGATTTGGCGGGCGCTGCTATGGTGTTGCTGGAGGGGGGCCCTCTACATGTGAAGCGGCGGGACTTGCTGCCCGACGGCACCGTTGCGGACTTCATTGAGCGCACATGTAGCGCCTCGGGCTACAAGTCGGAGGGTGACGTCGAGGCGAGGAGTTTCGTGCACGGCACTAACAGCATTTTTGCCGACGCTGGAGGTGCATCGGTGGTTGAAGGAGAAGGAGAGGGAGCAGGAACAGGAGAGGAGAATCCTTTGGCAGCTGGGAGTATTGCGCCTTCCTCGTTAGGCGACGATGCCACGGTCACAACCACCACACCCAATCAGAGTGGCAGCAGCGTGATCCAGGATGTGGTGGTGAAGGATGGCAGTGACAGCACCGGAATTATATTAGGGGGCGACCTCTTAGGCAGCGATTACGACAATTCCAGAGGCAAAAAGTACACCCGAACGGTGTCGCTGCCTGCCTCCCCGCACACTCCTACCACGAGGGTATTGGTGTTTGGGTCTGCAGGGGTTGCGTGGGCAGTGGCGGCTCGGCACGAGGGGAGCGTGGGGCGTTTCTTGAAGACGGCAGCGCGGGTGGCGTCGCATACAGGGCTAACGGCACTCAAGGACGAGTCCGTAGAGGCGCTGGCAGTAGCCTGTAAGAGGAGGGAACTGGTAAGTAGGGGTTTGGTCTGCACATGTAAAACTATTACAACCACAGATTTGAACCCACAGCTATGTGCATTTATCTTTCTCTTTTTTGCTCTCAATTTCCATTTCTCATTTATGCGCACACACGCGCTTTTCTTGCCCTAATATATACTTACGCACATGAATTAGGTGCTGGGAGAGCGGCTAGTGAAGCAGGGAGATCCTTGTGACACCCTGTATTTGCTCTGCCGGGGAGAATTGAAGCTGCATAGCAAAGGTGGTGAACAAGGACGAAACGAGAGAAGCAGTGATACGCTCGCTAGTAGCGGCCTGGCAATGAGCAGTGTGCCCGAGAGAATAAATCAGCACTCACAAGCAGCAGCAGCAGCAGCAGCCAGGAGATTGACTGAGCCTTCGATACGAGAGGTGGTGCAGCGGTATTACGTGATTGGGAAAGAGTGCTGCCTCAAGCTTCCTTGCTTAGATCTGGGTGAAAACGGCCGCGCCATGAATGTAGACCCTCCAGCATCATCTTCTTCTCCACCTGGCGCTGCTGCTGCGACTTCCAGCGGAGGTTTAATGACCACTAAAATGAAGAAACCTACACTGCTAGCCGCCGCCAAACGAGTAAACGTGGGGTCGCTCCTAGGCACCAAGAAAGTGACCACAAACGACGACGACGACAATGGGTCAAACTTCAAAGGCGAGCGACGCAACAACCACTCGCGCGCATATACATGTACCGCCACTGCCCTGGGTCCCTGCCTGGTGCTGGCTGTGAGCCGAAAGCGTTTGACGGAAATGCCGGCGCTCATTCAAGCAGACCTCATGAAGTGCTTGTTAGCTCCCCCCTTGAGACCCACCGATGTGGCAGGAAACAAAGACCGCACTGCCTCGCTTGAGGTAGAATTAGCACGCAAACTGTCGCTGCAAGCCGCGGCTGAAGCTGCCGCAGAGGATGAGGAAGAGGGGCAACTAGGAGGCAGCAAGAGAAGTGTTTGTGGCAAGGGCGCTCGTAGTTGTCCTCAACCTCCGTCGTTGTTAGCTCAATCGAAGCAGAAAGCAGCACTCATGGCGGGACCAAAAGAATTGCGATATCCTAGCCCCAGCCCTTTTGGAAGCTCAGTCTCGAGAGACAGTTTTGAGCCCAACAAACCTCTGGAGATTCCGCTGCTGCCGCACCAAGTTCAGCCTCTTTCGAGTGCTAGGCTGCTGCAGTCTCTCCCAGGGTCCAAGAAGAAGAAGAAAAAGCAACTGCAGCCATCGTCTGTGCCAGTTGAACAAGCAAAGGAAACAGAAGTGGCGAGTGTGCGCAAACAGGAGGGGCGTTTCATTCTCGTACAGGTATATTCTTTGTCTTCTCCTGCTCTCTTTTGCTCTGAAAATCGCATCTTAATGCTATTTTTCCTGTTAGTTTATGTCTTTTTGAACACAACTTCCTTGTGTCAATATGACTTCTATTCAATCTTAGAACAACGCATACCTTCGTTTTACTTCTTCTTCTCTGCAAATGCATAATTGCTTGCTATCTCGCCAGGTTGCTCTCACCCCGCCACTTTTATCCGATAGTTTGAAGAAGGACCAGCCCGTGTGTTACTTCCGCGTGATTGGGCTTGTGACCTCGATAGCTGCCGCCAGCGCACATGTACAGAAGCTTACCAAAGGGCAGTGGTGTCCGTCCGCAGAAGGGAAAGAAGCACCATCGTCTCAATCATCTTCATCTTCCGCATCATCGTGGCGAAGTGTGCAAGCACCACCACCACCGCCGCCGGTGCTGCCACCAATAATGGTGGCAGAAGAGCTCTCTGCTTCTTCTTCCAATGAACTTGAGTCTACGACAGAAGAAGAGAAAGCAGCAGGAGCAGAAGCAGGAGCAGAAACAGGAAAAACGGAAGAGGCACCAATGGAGAGCACCACCACCACAGTAGATGAAGAAATGGGCTCTGCTGTAACTCCTAGCACACCTCTACAGCCAGCACCTTTAAATACGGAGCCAAACACGCCTATGACTCCCATGACACCAGCAGCAGCAGGCGAAGCAAGTTCTTGGTCTTCATCGTCCTCTTCTACCTCTGCAGCTGCCTTCCCTACAATGCCCTATGCGTCCCCGCTTGTGCGCGATACCTTCGTGCTTTTCGACCAATCGAATCAAGGACGACCTGCCTATGCCTGCTCGTGTGATCTTGGTTTGTTGCGCGACCCTTCCACTCGTGGCGCTATGCAGCTGCCTCCTGCTAGCGTCTTAGCAGGTTAGCGTGAGAAAGATGATAGGACAGAACACAATGAGTGTGGTTTGTCTCTTACCTCACTTTTCAACTTGATTCCCAACTTTAGTTCACCTGAATCTTTCCTCCTCACCATCTTCTACTTCTTACCTTCCTATAACAGCTTTCGGCATTCATCGAGCATCGCAGCCAGTGTTAGAGTTCGATCTCCTTGCTCGTCCTATCGTGAATCGAAAACTCGCACCGCCTTCAACCGTAAGTCTAGAGATAGGATGTAAACTTCGTAGTTTATGTGCAGTGAATAGGAAACAATGCTCGCCAAGTACACTCATTCGTTTTTCTCTGTTGGTATTTCATATCTGCCCTTCTTTTTCTCACAGAAAGCCGTTGAATACCTCGGAGCCGATCCTCACGCGCTCGCCAAAGTTTTGGGCCCCGCAGCGCTCACAATTGCTCCTTCCATGAACAATGGCAATAATCACTCCAGCATGGGGAAGAAGCACCAATACCCACTGCCATTGCGGTGGGGAGTGGACGATTCACATCATATTAGAGCACCGCTGGGGCACTGGCGGTCGTGCGAGCGGGAGTTGCCTGGAGGCGGTGGAGTCGGCGACAGAGGGGTGGAAGGCGAGGACATGCTACATGTAGGCGCTCTGATGGCGACCGTAAAAATGGCGGGGAAAGTGAAACGCCACCGTGCTGCGAAGAAGAGCCAACAGCAGTCGTCCAGGAACTTCGCAGATTTTCTTGGGTCCTTGGGCAGTGGTCCTTCGCTCACAGGAGAAGAAGAAGAAGCGAGCATGAGGAGTGGCGAAGAAGAAAGAGAAGGAGAAGGAGAAGAAGGAGAAATGGCGGCGCAGACCAAGGCAGCATGGAACTTTGTGGCCCAAGAGAAGGAAGCACAAAGAGCGCTGCTGTTGAAAAGACATCACACCATTGCCACGGAACGTCTCAACGCCACAAGTACTACTACTTCAACGTCCAAGCAATTACACCAGAGTCAAGGTCTGCGCGAGTCGTTTGCATCGTCGACGAGCAGCCGGAGCAGTGTGCAAGAGCTCGGGAGCTCGTTTGACAACCGGCCTAGGAACCGCGATCTGCACGACGAGTCCGCGGAGAAGGCTGAGGTGGCGATGGAGCAAACCAGGCAGCGGGGCGCGGTTGGGAGGGCCATGGTCGAGGCGAGGGCGGAAGCTGCGAGAATGGCCAACGGAGAGGTACTTGATAGTGTTTGCTTACGGATTTAGCCTTATATCCTTCGAGTGCTAAAGTTTCTTCTGACTCGGTGCTGTGCTTGTTGCATCTCAATGTCCTCGCTCATTTTTCAATTCCTACAGGGCAGCGCGGATCCAACCGAGAGGCTTATCGACTTGTTTGAATCTATTCGAGCTGTGGAATTGCCGCACCTCTCATCACACAATCAACCACCAAACAGTGGGTCTAGAAATGGTGGAGGCAGAACTTCGCGGCCCACCTCTAGCAGTGCAGCAGAAGCGGAGTCCTTCAGTGGCACGATTGGCCAAAGTTTAGTGAGGAAACCGTTCCACAAGCAGTCGCAAATGCTTTGAGGAGAATTCCTACTTCCATCAAAAGAGAAGGGACATATTCGGTCGCTCGAACTCGAACTAATACAAACCCATATGGTACAGAAGCCAATGCTGCGGGCAGAAGTGGGAATGCGCGTGCGTTGCGCGCAAGTCAAAATCGTAAAGAGGATAATGTGTTGAGGGTAGGAAGCATAATACTTTGGTCGCTCGAACTCGAACTCGAACTAATACAAACCCAAATGGCACAGAAGCCAATGCTGCGGGCAGAAGTGGGAATGCGCGTGCGTTGCGCAAACAAAGCAAGTGCGGAATGATTCAGGAGGGAGAGGGG
>Ga0307979_1002660_pt1 | contig 12248 bp, 13 predicted proteins | sample OrgLakmetage1058_FD_201833 | JGI IMG/M metagenome (GOLD analysis project Ga0307979, IMG submission 201833) | Saline water microbial communities from Organic Lake, Antarctica - #1058 | ecosystem: Environmental > Aquatic > Non-marine Saline and Alkaline > Saline | place: Antarctica: Organic Lake...
AAGCAAGTATTAACATTAGAAGTAAGGACTTCGTACGCACCCTAATAAACTAATTAGAACAATGCATTGCACTTCATACTTTTTCATTTTATTTCATCACCTGGATTGCACCATTTCATCCAGAATGTCGCGCGCATGCACATCGGTGGTGCACAGCGCCACCACCACTTTGCGCTGTAAGCTGGTTAAATTAGAGCGAATCAGGAGCACCAAATTGTTCAATTCCCCGATTTGCCACTGCAGCCACGCCGGCATGCCTCCTAGCGCGTCGTCGGATCGCAGCACTTGTTCGGTGCCTCGAGCCCACGTCATTTGAGCGACAGTTGCTACTACTTGACCGGGATGCAGAAGCTCCGAACACCACAGTTTGCGCTCCTGTGTAAGAAGTCAAAAACAGTAGTATAGAAAAGAAGGGTTTAGGTAACAGCAGGACGGCAAGGACAAAAAAGAAGAAGAAAACAATCGCATGAAGAGAGAAGTTTGCAAACAAACAAACTCAATATCTGAAGCTCGTCATTACCTTGGTGTCGTAATCAAGCAAGCCTTCTTTCAGTGCCAGGGTCAGCTCCGACTTCATGCGTTGCTCCACCAGGGTCATCCAGTCCTCGACGTTGCCTCGCGCTTTGAGGTTTTTGCCCAGACTCACGTGCTCGTTTTCCCCCGACACCATCTCCAAAATGTCAATGCTGCCCTCTTCGGCGCCGAAAGTCAGCTTCACCTGATGATGATCATCGTGCGAGTGTAGAAGGGAAGAAGAGAATGTAAATAATAACAAATCAAGGTGCGCACGTGTCGACTTATACAAGGAGGAGTACAGTACATAACTACTACAATAAACAGAGTGCAATCACACTGTAAATAAATCTTACCAAATTTTCAAAGCACTTGCGGAGGTGCGGTTGCACAGCTTGAGGATCCTTGGCTTGCGCCAAAATTTGAAGCAATTCGTCATCGCTCAAAAAGTAGAATCGCGGAAAAGCTGCTCGTTTGGTTTCCAGATACTCTTCCAGGGACTTTTGAATCTTGTCGAGAGCATTGCTGTGGGTCTCAAACATCATCTTGCGGCCTTTCACCGTTGCCGCTTTCAGCGCATTGGGCTCATCGGCTGTCGCCTACACACAACAGCGAGAATGCAATTGGGGCACACACGGGCCATTCAGAAGGGGACAAAGTGAGCTCAACAACAGCAACTGCAAAGACAAAAGCGAAAGGAGCAATTGCATGCGCGCACATACTGGGACTTGCAATCGGAAAGTCAACCAGTACAAGCAACATCATTTTTACAAGATAAACAAGAAAACCCCGGCTATATTCCTCATACCTTCATGGTAGCTTTCCAGCTCACGTCCACGGTTTTAAACATCTTGGCCGCTACGGGGAGCTGGCGCACAATATCGGGAGAACCGAAGATCGCCTCGAGGTACATCCAGTTTCTGTTTACAACACAACAAAGCACAAGAAAGAGAAATTATCATCAAATGGGTGCATGCTCAGAGAAAAAGATTTGTCAAGTATTGAATTTGATGTGTACATCTAAAGAGACTCAAGGCCCGACACTTTAAAAAAACAATCAAACTTTGACAGAACGAAAAGCACGAATCATTACCGTTGCACGTTCATCCATTCGTCCAAAGTTTCTTGCATCACGTTTAAGGTGTGGCGCCACTCTTCGACCATGTCCCGAATGCCCGCCACGAACCGAGAGCTCAGCACCGTATTTACGGTCACCAGGGAATCATCGAGGTTGGCGACCACCTCCGAGATGTCCCCCAAGATGTACAGGTCCTTGACATCCTTGTAAGGCTTCACTTCCAGCTCACAGGGGCCCCATGTCTTCACCACTTTGGCCATCATCCCTTCGAGAACGGCTTCTTGCACTGCGGTGGTGGCAATGTTGGTGATTTGCTCCTGGTAGTGCGTCACGTTGCGTTCAATCAGACCCCCTAGAGTCATCCCCTCGTCGCCATGAATTTCGAACCCAATCGCGTCATGAATCAGAGTCCAATGGCGATCTTTGAGGGAGTCGTTCCGGAGGTCGTTCACTACAGGGAGCACCGGACTAAACTCGTCGACTTCGTCCTGCAAACGCTTCACCACCGGATTGGTCGGCAAGGCTTTGCTGCACCGGTAGGCCGTCTTGTTGTACTGGGATACCACCTACGTCATGTGCAAAATACAAAGACGAAAAATATAACGACGACAAAAAACCATAGATACAAATATACAAGCTCCAGACATTGAAAAACGTGAAATTCATGCGCAGCCTCACCTTTTCAAGGTCGTCGGACGAGACAGAGCCGACTGGCAGATCTTTCCATTGGGCCGTCAGTTTCGTGAAGTCCCTCGAGGCAGTCCACAGACTCTGTTGCATGTTCATGAGAGCCGCTACCTCCTCCAAAGCATCGTACTCGTCCGCCACCAACCCCAGCACTTCCTGGTAGTTCGCCATCTTCTTGCACTTCTCTTCGGTAGCTTTAAACTGCTCGGACAGTTTCTCGACCGCCTCCACTGTGGAGTCGATGTTCGCGTCGAGATCAGCGAGTTTGGGCTTCTCAAGGGCCTCACGCGTCGCTTGCAAGGCACGGTTGAGTAAAGGCACTTCGTCCGCGATTTCTTTGGCAAATCGCTTGGTGTCTTCGTCCTCTTTCGATTGGGCGACTTGAATGCCCGACTCCAACATCCCCAAGTTTTGCTCCACCTACAATACAGCAGGATCAAAATCAAAAGAAGAAGAGGAATTACACGGAGGGCACAATTGTTACGTCAAGTAATTCTACCCTAGTATTTGGGGACAAGGTAGCATTTTTTGTTTTGATTGTGGGGAAGCGTTAAGTACCTGAAAGAGGTCGTCCTTTTGTTGATCAGGCAAAGGCCACCCGTTGTTGGTGAGCAGAGCGCCCATCTCAGCGATCCGGTCTTGGCGCTTGCGAAACACCGGCATCGCATTCAGGGACTCCGCGGTGACTACCTTCTTTTTCACGAATTGCTCCACCGAGGTGGGGGACCCCGCGACAATCGGCAACACTTGGTTGATCTCCTCCATCAGTGCTTTGCTCGACTGGTCCATGAGCACCGGTAAATGCTGCTTCAACGCCAGCAAACACTGCACCGGCGAAGGCATCAGCCCGAGCTTCAAGTGACGGCTGTCGACGCACAAACAGGCAACGTCAGCGGCTGAGGGAATGCGACTGAACTCCGTTACCATGCCCTGTACGAAAATGAAGAAGAATTAAACGAAATGTCAAGCACAGTGGAGAAATACTGCACAAATGAATACACAATTACAAAAGGCAAAGGAGCGAAATGAGGCGCACATGTGGAACTGTCTAACAAATGCGCATTTGTTGCTCTTTCCTTTACTGTAACTTGTATACCCCAGCTGTATCAATATCAGTTAAACTCCATCACACCGCACCTGGTACTTGACGATGGTTTTCGCCAGCACATTGAGGTCAGCGTTGTCGCCGTTGAACTTGTCGGTCACGGTCGCCACCAGAGCCTTGTTCTGCAGGAAGGTGCCCACATACGGCTCAAACACCGCCAAATACACCTGCACCCCTTTGTAGGCCTCGCGCACCCCCTCCACCACCAGAGCCGCGCACTCTCGGAACTCGGCGTCGGCTCCCACTACATGATGCAAGGGAGTGGAAGTGTCGGGCTCTGTGGCGCCCTCTGCCACCGACCTAGTAGTGTAATAATACAGGGGTATCACACGAAACAAAGGTAAGGTGAAGACGAAAGAAATGAAATGATGGTGTCAGTTCGGAGAGACAAAAAGAGGAGACTGGCCGTGAAAGAATATTTCATGCCACAAGACTCACAGATAAAGAAATCCTCCAGTTATGTCAGTCAAAAGTGATCATCATCAACTCACCGGTAAGCGTCGAGAGCTGGCTCGGAATAAATCCGCCCTGGCACTGAAATGAGCCTGAGCGCTTGTTCCATGCAGGTATCCAGCGCGGAGGTCACGTCGCCTACAGACGGGGACGCTTCCAAAGACGCAATCACCCCGTCTGCCTCGAGCACGGAAGGAGTTGCTGAGTCGTCCTCTTTTCCGCCACCCTTCACCACAGCCAGGTTCGGAGGCGGTTTCTTGCGCTCTTTCACGTCCGCGCGCACCAAAAACACCGGCGCCGAAGACGACGCACTTGAAGAGGAGGAAGCATTCTTGGCAGCACCGCCGGCTGCTCCTTTGTTAGCTTTGGGCTTGGGTGCTGGTTGAGGAGGTGGTTTGTCGTTTTGCTCCGCAGTGGACATGCCCTAGGTTGTGGTGGAGTTGACAAGGGTTCCTTGCTGTGATCAGAGCATAAAGACATCAAATCGTAATCAAAACAGCGCACAAACATTACGATGGTTGACCGACCTCCAGATCGTCCAGAAAGCGAACCGACGACGACATAATCACGGGGGTATCTTCTTCTCCCTCCGCGCAGCGCAGAGGCACCTTCTCCTCCACCGCCGCCTCTGCCGCCTTCTTGTCACCGCCCTCTTTCGCCTTTGCCGCTGCGGCTGCTGCTTCCTTAGCCTTGGCGGGAGGTTCGGGCACCGGGGCCTTCTCCATCGCCTCCATGTAGTAATCGAGCACCTGGCGGGCAGGTTTCTTGGGGTTCTTGTCTGACGAGAACGCCACCGCGACGTCGCGCACCGATTCGATCGCCAGAGCGCGCAAGGCCCCGACTGCCATGAAATCAACGAACCGCATGAAGTTGGTTAAGGACCGGAGCTTAGAGCGCAGGGCAGCCTTGTCCATGAAAGTCATCGGATGGTCCGCCTCAATCTGCATCTCCACCAAGAATGCATTCACTGTGGTGTCGCAGGCCTCGGTCACTACGCGCAGCACTGTAGAATAGAAGTCCTCCAGATCCCGACGCAGTGTTTCTCGCACCTTTTCACACCATCGACGAGAAGAGTGCACGTCAAGGGAGAGAAAAAATGAAGGAAAGAAAACGAGGGGACATAAATCAAAAGGACAGGATCTAAACCATACATGCGACTTTGAACCAAATTATTCGTACCGTTTCTTGTTCGGTGAGAAAGCGCTCTAGTTTAAACGGCGGCGTGAGCGCAGCCACATCCTCGCCTCCTCCTTTCGCAGCTGCCGCTGCCGCCGAGCCTGTTGCGCCGGGCAAGCCCTGAATCAACCGCTGGTTCTCCACATCGTCGCAGTGGCCGTGGACTGCCGTCAAAGCGGGCACCATGGTCGGCAAGAACCGAATGCTTTTGTTCAAGGCCTGCGCGACGTTTGACATTTTGCCCCTTCGCACCCCTTTCTTCCAAACTGTGAACTGCTTCCAGAGACGGAACCGCCGAAAGAAGGGAATGGACCGCAGAATTGCTTTGAAAATTTCGAACTCATGCTCGAAGCGGGCTAAAGTGGAGAACGCCGCATCGCCGTGCGTCACCACGGTAACCCCATTCAAACTCAGCGTGCAATGGTCCTTCGGGTCAACGTCGGTCGGTCCCGCTGCCACGGAGACCTGGTAAATCGCCGTAGCCGTCGGCTTTTTCTTGAGCAGCAGAAATCCCCCCGCTTCGAGATTCGCGACATGGGTTGGCGTGAGGCGAAGCGACTGCACGAAGGTCTCACCGTCGAGCGGGGGTGGAATCGCTGTCGTGGGTCGCTCTGCCTCGGTGCTGGGTACTGCAGCAGCTGCTGGTGGAGGTGGCGCTTCATCTACAGCGGCCGGCGCCAGAATGCCGCCCTCGCCGGCAAAGCACGCGTCCAAGTCCTCGTTGTCACTGAAGCCGCCCGAGCCGTCGCTCCGCGCACCCGGTGAACTTTGGCCAGTTTTGGCTAGCGTTGCCCTCAGAGGCGAGGTGACAGGCAGGCGATCAGCTTTCACCGTAAGCCCGAGCTCAAGACCACCGCTCCCCTTGAAGCCTCCTCCCTTCGTGGTGCCGAGGACTGCACCACCTCCCATGGGAGAAGCTCCAAAACCCGGAGCGCCGAAGCTGCCACCAATGCCTCCGCGCGGCGCATTCCCAGGCACCCGAGCTTTGAGTGTGCGTGCTACGGGAACACCACTGCCCGCGCCCACATCGGTGGCACCGAGCCGTGCAACTGGCCCTTTCTTGGGCGCCAGCTTCGCAGCGGAAGAGGCTTTGTTGTCACCGCCTTGGTAAAGTAATCGCGCGCGAAGTCTGCCGATGGAGGAAAGGTTACATGAATGATCACATAGCGTTATATAATGAGAAGTCTCTCATAGAAAACCACGAGCAATGCTAATTTTGTGCTCCTAGGTCTAGATAAAGCCTCCAATCACTTACTTTTCTGCTTCCATCTTGAAAGATGTAGCGCCTTGCAAACCGAACGCGCAACCGCGCACCAGCCACAAGGGGCAGCGCTCAACTCCCGAGAGTTCCCCTAAAACTCCACAACAGCGCAACAACAGCCAGCCAAGCGCTCAACAGCAGCAGCAAAAAAGTCGATGAAAAAGGAGAAAAGGACCATTTTTTTTTTCAAAAATCGGTCTTCTTGTTCTCAGCTCTGGGATTTTTGCTTCTGCCGCGCTCTTGCCCACCGCCCGCACCATGTATGCCTTGCGAACAGACTCTCGCGAATGCGAGGAAGGGCGAGCTGCCATACTCATTGAAGGCGTTTGAATTGACTTTATATTCGTGTATATTTTATAATATTCCGAGACGTTCACATGCTTGATGCATCCCTTGATGACCGCTTTCCCCGTGCGTCCCTCATTACACAGGTCGATCGAAAACTGCCCCACCTCCGCGCCCTTCTTCGGCTTTATGGGCGTGACTGCGGCGCTCGTCTTCGCCAGTGCGTGAACATCTTATTTCTTGTGCGGACGCCTTTCTTTCTGGGCTATTTGCCCGCTACTTTCTCTTGTATTCGAATTGGCACCCCATATCCCCGGTTGTCTCCTCGTCCTCTTTACCTATCCGGACTTTCGGGTTGTCCTGCTGCAGATATCGGCGCGGCGTATGGCACAGCCAAGTCAGGCGTGGGTATTGCTTCCATGGGTGTAATGCGGCCGGACCTCGTCATGCGTAACATCATCCCGGTAGGCGCGTAGAGATGAGAGAAGGGTTGAGCGGTAGTTTTCGGATGTGGCGAGATCCTCATTAGAGTAGCGAAGCGTGCATTTGTTTGTTTGGAGCGATTGTGAGGTTGGGGGTTTATGTGAATAGCGGGTCTAGTGCTATTTGTGCAATGGTACTACAGATCTGTAGTGGCAATTCGATCTCACTCTGGTGTGTTTGTCTTGTTGTCATCAGGTTATTATGGCGGGGGTGTTGGGCATTTACGGCCTTATTGTCGCGGTGATTCTGCAAGGGCAAAGTAAGATCTCGCTGGGTGCTTTTTGTTGAACGTTGCTTTACCAAGCAAAATAGCTACTTCTTAGTAGTGGGACCATGTGGACTGTTGTAGCCACACCCTTTGACACTCGAAGATCAATTGCACGGATGTCTTCTCCCTGAGGCTGATGTAAGTGTACCTCTAACACCTTTCTCTTTTTTTTTCTCAATCTATTCAGTTGAGAAGCCTGCGGACACTGGCAGCGGCATGGCTACCAAGTTTTCCAGTTACACGGGCTACGCGTTCCTGTCCGCGGGCTTGTGCTGCGGCCTCTCAGGCTTGGCGGCCGGTATGTGCATCGGCGTCGTAGGCGACGCAGGAGTGCGCGCGGTGGGACAGCAAGAGAAGCTTTTCGTCGGCGTGATCCTTATTCTCATTTTCGCGGAAGCTCTGGGCCTCTACGGCCTCATTGTTGCTCTCATCTTGTCGCAAAACACTGCCTTCTGCTAAACTTTCAGAGCGAATTTTGGGCTGGCCTCTGGCCTTGGGAGAATTGAGAGCCTGGGGCAAGCTTGCTATGGGCGGAAATACAGAAGCGCGCAGAAAGGAATTCTAAAAGTTCGCCTTTCGAATTGCCGGCGTCTAATCCCGGACTACCTGGAAAAACTTTTGTCGTTATCACGAATAACTTTCATGAAATATCAATTCACTTTTGTTGAAAGTCTAAATCTCGGCCGTTCTCTTTTTCAATTTTATATTTATATTTATATAGTTCTATGCCTTCGAGTGCGCTTCTAAAAGAGGGAATTTTGTTCACGATCCGAGTTTCCGATTTTTAACATCTTTTTATTTCTAAGTAACGCAATTATAAATTCCAGATCACTGATCACTCGCGAACTCGCAATTGAAAATTGTAAGAAAAAGAACGGCATTCCGGTGGAATGGCTTGAAAAGGAACAAGGAAGTTGTTTCATAGGCGAAATCAGTCTAAAGCTCCCTTAGCGATGTGCGACTTCAAACTTCAGGCAGATGCCGCTCCGTTGGTCATTCAGCCGCACAGAGGCACAGAGGCAACACAGCCAAATCGCGATCAAACTCCTTTTCCAAAAAATAGAGCATGCGTTCCCCCTCTTTACTTCTTCTTGCGCGGAGGAAGGCCAATCAGGGCACGAAGATCATCGGTGCGCAACTCCTCTGTGTCTCCGTCCTCGTAAATCACGCTAAAGAACTTCTTTTCCTTGTTGTACTCCACCACCGTGCCGGTGAAAGTGCCGTGGCCTTCGAACTCCTTGGTGAAGGTTCGGCCAATTTCGATGCCGTGGATCTCATTCGGGTTTTTCGCTTTCTTCTTGCTCACTGCTTTTCCAGTGGAAGGGTCCCATTTCGTCACGCCATTGGCGCCAGGTGCAGCGGTGCTGCTGCTGTCCTTGGCAAACCCACTGCCGCTCTTCGCGCTCTTCATGCTGTTGATCTTGCCCTCGGTTGAGTTCCGGTCGCTCTTGAGCGGCTTCCCCGGCTTTTTGCTGCTCGATAAGCCCTTGGGATGCGACGATGCGTCTCCGAAGTCGATCTTGGTGCCTCGAGCTGCGGCAGCTGCCTCTGCGCCACTGCCACCTACCCCACTGCTAGAGCCATCCTTTGAGACCATGTTGCCACCGCCGAAGCTGATACCCGCCGATAAACCTGCGGACAAGCGAGCCAGCTGTTGCTGCAGCGCCAGAATTTCCTTGTTGACCGCTTCGCTCTTGGTCTCACCCACTCCGTTGCCGGTGAGGATGCGGGGGCGGTTGGGGACCAGTTTTCGGAGCGCTTTTTCGTTGTACACGAAGCCCGTTGAAACGCGGAGGCGGCTGACGTCGACCATCAACTCCAAGTCGTCGGAATCCACGTACCTAGTAGGAAGCAGAGAGTGAAAGGGCGAGATGAGGCGAGTGTTCCAAGAGCCGTGTACGAGACGGGAGAGAGAGAGAGAGCAAATAAAAAAGAGGAAACGAAAGGTACCTTCTGCACCTTCGAGAACATGCATGCATCTTTCGTCCTCCTCGTCCTGTTCAATCCTCACCCTACATGTAAGTATACAAGTACATCTACCATCTTACCGGATGTCGTAAGTGGGGTCAGTGCCGGGCCGGCCGATGTTTTTGCCTTCCACTACGGCCTTGTACCATTTGGTGCCAAAGCGCTTGGTCTCCACCGGGTCGCTCACTTCGTACTCGTAGCCGTTGAAGCCCATCACTCGCGCCGGGTCCACCCCGTCCTCCGTGTCGCCATCCGCGTACGCCACGCTGTAGGTGCCCTCCTCGTCGTGGGCGTCGGCAATTTCGGCGTTGAACCACAAATTCCCGAACCGCAGCACCAGGACCTGCTCCGAGGGCGCAAACGCGAAGCGCCGCTTGACGGTGCCCGAGGCACCCCCATAAGTGGGGGAAGCCCCCAGGGCCCCTAGGGTCTCGTGAGCCGCATCCTCCAGCCCCACCGCACTCAACATGGAGAGGGCCAGGTTCGCGGGTGTCTCCATCGCGCTGCCTGCTCCTCCGGGCACCAGAGCACCGCCGTCACTGCCTTCTCCCAGTATTTCGGCAGTGTTCGGATCGACTTCCTTGCCTTCGAGCGCCATCCGAGCCGCAAACGCCGAGTGCAGCATGGTCTCGGTCTCGCCTAGTATGCTGCCTCGGTAGCCTTCCACTGGCACCGTGACCAAGAAGTCCTTTGGGGCTTCCGCCAGATCGTTGTGGCGGAAAGGCCCAAATTCGCGCTTGTCGCGGCACCGCAGCACGTACACCACTCCTTTCCCTTCGTCGATGTTGGTCACCTTGCACCGGTCGCCCGCTGAGAGGCCGAATTTGGCGGTGATACCCGGCCGCAGCTGCACCACCTGATCTTGGGCCTTGTACTGGACGTCTTCTTCGATGTACACGTCATCGGGGTCTTTCCCGACGTCTTCCCAGGGCGAGGGTTCAACGTCTGCCACTTGACCAACTGCCACCGCCCAGCCGTCCACATCACGCTCACTGCTGAAGCACAGGCGCACCGCCTCACCTCCCGCCGCCTTCATGAGGTAAAACAATTGGTACTTTTGGCTGGCCGGGGCATCCCAGCATTTCACCCGGCGGATCTTCTCGACGTCACTGACATCGGTGAAGCCCACGCGCATAGCGCTGATCGCACCTCCTTTGGCGGCCTTGTGATAACTCAATTCGGAGCCCCGCAGCTCGAGGTAGCGGCGGTTGAGCTTGGAGTTGAAGTCGTCCGGGTAGGTTTGGAAAATAGTGGTGCGTTTCACCCGGTGCAGCACCTCCTTGTGGAAGCCCACGTCACCAAAGTTGGGCACATACGCTTGGGCCCAGCCTTCGAAATCAGGCGGTACCATGTCGCCGTTCTTGATGAAGTGCAGCGTCAAAGGGTAGCTCACTTGGCGCAAGTGATCCATCACCTCGTTGAAGGTCAAGCCCACCAGCTCCTCGCCGTTCACCCCCACCAAAAAGTCCATCAGGCCAATTTCACCGCACAACTCCGCGGGGCCCATGGCGCCATTGTCCTTGCGCGTGAAGCCCGTCACCACCACGAAATCATGGGTGATCCCTGTATTGGGGTCCCGGTTCGCAACGCCCTTGAGGACCAGGCGCAGAGGCTCGGGCTTCTCAAAGTTCACCTTGTAGGTCTCCAGAGCCGCCAGGTTTCCCCCCATGATTTGCATGCTGACGTTGCGGCTGGATGGGTCCTGCCGCCGCTGCAGCCGCTTGTCCATGTAAATCTTGCACATTTTCGCGTAAAACTGGTTCATGGCTTTCTTCCGCCGGAAGTTCGACTGCACAATCGAGGCCGCCGCCGCCATTTCCTCGTATTCGGCTTGTCGCTTGGCGGCGTCTGCAATCACATTTGCGTCCTTGTTGTCTCCCCCACCGCCGTTGACCCCGTCATCGAGCTCATCCTCTTCGTCCGCATCCGCTTCCTCGTGCTCGGCCGCCTCTTTCGCCGCTCGTGCTTCCGCGGCTAGCTCCTCGGCGGTCGGCCCGGTGAAGCTGAGGCGCTTGAAGAGATCATTAAAGGAAGTCACTGGTTTGTCCACGAGGCCGCCTGCGGTCATGAGGCTCCCGAGCACTGAGGCTTTGGCCTCTTCCTCGGCCTTTTTCTTGGCCGCCCGCTCCACCGCCGCCGCAGAGGCTTTCCCGAAGCCCGGGCGGTACCCATTGATGATGAACTGCAAATTGGGCAGGCATTCTTCGTACTTGACCAGGTCACCGAGGCCGTGCGGGGACACATTCATCGCCAATTCCAGGCGCATCTTGTGGATCCCGTACTCTACCCCAATCCGACGAATGGTGGCCTCTGGCAAGAGACCACTGAACCGAATATCGGCCCGGTTAAGAGCCGTGTCCATTTCTTTGATGGCCTGGTTGTTCTCGAGCCGCTCCTCGAAGCTGAGCTTGGAGTAGCCCAGCGTAATCTTGAAGCATTCGATGAAATCGTCGTGGTTCACGTCCCCATGGTGGTTGCGGGAGCAGGTTTTAATCGCCAAGAAAAACTGCTGCTCCACCAGCGGGATGGCCCCCGTGTTGCGCGCCAGTTTCGTCATGAGTTCCTCCTGTTAGGGGGGGCGTAAAAAAAGGGGGCGGAAGGAATAGTGTGAGGTGAGGGCGAGGATTTAGGACTCCAGAGGTGGGGGCGCGCACCCATGCATATGTATAATGCGCTGAAAAGAAATAACTGCCTAGCTGCGTGTTACTCCGCTGTATTTTTCTACCCATCACTCCAATTTTCCTTAGTTATCCTCCTGTTCCCCCCTTTTTGATCACTCACCGACAAATAGCCGGTGTCCAGCACATCGGCCTTCCGCACCGCCTCCCTCAGAGTGACGCAGGCGTCCCGGAACTTGGCCTGCTCGCTGAGCCGCAAGCGGCGGAGCTTGGCCTTCTTGAGGGCCATCCGGTGCTCCACTTTTTCACCCTCGTCCATGTCCTCTTCCTGGGAGACGAGAGAAAGAGAGAAA
>Ga0307979_1002664_pt1 | contig 12235 bp, 10 predicted proteins | sample OrgLakmetage1058_FD_201833 | JGI IMG/M metagenome (GOLD analysis project Ga0307979, IMG submission 201833) | Saline water microbial communities from Organic Lake, Antarctica - #1058 | ecosystem: Environmental > Aquatic > Non-marine Saline and Alkaline > Saline | place: Antarctica: Organic Lake...
AACCCCCATTTGATTTTCACACGCGCAACTCAGGCACCGGTATGGAAGGACAACGATACGACAACAGCACACGCTCAGCGCACCTTGGCAGCAGCAATGTCAGCCGTGGCCTTCCACCGTTAGCGCCAGCGGGGCCGTCAGCATCAATGCGGGAAGGAATTGCTTCGAGTGGGTCTTCGGCAACAGCAGTGAAAGTCCCTGCTGGTATAGTGTCGGCGGCTGCCGCCCTTGTGTTTGCGCGCAACAGCGGCCGCAGCACTCCTGAACTGCCTGCTGCAAGTGTGAGCTCTTCCATTGGTGACGCTGCTGGCCCTGATGACTACGGCAATGCCTACGTGAACGGAAGTGGTAGTGGTGGTGGCGGTGGCTACGATGGCGACCGGGGAGGCGCTTTTGAGGACAGCAACGTGAGCTCAGCGGTGAGCCTCGGCAGCGGCCACTTCTTCGGCGCTTCGGAAATGGAGACGGCTGCTTCGGGCAGTGGCGTTGGCTATAGTGCGAGGAGCTCGCAGGCTGCTTCACCAGATGAGTTGCTTTATCGCCCTGGTGACTTCACGAGTGACAGCAGTGGAGACGAAAGAGAAGACAATGTCGAAGGCGAAAATGACGACGATGAAGGTTACGACGACGACGAAGACGAAGGAAACGACCGGGAAGAACACGAGGAGCAAAGGTTCGAAGGTGAAGGTGACAATGACGACGACGACGGCGAAGCCGATAGCGACGAGAGCGAAGAGTTACTTCCTGAGTGGCGAAACCGAAGCGAGCCGCGTGCTGCAGGTGTTATGTCACCCAGCTCGGATAACGCAACGGCTGGCGCAACGTCAACCGGAGAAGCCAGAACAACAGAAGGAGATGCAACTGGAGGAGGAGATTCCGGAAGAGGAACATCAGCCTACGATGCTAGGCCCATTAGCCCAGGCACCGAGCTGGACGATGAAGCGGCTGCTGGACGGATGGCGTGGTTCTTGCGGGAAGCTTTGGGGGGCAGTTTGGGACGGCCAGAGGACCGGCGCACTCTTTCGTCGTCGTCGTCTGCCGGTCGCCATCAACCGACGGCTGATGCCGCCGTGGCAGGAAACGCGCCTTCTCACGTCACATCGCAGCAGCCACAGCAGCAGCAGGCTACTTCTCAAGCTGCTGCTCCAGGACCTTTCGAAAGGTTTGCGTCAGGAGCTGCCTCGACGATGGCGAGTTGGTCGCTGGGCAGAGCAAGCAGTGTTAGCCGTCATAATATCGTTGCAGAGGCCGAAGAGGATGAGAGCGTTCTTGCTTCAACGCGAGGTGGTGCTGTGGCAGGCGAGGATGAGAATGGGGATGTAGTCAACGACCGCAGCAGTTACAGCCTCAGCAGAGGCCAAGCCCGCGGCATTGCCAGCGGCGGTGATTTAGTGAGCCATTTCCTGGGCGCTCTGCACAACAGCGTGGACGTTGAAGAAGATGAAGATGAAGACGAGCAATCAGCCTCTACGGCCTTGTCAGGGATTCGCAGCCGCAATAGCGGTGGTGACCTCAGAAGCAACCATGGAGACGATTTTGAGAAGGGCCAAAGCGTTGATCAAGTTGTGCACCCCATGGTTGAGGAGCCTATAATTGTGCCGCCGCCTGCAGCCCCTGCACCTGGCGCCGCTGCGACTGCTCGGCTAGCTGCGTACCGCAACACGCGACGACGGCACGAAGAACTGAGCGCACAAGTCATCAGCCCTGCTCGCCCGACGTCACCCGACGACGAAGAAGACAACGACGAAGTCGAGCGTGCCGCGGCTGCCGCTGCAGAGGCCGACCGTCGCGCGAGTGCGGCGATTGCAGCGGCTCTAGCAGCGGCTGAAGACGCGGCCACGGAAGCTGCTTCGCTCTTGAGTGCCGACGACGCTTCGATCCTGCTTGCCCGCAGCGATGCGCAAGTAAAGGATTCCAACCCCACTTTAAACGCCGATCAAACCAATGATACCCATGTCGACAACGGTTCCGCCAAGAAGATGAACGCAGAGATAATTGCTACTAAGGGAGCGCAGTCACACGAAGCAAGTGGTAAGGAAGTCAACGGTCAACGCCAACACCAAAGTCAAAATGCCACTTCTCCAAGGCAACAACCAAGCTACTCTGAGGATGCTACTGCAGCAATGCCACCGCTCTTGCCGTCGGGCCACTACTCACCGCCTCTCTCGCCTCGGAGCTGCTCCCGGTCGCCCGCTCCACCGCGCCGCCGGAACCCTCTCAAACTGTCGCCTCGTGCTGCGGGTGCTGCCGCTGCCACTACTAGAAATCATGCAACTACACCACAAAAGGATGGTTTCGTTGACTCTGGTGCTGGTTATGACTCTAATGCTGCTAAGGATGTGAGTGCTACTAGTCCCAATGCTGCGCCTTGGTCCCCAAATTCGTCACCCAACAAATCCGCAAAGCACCGGCGCAAGACCTCGCCTCCGCTGCCGCCGTCTCCTTTCGTAGGGATGTCGTCTACTGCTTTGCGAGCCGCTGAGTTAGAAGCGGACGTTGTGGTGGAAATGGTAAGAAAAGGCTTTTAAAAAATTGCGCTGTTTTTGCAATGAAGTGATCGTAAAATTTGTCAATGAGTACACATTTCGCCTTAGATCTTTTTCGTTTATTCAGCTATGCACTTGCGTTTAATTTGTTTCTTTGCTTTCCCTGTTGTACGTCCTGTACTGACACCGTGATCTCTTCTCTACAGGTGGCCGCCGCGCTTAGGCGATCTGGGTCCCCCATGCCGAAGCCCAGCCCGTCGAGGAAGCAGGCTAGAACATACCATGAAGGTCATGACGAGCGGCATTTCAGTGGAGCTAGCGGTCCCAACATGCACGCAGTGTCACGAGACGATCCAGCAGCAGCACTGCCTCTTCATTTTTCACGACCTAGCACCTCAAGTCAACGGCAACAACAGCAGAGCTATGCCGAATTTGCCGCAGCTACCAAGGCTGCCGCCGTGGTTGAATTTGACAAAGGTGCTCAGCAAGCCCTCAATGCTGCCGCTGCTGCTGCTGGAGAGGGTAGAAATCGACAAGGTGATAATCCGTCTTCTTCTTCCAAGCAGTTTCTGCATCGTCAGAAATCGACACCAACGCGGACTTCAATACCACTCAAAGTGCCTCAGTCAGCACCTCCTCTGGGCAACAAGAACAAAGAAACGTCACGTTTGCGAGGCCGGAAACGATTGTCGGACGCCAGCCCAGCTCGCAGCAGCGGAGCAGCCGCCGGTAGTCCCATTAATAGCGACAACAATACCAACAAGAAACTGGTGAAAGGTGCAAAAGCAGTTTCAAGGTATCCACCTCCTCGAGGACGATCACAGTCCTTGGGCGGGTTTGAAGATTTGGACACTTTGCGAGCAACGCGCTACGAAGAAGGATCGCCCGACTCGTATAGTGTTACTTCTCATCCTGACAACTGTAATGGCGATAGCCCAGGCGACAGGGAAGATGCCAATGAAGGGATCAGCGGTGGCAGTGATGGCAGCGATAACGGTGAAAAGGAGGAAGAGCAGGCAGGCAACGGCCAGCGCAGCAGCGACGAATGGGGTGGCAACTGGGGTAGCTTCAACCCCAAGCTGGCGTACGGCACGCGAGTCTACAACCCATCACCGCACAAAGACTGGCCAAACGAGGGTAAGTTGCCGTCCTATGCCATGCTAGCACGAGCTGCCGACGACCAAGCCGCTGCTGCTGCGGCAGCACCCGCGCGAGCTGCAAATATTCGCCGAACACCGGTATCCCAAGCTGCGCCACACTCGGAAGACAGGGAAGGCCTTCTTTACGGCAGTTCCAACGGCGATGTCAGCAGTCCTTTGCCTAGTAGTAGTCGAAAACAGCGAAGCAAGCTGAAGCGATCACCGAGTGATTCGGTGTCGAGTTTTGCGAGCGCCAGGTCTAAACTCAGCGAGTCCCACTACTTGCGGGCTTCTTCCGGTGGAGGGGAGCTGGGGCGGCATCGGAAGCCTCTTGTGTCAAACGCTGATGGCGCAGGGGAAGCTTGCGTGACCCGCTGGTGCGTGAGAATTTGAGCGCGTGCGATTTGTTTGCTTGGTTCTTTGAAGTGTTACTTCTTTCTTTGAAAAGCAAGCTCTTTATAAAACTGCTGCAGCCGCTTACGCACATCCACACACACACCAAACGCAACTACCGCACATTCTTCTAATCATATTGATGGCTCATTATAAAACATGTGTGCAATAATTGCTCTCAACATGTATTTTGTGCGTGACTTCTCTTGCGGATATCGCAGGGCGCACTGGCTGAGCTTGTCATTCATTTCAGCTGCCCTTCTCGCTGGCTCGGGCGCCATGCTCTACCAGTCTTACCAAGGCGATCTAACGACAAGTTGGGGCAACAACCCTCCTCTTCCTCCGCTCTACCAGGGTGGAGGTGTATCAATGGCAGCCTCGCGTGACACTGCAGCAGGCCATTCTCCTTATTCTGGAGGCCAGGTCGCTGACAACGCTGGTGCGCACACGCCCATCAAATGGAATACTGATACCAGTGGCCACAGCACTCAAGGAGACGGTCGCGGCATGAACAGTGGTGAAGGCCAAGGAAGCCATGGCGGGGGAAGCGGTCGTAGCCAGCAGCGGGTGCGCCCCCCACACGCGACGCTTTGGCCGCGGCCTTCGAGCAAGCTCCGGGAAGGGGGGCGAATTGCCCTCAAGCCGGAGGCAGCTGCTTCCGAAGAAGAAGGCGGTGGTGGCGTGCGCGATGTCGAAGCCCGTGAGGCCGCTGAAGCCGAAGCAGCAGCAGAAGCCATTCGGCAGCGGTTAGCGGCACGGCAAGCCGCCCATGCACAAGCGGAAGCTACTTCCGTTGTGGCAACTGAAGTGGCTGGCGTGCACGCACCAACGAGTAAAGCGAGCGCCACGCGTGAAGAGGAGCCAGACGTCACACCTCTACCAAAGAAGATTGTGGATACTGCTGCTAGCACTCCAGTGGAGATTGCCACAGCCGACACTTCCAATGCAACTGAGACTAAGCTTGAAGCTGAAATGGAAAGTGCAGTAAAACTAGGGACAGATGTGACCAAACCAGCCTCAACTGAATTTACACCCGAACCAAGTGCTGTCAAACCAGGTGCTACTTCATCGAAGCCCGTTGGAAATACTATGCCAAACCCGGCTGTATCTGCAGCCAAACCAAAAACCTGTTCGCATAAAACAGCACCATTCAAACTGGGTTCTTCTACTTCGTCCAAACCAGTGCCAGGGGTTCCTAAACCTAAAAGTTGTGCAGCCAAATCGAAGACGAACGAGGCTAAACAGTCGCCGACCTCAACTCCAGCTAAGTCAAAGTCATGCTCAGCCAAAATAGCTCCTGGTGCTGTGCTGAAATCAGCTCCTACTACAAATAAACCAGCAACAGCAGGGGCGAAGCCAGCAAATGATGTAGCTAAAGCAGTAACTGTCGAAGCGCCCAAGTCAGACAAACCAGTGGTTCAACCAACGACGACCTTAGATAATTCGGATGCAGTAGATGATAAATCTACGGCGACTTCAGCCAATTCAGAGGTACCTGTGGCGAAAGCAAAAGCGATATTGAGCAAGTCAGGTACATCACAGGATATATCAATGGCGGCCTCGGGCAAATCAGACTCAGTGGCTGAAGCATCGACGACTTTAAACAAGTCAGAGACATCAACGATTACACCAACCAGCATAGACAAGCTAGATTCAGTTACTAAACCAAGAGTGACAGCCGATGAAGCTGCCGAGTCAGCAGCACCTATTGTTAATACTAGTATAACATCGGTCTTACCCACAACGGCTGTACTCAAATCAGACTCAAAATCCGTGTCAACAGAAGAGGCAACTTTGAATGCAAGTCTATTTTTTGAAGCCGCCAAGGCAGGGCCTTCGAAGGAGAATGTACCAGTAGCAGGAAGTCAGAAAGAGCCTGACATGGTTGCTGCCTCCACAAACGAGTCTTCATTTGAGGAAACCCCAAAAGCCACATCTCCTCTTCAGGGATCTATAAATGCGCCCAAGGCAGCTCATTCAGCTCCACCTTCAATGACGGGATCGAAACCCGCACAGGATGAAAATGTGCCCGGCAGAGATGCACCCAGAAGAATGTTGACGCGACGGCCGCGACAGGAAGAAAGTAAGCCCCGAGTACTAAGCGACCAGGAACAAGGTGGAATGAAAAGTGGCCCAGCATCACCTTCAATTCCATCGCTGGATGACTTGTTCGCTGAACTTGAGGCCGACTCTGCTGCTGCCGCTGCTAATGTTCCATTAAGAAGTATCTCAGAAGACTTAGCGGCTACTGGGGGCGATGCCACCACCACCGATGACGAAACTTGCCTCTCAGACAGCCTCGCGGCACCGCACGACTCCCCTTCTTCTTCGAACAAGGTCATTGTCCGAAGTGACGGCGTATGGAAGCGTGCCGGGTCCGCAGGCCGGGCGGTCACCGCTGCTGTAGGCCGCGTGGTGGGGTTTCCAATTGCTGTCACTGGCCACTTCACCAAGGCAGCGATCCAGCACATCCCTGCAGCCTTGGTGCTCCTGGTTTTTGCTCTGATTTGAGGACGCAAAATTCACATATATATTTGGTGCCGGTTGCTTGTTTCCTCTTCATATAAGTTGCTTGACTTTGCGCCACACCGCGAACTTCTATTTCATACTGGCCTTGTCTAGTAGTCTACTCCAGTTCCTTTGTTCACAAAGAAAAACCCGCAACTCACGACCTCACAATTACAATAACAATAAACAGTAGCCCGCTCCCGCCGACTTGTTCGGAGGAAAGGCGCCAGTTGGAGCCTTAATTGGCCTTCTGGAGCGAATTCGCTAGCGCATTTGCAGCTCAAGTGTATTCCTTATGTGCCTCTGTGACTGCTGTGTACTTGTCTTTCTGTGTTTTTGGGAGAGTATTAACTAGACTAGACTAGACCGCTGTAATTTTGAATATAGAAACGGGACGGGAATCGGATATCCGTAGGATTCAGGATGTAAGTTCCATAAACGACTTCTCTTCGCTCTTCGGGCGGTGGGCGGTGGTACTTCGGTACTTAAGCCTTCTTAATCATTAGATTAGATAAGATTATACCGCCCAGTTGTAAAGAAACAACAACAATAACATAAAGCTGCGTTGTGATGAATCCTCTAGACCCCAGAACAAGTCTGACTGGGCTGAGTGTCCTTTTGCTAGACCCCAGAACAAGTCTGACTGGGCTGAGTGTCCTTTTGCGTAATGCAAATGGTCATCTTTACTCTCATGAACTCTGTAGACTGTAGAATCAATTCCCGGAAGGAGGCATAGGTAATCCTTAATTGAAGATAGATAAAAATAATGGCTACGTATTCAAGTATGCTTTCCAAATGCGGAATATTAGCCCAGCAAATTAAAAGCTGCCTTGGAAGAAGGTTTAACATACTTATGTTGTCAAACGGGTGACATGGACTTGCTTCGCTGTCGTTTTCGGTCTCCTTCTCGTTTGTCATGGCCTTGGCTTTGGTCTTCTATTTTGCTACTGCTACTGCTACCAGTGGGCATAGCTGCAGCGGCCGCAGGTGGGTCCACTAACATGGCTTGCGATGCTTCGGGCAGCGCACGCTTGAACTTGCGCAAAAACAAGTAACCTTGGCGCCTGCGCTGCTCCAAGAAACGCGCGTCGAAAAGGTCGTCGAGGGGGATTGGGTTCGCGCGCTGGTCCCCCGTAGTAGGGTACTGGGCAAACACCAAAGCTTGCAGAATGACTTGACCCTGAACAACCTTCGCAGTCGTCGTTGCTTCGCTAGTAGAACCAGCGGAACCGTCAGCACTCTGAGGTGACAGCTGCTCCTTCTTCTTTTCTTGCTGCGCTGGTAAACTCTCAGCAGTTGGTGCGTAGCCTGCGAGGGCGAGGCAGGTGGGGAAATAAATTTCTTCGGGCGCAAAGACTTGCTCAAAAGCGGGCCAAAGCTCGCCGCCCACCTGTGAGCACAGGGACAGGGAGTCAACACTCAACGGATGACAACGCTAGTAAAAAAAGAGTACGACTTGTATTTGAAAGGGTCTAAGTTTTAAAAAGAAATAGACTCAGGGACGCAATTATGGACAAAGAAGCAGAAGCGAGAAATTCCGGGAAAGTCAAAGCAACACGATGCTCTTCTATACTCCTCTGGACTCTCCCAAATCATCTACCATTCTTAATCGTCTTATTTCCCCTTGCCTCACCTTAGCGTCTAAGCGCACGATGGCCTCGGCATGGTGCCTCGCCAGCACTACCCACCCCGGCAAAGCCTTCCACACTGCGCCCAAGGGGACCACTTTCGAGTCCACCACGCGAAACTGAGACGAGGCTTCAAACTTCGAGGCCCGCTTCATGCCCGACCTAAGCGACAAGAATTCAGTTATGCGTGAATTATGTTTTTGCAGGTTAAATCTGATACCATAAAGTTCACCGAGGAACATATGCGCTTGCACAGAATAGAAACACTTGAAATAGCAGCTACAATAGGGTCACGATGAATGAGTGAAAGTGAAACGGCACTAAAGAGAGCGACACAAACAAGCAAGCGAGGCGCCACAATATGAATCTCTACCCTTCCGGCGGGTCTTCTTGCCACATGTCGAGCCACGAGGTTGGGCCTTGGGCCCACAGCGCGTCCACGGTGTCCGTAAAACTACGGCACGGCACGCATGACTCGGTCCCCAGGTAGATGAATTGCACGGCAGGGTCATCCAAGGCTTTCGTCAGCAAGGCAAGCATCGCACGCGCCACCTAGTTAGCGAATAAAACACAACCAGCTCAGCAGTAAGAAGCAAATGGCAGAAACCTAGGCAGGCATGAAAGCATTTCAAGGCAGCTAGGATATAAACTTCATAGATTTAGCATAGGTATAGGGTGGTGACCTTGATGTCGTTCCATTCTGGAACAAAGCTGTGTTTCAAGCAACGGCTGCTCGCCCAGGGCTGGCTCGCCGCTAGCTTGTCTGGAAACTTGGCGTGCACATGTAGGCAGCCTGACCGCTTCAACGGATCGCTACTTGCACCCTCTAGCCAGCGCTGCCAGAGCCCTTCGTGGGGCAAGGCATCCACGACCGTCAAGCAAATTGCCAGCTTGCCGCCGCCGCCGTCACTGGCCTGTGGTGGCGGCCAGGACGGCGTGAGTGGTGGCGTTGGCTCCCAGCCACGGCGCCGACGCGACCAGAGCTTGTGCACTGACGCTGGGAATACGCCCAATTCAGCTGGCGTGGCTTCTGTTGCTACCCCGCCATTTGCGCCAGCGCTGCTACTGCTGTCTCCATTTTTTGCGTTCCCTTTCTTAGGTTTCTTGTAGCCTTTCAATAACTCTTTGAATGAAAATGACATCGTCAGGCTCTCTGATTAAGAGTGTTGAAAACACGGATGTAGAACTGTTTACACGCGGGCTTCTCAAAACTAGCTAAGCTCAGCAACTATTGCCGACAAAGCAAGCAGTGATGCCGCCGTGCCATTCCGCCATTTTTACTTTTTCTTTCTCCCACTCTTGCACGAATGTGCTTTGAAAAAATATTGGCTGGATGTCGATGTTGTTGGTTGTTCGCTCAGATGATGTCGTGTCGTCGTGTCAAGCGCGGTGCGGTGTCGTGTTGTGGCCGTCATCAGGAGCTAGCCGCATTCAGAATAGTGAGCATCGTCGCGATCACTCATTGAGTCCTGGCGGCATGAACCAGGAATCATATTGAGTCGCTGACAGCGAGATCTATTTTCCTCTGTATGCGCGCCGGCTTAGCTTTTGTGCTTGGAAACTCGATGTCGAATTTAAAACGCAAAGAATCTTCGTCATTGCTTGCCTTCCTTCCGGCTAAAAAGGCTGCCATCGCTGATTATTCTAGTTTATCGACTTCGAAGGAGTGGGAATGTTCAACGTGCACCTATCTGAATGCTGTGCCGTTACTTGCATGTGAGATGTGTCACACGCCTTTATCTTCATTGGCACGCAAATCTTTGGCTAAGCCTTCGGCAATCCCAGCAGCAAAAGCTTTAGACACCGCTCTAGAGACGGAAATACTTCTAGTCAAGGAGCCTGAATCGACAGTACTTCCACGGAATTTTGAAGCTGAAGCCTTGGCTGCTGCACTAGAAGCAGGGAGTGCCACTCCTGGTGCGGTCAAACCTACATATTTGACCAATGGCGGTGATTCCTGGTACATTCTGGCGCGTGGATACTGGCCCTCGCCAGATCAGGCCAGATTCGACGAGCAGGTATGATGAATAATCTCTACTTAATTTTCCTTCCGAACCGCTTACTTCAATATTTCCCGAACTTATGATCAGTGGGAACTTCACCCTGAGGACTTTCACAAAATCAGCATGTTTGGTCGCACCGTATCTGAAACGCGATGGTCAACAGCTTGGGGTCGCAGCTATGCCTATGCTGGCACCATGAATCCAGTGCGCCCTATTCTGCCTGAACAAGGTGGCGCTATGGTGGCAGCTCTCCTTGAACGCACTAACACTTTACTCTCGGCCACATCTCATCCTTCTACAAGCAGTTCAGTTTGCGATAGGAAGAGTAAAAGTAGCAGCAATGCAAATAACAACGCAAAAAGTCAAGCACACGGCGGCAGTAATGGTGCGAACAATCCTAGCAATGCGTACAATGGCTGCTTGCAGAACTGGTACATGCCAGAGCATTGCATTGGCTTGCACGCTGACGATGAAAAATGTATGCGGGCAGATGTGCCCATCTTCAGCCTCAGCTGGGGAGGGCCACGCCGTTTTCTCTTCCGAGCTAAGGCGGCATATCTACCTAGCTCTGTGGATACTGCTTCCAAATCGTCTTTGCCAGCCTCCAAAGCAACAGCCGCGAAGGTCGAGCTGATCTTGCGTGATGGTGACCTCTTGGTAATGGGGGGCACATGCCAGAAAACCCACAAGCATGAAGTTCCAAAGCTGCGCAAAACGATGGATCTGCCGACTGGCCGCCGGATCAACTGGACAATACGAGCGTTTTGTTGAAGTTGAAGTGCAGATTTTTTTGGGCTCTTCTACCTTCGGAAATGGATATTGATTTGCACATCATGGAAGCTCTACTTGTATGGTATGAGTGACATTCCGTGAGGCTATTTGAGGCACACCGACTCAGGGACCTTCGGGGGGGGGGGCGTTATCAAGCATAGGAGCGCACTGGGTTCGGTCTCTGCAATACATCTCGCCATCTGGTTTTGGGTTTTTGTGTTGGGTTGTTGAGTTGGGAACAGGGATAATGAACAGGGATACGATGTGGCCCATTTGATTTGCTTTGTATCCGGCATCCTGTGAGGTGGAGATGCATAATTCATGGAAGATGAGAGAGCAGGAAAAATTCCCCCGTGTAAAAATAAAGCCAACGCAGCTCGAATCTGCTGTAACAGTAGCATTAGCAGTTGATATGCCCTTGCTTGTAACTTGCTTGGCTAGGCTTCAGGCTTCCTGCTTCAAGCACCATCAAACATTTATACACTAATATAATGCGTTGAGAGAGTGTCCACTTCGTTCACTTTTCTTTGTTCTGGTCAAAATGTCGCCGCGGTCTGCGTGCTAAAATCAATTCTGAATAGCTTCCTAGCTAGCTCTACTGCGATAATTGTAGCTAGTAGCAATCGAGCGAAAGATTATACAGGCCGAAATTAAAGCGGCGGGTGCAGGCTCCCAATCAATCTACTTGTAGCTTGCCTGTTGTAGCTTTTAGCTTCTACAGATTTGGTGCAGTGTGGGTGCGGGTTGATGCACTACTATTGTCAAGCACAACAGCTTCTCAGTCAAATTCAAGTCTAAGAGATACAGCCATTTGCGGTGAATGCGTCCGTGCTTGGCATTTGCACTTGGTAACTCGATGTCCAGCTTGAAACGTAAGGCTCAGTCTCCAGCGTTGCCTGGCTTCTTCCGCGCTAAGAAGCATACCGCCGCTGATCATTCAGGACTTTCCTCATCCAAGGAGTGGGAGTGTTCAGCATGCACATTCTCAAATGCTCCAATGAGTCTTGCGTGTGACGTTTGTCAATCGCCTCGAGGCGATGATTCAGTTGCTTCTGTGGTACGTGAATTCTTGTCTCAACCCACGGAGTTTCCAACAAAATCCTCGGCCACTGCCTTAGGCTTGGCCCCAAATCTGGCGCCAAAAACGTCGCAGGGGTCAGCGAATGTACTCAACTCCGCTGCTGAAGCCTTGGCTGCTGCACTAGAAGCAGGGAGTGCCACTCCTGGTGCGGTCAAACCTACGTATTTGACCAATGGCGGTGATTCCTGGTACATTCTGGCGCGTGGATACTGGCCCTCGCCAGATC
>Ga0307979_1002667_pt1 | contig 12231 bp, 4 predicted proteins | sample OrgLakmetage1058_FD_201833 | JGI IMG/M metagenome (GOLD analysis project Ga0307979, IMG submission 201833) | Saline water microbial communities from Organic Lake, Antarctica - #1058 | ecosystem: Environmental > Aquatic > Non-marine Saline and Alkaline > Saline | place: Antarctica: Organic Lake...
ATGCGTGGGGGGAATGCGCTACTTCAACCTCTTCATCTTGGAGTAAAAATGCAACTAATATCTCTTCTGTGCGTACCTTCACCACTACCGAGGAATATTGCTTGCGGGGCTATACGCCATACGGTTCAGTCTGTTGTGCGCACAGTTCGACGAGTTCCGCGCACATGCCTGATTTCAGCGATTTGCTCCCTGCCGATAACGTTGGCTGCCACTCGCAAAGCGTGCAGTACGTCGCTAACGCGCGGTGCTTGGGCCAGAAGAACTGCACGCTGGATGTGTCCGGCAACCGCACCTACGAGTGGGACATTGAAACGATTTCAGTGCTTGGCAATGACATTGAGCTTGGCTGCGGCGGCGATTCAAATGCTTTAAACTGTTCCGTAACATTAAATCAAGGCAACTTTTCGGAGTGCGATCCCAAATATGGCGCCAAGAAAGATGGCGAATACAAGATGTTCGTAGTGGGTACGTGCTGGTCCAACACAATGACCGTGAACGGCAAGACTTACCCTAAGAAGAACGTGGCTATGACCTTCGCATATCTTGATGCTTTCATGATCGCAGTGCTCATGTTACTGATTGACTGGGTCAAACGTCGTGAGCTGGACGAGGTGGAAGAACATGACGCTTCTCGGTGCACTGCTGCTGACTTCACAGTACGTATATTAGAGCTACCCGTGGGCTACTCGGACTCAGACGTTGATGCTCTGCGCAAGGAGTTGACGGACCATTTGGAGAAGACAGTGCTAGCCACGTTGCCAGGAAAACATCACGAAGCACCAGTGCCAAGCAGGGTGGTGGACATCAACTTTGGTTACGATGACCAGTCGGTACGTTACTGGTGCAACATTGGATTTTAAATTCAATGAGTTGGCGGCGTGCAAAGTTTGAGTGATTATTTTCAGTTCCACTGAAATACAATTGCTTTTACTGTCTTTCTTACATCGTCAAAGTTCTTTTATCAGCCAAGCTTCATATCTATGCTTCACTCCATTTATCACGTGTTTCTATTTTTTATGTTTATTTCTTTTAGGTGTTGCGCGCGAAGCAAAAGCGTGGTGTCATTGCCCGGAAGTTGGATCTTGCCATGACCCGAGCTCGTCTCCTTGAGTCATACGGCGCGAGTCAGCGCAGCATCAACAAGCGCAAGAAAGCGGCTGCAGTCGTGCGTGCACTTTCGGTGTCCTTCCAAGAGCAGTGCAAAATTTTGGAGACGGCGCCTGCTCGTAAAGTGCGTACGGCATTTGTGACCTTTGAAACCAGGCGAATGCGGGACGAGTGCCAACGCATATACCAAGACCGCGGCTGGTTTACCGGCTTATGCCAGCGCAAAGGCATTTACTTTCAGGCCATTGACGAGGACATGAAAAAGAAGTGCGCTAGTTTCACCATCAAGACGGTGTTAGCACCTGAGCCAGACAACCTCGTATGGGAAAATCTTGGTTTGAAACTCCCAGAACGAGTGCTGCGTCTCTTTCTGAGCCTTGTCTTTACGTTCGTGTTCCTCGTGGTCTGTTTTTCGCTCGTGGTGGTGGCCAAGACGGAGCAGATGAGGATGGAAGCCGAAATTCCGGTGATGGACTGCACTCCTTACACGGTGAAACCATTTGATGTTCTAAACTTCACTAAGATCGAACAAGGGCCATACTTCAACTACGAGGTGAATGGTTCGTTGGTGCGGCGGCCTGGCACAGGGTACACTTACGAGCCGGGCGAGTGGGAAGATGTCATTACACCGCAAACCATCCTTGAAGATCAAAACTACCTCGACTACAACTTAACCGAGGGCAACACAGGCCTTGTGGCTTGTTTCTGCTCCGCTGTAGCATATGAGACTGGTGTAGGGTGCACAGATGAGTTTGGCAAGAGCAACGGTCAGTGCGGTGTCGAAAAAATGTATGATTGGGAATTTGTGAATAAAGCGGGCGATGTGCGCCATTATTGCGAAGAGTGGGCTCTTGCAACTGCCGAATTGTACAGTATCACTTATGGCATGATTGCTGCCGTCTTGGCGATCAATGTCCTCTTGAAAGTTTTGCTTAAGCAGTTTGTTGAAATTGAAGCCCCCGAGTCGGAGACAGGCCGCATTGTTAGCTTGACGATCAAGCTTTTCCTTGCTCTCCTCATGAACACAGCCCTTATAGTGCTCGTGATCCAGGGCAATATCCAGTCTCTGACAGGGGGGAGCACAGTGGTGGACCGGGCTTTGCGCAATATAGACGTCATGCAGGGCAGTTTTGGTGACTTCAGTGCTGACTGGTACTTCACGGTTGGTAGTGCGATTGCTATCACCATGTTGGGTTACGTGATCGTGCCTCAAATTACCAAAGTGGCCACTATTTTCAGCAGCAAATTGGCGCAGTGTCAAGACCGTGGATGCCGCTCGGCGAAACATATTGGAGTAACTCATCGGTCTACTCAGCACGATTTGGAAGAGCTTTACTTGGGGCCAGAAATGAGTTTGGAATTGATGTACGCTGAGTTTTTGAACCAGTTCTTCGTTTGCCTCATGTTCAATGCTGGCATGCCCATTCTCACCATCATCTTCTTTTGCTTTATATGCTCATCGTACTTCTTCGACAAAGTGACCTTCTTGCGGCTCTACCGCCTACCTCCTGCTTTTGATGCAACTGCTGCGGTCGCAACCACTAATTTATTGGGTTATGCTATTGTGCTCCACATTTTGTTTGCGGTGTGGATGTATTCCAACCCAGATATTTTTGAACTTGAGAGTTTCTTCGACGTAGGCGAGGCAAGCTCAACGCTTGTGACAGATACTACTACCACATTTACGCCTTTCAATGCCTCCAATGCGACTAACGGCACGAACATCACACTCAATGCCAACATACACGGATACATCTATGATTTGCCATCTACTTATCCCAACACTTCAAATGCCACCGGTTTCTACACGTCTGAGGATATTTCTTACTATCAAGAGAATCTGGCGCTTGCGGACGTAGGTGATTCACTGGCAGCCGTTTCTGAGTTTCAAGTCGGTGCACGCATCCTGCAGTCAGTACAGACCGCGGCATACCTTCCGCTTCTCGCCGTCTTCCTCATATCGGCATTCGTGGTTGCTTTGGGTACTATTTTTCCTCGTTGCAAGAAAGACGTCGAAGTGGTGAGAATGGAGAAGATCGCTCTCCTCGCAGCTGAAAAGAAGGACGCCGAGGATGCTGCAGCAGAAGCACGAATAGCGCTTCAAGAAGCGAAAGATTCGAGCGAGGCTGATGCTCAGACTAGTGAAGGTGATGATGGAGGTACGGAGACCAGTGATAAGGGTCCTAACGATAGCGGCGAAAAGGAACAAACTGATAATGAAGAGCTTTCTGGTGCAACGCGAGAGAGGCGCAGCACCAGTGTCGAGAGGTTGAGTGCTAGCGTGGGTCGCTTGAGGCGTGGTAGCAACAACAAAGACGATTATGCATCCATCAAAGCAGCTGCGTTGGCTGCGAAAATCGAAGCTCTAACCTATGACATCAAGGAAGCGGATGAACGCGCACAGCAGATGGCGATTGCGCTGCGCAAGAGCGAAGGTCTTGATGACTTAAAGTACTTCGAGTCGCTGCCTACTGATCTTCTCGAGAGTCGCCTTGCACTAAACCAGCTGGATGAAATGGTGCTGCAAGAATATCAGAGTGAGCTGAATCGCCGCCGAGCTCATACTGCATCTCAACTACTTACCAAGCAAGAGCGTGTGGTGCCTGCTGTGGCCAGCGTAGATGGCATAGATCCTGCTGCTGGAAAATTGCAACCCGATGAAGAAATTGCGACCATTTTGCCTCCTTCTCCTGTTGCTGCTTACGAAGAAGTGGGCGCGACTGTCATGCTTGACGGCTTGGAAACATACAACATGGCGGGAAACCAGAAGCACGTGCAGCGGTACGGGCTGGATTCAGCATCTATGGTGCTCTATTCGAAGGGCAAGCTTCAAGTCGACATGAAGCTTTACTTGGAAGATTTGCAAAACTTGAGCCATTCAGGACCTATTGCTTGCCTTTATGGCTACTTGATAAGCCACACTCAGCACATTGAAGACGCTTTTCCTCGACTTGACCTGGAGATTGAGACCTTAGCGCGGCGTCCTCCGTCAGAGGTGGACAAACCAATCGGCCGGATCAACCAAACAGGCGCTGTGGCGAGGACCTTGTCCGTACTTGGCGTGCCTTCCTACAAGACCACGGGACCAATGATTGTGCTCAACTTACCAGTGCCGTTGGACCTCTTTGAGCCAATGCCGTCCAGTTTCCTTCACTCGAGTGCAGCAGAAATGCTCGAAACTCACCGTTTCGTGATAGTGGACGTGCCAGGCCTGGGCGAAGTGCGCATTTGCTTGCCGAAGGGAGTGGGCTCCGCAGGCGTGCCAGAAATTCAAATATCCATTCCCGCCGTGGATGTGATGTTCGAAGCTCCAAAAGAGTGCTGTGGAGGCTGTCTGAGCTGTTATTGCCTCTGCAAGCATGCGAAAAAGATTCAAGGTGCTATTGCCAGTGCAATGAACGCTGAGAATGCCCAAGCAGCTAGAAGCGAGACTGAGCTTACTTCCAAAGAGCCAACTTACCCCAAGTCGCGCACAAGTTCCATGGACCTTCCTGCCACGGAAGCTGCTGTTGCTGCGCTCGCTGAAGCAGCAGACGACGCTCTTACTGCTGCAGCTACACGCAAGCAAGAAAGGGCCGAACTCGAAGCTGAAAGCCGCAAGAAACATTTCGCCAAGAAGTACAAGACTGCGCACGCCATCGTCGCTCAAGAATACACGGTGTTTGCCCCTGAAGAAGTGGTTCTAGAAGCACGTGTGCCTGTGCTGGTCAATAAGGTAGGGAAAATGTTTGCGAAGTGGCCATACAAAGCGAAAGAAGGGGCCGAGCTTCGTTTCCACCTACCAGGCATTTCCAAAGGATTTCATGGTCATTTCCCGGACTATAGCATTATGCGGCCTACCTTGGGTCCTGACGGAAGGACAGCTAGTAAAGTAGACTTCGGGTCCCTCAAGACATGTGGGTGGGCTACAGTAGTGCCAGAAATGGAACATGGCCTTTACGAAGCTACCAAGAAAGACATGGAGCATGGTGGCGTGTCCAAAGCCACTAAGAAAAAGCGCCAAAAGATGAACAAAGCCAAGGCTAAGGCTGCGAAAGTTGCCATCGATGAAGCGAAGAAAAGGAACGAAGCGGGCGCTGACAAGGACGACGACGACGCCGCGACAGCAGAAGCAGGCGGAATGGACCCTATGAACTCCAAAGACCGGTCCATTCATCTGCAAGTTGAGGCTTTCTGCCCACCGTCCGTGCTGAAATCGTTCCATGACGCACCCCTGTGGCAGACCTTGGGGGAATGTGCAGGGCGCCCTAGTTCATTGGAAGCAAGCATGCCTGGCCACGCAGCCGTTCTCGTGCTGCGCCACCGTGCCGATGCCTTTTTGGGTGCCTCGGTGCGTGTCAAGCTGGCAGCGAACCCCACTGTGGCGCTGCACGGTCAGAGGGCTATTGGCAATGTTCCTGGAGCTTGCTTGGGTGGAGACAGCGATGGGAAGGTGAACTTCGCGTTCTTCGCCGATGATGTGGTGTTGACGCCAGGGGTGCATGGGCGGCTGGTCGCTACTCGCGGGTTTCTGCCGTGGCCTGTGGACTGGGAAATCGGCGCGAAATCGGGCTTAGCGCACGAGCAGCTGGTGCCGTACTTGGACGAATGTTTTGTGGACTACCCTGCGGTGCCCACCGGTTCCCACGGCGATGGAGAAAAAGTGCACGAGCGGCGGCTCAGCGGCACTGACCTTGAAGTGTCTGCAGCGAAAGGTATGTCTCGGGATTATGGGTGCTGCAAAGGGAAAGACGAAGCGATGGTGCCTCGGCGGCGCTCTTCGGCTGCAACATTGGCGGCTGCTGGAGTCGGGGCGGAAGTCGCCACGAAGGAGGGACACAATTGGGCGAAGGGCTTGGGAGATGGGACAGCCAATCATGGTGGGAAGTTGCCAGGCATGACGCCACCGAAACTTCGTGCGGCGCTCGGCGAGCTGCTGCCGGATCCTCGAGGAGACAAGGCCGTCTACGATGGAGTGCCCGTGAAGCGGCAAGAGTACTTGGTGGTGGCGAACAAGCACGTGGAATACAAGCACGGGAGTGGGAAGCACTGGCTCTCGCAAGAACACCGCCTCGCAGTTCCTCTGCTTGGCCACTTGCACGCTGTATTTCCACCCCAGACTGAGGCAGGTACCACGCACCTCAACTTTGAGCTCCCTGCGATCACCGCTCCCAAGCCCAATCACTGGAACACGCCTGAAGCACGCCACCAGGCTCAGCCCAAGAAGAGTTGGTGCTGTGCGCCGAAAGTGAAGGAAGAGATTGCTTACCAAGTGGGCTGGGCGTGCTGTGCGCTGCCGTCATGGGCACACAAGGCAGTGGCCGATGCTAACTCTGAAAGCGAAAAAAACGAGCATCCACCGGTGGTGCTGTTGTTGCCCCTCATGGTGCCTCACGAAGCTTGGAAACGGTCCGAGGAGAAACGGATCCATGCGGTGGCAGCACTCCGGAAAGCCTGCAAGATGCCTCACATCTACCCTCATACGTTAAACACAGTGGCCAGCCCCAAGTACGTCAGCTCCAAGTCGAGTGTTTCAAAAAACACCACCGACAAAGGTGCAGACTCCAATTCGGGCGGTGAAGATGCCCCAACGGGTGAAGACAACACCAAGGAGCTGATGCACGTGCTTGCGGACGCCATCAAAGGCGCGGCCATTTACCGCGGCCGAGACCGCGACGTCTCCGTGGGGAATGCTCGCATTGGCGGGGACTCGACCCACGCAGGCGATCGGAAAGGGCTCATGGTGTTTGCCTTGCAGCGGTTGGAGCGCCTCAAGCAGTGGTACCCGCAATACTGCGCAGACCTGGCACCCGTGCCACCGGAATCTGCACTAGCTTCTGGGCCGCCTTCGAGTGCCGCCGTAAGTCTCGCGGGAGCGGCGTCAGCTATACCTGAAGAGCCAGCTGCTGCTGATACCGCTACATCGACCAAGGTCTCTTCGTCTGCCGAAGCCGCGTTTAAGGCTGTCACAATGGCCGGCGGAATGAATCCCCTCGCAACGCCACCAACCGATGAACTCGGCATGTTTGACGACCCAGACTCACCGAAGTCCGAGGGCGGCGATGGTGACAGCACCAAAAACACCGAAGTTGCTGCTGCCGCAGCTGCAGTGGGTGTTGGTAGCACCAAGGACTTCGCTTCTTTCCTGTTTTCGTCCCCAGCAGACCCTAAAGCCAGGCTTGAAGCAGCTGCAGCTGCCGCACCATCCAGGAGCGCTGCGTCAAAACTGTTCGCAGCCGCTAAAGCACCAGGCAGAAAATCCAAAGGGTGGAACATGGTGAAGGCCGCGTACGCGCAGAGCCTTGCTGCTCACCACGAGAAATCTACCAAGCAGCTTGAAGTTGATCAAACTAAGCTCAAGGCATTTCTCGAAGCATGCAACTTGAGCCACAAGTTCTCTGCTTTTCACGATTTCGGCGTGGACAGTGTAGCTGATGCCGTGGACGACGACCTCGTCAGCACTCAGTTGCTGACGAATGTTATTGGGCTGAGCCCTGAAGAACTGGCTGTGTTCCAAGAAAAGGCAAAGGTAGCACGTACCGTTGGTAAAATGACAGCCATGTTCTAAATTCGCTCATTGCAGGTGAGTCAGCGGATTATTGCGCTTTGGACTCCCTTTCAACTTTCAAAATTCAAGAAAGATAGGTCCGGGGTCCGATCTAAGCTACATGCCCGATATAAAGCATTTTTATTTGTGAACCCTCATGGAACATAAAGGAACATACCGACATATAGATATTGGTCATGGCGCTTAAAATACAAATGCCCAGCTCACTGTAATTCATTATCTATGATCTAAGTCTTGATGTAGCTGCTTCTGCTTCTTGCTAGCTAGCAGCACAGTTAGTTCTCTGAGCGAGTAAGTAGCAGTAAACAGCCACGTCGCTCGGATGCCTATGACTCGGGCGCCGCGGCAGTTGCTTACTGGCTGGGTAGCACACTCAAGGCCGAATGGATGCCCTGAGATGACATAGGGTCGGACATTGAAGAAAGCTCCAAAGTTCAAAGGACTACCGGCCAACTTCAAGGAATGGCGTGCAGAAATTTCTGGCGATTCCTATGACAGACATTTCCCCGACAGCTATCTTTGAAGAACCTCCGGAGTAGACAGTGTGACCGGACAGCCCACCGGATGCTCAATTCCCTTCCTTAATATCCCCATAGAGTCCCCGAGAGCACCAGGGGAACCTAAGAAGACCCCCAGGCTGTTCTAAAGGAATTCCGTCCTACTTTATTCGTGGCTTAGTAGCACATTGTGCCCTGTCTGTTAGATTAGATTAGATTAGATTATACTCCCCAATTGCAAAGAAACAACAACAAATAGCATAAAGCTGCGTTTTGATTAATCCTCCAGAACAAGTCTGACTAGACTGAGTGTCCTTTTGCGCAATGCAATTCATCTTTACTCCTATGAATTCTGTAGGATCAATTCTCGGAAGGAGGCATAGGTTCACCCGACACAGGCCCCGAGGGGCCGAAATAAGAAGGAGAAGGCCAACAGGAAGAAAACAAAGCAAAGCAGCTCATTCTAGGTGAGGATCCAATGCGAGAAGGGAAGCTTATCAGGAACATATTCCAGTTTGGGTTTGGCATTTCCAATTTATTCTTTTGTACCATGATAATATAAGTTGGTAAGTAGCATGAGGTGAGGAAATCCATTAGGCCAATGGAAGGGTATTTTTTTCTAGAGAAATTTCCGATTCCAACCCAAAACCTGGTCTGGAACTCGAACTCGAGCTAATACAAACCCAATTGACACAGAAGCCAATACTGCGGGCTGAAGTGTACGCAGGTGCGTTGCGCGCAAGTCAAAATTATAAAGAGGTTACTGTGTAGAGGGCAGGAAGCATAATACTTCTACCCCCCCCTAATTCGGAAACCGTTCATGAAATAATTTTGAAACCGGACTTTCTGGTGGTGGGTGGTGGGTAGTCCCCACTTTAATATTATACTCCTAATTGCAAAGAAACAACAACCAATAGCTTCAAGCTGCGTTTTGATGAATCCTCCAGAACAAGTCTGACTGGGCTGAGTGTCCTTTTGCGTAAAAATACTGATATGCCGCCCTGAAGTTGGTCGCTGGGTGCTCTTTATACGGAAATGGCTGATCAATTCTGTGGGGTCAGCGTAATAATGACCTGATTTTTTTCGGCTGGATGGCAAATACCCCACCCACACACACCCTCGCGTCCGCTCCTCATCATTCGTAAACCTACGTCTCAGGAATTTTCCGAAGGATTCTTGAGACGTAGGTTCACATACTAGTATGATGAGAAGTGCCTTGCGTCGCTTCATGGTCTAATTGGCCACCTCTTGGGCTCTTAGACCCAACACCATACTCAATTAGCACACTTTACATAAATCGCGGACACTAATGAATGGAATAAAGATCAACTCAATAGTTTCCCATTTCTAGCGAACACGCTTCTAGCAAAAGTCCACTGCGTTTCAAGGCCATAAAGCGAAATGGTGGCGCTTGCCATACAAAGAGTAAATAACAAATACCGCAAATTCTTGCGTCTAATAGCCCAGCACCAATGATCCAGTTGCACGCGGCAAACTCACTATGATAGCACTTCAAATATCGCAACAAAGGGGCTGAGCAGGAGCTTTTCTGCCACTCAAAGGCTCCAGGAAGGTGAGAACAGCCCGGTCACGTGGTCGAAGCTTACGACAGATGGTGTAGGTCTCAGAAAGAATGTTAAATAGTAGCGGGCGTGGGATATTGTTGCTAGCACCATTTTGAAACGCCTGAGAAGTATTCGCGCAGACAGCTGCTAAAGTGGTTATGTTCTTAGGCTATAACGATGCAGCAAAGCTACCTCCATTTTGTGGTTTTGAGTGTGTGAAAAGAATGTTGCGGCGCCAAAATTGATCCGTTGGGGTTTCGGAAATGGCCTATACAGAATAATACAGTAGCATAAAATATCAAGGGTATCTTCACATCTTCACCCTTGATAATATACAAGTTCAGGTGCCCGCGCGATACACGGCCCAGGGAAACTTGCTTCGGTGTCTGTACAGCAAGTGCGTGCCCTTAGCACCTTGGTGCGCGAGGTACCCGTGAAGGAGTTCCCCTTGCAGTGCCCGTGGTGTGTGCCCCTTCCTGTGCCCATGGTCCGATTTTTCTTTTACTGCACATGTACAACAGATCCGTACTACAGTACTGTACGTAAGTACAAAAAAAGGGCGGACACCAACGAACCACGTACGAACGAAATTCCATTTAATAGAAAGGATGTAGTGCAATAAGCATTGAGTAGGTTAATAGCTCTGGCTGGTACGCGTCAGATAAGCACGCTCCCGTTTCCACATGCAATCGTATGGGCTGTAGCACCCTTGATTATCTATGCCAATATTCTCATTTATCTATTTTCGCTAGCTAGCTAGGTGTATCATTCGTAGCAGTATTGCTGTAGCTGTGCGGGGTTATATCTACTCGCTATTCGATTCTAATCATCGACTTATTTTGTCCAAGCTTAAGTTTCAGCTTTGTGGGAAATCAAATCTTCAAAAGAATGCATACGACTTGTATCAGTGCTTCTTCAGTTTTGTTATTGCTCATGAGTCAAAAGCTTTGCGTTTCTGGCCTCGTTTCTTCATTCACGGGCCTTTCACCGCGTTCCCATCTCGTCGTAGATTGGGAAGTTTGTTTCAGCCCTGAAGGTATCGAAGAAGCGCTAGCTCTGCAGTATCTTCGTAAAGCTCGACCACCTGTTCGGCAATCTGTAGCCCTAGGAGAAGTGTTGAGTGAGAATCGGCAGCCATGGGATAGTGCTGAAGAGCTACCTTCCCACAGATTTCGAACTTTCGACATGAGTCGCAAGTATAGGTCGGTCTTGAATGAGCTATGTTTTACAAGACCATGTGAGACGGTGCTCCTCTTGCGCTTGCTTTTCGAGGAAGATGCCATTGGCCGCCCGGCCATTGGCGGTCGATCAAATCCTAGGGGCACACGTCCATTAACCGCAGGAGAGATCGCCACTAACTGGGACGAGGTTGTGCGAGACCGATGTATTGCAAAGTGGGCGCAGGAAAATGGAGCAAACAACTCAGAAGACATAGAAGCAATGCTTTCTGGTATGGATAGTGAACTCCAAAGTTTGCAAAGAAAGTTTGTTGAGTCGGATCTTGAGGAGTGTACTTCGGCTATGGCACTTCCTGACGGACTTCGAAGTGCTGTTTGGGATACAGTGGGTCGGCAAGCAGCTCCAGGTTCGCATGGCGTGACATTTCTTCTCAGGAATACATCGCCGTGGACAGATAAACAAGCATACAGCTTCATAACCAGGGAGCTTGGAGAGACCACTGCCAGTATTGAGGATATTACTTTGCGCCGAGTCTCAAGTGTTTCCGAAATCGAAACCATCCTTGATGAGCAGTCATCATCAAGTGCGAATGAAGGGATGACTTATCTTTCTGCGTACTGGAACCAGTTGGTCCTCTTGGGGGCTGTTGTATCAAAACGAAGAGAGCTGTTTCTTGTTGAGTGGTGCAAAAGAAGCAACAACATGATGGATCGCGCTAAAGCCAAGGCAAGTAATTGCTTTTTGTCTGCAGAAGACCTTTTTCAAAGTACGTCAGTGGAATATGCTCAGTCATACCTGAGTGTCCAAGAATCAGTCCTCGGCGTGTCGATTCCAAGTCGGCCTCGTACGGAATGAAGGAACATTGAAAAAACTTCATCAAACGAGGAGATTTAAGCCGAAGGATCTAGTCTTAGACCCACGCTCAGCTCTTTAATCTGATGCAGAAAACCCCCAAAACCACTACCCACGCACTACCATCAAATTTCCATATAATCCCAATAGAGATGCCACTGAAAAACGCGGGGATTTTCTGCTACGAGCTCAGTAACTCAAACGCGCCTAACTATTGTGCAATTCCATATCCCACCGACAGAGAAAAAAAAAAAAAAAAGCCACTTCCTGTAGTTTTGGCGAAGGATCCACCATGGCCCTCCGACCGGAGGGTCATGGTGACTCGCAGGGTGGCCTCCTTGATGATAGGAGCATATAATTTCATCATATTTATGTACCAAATTGCCTACGGCTACCATTTTTCGCACTCTAATGCCCACATTACCGCCATATCTTCGTTTACCCCTTCTTCAACAGCATGCCCGGTCGGGGTTCAGTTTCTACC
>Ga0307979_1002672_pt1 | contig 12213 bp, 10 predicted proteins | sample OrgLakmetage1058_FD_201833 | JGI IMG/M metagenome (GOLD analysis project Ga0307979, IMG submission 201833) | Saline water microbial communities from Organic Lake, Antarctica - #1058 | ecosystem: Environmental > Aquatic > Non-marine Saline and Alkaline > Saline | place: Antarctica: Organic Lake...
GACCTGTCCTTGGCAATGGCGATCCACTCATCGAAATCCTTCGAAATGCCCTTACTTTTGAGCGCGTTCTCCAACGCCCTGCCCCAAGTCATCTGTGGACAACCAATCGGTCGAGAATGCGATACCAAACCAGTCAGTAACTGCCGTGGCGCCCGGCTCATGGGCATACGTGCGACGTGGCCAGCCCAACGAAGAATCCGATTATGAAAGTAACTGTCGATGTCAAGGAGCAAATAAAAAAATAGTCTCTTGAGCCACACATATTATAGTAGTATGGGTGACTCGCTAACGTTATAGAAAAATCCACCCCTCTCTATATGAAACAATGTTTACTGGGAGTATGTTCTTTTGTTATTACTCTATGCACTTGCAGCTCGCCTCTGTTTCTTTGCATAATGGCAAAGAAACGCAGCCCCAGTTCCAATAAGTAGAAAGGCCGCTCCAACCTTGAGCATGCTTGCAGTGAAGAGTTCTACTCCATCGCTGCTTTCACTTTCGGCGTAACTCTGTGGAGGACTTGATGGATAATTTGATGGCGCTTGAAATGGAGCTGAAGTCGGTTTGAATGACTGAGTTGCCTCACCAACGACCGTCGTCACTGCCTGAATAGTCACTATTTCGTCAAGATCAAAGGCTACCTCAGCTGCGAAGGTGCCGGACTCAAGATAGCCTTGAAGCCGATCTGCAAAGGCAGTTGGGCTCTCAGTCGATTCACCATGTAATGAAGCAACCACTGTGAAGAAGATTTCAATTCTATAGCTCGCAAAGAGTTGACGACGGACCTTAATCTGATTAACATCGACAAGAAAATTCTTGATATTTGTTTTGCTCAGGTTGAGCATGTCTGCAACCGTTTCGAACAGAAATTCTGTCTCAATTTCTGAAATGCCCGACTTCGGTGTACTCATAAGGATATAACATTCTACCGAAAGAGCTCTTGCGTCTGATGATGGAAGTGATGCCATAAGCGACGGAACAGGAGATATGTCTTGCATATACACTGAATTCATTGGTGTCGGTGAATTCAGCGGTGTCACAGATAAGGCTGAAGATGGATGAAGAGTAATTGTGCCCTTCTGTGTTGGCGAGAGAAATGGCATGGCTGATGGGGCAGGAGATGGATCTATAAGATATGAATTCATTACCGTTGGGGATATTGATGGTATAGGCGAGGGGCGGTTTGAAGGGTCTATAAATTCTACGCCAGTTGTCGATGGTGCAAACAGTGGTAACGACGATGGCGCAGAAGTTGGCAGTAAAGTTGGGTCTACCGTAGTGTCATATGGCGTATCCGGAAGTAACAGGTATTCTGTGGGCTTTATGGTCACCAGAGTGGTAGGCCCCGGAGTCACAGGAGTTGAGGTAGTGTCTGCGAGAGTCGGTGACGGCATGGGTAGACTGGTCTGATTTACCATGCTGCCAAATCCTCCACGGAGATCCTCTGGTTCACAGGTCGTGGGATTCTTTGGATCTGTTGAATTCATGTGACATTCGAGGTACTGTAGCAAGAAGACTTGGGCCTCGGAGTAGCCGGCTTCGTCAAAGAGGTTTGAATCCTCTGCTGGATCTACCTCGATATTGTAGAGCCCGTACGTGGAAGATGAGTAGAAGAAGCTTAACTTCATTCCATCCTTGTCACATGACACTGCCCGATTTTGATAATGCTCAAATATTACACAGCGTCGAGAACTAGCTGCGTTGGTTCCAGTAGCAGCATCGAACCAACTTTTACCGTCAGTTGTGTACCCCGCATCTGGGTTAACGCCAGTGAATTCAAAGATTGTAGGAGCAATATCAAGATGAGATGTTGGGAATTCGATGAACGATCCTGCTGGAATTATGCCTGGAAGCCGTGCAAACATTGAAACCCTGGCGGAACTTTGTTGAATGCCGAACTTTGGTTCGCCGTGATCCATGGTAACGATGATCAAAGTATCGTTGAGTACATTCAGTGACTCCATAACAGCAATGAGAGAGCCAAGTGCATCATCTGACCAAATGGTTGCTGCATCATACTCATTTCCTCCAGTAATGTTGAGAAGTTGGTCACGAGTATGACGGTGGAGGTGCACTGGGTCAGTGTCAAGGATTCCAGCTGGGGTGTCGATAAGTCTGAAGTCTGTAAGTGCTTGTATGATGCTCGGAACATGAGGAGAAGTTGGCGTGAAATATAGGAAAAATGGCGCACTTTCATTGATGACAGCATCTTTGATCGCTGCATTAGCATTTGCAGTAAGCCACTCCATATTATGTGTGAAGCCCAGCTCTGCGACGCCACGACTAGGAGCTGTGGGCAAGTTTTCGGTGTATATCGCGACGGGGTCTGTAAAGCCAGCATTCTGAATAGTGGCAGCATCAGCGTTATAGTCGTGGTAATTGGAGCTCCTCTTTGAAAGGTGCCATTTACCGCTTATTATTGTGCGGTAACCGCCATGGAGTTTCAACTGGTGAGCCAGGTTGAGAACAAGATCAGTACTGTCCAGCTTACACGTGTTCGACGAATCAACCCAAGTAGGTCCATCAGCGCTTAATGAATCTGCTTGTGCAAATATTGACCGAGAGCAATAACGTCCAGTGATAATGTTGAATCGGGAAGGGGCGCATGATGTGCCTGCTGCGTATGCCGAGTTGAATATCACACCCTCTGTACGAATCCGGTCAAAATTTGGAGTCAGTAATGATGAAGGGAGGTCGCCATCGTCTGGCATAAAGAAAACAACATTTTTGGTAGCATGAGTGACGCTTCCGATCAAATGCAACACGATGAACACGAGGCGTCTCATCTTTAAATTTGATGCGCATTCGGTGTTGTGCATGATATGAAATATCATGACTAACCAACAATAATTTCAAAACATGTAAATATAAGTATGACTTCACATGTGCTACTAGTACCAATTTGATTCTTGAAGATTTTTCTTGCAGCTATTCGAGAGAACAGGATAGGCGGAATTTCCTACCAGATTTTTATTTTTTTTAATATAGCATAATTTGCGCTCTCGAATCCGTGCAATTGGCAGGCTTCATTTCGTGATTGATCTATTCTTTACAAGAAAAAATTAAGTTGCAGCCGCAGCAGTCATCTTGAAATGCGAATGATAGGCTGAGAGAGTGGAATTCAATTACATGTGAGCATAAGGTGGCAATAATTCATTTGACCTCCGCTATCAAATTATGATTTTACAGCCACCGTAAGTACAAACACAAAGGTTAATTATAAAAAGAGTACAATGCTCAAAGTAACTGTCCACGAGGAGGAGCAACAGCGCCTCCTTCCAACTGCTGGCGAAAGTGGTCACGTCGGTAGTTCCCAGTCAAAATGGGCAAGAAGAATCGCCCCAATAATTACAGCGGTGATCTTTGTGATTGCCTTGGGTGTTAGTGCAACTAAAAGCAAAAGCAACAACCCGCACATCCCAGTGCCACCTTCGACACTTGACGTTGCAAAATTAAGCGGAGCAAACTCTTTTATTATCAAAGTTTCAAACGAATATGGTGACGTAAAATCTCGCCGCACCGCATCGGGAGCTCAAGATTACCCATTCCTCAGTGGGGCATTTCTTATAGAGCCACACAAGAGTAATAACGTTGAGATCGTCACCGGAACAGATTTAATTAACAGCGAGGTCCAATGGGCGCTTTCACATGACACCTCGTCGATTGAGTAAGAATCATATCCACTGGACGTGAATCAAATTGTGAAGAATGAACTTTTGCTTCTATTTGAATACGATACATATTTTCCAAACACACTCTTGGTTGTCTCTCTACTACACTAACCCTCCACTCTCTCTCTCTCTCTCTCTCAGGTACAACGGCATCATGGTAGCGTCTGAGCCTAACGCTACAACACTTGCGTTCACAGTTATTCCTGTTAAGTGCGGCAGATATACGCTGACCTTAACTACTCCAGATGGACACCAACAATTAGAAACTGTGTACGTTAAGTACGTTCGCCGTGAACTCGATTTGCTCACAGATGAGGACAGAGAAATTTTCCTAGACGCAATGTATGTCCTTTGGAATGTTAGTACTGTAGAGGGACAAAAATTGTACGGTGAAAACTACAAAAGCGCATACTACTTCACTCAAGTGCATATTGATGCAGTCATGGTGGGCGGTTGTGACCAATTTCACGAAGGCATCGGCTTCCTATCGAACCACGTATATCTGACGAATTATTTTGAGCAGTCGCTTCAACTCGTCGACCCACGCACTGCTCTGCATTATGTAGAGTACACTCGTTATTTTAGCTCTGACGCTTGGCAAAGTCACTTAGGAAATACAGTTGACGGGGGGTCTTGGCTTTTTTACACGACAGCAAAATGGTTTGGGTCGAATGATCCCATTACTGGCCGAATTTTGGACGGGAGATGGGCAGATACGAAGATTCCACGAGTGTCTTCGTCCTTTTATGTCTCCGAGGGAATTCCTGAGAACGAAACGTTTTGGCCTCAGAACGAGGCGCAATTCAGGGACCTCAGTGGCCACTTACATGGGTATAATGCTTATGGATTGCAAAGAAACACCGATAGCATGGTTTCAGATCAGCATATTTTGCGCTTTAATAACGCAGACCGCCTTGGGGATGTTCGAGCATGGGCACACGAGTTTGGGTACCCATTTGAAGGTAAACTTCAATATATAGTTTTTTTTTTGAAATATCATGCGTCCCATATAAATTTAGTTGCTCTTTCATATCAATCGCATACTGATTGCCTATGATGTTGATATAAACTCTTGCAGGAGTTACATGCGGTGCTCTTAGTTCTTTCTTTGAAGCTGTCAAAAATGGCGTGTCTCGAATGGATGGAAGCTCTACTATCGAGTGGAGAACACACGCTGACCTTCATAGTGCACATGGAGGCGCTGGTGGTGGCGAGCAGTATGCTGCTGCAGATGAAAAATTGAAAAGCCGCTTCGGGATAACTGATTATACACTGCCTTACATAAGCATGCGGTAAATGTCTTATCCATTGCATAAATCTTTAACTTCTCGGGTCAACCAGCTCACACAACTTGTCAACCATATTCAGGACACACGTCTGGATGAAAAGCAATGGAGTCTTGCAGTTTTCAGCGGGAGAGCTCGCTGACCGTCCAAAAACGTGGAATTGCACCACCTTTCCTTCGCAGAAGTACGGCATCGAGTATATTTCGAAATCAAACATGGACCTTGAAGAGGAGTTTGGAGTAATTGAATGCGATGCCCCTAGCGTGACCTATGAAAGCGAAGAGGCGATGGACTTTTGGCTTGACAAACATTTCACAAACGTTCCTGGTCTGATGCCGTACGAATTCAGCAAGGACGACAAGGCAGAACTGATCAAGACCATCGCAAATCGGCATCAACACGATGGAGACATGCATACATCAGCTTCACCAACGGATCCGCTATTTTGGATTCAACACTGCTCCACAGAGCGCCTTTGGCAATTTCTTGAAATGCAAGGACTATTCACAGACCAACCTTTTGATCAAGTGAACGAAGATTGTGCCGGGCACAGTGCCGACGGCCTTTTGGGTTGGCTCAAGGGCTACATGTTGAACGAACCCACCATCAAGATGGAAACTGTCCCAGTTTCTCAGCTTGTGGACTTACTGAACCCGCTCAAACCTGAATACGCAGACCTCTTCAACTTCATATACGAGCCTACTCAATTTGATTGGTGCCCTGGGCTGGTGGATATTGTCCAGGCTTAATTGAAGAAGCATAAATGACTCTTTTCACGGCGGGCACTGGGAAGATAGCCGTCGTAAAAGTGCTCTATCCTTGAGAACTGTGCTGGTGTGGTTGTGGTTGTTGGTATGATGGGTTGACAGTAGAGCCACAAAAACTGGATCATCAGATGTGAAGCTTTAGTTGATCAAGTCATGCATTACATATTTAATACTATGTCTTTCAATGCACTCGCAAATAACTTTTTGCTTGTGCTTTTGCCTCTATTTAATCAATAGCAAGTACAAGCCAATACCATAAAGCGCAAAGTCGTGACTTCGTCCGACTTCATACATAAATCCCAAATGACACAGAAACCAGTGCTGCGGGCAGAAGTGCACGTGTGTGCGTTGCGCGCAAGTAGAAATCGCAAAGAGGACAGGGCAGTGTACATATTATAACCAGGGTTCTATCAGCGCCTTATTCAACCGGGTAAATGGATTATGTTTCTGCTGCTACTACTACAGCTACAACCACTACCGCAGTGTGCAATTCGAATGCCATCATGCGGATTGTAGTAAATTACTACAGTTAAATTGCTACCTCATTATAAGCGAGGAACCATGTGCGCCACGCAAATTTCAAATGGGCTTTTGGCTTTTGTGGGATAAACTGGCCGTGTTTGGATAGTCCGATTTATAACGCGTGCGTCGCATCGCTAATTTCATTATATTCGATAACGAATTCATGTCACATATGCAGGCAATCCTCATTTATAAAGAAAGCACACAGGAGGCGAAGCTGAGTTGCTCGCTGCATTCAAAGCCGAGGCTGCTCGAAGCACTTCACGATCCGACAACAAGAGTGCTGTAGCAATGGCGTCGACGGAATGCTCACCTGAGGTAAAAATGAAGAGTTTACAGAGGTGCAAAAACCGAGTCGCAACGTCAAAATGCACTCCTATTCTCAATGCACATGTTCTTGCCAGGGGCGTGTTTCAGGATACAATTTCATACGCGCGCAGCTGTAAATAGCATTATCTCTCTACCCCAATTCCCACGGCCTAAGACTAAGCAAACACACTCTACGTAATTCATGCGCTTCTTTTTCGCTCACCATCCATGAGGGCCGCGCATGCTGCCAATTTCCGCACTGCTAAAGTTTGCCCCACACTTTCTGAGGTTGCTTCGCGCAAGTCGCCACCGCTCCCACTGCTGCTGAAGTGAGCACGCACCCCTCCGCCTGATGCTCCTGATGCACTGTTGCGGTTCCAGGCACCGTGCTGATGCTGGTTTTGCGCACTCTTGTTTTGGTTCATGAGACTCGCCGCTCGAGCCAACAAAGGAGGCAAAGCATTGTCCGGGAGGTCACTCACCGGAAACGCGTGAATGCGTTGCAGAATGCCTGCAAAGATGCGAGAAGTAAAGCACAAGAAATTGCGCTTCAATGGGAGAAGTGCATAGAAGGAGAATTGATATCAACACAAAACCAATATGAATTCTTGGTGTAGAGGCATATTACGACCACTCGTGGCTCACCGTGTAACACGCCAAAGGCAATTGCGCGCCGGTAGTCGATGGCGCGAGCTGCATCATCGTCACTCGAGCTTAGGACGACGTCTCGCACCTGTTTATGATTGCAAAAAAGAAACTTACGTTTCAATTTCAAGGTACGAAGAAAACCAAGGAATGGTGGAAGGAGGGTAAGAGCAATAAAAGGCACGCACCGTATTTCCGTCACCAAACCGCAAATAAAACGACAACAGCTCCCTTGGAGTGAGGTGCTCCTGCTGCTGCTGCTGCTGCTGCTGCTTCATTGGTGGCGCTGTTGCTCTTGTGGTGGCACTCCATGGACTTGGCCTCGAATCCAATGGCTCTGGAGCTGGTGTGGCTGTCTCATAGTTCACTGCTCGTTCATGAGGAGTTCTTGCTGCAGTGGCTCTTGTGTCCTCTTGTGACATTGCGGCGGTTGCAGCGGTGTTCTCAGGCGCAGACATCCAGGTAGTTCTCGGACTTGTCATTGGCTTCGTATGCGCTGCTACAGCAGAAGAAGCAGCAGAGGCTACGCTAGCACCCGTCGCAGTCGCAGAGACAGCACCGAGAGATGAGGAAGCAGAAGCTGCAAAGTTTCCTCTTCCTCCTCTCAGTGTGGGGTTGCACGTTTCTACGGTTCTTGCGCGGCGCAACGGAGAAGGGGCAGGCACAGATTGCAAGTCATTGGAGTGTCTACTAGTTGTCAGCAAAGCACTGTTGCGATGTCTTTCCAAGCTACCCCAGGGCGTGGCAGTTCGTATTACAGAGGGGGGTCTGTTGGGGGGGGTCGAGGACAACACACGGTTCGGGCTAGGCTGCGACGAGGATGAAGAGGTTGCACTACTGCTGTGACGGGCAGCTGCAGCGGCGGGGCTGATGTCACGAGTGGGGTCAAACAAGAGGCCTCGCGACCTGTTCCAACGGTCAAAACTCGAGGGCCCTGAGGTGGTAATCATCACACGAGACCGACCTTCTTTCGAGTGGCCCACCATGCCAACCTCCAGCGAAGTTGAAGCAGCTGCTGTTGTTTTCACTCCTCCACGTGCTGCTGCTGCTGCTTCTTCTGCTGCTCTTCCCTCTACGGCCACACTTCCACCGCTGCTGTTACCATACCACGAATCAGAAGGGTTGTCGAGAGGAGAGACAGCCGCTGGAGTTGGAGCAGCGGAAAACGAAGATTTCCCCCCTGAGAGGGCAGCGGCATTCAGGTCAGAGTGCGCGCCGTGAAGATCAGCGAAGTCGACCGCGTCGAGCAGGCTGGAGCCCCAGGGGACTACCATGGGCGTGGCATATCTTTCTCCTATTCCTTTAGTACGGGAATCGACGTCATCGAATTGAGATGTCGAAGTTCCACGCCTGGGTGGTAATGATGATGACGATGGTGGAGATTGTTGTTCCCCTTCTTCTTCTTCTGCTTGCTGCTCTAATGTAGTAGAACTTTGGCGGTGGCGACACGCGACGTAAGCAATGGTTTCTTCCAACCACTCTCCTTGAGCATCACCGCCATCTACGTAGGGCGACGACGACGATGAAGATGCAGGAGAACCAGGACCGTTGTTTCCCATGTCGATGTTAGAGTAGACACCACCGGAAGTTGCTGTTCCTGTTGCTCCGTTTTTGCAATCTGCAGTCATGTTTGGCTTACTCGTAAGGGTTGAATGGAGGTGAGCATGACAATTGGCATTTACATGTGCGTGAGGCGCTCCTCCAGCGAAGAGCGCAGCCACCCCCGGCCGCAGCGCATACGTATTGCTGAAGCGAAACAGGTCCAGAAGCACCTAATATAATACATGAAAAAAAGGAACGGAAACACGAGTCAAGTGGTGCACAAATAGGGGTAGCTAGGGTGGTAGACCGACGCACAAAAACGAAACAAAACAAAAGAGTATGGTGACCTCAGGCATTTCATGAATGAAACGAAGACACGGAAAAAAAGGTCATTCACATATGCATTCTTGATTTCATAAACACAATGTAAATGTTAAATATCGGTAGGTAACAATATACCAGGCTGTGGTGCCACAAGAGCACTTGCAAACACTTCTTGCAGCAGTCAGTGTCAACATCGGCCGCTAGGGCCACTAATTTCACGCATTTCACGCCGTCGATGTGAGGCACCACCTGTTTAATAGGGTGTGTGTTTGCATGGAAAAGTGAAGAAACATACCATAGAGGTTCAGGAGGGTTCTGTTGTTTACATTGCCTCAACGAATAGATTCACCAATCACTAATAACATATCGAACGAACATTGAAAATGAGAGATAATACGTAGGAGAGAGTGGAAGATAAAAAAGAGTTACATACCCGGTGCAGTGCTAAATCCCAGTCGACTTTACTGAGCTCCGATGGGTCGCGAAGCAAAGCTGGCACATGGTAGTCGCACGGCTGTTTGAAACAGAATATAAAAGCAGAGAGACAGGGCAAAGGGTGATAAATCGAGGAAGTAACAAGGAGCAAAAGCAGAAAAAAAGGAAGAAAGCCTACCTAAATTAGAAGAGAAAGAAATAATACTACCCTAGTGAAGCCATAATGACGACGAGGATACCTCCGGCAATTTGCGTTGCAAAGGAAAGAGCACACGCGCTGGCTCCTCAGGAGCATCCGAACCAACAGACGAAGGTGGAGCTGCTGCAGTGTTTGTAGGCGTGGAAGGCGTAGGAATTGAAGAAGCAGGAGTGGTCGTAGCTGCTGCTGCAGTAGTGTTGGGAACAGGCGAAAGAATATCTGCAGTCGCACTCGCAGGAGCTGAAGTTGGAGGAGGAGGAGAAGAAAGAGCACCGGCTGAAGAATTTGTCGAAGAGATCGGTGCAGGCAGCGACGGAGCCGGAGTGGGCAGTTTGAGGGACAAGAAATTGGCCGCATCCAGAGGCAGGGTGGCCTGTGTGATTTGCGATAAAATGTACGGGAAAGACGATTAAAATGACACAGCGGAATTCAGACAAGAGATAAAGTATTCATATTCGAGAAAATTGAGATGGAGATTCTCATTGCAACTCCTAGAAGGTCTAGGTATTCTTAGAAAAGCCGCTATCTTGGCACGTGTGCTAGTACCTCGCCGCCATTGCTGTTGAGGTCCAGCAAGAGGCGCGGCAGCAAGCGGCCGAGTGTGTCTTTCTTGGGCCCGCTCAGAAAGCCTTAATGACATAAAGCACACGCATTGTATGAGTTAAACGAAAAAAAGAGAGCATACGTTGAAGCGAAGTGGCGATTTAAATACTAGCAGTCACATCCTGAGGAAAAGAAGTTCAATGACCAATTTTAAAAAAAAAGTGCGATTAACTCAAGTGCATGGAAATAATGTTCTTGCTTCCTACTTATAACAATATACCTGACTCCAATTCCATCGCCCTCAAAGTAAGCGCGAGCTTGCGCAGAGCCGACGAGAACACCTGAGCGGGTGCGCCCTGATCCAGCACCTGCAGCGCATAGAAAATATAATCGCGAGTATAAAAGATGCACTGCACGCACCAAAAAGAATGCTAAGGGTTTAACACCCCCTCATGGAAACGAATGTACATGATAAGCGGCTTAATGAGTGCAACTATTTCCTTGTCGCTTTTACGTATCCTTACCAGACCAACGTTGAAGAGGAGGGCGTTCCGATGGTACGAGCGGCCTGCCTCGTGACTGCTGATGCACACGGGGAAGTTGACAACCTGGGAAGAAAAGCGACAAAATGCTGAGATTAGAGATTGAAGCGACACGTTAAATATTCTAGTAAGATGTACTGGAAATTGTGCGCTCGATGAGATGCTAGCTCGCTCTTCGTAGTACACAGGTAAAGAGGTAAAAAGCTGCCTTTAAGAAACTTCACGCACTCACCTGGACTTCTGGCACAGAACTATGGTTGCTATTGCCGTCCAACCGCGCTGAGTTACTCTTGCTTGCTCCGCCACCACTGTTTGGAGGAGCAGCTCCTGGTCGAAGCAAGTGCGGTCTCTCTGGGCTGGCTTGCAACATGTAGGAGGAGCTGTTGTGCCGCTGAGCGTGGCCATGAAGGAAAGGGGCTCGCACTGTGATGAGGTGGCCGCTGTGAGTTATACACGCAATGAGAAGGATGCTTGTTGAACAGAGGATACATAGTAACAATGCAAGCTCAAGAATAGAACAGCCAATGATCTTTTCAATTTGGAAGCACTGTAGTACCAAGGATGGCTTGAACAGAGGATACATAGTGACAATGCAAGCTCAAGAATAGAACAGCCAATGATCTTTTCAATTTGGAAGCACTGTAGTACCAAGGATGGCCCCTAGCGAAGCAAAGGACTCTCCAAGATCCGAGTGCGGTCCTCTACCAATGAAGCAAAGAACTCTCCAAGATCCGAGTGCGGTCCTCTACCAATGATGCAAAGTTGTCTGGCAAGAGTCCATACTACACTTGTTGCCCTAGAATGATAGATTGTACCTAAGCTGAGGCCCAGTGATAGCGTAGTCGCTGATGGCATCGAAGAGGCAAGGACGCCCTCCAGAGACAGCGCCCGATGGCGCGTCATAAAGAACTACAGGGCCCAAAATGTTGTCGAACTCAGAGTAGTAGATTGCTCTGAGCATCTTTACTAGCACTGATGATAGATATTGCTGCAGTCCTGTTTGTCAGCTCACGTTGCCAGCTAGGATATCTACCTACAACCTACTAACGCATGGCACAATCAAGTTACAAGCTCCGGTCAGTAGGTGAGCATAAGCTCCCCTGACTGATTTGCTCTGAAACTATTTGACAATACGTGTAGAAATAGAGCTTGTGCGTCCCTTCCTAGCGAAGCTGCTGAGGCTAAGCTTAAAACCGATGCTCAAAGCAAGCAAGACAGCAAGACAGCAAGTCAGCACAACATTACAATGTAATGTCATGCTTTCTTGTTTGTTTCTGTGGAGCAAAATCATCAAGAAGCACCAGCTAGGGTCGAAGTCGAAACACAGGGAAATGGAAACATATGAAACAAACCCGGATTTTGCGCGTGTTTCGTTTCTAAGAAACACAAAAAGCGCCGCCCTGGGCGTTTCTGGTTTCGAGAAACGAAACA
>Ga0307979_1002673_pt1 | contig 12212 bp, 7 predicted proteins | sample OrgLakmetage1058_FD_201833 | JGI IMG/M metagenome (GOLD analysis project Ga0307979, IMG submission 201833) | Saline water microbial communities from Organic Lake, Antarctica - #1058 | ecosystem: Environmental > Aquatic > Non-marine Saline and Alkaline > Saline | place: Antarctica: Organic Lake...
ATCACTTCCATGGCCACTCGGGCATGTGCGCCTGATTAGCTTCTTAGGTCTTGTTTGCGCTGCTTTGCTTTTCTTCTCTACCTGTTAGTCTTCTAATTCCGGCCCTTCGGGGCCTGTCTCAAAAAGGACACTCAGCCCAGACAGTCAGACTTGTTCTGGAGGATTTATCAATACGTAGCTTTGTTTTGCTATTTGTTGATGTTTCGAACTCGAACTAATACAAACCCAAATGGCACAGAAGCCAATGCTGCGGGCAGAAGTGGGAATGCGTGTGCGTTGCGCAAGCAAAGCAAGCGCGGAATGATTCAGGAGGGAGAGGGGCATTGGCCAAATTCCTCGAAAAAAATGCAAAAAGCGAGGAATTTGTGGGTGTTGCGCACTCCGCAGAACAATAAAGAGGAATGCGCGCGAGCAAAGAAACTCGTGACATGCGGAACACGAGGTCCATTCGGCAGAGGTCAAAGTGTGCCTTCAGCGCGCAATGCGCCTATTGTTCTGCCCCTGAGCCACAAGAGGCTTTGATGGGACAGGAACTCCTTCCTCGTTCGCGGAGTGGCAGTGAATAGAAAAGCCCCCCCCTCAAAAGGTGATCGCTTTACCGCCGTCGTCCACGAGGCCGAAGTACTTCAGATGCCGTTCTAGAGATCTGCCATAAGTCATCTCTTGACCGCCCGCTATCCTCGTCGGCTCGTGTACCCACGAAAGCATGAGCCCCTGAGCCATAGGAGGCTTTGACGGGACAGGAACTCCTTCCTCGTTCGCGGAGTGGCAGTGAATAGAAAGTTCTTTGCAATTGGGGTGTATAATTTAATCTAATCTAATCTATTAACCCCCTCTCCCGAAGGACCGAAATTTGAGAGCCACCAAGGCATTGCAGCTTCGTCGTTCGAGAAGAAGGAGCAATGGGGGAATCTTTGGGTTATGGTGCTGGTGCTCGCATAACCGACGTTTCGAGCCCTTTTACCTCGCTTTCAATTTTCAAAAATTATTTACAGCAATGTACTATACACAAATAACCAACGGCAGACCGCAGTGAAATTACCGACGTCTATATTCTGCTTTTCACGGCATGGGCCGTGCAATCAGCTGTCAGTTGGGCTTCGCGCTTCTTCACCTCTCTTCACTACAGGGCGACGTGGTTTCACTACCTTCGCTACCTTTTCAGTGGTAGCGACTGGAGAAGCGCTATCATTGGCGCTAGAAGGAGCCGGCCCTGCCATTGGCGGAGTTGTCGGCCGAGTCGGGCTCTTTCCGCGAGCACAACCGGCCGAGCCGGCAGTTGCACCACCTTTCGGCGGCACAGCGGAGGAGGATGGCGCTCGCGGTGGCGACGCTTCCGTGGTAGAAGAGGTGGTGCCCCCTGCAGCAGCACCACCAGCAACAGCAGCAGCACCACCACCACCACCAGCAGCAGGAGGCAAGTGCGCACGGGGCCGCGGCGAACTGTGGCTGGATCGTGCAGGGCTCTGACTGGGGCGGCTGGGTGGAGGCAAAGGGCTTCGGCGGGTGGTTGCAGTGGGATCATTGGGTGGCCGGCTCGGACTCTTGCCGCGTACCGCCGGGCTCCTCGCACTCGTACTCGCTACAGTGGGCCGTGAAGTGTCTGCCAATTTCGGAGACGGCGAATCGCTTTTCATTGGTAAAGTTGGTGGTGTTGCCGATGTCGGTGACGAGGCACCGCTCGGCGGTGATGTCGGTGTTGTCGGTGTTGGCGTCGAGTCTTCACCCGAAGCGTCCACGTTTACCGGTGATTGAGTTCGAGCACGAGGCGGCGGAGGTGACACCACCCGTTTCCTGGGAGGAGGCCGGACAGGAGACGATCCTCGAGGGGGTGAATTCGTCTTGCGAGTGCCAGGGCCTTCACTGCTTTCATTGCGACTCCTCGTGCTTCCTTCGCTGTTGCTGAATTTCGGCGACTCACTCGGCTCCGACTTTGCATCATCATTCGTAAAAGCTTCCTCCGCGACAGGCAACTGTTGCTTTGCGTCTGGTGGAGACGCTGAGACAACACCACCGCTAGGATTGGCACGCGGACGAGGCACGCTGTTGCTGCTTCGGGGAGAGCTATGGCTAGGTCGTGCAGGGCTCTGACTGGGACGATTGGATGAAGCAGCGAGAGGAGGAGGCCGGACAGGAGACGATCCCTGAGGGTGCGAATTCATCTTACGAGTGCCGGGGCCATCACTGCTTTCATTGCGACTCCTCGTGCTTCCTTCGCTGTTGCTGAATTTTGGCGACTCTGTAGGTTCTGAATTTACATCGTCATTCGATGAAGCTTTCTCCTCAGCAGGCAACTGTTGCTTTGCTTCTGGCGGAGGCACTGAGACCACACCACCACTAGGTTTGGCACGCGGACGAGGCACGCTGTTGCTGCTTCGTGGAGAACTTTGGCTTCTCGGGGAACTGTGACTAGGTCGGGCAGGGCTCTGACTCGGACGATTGGATGACGCAGCAAGGGGGTCACGGCGGTTTGAGGTGCCGGAATTGTTGGTGGGCGCGCGGGAGGTCGACGGCAGGGTTGGTCTTGTGAGGCTCGCCCCACGCACCGCTGGACCACTGGAGAAGCTCGGCCGTCGGCCAGTGGTCGTGTCCACTTTTGGTTGTGATGCTTCAGCTGGTGAGACGTCGGCTGGCGGCGTTAGTTCTTCGCCAGAGGTGGTAACCGTGACCGGCGAAAGCGCATAAGGGCGCCGAGGAGGAGCAGTGTTATTACTACTCTGCTTGTCCGAAGGTCGAGTAATTGAATTCCTCCTCGTAAACTCCGCAGCTGCTGGAGACAGGTCTTCTTCTTCTTTTTCTTCCACCGTTGCTTGATTCAACTCCTCCTTCAGTGGTTTGGCTGGGCTGGACTTCGCGCGCAAACGAGGCGGCGGTGGGCTGTGGCTCGCCTTCCTCGGTGGAGACTGACTCGGGCGCGCTGAACTGTGGTGCGCTCCGCCTCGGCCAGCGATCGAGCCGCGGCGACCAACGGCGCTCAGTTCAAACGGTCTGGACGCGTAAATCGATCGGCTCGGCAGCTGCTGCTGCTGCTGCTGCTGTAAACCTTCACGGTTCAAAGTGGAAGGAGGCACGGCGCTCATGGCACGACCTCGCTGCTGAGGCAACTGCTGCTGCTGCGGATGGATATTAGAAGTGCCTTCAAGGAAGTCGTTGGAATGAGCGGTCAACATAGGCGGGCTTTCGTCTGCACCTGAAGGCGCGCGAAGCACACGCCCTCCTTCACTAGACGACGACGAGGATGAGGATGCGGAGGATGATGATGTTTCCAGCGCATGCTCAGATTGCAAGCTCGCCTCCGCCATCGCAAAGAGCTCGTCAGATGTTATCGCGGCTGATATCGACTCATTCTCATCACCAAGTGCTGCTGGTGCTTGATCGAACGAAGCTCCCGGAGAAGATGAAGATGCTGCAACTAATGCGGCAAGGGGGTTGTCTTGCTCGAATGCTGAAGAAGGCGAAGTCAGAGAGGTGGGCTCGTCGCTACTCGTTTCAGTCGGCTGCTGCCGCTGCTGGTGTTGCGAAGACGACGACGATGACGATGGCGATGGTGCAGGTTGTACGTCATAATTTGACCAATATTTCGAAGTAGGTGATAATGGTGAAGGAGGGCCGGCTTCTGAATGCTTGCGTCGCACACTCGGCGGCGTCACGACTTTCCTAGGCGCCGGTGGCTTCATCGTTGGCGCTGGCGGTTTCCTTGTGGTGCTTGGTTTTGGTTGGTCTTCCGTGTCTAAAGAGTCAGACATGGCAAGGCCACTCTTAGCGCTCATCATTTTCACCAGCGCCTTGGAGCTCATCGAAGCTCGAAGCACACTTTTCGAGCTCGTCTTCTTGGACAGCCTCTTGGACAGTGCCTCGTCCGAGACAATCAGGGAGGAAGACCCCCGGCGCTCGTTTTCGGATTCCGATGAGCTTGAGTCCGAGTCCGAGCCCGAGCCCGAGGACGATGAAGAAGACGAGTTCGAAGAGGAAGAAGACGAGGATGAAGATGCGCTGTGGCTGCTGCTGCTGCGCCGCCGGTGGTTCGTCTCCGATGCGCGTCTCGATTTGATTGCCAGGTCTTCAACGCCTTTCTTCTTGCGTGCATATGGCACAACTGGCCGGTTCCGCACATTCTTGCTTGCCATGGCAGGGCGACCTTCAACCTTAGCAGCGTCTTTACCAGCATCCTGAACGGCCTTTGCGCTCTGCTTTCTCGTCATTTCAATGGCCTTCTTGCCATCCTCAGTGCGCGCAGCGTCTTCCTCGTCACCACCGCCGTCGTCGAGCATGCGGCTGAAGTGCGCGCGTGCGCCCCCACCGGTGTTCAAGAGAGCTGAAGGGCGCAGGGTAGGGAGTTTCTTCTTCTTTTTCTTCGCATTGCTGCTGTCGCCTTTTTCGGTGCTAGCTGCTTCCATCATTGAAGCTGCTACTCCTGCATATTGCTGGTTCGATAGCCAACGGTCCAAAGACAGAGGCCGCAATTGCCGTAACCGCAAGATTTGAAGCGGGTATTGCTCTTGTTCCCGTAAAGCAAGCAACCTCACTTGAAGTCCTACTTCGATGCTCAACACTGCGAGCCCATGTTCGAGCCCTTTTGCTTTCAGGCTCTTGAGTTGCCGCCGCACCGAAACTGCAGTAGAACCGTACGGGTTATCTACTTCGGCTTCCGCCAGGACCCGCTCCAATTCGACCACCTAAAAACATTAGAGAAACAACGCAAGCATGCATAATTTATATTGACGCACACGCGACGCAAAAAAAAAATAGACATGCAACAAGTCAACGTAGGTGAGGGCGAGAGCCCCCAAACAAAACGATTTTCTACGGCGACTCAAAATAACACATGCAACATGTTTGCTTTGTTTGCTGGATAATGAAATGGGAAGCTTTGACACGCTTACCGCGGGATCTTTTCGGCTCCCACGGCCCGATACTTCGGCCTTCGCTCTGGCGGCAGCGGTGGCGCTGTCCGCTGCCGCTCGCTGGGCTCGTTTCGCCGCAGTTTCGGCTTCGTTTCGGGCTCGGTTCAGAGCCAACACCCACGCAGGCTGCTGCTGTTTCTTTGGTGATGACGTTGCCACGAAGGAACTCCGTCGTTTCATGCCCGTATGTGGCCCCAACTCCAACGCTTCCGCAGCTTCTGCAGCAGCCAGCTCGTCCTTTTGCGCTTTTTCTGCCTTGAGTATGGCCGTATTCAAGGCACCCGCAGCGGTGGCGGCGGCGGCTGCGGTGCTCAACGCTGCGCTTGCCGCTGCAGATGCCACGAGCGCTGCTTCCTGCGCGCGAGCGAGTTTTTGCACTAACACCAATTGAGCGGCGAAGAGGGGCCTCCGGGACAGCGCTGCAGACAGCACCGACTCGGGAATTCCTCCTGGGACCGCGCTTACCGCCAGCGCATCTTCCACTAATTTCATGTGCTCCTCATCGGCCTGGTAGTCCGCTTCATTGAGAGGTTCATCAAGGTCGACGTCTTGGTGGTCACTGCTACCTTGAGCTGCTGCCACTGCTTCGCCCGCGGCGGCACTTGAGGCCGCTGCCTTCTTTCGCAGACTGTTCTGGCGTAAAATCGCATCCGCGCCCAGAGCACCATTCTTGCCATCTTCGTCGTCATCTGATTTGTCTAAAAAGTCGTCGAGGCATGTGTCTTCCAAGAGGGTGTTGGTCATGTTGTCTTGATCTTTGAGCTTGTCGAAGTTCAGCACGTTCTTGAGGGATGACCCCACGCCCGCGAGCACATTCGTAAAGCTCGAGGCGCCTGGCTCGAGGTCCAGTGACCCATGCGGATAGCTTGGCGACGATGAAGGTGGATGAGGTCCTGCTCCTGCTGCTACTCGTGTCGTCGTAGCTCGAAGCGTGGTCTGCGGCGGCCCCTTGAAACTAGGCAAGTCTGGGTGAAAAAGGGCGTCAAGATCCTTTAAATCGAGTAAACCGTGCCCTGCCGTTTTGGCCCAAATTTTAAAATCTGCTGGCGTCACCAAGCCATCTCCGTTGGAGTCGAGAATGCGAAAGAATGCTTGCATTCTTACCTGTTTGAGAAAGAAGCAAGAAAGATAAAGGAAAGGGAGACACATGAGGAGAGTATTTTGTGAGATCATATACAGCCATAGTCCTTGAAGGTGCTCGTAAAAGATTACAATGCTCCAAAGTGTAATGAGCTCCCCCTCTCTGCCTACTGACGAATTACCTGATCGAAGCCTTCAGGAGATTGAGTGTCGTCGGCGAACAGCATGGTCGCTTGCAGCACCACTGTCGAAGGTCCACGCGCGTTCAGCCCTTTGTAGCCTTTGTGCCCCCCTTTGCGGGTGCCCTTGCTTCCGTGTTTGGACGACGAAAGTGGCTGCGTAATTTCAGTTAGCCGTTGACTTTCTTGTGGGGTCAAGGGTGGGCGCTGCTTGTGTGTGAGGGCGGCATATTCCACTGCTAAAGCGTTAGTAGCAAGTTTGGCCTGTGTCAACAATCAATAATGGGGAGTTTGAAACATAAACCAGGGTCAGAGTTGAAACAAGTCAAGAGCTGATAACCACAAGAGGAATAAAACATGAATTTGTCTCGAGTTCAACAATGACCACATTTTACGGGCGGAGGCCTGCTCAAATGCTTGGCCATCGATGGGAATATGCATGCATTGAGTTTTTCCGTGACGTGACACTTCGTACAGTGAGTTCTGCAAATGGTGGGGGTATACCTGAGTACTGGTAAAGCGGTGAAGCAATGTAGCCAGATTGTGGTGCGCTGGGTCACTTAGGACTTGGCGCAAGGCTACACGATCGAGATAGGTTTCTTTGTGACTGGTGGCGTATATGTTAGGGCTGCTGCTGCCATGACGGCCACCTCCGCCGCCCGCAGACACGTCGAGTTCCGAATGAGACAAGCCCTGTTGCTGGTGCAGCAGTCGCAGCGCAGACGGCAGAGAAGCTTCCAAAGAACTGAAGGAAGGCTTGTTCGCGAAGCTGTTGCTCGAGGGTGATCGACCCAGATGGTTTGACGACGAGCTGTTGAAATGGGTTCGGTTGTGATACAGATCGAGCGGAGAAGTCCAATTCATCGCTTGCAACGAGCTTTCCGCCGGTTTTTTCTCGAGGGCATGGTCGCCCAAAATCAGTGCCAAATCTTCGCTGGTCACTGTGAACAAGTTGGCGCGTTCTTGCAGGTACCGCAAAATGTCGTGGGTGGTCACAAAGGACGTGTGTTGCGGGTCTAAAGCCGAAAACACTTCCCCCGCGACCGTGTCTTCGCGGGTCACAGCCTCGCGTGCTGCTACAGCCAACCGGCACAGTTTCATTTTGGCCACGCACACAAACGCAGACACTGCTGCGTCGTCGGGCACGCCGCAATTGCCTTTGGTTCCGTGCCCATACACCGTTTCCCGGGCTTTTGCTCCTAACAACCTCGGAGGTGCTTTATGCGCCACGCGAGCTTTCGCGCTGTTGCTTTTTGCCTTGCCGTTCGCTGCGGCGCGGTTTGCTTTCTGTTTGGCCATTTTTGCCGCGGCTTTTCGGCGCTTCTTTTGCAGGCCACTGAGGCCTTCCAGGGGCGCGTCAGCCCACGCATCGACGTCTTCGACTTCAAGCATTTGGACTCCGTCGCCTTCGTCTTCGGAGTTGGAGTCACTGCAATCCATCAAATCGCCAAAAATGCGATGCTTCTTAGGAGATCCAACTTCGTCTTCGTTGTTCGTAGTATCTTCTTCTTCGTCGATGTCGTCAGGTCCGTGCACATCGCCTGAGACCATGAAATCCAGCAACGCGCACTGGGCAACCAGTTCGGCACTCAAAATCGGGTCCGCCCGCAGCGTCATGAACAAATCCCATTGTTTGATCCCGCGCGCTTCTTCGATGCGCTGCTCTTCTCGCGCCAATCGCTCCATTTCCTCCTCGGGCGACTCTTTCGGGGCCACTTCTACTGCAGCTTTGGGCTTGGTGGGAGGTGGCGGTGGCGAAGTTGAAGCACTTGCTGGCGAGGCAGCAGACGCAGGAGACGCAGGGCGCTCAAGCGATGGTGGCCGCAGCTTTTGTTGCGGCTCTTTCTGCGGGGTTGCTGCTGCAGTGGTTGCAGTGGTCGCAGTGGAGTCCTTTCCAGCACTGAGTCGGCGAGAAAGCCTGTTGTCCGCTCGCTGAACGGGGGCAGCAGCGGCAGCAGCAGCTGTTGCTGCGGCAACAGCAGCAGAAGTGGTGACGGACTTGGTTTTGGCCTTTGGTTTGATAGCGGCAGCCATTGTGGATTTCGCGCCCACCATCACGCTCACGATCAACGCTTCTTCGGGCCTGCCGAGTGGAAGCATCCGTCGCCACACCCGCAAATCCGCTGGTTTCACCCACCCATCCCCGTCGGTGTCCAATCGCCGAAAAATGCCGGCGACTGCTTCGCGGGACACGGCCCGGCTCTGGGCTCGAGCTTTGAACGCCGACTTCAGAGTTGACAACTGCAGAGGGTCTTCCCAGTCGAAAGTCAACATTGGAAACCGCGCAAGCATTTTCCCCAGAGCGGTTTCCGTCAACCGAGGTTCGTTTTTGTGCCTTGCCGTGACAATTCCAGGGCCAAAACCATGAGATGCGATGGAGCGAAGGCCGTGCACGTCCGAAAAGTCGTCGTCAAATTCATCAAAGTCAAAGTCCTCGGTGCTTTCAGAGCCAATCAGCATGGAGGCAAGCGATTTGGGCTTCTGCTCTTCGTCGGCTGTCTCTAAAGGCGCGTCAGTTGCCGCTTCAGGAGGTGCAACCAATGGCACGCCTCCACGAAGGAAGGCATTAATCTGGAGATCAAACATAGCATAGAGATGCCCAATGGTTTTAAAAAAAAGACACGAAAATCAGGCATAAAAGAAACTGATGTCATCAATGGAAGCATAAGATGTTCTAGGTAGAAGAAAAATGGGGCAGCCTTTTCTTCTTTTCCACCTCAGTATCTTCGAAAGATCCGTCGAATCCGCCAGCTTTCGCAGCCGCTCGCTGGTCCAGAATCCACTCTTCCAGGTTGTCCTTGGTGATGAGGGCGTCGCCATTGCCGTCCAAAGCGTTGAACATGCGTGACACCATTAACGGTGTAAAGTGCCCTAGGCCACTACCGTCACCATCGTTGCCTGCGCCATGCAAATCGCTGCGGTTGCCGCGTTCACCAATAGCGCCGAACAGGTCGACAATGTGCGCAGCAGTGAATTTGTTTTGCTCCTTGGTTAATGCCTTGTCGCCTCTAGCCACGAACTTCTCTCGAGATCGTTTCTGCGACCTGAGGAACAGGCCCACACAGATAGCAGCCTGTGCAAAGGCAACGAAGATCAAGGCCGCTGACGCCACTTGAATGTTCAGTTCATAGTCTGGTACTCGCGTGGGTGCTGGCGTGGGCACCTAAATAGGCAGACGCGTATGCATTTACCACGATAGGCAATATTAGATCGACTAAAAAAAATAGTCATGGAATCTAAAGAAGAGTGGAATCAGACAAACAAAGACATGCAAATACAATGCAGTGCTGTGTATACCAGCAGCCTACCTGAGACGGCCGAGCAATAGTAGGGCCTGGCGTGGGCGCAATGCAAGGATCGTCAAACCGGCAAATGGTTACTTCAATTGAGCCTGGATTATAGGCCACGCTGCTAGGCGCAGCTACGAGGCTCAAAGCACCACCTGTAGCTGCCACCGGCATGTCCTCAATGATGGAGGTAGCCACTGCATCCCAAGACAAAGAAGTTGATGTCCTTCTTGATGTTGATTTCAGCGAAAGAGACATGTCATCAAGGCGTCGTTGTGCGTTGCTTCCCTGAGCATCGTCAGTGGTAGCTGCGAATAAGTCTGCCACCATGTCTTCAACCAACCCTGTAGCTTCGGCCATGGAAGTGTTGGAGGTCGCCCATGCGTCGTCGGACGATGGTCCTAATATAGCGTACAATTTCCCGCTCGCTACAGAGGCTTCCCGCACGTCGACTGCAATGGTGAAACGCACTCGAATTGACCCACTGTCGCTGTTGGTCCGCCGGCCGTGGGCCCCGAGGCGGCGATTATTCGAGGAAGACGACGACGACGATACGGGCGTCTTGGTGACGTTAAGGGCAGTGACTTGCGACGTTTTGCTGAGAGCGGGGACCACTGCAACCACCGTCTTTTTAAAGGCAGTCTCAGCAATTTCAGGAAAGTCCGAAGGCGACGTAATGCTCGTGAGATCAAGCCAGAGCTCTGCTTCAACCAAGGCATACGGCTGCATGGTAGGACTCGGCGAGGGCAATGGCGTGGGAGCACTCGATGGCATTGGGCTCGGGTCATGGGTAGGTCTCGGTGAAGGCGACATCGTAGGCTCCTGCACACACACGCGCAAAATGCTTCAGATGTGAGGCTTTTATACCTCTGATTTGCTGCATACGCTACAGTCAAAAATATGTACTATAGATACCTCAAACCAAGGCAACTTCCGCGACAAAATGAGACTCACCGGCGTTGGAATTGGCGATGGTATAGCAGTAGGTTTGATGGATGGTACCAATGATGGCAAGCCCGTTGGTACAGGACTAGGACTAGGGCTTGGCGGTGGCGAGGGGGGCTAAAAAGAGAAGAGAGGAAACAACACGGTCATGGGGTAAAGTACAATTCAAAATTTGGAACACATTACGTGCTCAAAGAGATTACAACTTTTGGAGAATATATTGACAAAGAAAACAAGAAGGCCCACGTACCGATGTGGTTGGAATAGGAGTTGGTCGCGAAGTAGGCAACTCTGACGGTTTCCATGTTTGGCTCGTTGGCGCAGCCGTTGCGGTAGGCGACAATGAAGGTTCAAACGAAGGCGGTTGAGTGGGCAGAGGTACCGGATTGCTCGATGGCAGTGGAGTCGGAGCGGAACTCGGCGCAGAAGAGGGCTCCGTAGATGGCGCAAGTGTCGGCGATGGAATAGGGGCGGCACTGGGCTTGGCTGAAGGAGAATAAGTCGGTGATAGCGAAGGATTTGGCGTTGTCGGTAAGGGTGTAGGTGGCGAAGTAGGCGTTAGGGTAGGACGAGAAGGTGCCGGTGATGGCACTACCGTAGGCCTTGAGGTACTGGTAGGAGTAGGCGAGGGTACAAGAGTTGGAGAAGCAGTTGGATTTGGCGTCGTAGGAAGAGGTGTTGGTGGTGATGTAGGTATCACTGTAGGATGAGACGGTGCCGGCGAAGGTACTTGTGACGGAACTTTAGGCTTGTCCGCGAATCTCGTGGGGAGCGAAGTAGGAAGTATGGACGATGGAAAAGGTGTAGCGCTAGGCTTAGCTGAGGGAGCAAAACTTGGAGTCGCAGAGGGATTAGAAGTTGTTGGCAGAGGAGTTGGTGATGATGTCGGGGCCAATGTTGGTCGAGACGGTTCTGGTGAAGGCACTACCGTAGGCCTAGAACTTCCCGTGGGAGTAGGTGAGGGTACAAGAGTTGGAGAATCAGTTGGATTTGGCGTCGTAGGAAGAGGTGTTGGTGGTGATGTAGGTATCACTGTAGGATGAGACGGTGCCGGCGAAGGTACTTGTGAAGGAACTTTAGGCTTGTCCGCGAATCTCGTGGGGAGCGAAGTAGGAGACAGTGTTGGCCCTGGTGATGGCAATGGGGTGGGAAGGAAAGACGGCACAGAAGTCGGTCTAGATGGCATTTGCGATGGAGGCTGCGTCGGGATCGGAATCGGAGCCGTTGTAGGAACCATAGAAGGAACCGCAGTTGGCTTACTGGGCGCTGGCACTGGGAGCAGTGTAGGGAACATAGACGGCACCAGGGATGGAGATGGTGTTGGCAAAGGTACTGGTAGGGATGTCGGAGCTGCAGATGGGACACCAGTCGGCTTTGTAGGCCCCGGCGTCGGTAGTGGAACAGGAACAGAAGATGGTACCGGTGTAGGAGGCAAGGTTGGGGCAGATGATGGTGTTGGTGTAGGAGCTGCAGATGGGACACCAGTCGGCTTCGAAGGTTCCGGTGTCGGTAGTGGCACAGGAGCAGAAGATGGTACCGGTGTAGGAGGCGAAGTTGGGACAGATGCTGGCGTTGATGTAGGGACTATAGACGGCGTTCCAGTCGGCTTCGAAGGTTCCGGTGTCGGTAGTGGCACAGGAGCAGAAGATGGTACCGGTGTAGGAGGCGAAGTTGGGACAGATGCTGGCGTTGATGTAGGGACTATAGACGGCGTTCCAGTCGGCTTCGAAGGTTCCGGTGTCGGTAGTGGAACAGGAACAGAAGATGGTACCGGTGTAGGAGGCAAGGTTGGGGCAGATGATGGTGTTGGTGTAGGA
>Ga0307979_1002676_pt1 | contig 12207 bp, 12 predicted proteins | sample OrgLakmetage1058_FD_201833 | JGI IMG/M metagenome (GOLD analysis project Ga0307979, IMG submission 201833) | Saline water microbial communities from Organic Lake, Antarctica - #1058 | ecosystem: Environmental > Aquatic > Non-marine Saline and Alkaline > Saline | place: Antarctica: Organic Lake...
GGGCGCATGCTGAGCATGGCATCTGAGATCATCCAGACATTCCGGGAGCTGAATATTTTTACACCAAAAATACCGCAAAAATACGTATTTTACGGTAAAGTATCGTAAAATAGATTTCTGATTTCAAAAATCCAAGATTTTACCATCGCTAGTCTACTCATGACTCACGACTGTTCTGCGAAAAATTTACTAGCTAGGTACACGGTACAGGGCAGGGTACACCGTTTCAGGCATCAAGCTGCATTTTTTCTGCGAACCTTCCGCGCCGCGTTCACCAAAACCAAAACCAAAACTGTGTAGCTTGCCTTGTCTAAGCTTCGCTTATATGAACACGGGTATTGCTGTCAAGCTGACTGAAACTCTGAAGCTAGCCCTAAAAGCTACCTTGGAGCTGTAGAACCATAGTAGCCAATACCTCATCGTTAGCAGTTGCCTCAGCCGTGGGTTTGTTCGTCACAGAACCATACGATTTCACGGTATGAATAGTTTGAGTGCTGATTGCTCCTAGCCTTCTACAGTATCTAGTGAACTACTCGCGCCCAACCATATATATATATATAGATAGAAGCTACGAACCGACAATACAGGCTTGCCACTTTTCTTTGCTTCTACAAAGCTCGGCAGTGGGTAGCTGCGCTGGCGGTATTGAACGGTTATAGGCTTTAGTATCCAGCTAGGTAACAACTTCGAGATGATGGCGCAGCTGTTATTGTCAATACGATAGATCGCACTTCCATTGCCAAAAGTATTTTAGTTTGTGCCTCCACTGAAAAGAGTGGCTTGGTGGTCACGACTCGCATGGATGACGATTTATTAGTCGACCTTCTTAACTCGTACGACTCGGATGAGGTCTCCCGCTTCACGGACGACGGACGAACATCAAGCAGGTTAGTTCAGGCGCGAGCTGTGAGTTTTTACTTGCTTGCATCTACTTATGGATATACTAAGATACTGATTTAAGAGTTATGCTCTAGGTTCTTGCTGGGGTTGTCTTCGGTGGATAGCTTTAGTCACCAAGAGCAAGGGCGAGCTGACTCGAGCATTTCACCGAGAAGGGCAAGTGACGCTCAAGGAAGTAATAGGGCTAAGCTTTCAGGAGCGGGGCGAGAGCAATTGCCTGAAAGTTGCCGAAGCAGCAGCGATGATGGACGATGTGAGAGGTACGAACTTACGTTCCTTTAAGCTTATTTCATCTCATTCGAGGCTTCACCTTCTGAGCCTAACCCGCGCACCTCGCATGCTTTAGGAGGCGAACGCGCCCTGAAAAAGCAAGCTTGCCCGGCCAACGTCCTGAAAAACCAAGTCTCCCAAGTCAAATGAAAGCGTACCGAGAGCGAGTTCGCAAGCAGGTGAGCCGAAGGAAGTTCGTTGTACTCCTGTTATTTCAATATTTTTGAGCCGCCATTTAAGTTGAGTGGAATACGAAACGCGAGCACTTCCACGCACAGCTGTAATGACGGCTTAATTGTCTGAGGCACTGGCTTTTGCTGTTCTTCCTAACACTGGTGCGTTGTTTGGTTCAGGCTGAGTCAATCAGCTCGCTGCAGCACGAGCTAGCCTCTGCCCACGAGGACATCGCTCGCCGCGACCGCACCATCAAAACGCTGAAACGAAGGCTGCAAGACGCGAAAGCACCTCCTTCGCCGAGCGCTACTACGCTAGAGAGCCGAGAAGGTCAGAACCTCAGTCCCGCTTCTACGCCTGCAGTGACAAACGGCAACAACAGAGAGCTTGTTGCCGATTTGCGATCGAAAGAAAAGCGCGCTCGAGAAGTCATCAGCCAACTTCGCAGCCGTGTCAGCCAAGACCAAGAGAAAATAGCCTCGCTTCTACTCCAGCTGGCTTCGGTTCAGAAATCGGCGGGTCGTCTCCAGGTTTGTGGTTTATTGATACTTTTTGGGCGAGTCTCCAGAATTGCGATTTGAATTGGGATTAAATGTCGCCCCTTGTACTTCTCAAGGTTGAGGTGGACGAAGGTCACGAGAGCCGCCGGAGCATGGAGCAGCAGCTGAAGTCCACTTTGGAAGAGCATTTACACTTGGTGTCAGAGGCCGCTGCAGCCTCAAGCCGTGCCCACGCGGCTGAAGAGCAATTGCTGGAAACAAAGCGGCACGCGGCCACCACTGCCACCAAGCTCAGCGCCCTCAAGTACTTGTGCTTGCAGCTGGAGAGGGAAGGCGCTGGTCTGAGGGCTCAGTTAGGGCCCTCCGTCGACGACGAAGCATCAAGAATGCAAGCTTTGCCCTCAACAAACGGCCACCGAACTATCGTGGCGACGGATATTCACGGCAATGCGAAAAGAGGTGAAACTCGGGCAACTTCGGCGAAACACAAACCAATTGCCGACTTCAAAGGATTAGAAGACATGTACAAGCGAGTCTACGGAAGCGGAAAGAAAGTGACCCACCGCGAGGCTTCCGATAATAGCGACAGCAATAGTTCCGACTAAGGCATATATCGCTGTTTCTTGTAAGCCCCAGGTCCAGATGCCACGTGTGGGTTGCTGTTCATCTGGATGGATAAAAAAAGTTAAACGAGACTAGCGACTATACATTCCAAAAAGAACTTTCTGACTTTCTGCAGCTACAGGCTACAGGCCCAATCGCCATTTACCATATATTTATAATGTATAAAACTTATTACGCACCGCATGGCACTTCATATGAGTAGTTCACTTGGCGCGTAGAACGCAGAACAAGCAACAAGCCCGGTTTGGTTTGAGCTCCTATATGCTATATAACTAGAAATTTATACTGCGCACTGCTATCGGCGAACCACGAGCGGAATGTGAAATCAAAAACCGGGGATATAGGACTGGACCTAGCGGGTCGCGGGTGGCGGGTTTTGGTTTAGGTTCTATTGTGACCCGTGGTGACCAATTGGCAGCTAAAGGGGGGTCACTTCTGAAATATCACCTTTATTGGCCATAGCATACGCAAATCGAGGAGGGGTTCTCCCTAACCGAGCTCATACGGCCTTACCACTGTGGCCCGGTATTTTGAAGATATCGAGGGGGAATCCCGATACCAAGAAGCACGATATTCTAATGAATTTGGGGCCTAGAATGGGCCAAAATTGCTCGAAATCCGCAGTGCAGCCGAGCTGCACTGCTGGCTGTGCTAGATGAGCACCAAAAAAGAAATAATGGCACCCAACGGAAAAAAAATTCCGTGGTTTTACGTCGCGGCCCTACCGGGTATACCAAATACGGCTTATCTGTGCATTGGATGATAAATAAATCGCGTAGACTGGTGGTGCTATTGCAAATTACTGCCAGCTAATGAACTCTATATTGATATTGCGCCGCAAAGCAGTTGTATAGAATAAGTCGTTGCTGCTAATTGGTAATTTGGGCGCCCCTAAACCAAATTCGCGGTGATCTCCTTCAAAGCTTCTGCCAGTTCCATCAAGCCCATTGGGTCAGTTCGCATGTCAGGCACTTCCAAGAGCCATTCCCGCACTCGACTCCGGAGCACGCCGCTCAGAGATGACGTGTCACCAGCTCTCTTCTTCTGCGCCTCTGCCACACTTGCTGTAGCCTGAACCTTGGGCAGAGCTACACTCATGCCGTTGACAGCAATCACGATCAAGTTCACGTCATCTTCAGAAGGCATTATGGTGAAGACCCGGCCGTTTGAAAAAGCGCCTTTGATCGCATCCAAGGCTCCTTTCAAGAGCTCACTGGAGCGCGCCGAGAGGTTTACTACTAATATCCCGTCTTCAAGAAGGGCACTCTTCACTTTCGACAGGAAGCTTGCCTCGAGGAAGGCCGGCGGAGGGCAGCTGATTCCCAAACTGACGTCTTTCGAATCCACGTCCAGGCAAATGAGCCCGTGCGTGTTGGTGCCGTAGTCGTAGGCAAGGCCGTCCGCAACCGCCACGCTCACTTTGGAGTCCTCGCGAAAGCCAAAGAACTTGGACGCGACCTTCACTACTTCGGCATCTAATTCGAGGCACGTCAGCGCCATAGTTGGCGCAAACGACTGCATCGCCATAGGCAGCGCGCCTCCTCCGAGCCCCACTATCACTCCAGTTGAGTCCTTGAGGGAGGCCGCCGGTAACAGAGACAGGGCCGCTAGCATGGCACGGTGGTAGTCGAAGCACAAATAAGTGGGATCGGGCACCATCGCAAGGTAGTCGCCGTCGCCTGCTGCCGAGTTTCCTCCTTTGCCCTTGTTTCCTTTCTTTTTGCCAGATGTTTTTTTGCCGCCGCCTCCTTTGTTTTTCTTGGCAGGCTGGTTCGATTTCGCGACGAGGCGCACTTCGGTCTGTATCACATTAGTGTTGGCTGCAAAAATGAGCCGCCGCACTACTCCGCTCTCGAGCGAGGATTCCTCAACGTGAAACGCCCCACTCGACTCAAGCGTGCCCTCAGCGATGACGTCTCGACTACCCAGGGACTCGGCAGTGGTCATGAATGGGATCTGAGCTTGTGTGCTGCCGTTCGGCGCAAAGTCCACTACATACTTGGACAGCTCACCCTGCACTGCTTCCATGTTCTCGAATTTGTGGCCTCGGTTAAGCGTGATGCTTAGCAATCGCGAGCACGATGCCGAAAATGCTATTTGCTTCAGGCCATCTGTAGCAGGGGAACATTATTGGGCAAATTCTGAGACTACGCAAATACCAAATAATTCTATGTCTTTGCAAAGAGTTATACAAAGAACTCTTGAAAACTGGCGCCCAACGTAATGAAAATCAATAGACATTTAAGTACGAAAGCGCACTTAATTCTTTTCATTGCGTTGCAGGACCAACCTTCAGACGAGAACAGATACTCGTGCTCGCGGCCCTGAGGCACAATGAAGCATGCCATCGGCTGATCGCCGCCGGAAGTGTCTACAATCGCTATGCTATAGCGCGGCGTCTTTTTCGCCTCTTTCCCTTGACCCCACAAGTCGATTTGAAGCACGCGGCCTGGATGCAGCGTCCCCTGCTCCTCTCGGGCTCGGGCCTGGCTAAAGCTTGCCTGAGCGCCGAGCAGCAGCTGACGGCATTGCTCGTCTAAGACGCGCTCTTTGAACGGACTAGTATCTGTGGCTTTCGCGTCAAAACATACTTCAAATTGGCACACAGCTGCGGGAGGTTCGCCGTCTAATTTCGACCGGTAAGCAAAACAAAACGGAACATGCTTGGATTTACCTGCGGCGCCTTTGAGAATTTTAATCTCCCCCGAATCATAGTGCAATTTGAGAGTTTCCGACAAGACATCAAACACAAACGTTTGCGACAGTGTAATGCATAGGTAACAGCCGCCAGGTTTGAGCTTGCGAGAGATGCTTTCCATCATCGCCACGGCATCCGGCTTAGCCTCGGGTGAACTCATCAATGCATCAAGAGCTCCCTTGTCTATGATCACATCGAAACTAGCATCCTTGAAAGTGGACAAATAGCGCATGTCGTCGGTTTTCCATGTCATTTGGGGTCGAGACTTATTCCTCTCGGCCATCGTTTTGATCACGCCTTCATCGTAATCCATGTTGGCAACGTTCGATGTGATCCCCGCATCGTAAAGTTCAGCGGAAAACGCCGAGTTCCCGCACCCAACGACCAGTACGGAAGCACCAGGACGTAGGTACGGTTCGAGGGTCGCTTGGAGCTGCTTAAAAGAGCCATACCACTCAAATTCCGACGTCTTTGCATTGAAATCATTCCAGTAGCTTTTATCAGCGAAATCAGTCCGCTCTTTGGGCAACAGAGATGCCATTTTTGAGTATACAATGTAGGTTACCTAGCGGCGCTGAAATCACTACAATCTTCGTTTCAGTAAAAATAATGCAGCGTAACCTAGGCCTAGAACTACGCGCAGGTCGGATTCTTAGTTTCAATGCGTCTATGTACGCTGTCTACGCTCAGGTTCAGGCAAGTTCAGGTTTCGCCATCATCGCTGCTGGCTGCGCTGGCTGCTTGCTGGCTGGCTGCTGGCTGAAGAGTTGCTGAGTCGAGTTACGTATGTACTAGTAGTAGTCTCAAAAACCTCCCTGTATTTTTAGAACAGAGATTTCTGTCTGTGCACGAAGGACTCTGCGCTTCCACTAAAACACAAAAACTCGATAGACTATGAGCATTCTCAGTATGAGCGTTACCCGGTCCTTATTGACACGCACAGCGCTGAAGTTAGGTGCTACACATCAAACCTCCATTGTTAGAGCTTCGCTAGCTCCAGCGTTGTCTTGGACTGCTCCGCAAGTGGGCGAAGCCCTTTGGGATTTCCTTTGGCGAGCCGTCCCGAAGTCGAAAGTGTCCCCTGGCCGCAAGAGGAGCCGACTCTTCCATAGGGCTCCGACCAAAATTACTGGCTATAGCACTTGCCCAGAATGCAGTGCACCTTTAATGAGGCATCGGCTGTGCGTGTGCTGGGAGAAACGCATTAAGCCCTCGGCGAATGTACCACCCGTTGAAATCGAGTAGAATTGTTGGCATCTGAGCTAGAGTCGGGTCTTCAGTCTTCATAGCAACCGATATGCGAATTGAAATTATGAACATGTTTAAAGATCTCGAGCAGATGGTGAATGCGCTCGCATTCGCTTTTGGTGTAAGTTCGATTCATCGCTACACGAGTCTAGGTCTAAATGGCACATACCTTAAATCTCAAATCATAAATCATTGCAATCGTTTCTTTACTACGGCCTATCAAGTGCTACCGGATATCGAAACAAGCCAGTCCGCGCTCCATTCTTAATTCACATAGGCGTGATCCTTGTGTTCTTAAGGTAGAAAACTATTAGATATAGTAGTAGCCGCCAGATTCAGATTCCAACTCCGTTCACACTGCATCTATGCTGCAGTGCTGCATCGATTTTTGTTGCGCTTAATTTACCCATAGTTACCACACAATAATCTCAGACTGCGACGTGAAGTCGCGTTTACTAGGGCCCACCCTGTCGATTGTCCGGTAAGAACGTACCGCCCGCTCTCTAGATCTCGTTAATACGGTAAGTCGAACCTCCCCCATAAAGGGGAAATTCCTCAATAACACAACACCTCCCACATACATCAACAATTTCCTTGTTATATTTGTTATCGCGCTGTAAACTAGTCGCATATACCATACTTATGTCGCCCTCCTCGGTAGTACCTTCCGTATCCCCGTCCAAGTCAAACGAAAGGATGCGATTTAGTTGTTGCGGCGGAATCGGTTTGGTGGTGGCCGGCTTCTTCTCAAAAATTGCTCGTTTAACTGGCGCAATCAAAGAGAATCGGCTCAAGAGGCAAAGAAAAGGCGCAGAAAACGACTCCTGAGGGATCAATAATTAACTTTGCTTGAGAGGTTGCTGGAAAGAGACTGAAGTGTAACAGACCACTGGCTGATTGCATCGTAGGTCTTGGATTTAACCGAAACGCTTTCGCCGTCGAGCAATAAAAAGCCGTTGATTTGATCGATCTTGCCGTGAACGCGCTTGTCTAAGATCATGTCAACAAGGAGTCGCTCCACCTCGTCCGTCCCTAATTTGAGCTCCTTAGCCATGAAGCTGGTTTGTATGCGTTGGTAAGGACGCACGAGCGCGAGAAGGACCTGTTCGCGCATTCGCCGCCGCAACGGCTCGACGTATTCCATAATGAATGGGTCAGCCAGGATGCGATTGGCCTTGTTCTCAAGCGTGCGCTCAAAGGTAGCGAGGTCGTTGGCTTCGTAGGCTGATCGCAGCGTTTGCATCGCCACGATTTCTTTCTCTTCTTGAAACGCTTTCGCCTCGCGCGCCGCAAACGGGTTGATGTCGCTGAGCGCAAGCATGTTCGCAAGCACCACGTACTTTAAGGCGTCCTTGGCCCGCGGGTTGCCCGCTTCCTGTGAAAGTCGTGCGTTTGGCATTAGGCAAGTGTTCTAGGCGTTGCTGACAACACAATATTGTTTGCGGGTCTCCTCACCTGGTAGCCTCGAAATCCCTCGTAAAATTCCTCGTAGGCCTCCGACCACTTCTCCTCTCCCATGTACATTTTGCCGCCTTCCTCCCGGATCACTCCCATAACTCGCGGGTCAACCACAGTAGCTTTCAAATTGAGCGTCTTCGGGTAGATATACTTCATGCGTGCCGTGTTTTTCGTCACAGTGCACCACTGATCAAGAGGAGAAGGTCAAAGCAGAAAGACGCTAAGGGTGAGACAGCAGCACGGTAACGAAGGACCGGCTAGCAATAGTACGTTTTACCTGAATTTCGAGCGCGTAAACTTCAAGCAAGTAGGTGCCCTTGGTGGGGTCGTCGCTCCCGTCGCTGAGCTGGCAGCTTGAGTGCAATTCGCGCACCACGTGAGCCAACTGGCCGTAATCCTGGTTCCGGAGCAGGGCTTTGCCATAGCGCACTAAAGTGCTGAACCACAGCCGTTCGTTATTGGTGCCTGCCTTGAGCGTGGACAGGGTGATTTCGTACACTTTCGAAACCGTTTCAGGGCCTTCGCCTGCGATGAGCTCGAGTACGGTGTTGATGGCGCTGGTGCACTCGTTGCGCGTCACGGCCGACTTGGAGATGTAGGTGAGCAGCTCCGTGTAGCGCTGCAGCATTCCATCCGGATCCTTGAGACGACTATGAATCGCTACTAGATGCTCCAATGATTTAAAGCGCCTACCACGCGGCGATAGATACAGTTGAATCTATTAATCCTAGCAATGCGCCACTTAAAAGTCGAAAGGCGGGCAATTGTAGTTTTTTCAAGAGGTGATTTTTAACTTTACCATTTGATATCCAAGCCATTTTCCGTCTCAAGCTTCACAACCTTCTCGAACATCTCGCGAGCCCTTTCAGGTTTTGAATTCTTGCAGTCGTCGCCCTCGTAGTAAGCATTTTCTATATCTATCTCAACTTGATTCTCCTCCTGAACAGAATTTCAAATCGCACATGAGAATATATGTCGGCGCCCTCAGTGACGATTCGCTCTCTCCCCCTTTACAAGCACTTATCGGCTACTAAACTTCCTTCTTCGCCATCTCGTTATTCAAAAAATAAAACAATGCAGTTGTAAAGAATAAATTCTGCTCTGTCCCAATATCCCCTCGCAAATGTGAGTGTACTATCGAACTTCTCAAGACAAAGGCTCTACCTCGCCGCTACCATCCGAACCACCTCCACCCGCAGAGTCGTCTGAATACTCGTATTCTTCGTCTGACATCTTAGTACTAGATGGGGCTTATTGATAAAGCCGAGAAGAGTTCTTAGCCTTGCAAGCTTGCGAGCCTTTCAAGTGCGAGTGAGTAAAATCAAGGCTACAGTGATACAGTGCTACAGATAGAGTAACACGCACGGTACACGATACACGATGCCCTCTCATCTCTCAGCCATCACATTTTCACTTTAGCTAATACAGGGGGTAGTTTTAGTCTTTGTACAAAATCATTTCCCAGAACCCAGAACTTCCAGTAACCAAGAAAACCGCGGGTTTTCCGGGTTTTTACCCACTTCGACTCAGCAGAAGATCCAGTACATGTTAATTGCGCTGATGGAAAACCCAGAACCAGAACCAGAACCCAGAACCCAGAACCCCGAACCCAGAACCCAGAGGAGTAGGAATTAGAAGCCTAACAAGCATCAGGCAGAAAACAACGCAGAGCCGGTTGTACAAGGCGAGGAGATGACACTAAAAGTGGAGGCAATCAGGCACATCAACCCGAGTAGCCATGCACCATGGAAGTGATGGTAGCGATTCAAGGTGGATCGTTCTTCCATGCTCTGTGCTTCTATGTTATTTGTGCTATGTGTGCTCTTGTGAGAACTTCTGAGCGCAGAGCGCACTGGAAGTGCCGAAGTGCTTCTCAATCGCTAAGTTGCTCAAGAGAAGAGCCCCCGCCCGTAGAGGAGGAGACTACACAAAGGTCCTCAAGGGATCCAGGGGTTATGGTGTAGAATTGAAACCCCCGAGCAACGAGCAACTGCGTGGCTCTATTCGCGTGTGAAAGTGTTACTTTAACTTCTGCCGGTTCTGCCCGGACATCTCGAAAGCGCAAAGCCGCTGTCCAATTCCATTTTAACGTATGCTTCATCCCTGATTTTATTGGATATGAATTCAGATATGGTTCTAGCAGCGACGCTGAAGTGCTAGGTGCGGGTCATTCTGCTCTTGAAAGCCCGAATAAGTATGTGCGCCTGATTAGCTTCTTAGGATTAGTTTTTAGTTTGCGCTGCTTTGCTTTTAATCTCTACCTGTTGGTTTTCTAATTCCGGCCCTTCGGGGCCTGTCTCAGATTAAGTCACATTGCTCGCAATACAAAACAACTCGGTATTGTCACCAACCACCCTAACGGTTAACGGACGGATTTGTTGAGATCTAACGAGCAGAATTAAAAGAACCACGTGAGCTCCGCTAATTTTGATTGCCTTGCTGTCCTCATCTTGGCTCTTAGGTCCGGATGCTGGTGGAGTTTCGATTTATGGCAACAGCGACTTTGAGGCGCGACGCTAGTGGCATGTCTTCATGTATTGTTGAAGATATAATATCTTCCTAAGCTCGAGTACGATACCACTGTCATAAGCAGCACGATCCCTAGGATGAAGGCCTGAAGTTTGACGCCGAGGTGGCCAAAATGTTCGTGTAGGCTTGTGTCAGGTAACGCCAAGACAGCCTTGGTCCTTTCGTACCGAACCCAACCGACGACAATAGTCAGAGGAACAACCACAGCATAACCAATGCCCAGCCAGTATACCACCTCCTTCAAAACGGGCTGCGATTCCGAAGATACTTTTGCGTAGAGTTCCCAAAGCGTGAACGACACACCTAGGAGAGTAAGGGCGGCGCGGAGCCAGGCAAGCCAAGTGCGCTCGGAGGCTAGGTGACTCAGTACGCGCTCAAACTTGATGTACTGGCCTTGAAACGCCGGGTCGTCGGGAAGATCTTCTGGGGTTGCCGAAGGCTCTGTAGGTAAGGGCACGGGCTCGTTGTCGACTCGCTTCTTGACAGCAGACGATAGTGAGGCCCATGCCACATTTGGAATTGGGTCATTGGCTGAAAGCACTGGCCCTTGCGGAGAGGCGCTCAGCTGCAGAGCAGGTACAACGAAAGCAGCAGATGCCGAGCGACTAATGCTTCCAATTGATGAACCCGCAAAGTAACCTATGGTGGTTGCTAACTCACCGTACCGGATGGTTATTGTTTGTCGAGCCATTTGTTTGGTCTCGAAATTGAGCGCCACTGGTCCTTTACTTTGCCCACAGTTTCTGTGGACAGAGCTAGGCCAAGGTGGCTCTCGCTTCTAAGCTCGAGATCGAGCAGGTGGCAATAGCGCCAAATAAGATGGACTGGTCAAAGACAAGTAAAGAGGCCCTAATGGCTAGGTTGACTATCATCCGCCTCCACCATTTTTTGGAAACCAACCCCGCGAATCTTTCGGTTACAGTACTACAGTACAGTCGTCTGTATGTACTACAGTACTACAGTACAGCAGGAATGCGATGGAACCAGAAACCAGAAGGCCTGAAAGTTGGGACGCTCTTGATTGGCTTAGAAGGTCGGTGTTTGCACAGGTCTACCACATTAGCGTATTGCTACAGAGCTAATTAGCTACCTGCTTCGAAATCAAAACAAAATGCCTGTCCACTGTCCACCCTTGCCCCTCGGCTAGTCTTTGCATGTTCGTATGCAGCTTCTTTCCTTGCTTCCTGGTTCGATCTAATGGAGACATCCTGATTATCTGTGCGTGTTCGCTCACTTTAGTGCTGCTATGCTTGTTCGTTGTAAATTCATCACAAAGTGTTCGTTTAGATGAGATCACTTACACGGGGGTTAGTATCCTTCTCTTTAAGTCACTATTCCACTTAACAATAATTCTTGGCTCCTCTCGTAGTTGCAAATCCATCCTTTCTGTCGACCTGAATTAAGATTCACTACATTGCAGTTTTTTTCAATCGTTGTTTTGTTGAAGTCTGTCTAGTCGGTCCGGTCAGTGTTGGAGTTTAGACTGCACGTGCATACCGAGGTGTTTCCCCTTGGTACAACGGGCCACGTGTCGCATGACCTTCGATACCTCTGTACCTACAACCGAATATTTTCCCATCAACCTCTCCTTCTGTCATAGGGTTCGTAAAAATAGGTATTACTTAATTATGCCAATTTCAGGAACCAAATAAGTAAATAAGTAAGTAAATAAGTAGACTGACTACAGAGCAGGAATACTTTTTGGAGATCGCTGATCGTTCTCGCATGCACAGTGGGCTACTCGTGCGCTCAGTTGGTTCTCGCATGCACAGCGGGCACAACACACGCCACTCTCGCGCTCACTTG
>Ga0307979_1002680_pt1 | contig 12204 bp, 7 predicted proteins | sample OrgLakmetage1058_FD_201833 | JGI IMG/M metagenome (GOLD analysis project Ga0307979, IMG submission 201833) | Saline water microbial communities from Organic Lake, Antarctica - #1058 | ecosystem: Environmental > Aquatic > Non-marine Saline and Alkaline > Saline | place: Antarctica: Organic Lake...
ATTTTCTAACAGGACAAGTACAAAATTTTGAGCCTCAGTCTCTTAACGTGACAACCTCTTAACACCCGAAACTACCTGTAGAGGTAAAGAGTAAAGAGGTAATTCTGATTTCAAAATAGTAGCCTCGTAGCTCGTAGCTTCTGAAGAAACGAGGTCATGAACATGTGGAAGACGGACACACGATGGAGCATCTAGCACCAGGCTTAATATAATCAAAACATTTGGTTGCTGTTAGCATCAACGTATGCCGCCGCGCTTGGAGCGACTGTCACCATTGTTAGCTGCAGCCGAGGATTTGACAAGCACTATTCATTTGCTTGAAGTGGCTCGCCACGACCTCTGGTCAGGATCGTATGAGGTTCAACTCGGGCGACAGGTATGCCACCACCAATCGACGTATTTAATCAATTGTTTTCAAAGCTTCCTTTTTAAATCTTCCGCGATTTCCAGAATCCCGATGACCCTTATGATCCAGTGAACGTTCATGTTGATGACCCTGCTGAGCCACCGAACATTTCGAGGAGGCACGCAACCCTCATAATTAAGCCGAGAACTTTGAATAGTACGAACAAAGGCTTTGGCTCTACATGTAGTACTAGCAACGTGGATGTGGTGAATTATTGGCAAGTGTTCCTCCGCGATGGTTTTGAAGACCAACACGAAGACAGCCAGCGTACACGACGACCAAGCTTGAATGGCACCTTTGTGAATAACTGGCGATGTGTGCACGAGACAACCTGGGTAGGTTGGCATATATTGCCTGAGACTCCTATATTATCATTGATGTTGCTCTTTTCTGATTTCGCGTGACTTCAATTCCTCAATCTCTGTCTTCTCTTGGTAGCCGCTGAGGCACGGTGATGTCATAAGTCTTGGAGGCTTATCGACGGCGAAAGATGCAGTTTGCTTTCGAATGCTTCTGTGCGATGATTTGGAAAGTATTGGAGTATGCAGTGGCACTAGCGCAGTTAATACAGAGACTGCACCAGCACGCATTCTGACGAGGAAGAGACCCTTCGAAAGAGCCAACAGGAATCGCTTCTCCAGCCCATCTAAAGCTTCACCGGCAGATTTAGAGTTCGGTAGCGCATCACGTGGACCTCGCACACAGAGACCGCGGCGTTCAATTTTATCTGAGAAGGTAGTTGACAATGTGCCGTTGCCTAGTGAACGCCAGGCTGGAAATAACTTCGATGCAAGCCTCGATACCACATGCCTATCGTACATGCCAGGCAGCAACATCTCGATACTTTCACCATTTGCAGCCAGTGCTAGCGCTGTAAAAGTTCGACAAGAATTTGTAAGTGATTGCGAAGATGGCGCCCGTGCTATTGAAGGTGGATGCAGCGGTACTACTAATGGCGAGCACCGGAATCACTCGATCGAAATGCAGTATGATGATTCTGAAAGTGTCCAAGACTTTGAAGACGATGTCGCTAGGTTAGCAAGTGCACCCGTAGCACACTCAGATAAGATGGCTACCGAAAACAGTCCTGCCGAGGAAAGCGTCCACGAGTACGACGATGATGAAGTTCCAGGCGCGCAGCTTGATTCCCAGTCTCCGCTTAAAAGTCGGCCGCCCGTTGCTCCTGCGGCGTCACATGCCGCACCGACTGACGTAGCACCTCAAGCAGTAACAGGAGTGCCAAAACATGTCTTAGATGGTGCACCTAGTGAAACGGAGCGCATATCCATCGACAACGGAGCGGTCAATACTAGCAGCCCCGGTGAAAGCATCGGTGATTTCTCTCTCAGCCAGGTGCCAGACCCGCACGAATCCACCACTAAATCCTGCGCTATCAAGCCTGCTGTGAATGCTCATATTGGTGCGCAGCCAAGTGCAGTGTGTTCAGCGCATGGAAAGTCACCGAGTCGTGAAGTGGAAACAACTACGCATATATCCACTACAGCAACGACAAGAGCTGCACAAGACGATGAAAATCGACGAGAATTGAATCGTTCAAGTTTTGGGGCTCAAGCGTTTACTAACGAAGGATTGAAGCAGTCTGCGGCGGCTTTGAGAGATGGCACACTTGTCTCTGGTACCAATGATAGCGCTGCTGCTGTTGCTGCTACTACTACTCCACAGCCCTCAGGGGGATTGGCCTACGTGGTTGAATGGCCGAGCGCGCTTCTTTCTGGGTCAACGCAGAATTCCACATCTGCACCGCCGCAGTTGCTGCCTCCAAGCAGTGCATTACCTTCCTATAACAAGTCACTTCATCGTTCATCACCACTGCTGGAGGCAGCTCACACGAGGAAGTCTCATAGATCTCCGCGCACTGCATGTGACAACCATTTATTCCCCGCATCGACTGTGACAGTTGAGGGTCCACACGAGGGCGCAACTAGCTATCAGACTGAATCCATCGAATTGCTACCGACGAGAACAGATGTAAAGGCAGTAAATTTGGTGGAGCCTTACTCAGTGTCACGTCCGTTGGATGCCCTTTGTTCACCTCGTGTGGCAGTTGCGACCACATGTAAACCTCGTGAGTCTGAAACGTCAGCTTCCACAAATTGTCCGTCTACTTCCTCCGTCGGTAAAAGCGTTGGTGTCAGTACTGGCATCACTAATGGCAACAGAATAGAAGGTTGCAAAAGCAACGAGGGTGGGCAATATAATATCGATCATAGTAGTAATAGAAGCGTCTCCTTCATATCAGGGAATTCTCCCGTTGATGAGCCTTTGACTAAATCTCGCTCAGATTCAGGTATGCAGCGCAAATCGCTGGACGATATTCTTGAGCCGGAAAGCACAGATACAGAAATTAATGCCACTCCATTGCCGCAGCGCATTGCAGTATTTCAAGCCTCGAAAGCGACGAAAAGTCAACGTCCTGAGCATGTCAGTGAAGGTATGAACACCTCTGGTAGCCATCATGACTCATACTTTGATAGCTTGGGCAGTCGAAGCCATAGCATCGGTAACAGCAGCAGCAGTTTGACTGCGGAAACTCCAGTCTTGCGCGTTGGCTTGCTTCGAAGTGGCCATGGTGGCAGCTTGGGAGGTCCTAACGCACCAGATTCGTGCGAAGACAGCTTGATTATAGGAGGCACTCAAACAAGTCAGCTCGCAGGCCTTGCACGCATACGTGGCGCTAATGAAACGCAGATCACCCAAGATGGCGGCCATACTTTTTCTCTGGACGGTGACATTGCGGTCGCAGGTAACAATAGCCGCAACAACGGCCGCGAGCTTGGAGCCGTGAGTAGTGCGTGCGTGTGCGGACTGCCACCAGATGCCGTGGTGGGTACCTTGGTTCCCAACACAATCGCCCAACCGCAGAACTTGCAGGCGCCGCTACATTGGTGCGTTTTTTACATACTTCTTAAAGAATAGCGCAATTTACCTGGTGAGAGAATTGTTTTTTAATGCTACATTTTGAATTGCCGTTATCATCTGCAGGCTTTATCAGCCAGGAATAAATCGGGCACTTAGTGATATGATTTCATTTGAAGGTAACTTGAAGTTTTTGCCACCCCCGAATAAAAAGTAAAATCAGATAACTCAAAAGTGTATCCGTTGTCGCCTTCTGGGCTTGAATTTCTATCGCCTTTTCAGGAAAGTCGCCATTGCTCATGGCCTGGTCAAAAGTTATTGCAAGTGAAAAATAAAGACCAGATGGGCCAACATATACACCTAATCGGCATACGGCTTAATCTTGAGCGGACTCAAATGAAAGTATTGGCAATATCTTCATATTTTCGCAAAACCCAACGTCGTTCGAAGAAGACCTAAGCCAAAAAGGTTCCAGTCCCACCATGGCCCTCCGGTCAGAGTGACATGATGACTCCCAGGGTGACCTTCCTGATGAACGGAGCATTAAAACTCATCATATTTATGTATCATTTGGTCATGGTGACTCGCAGGGTGACCTCCCTGATGAACGGAGCATGAAAACTCATCGTATATATGTATCATTTGGCCTACGGCTGCCAATTTATACATTCTACAGCCTACATTGCCTCCATATCTTCGTCTTCCATTTCTTCATCAGCGGGTTCAGTCAGGCTTCAGTTTTAACCGCAAAAGACAGGAGGAAGTGCATTGCGATCATCTACGACAGCATATTGTGGAGTGCTCTTTTGGAATGCTCATTTAGTCGAGAGAGCATCAAACTACTATGGCCTTGTATATACCTTCCGTCTCTCAACTTACCGGTGAGGCTCGTGAGTGCAGTCGGTGAGTTTCCCGATACCTGCGAAGCTACTGAAATTATGCATGGTTTGCGAAGAAAAAATTCCCTATGAATTCCCGTACTTTGTAGCTTGATTCCAAGTTTGTGTTCTACCCTGCGAGCCTAGGCTCGCACCTCTTCGTTGGGTTAAGGCATCCCATCGGTAAGAGTGAAAAGACCGCGGACTTGCAGCAGAGAGGAAGTCGGTTCAGGATGAGCATGGAATCCCCCCACCAAAATCGGGTACGGGTGAGTCCGGGCTGGAGAAACAATTTCTGCTTTTAGACGGTGTGTAGCCGTACCATACAGCGGCGTGATCCATAATTGGCCCCTATGCAGCAAGAAAGAGGACAGGCGATGCTGAGAGCGGCTGGCGCCCGCTGCCTGACAAGAATATTGAGCCGGTGCCGCACTGGGGCAAACAATAACCCGGAGAATTGCCTGGTGTACCTGGGACGTAAAGCACAATGGGCACTCAGACCCCGCCGACTTGATCGGAGGGAAGACGCCAGATAGAGCATTCTGGAATGCGCAGATAAATGCTACATGTTCAATTATAAATCACCTCTGAGACTATTTCTGCCCTTGTCTTTCTTTGAACTGGAAGAGTATAGTATAATTTAATCTAATGACCTAATCTAATGATCTAATCTAATAATCTTATCTCAAAGTCCTACTTGCTTTCTTAAAAAAAATGTAAACGTGGTTTTATCGAGTCTACGAGGCACATGGGTATATGGGGGCAGCGCAAATATCTTAGTCCTCGGAGATCTGAATGCAGTTCGGACAAATGAATTCAAAACGTAGCTCCTAAATAGTTCAAATCGTATCAAAAATTCCAGTTGAATTCCAGTGCGTTTTTCTTTTTAGCTGCGTCGTTAGCTGCCTTTACCTTTCCATTTCCATTTAGTTTTAAATCATTTGCCCTCTTGCGTTCCGCTGCTTGGGCCTGTATACAGCCTGAAACTGCCCCAAGATTTTTGAGCTCCTGGCAACTCCTTCTGGACGACTAGTCTACTGCACCAAATCTGCAGACTACAGAGAAGTTAATTAAAAGGTACTTAGCTAGTAGGCAGCTAGCAGCTAGGTTGCTACAAAAACTAATATATAGACCACGCCTGCCATTTAGTGTGCTCAACTTTCACCTGCGAGCAGGTTTCTCATACTCATTTAAAGTTAAATTGGTCTTCTTTTTTTTTTACACCCCTCTCCATTTTGCCGAGATGTGTACGCGATACGAGCAACTCGACATTTTTTGTCGTTTCAAACCGAATTATTGACTTTTCAATGCTGAATAGGAAAATAATTGTAAGCATTAGCCGGTCGCCGTTTGTCAGTTTAAAGCAAACTGCTTCTTGAAGTTCCTTTTTAGATGAAGTCTCTCTTTGATATTGACTCCTCCTGTAAAGCATAGAAATTGAAAGTAAATTTTTGTGCCTCGAATGGACAAGTTTCATTTCACTCACAATAAACTGAGGAAGAAAGTCAAAACTCCGGCAGATAAAAGCCTCTAGCTCGCACTTTTGACGACTCTTCTTCATGCGGTCGACCTCATCGCTGGACGCAGGTGTTGAATTTATTGATGGCCATGATAATATAATGTGTGGGTATTTGAATTACATCACTTACCAAAACGGTTTCATCGACGCCGTTTTACTAGAATTCCCCGAGTTTAAAAGTTCGCTGAGAGTCCGTAGGCGCGAAATGTCATGCTTATTCATCTCTTGCATCTGTTGCATGCATCGTTCAAATCTTATTGAGAAATGGCACACAACTTTTCAGCGTTACGTACCACTTCCGTTCCCAAATTTAGTTCTGGTAATTGTGTTGGACGAAGGCCAAGCCAGCGCAAGTCACACGTAAACTTGTTCCCCATTCGCTAAAGCAACAAAGACGAACACATTAGAACGTATTTGGATTTTAAAATTGCCATACGAATGTTTACCGCGCTTCCAAATTTGTAAGTGAGAAGTAATGCTAATCCAAATGGGTTACAGTCCGCTAGACCTACAACGGGTAGTCTAAATCGAGTTGACACTTGATGAACAAGTGCTCGGGTTGCCAAGTCAGGAAAGCCTCGTCCAGTGACAATGATGCAGGGATACCGCTTCCAAAATGCATCTTCAGACAACCTCGAGAATATTCCTGGTAATGAATAAGTCAGAGGCCACAAGGGATTTCCCATGGAGATGCAATGCGGTTATGTTAGAGCATTCTGTATGCTGGTCATACCTTCTTTTTCAACAACCAAAATTACTTTTGCACCGATTATTTCGCATGGAACCTCTGTGTTCGTAATCCAATTCGATGAAATGGAGATGGCTTCACACTGAGTACCGTCGATCCATCCTATTCCTGGTTCGTAGGCCTGAATCATACCGGAGAATAATCCACGACTTGAGGCACGCAAGTGCAAGTTTTCTCGGTCGACTCCTAGAAGGCTTGCACACTCTAAAATAGTGTTATTGCACTGAGCCTGATTCTTGAAATTATGCGGGTAAACATAGTACAGCTCGCGTTCTGCTCAAAAGAAAAGAGAGTAAATGGTCGTGATACGTTAAGACTGAATTACTGCATAGGTTGAAAGGGCGGAGAATACTTACGTGTTGACGTTTTATTTTCTTTCAACAGCCGGAGAACGAATCGAAGAACAAGCACGATGCACGTTACACTGCGGAATTTCTTCGTCACCTTAGATGTTGCCTTCTGCACCAATAAAAGTCCGCCCGTCTCTTCATCGGAGTCATCGTCTGAACCACTGTCTTCTATGTCTTCCTTGTTGGCAACGAGTGCAAGCGATGTGCTTGATCGACTTTTCGTTTCGAGGACCGGAGGAATACCTGGTAGCAGCCCCCCATCGAAGGAAGCTTAATCAGCTTTTGCGAATTTAGATAAATAAAGAGTAAAATTATAAGACACCTGACGCAATGCTTTCCGTCAGCATGCGCATGATTCCATAAATTCCCTGAATTATTGCCTGCCGCTCGGTCTCTCGAGGATCGTCCGTTTCGTTCACTTCTCTCAATGCCTCGATATGGGCCATAAGTGGTGCAGGAAGTCTGAAAAAGTACCCGAAGTACTTAAGGTAATACACGGCGTATTTATGTTTACTTCAAACTTATTATATTGCAGGAATACGATCTTGAGGATTGAGGAGTCAATGCAGGAAGAGCTCAACTACAAAACAACATGGAATATATGAGGAATATCCTCAATTCGAAACAACATCAATCTATCTTGCTTCAAAAACTTCCCCCAGAAAGGATGTGAACAGAAACAAAATCCCCTGTAGTTTGTTCGTTCTTTCAACCTTCTGAGGAGAACAACTTACTTGTCTTCTGATGATGATCCGCCTTCTGACGTGTACAGTACTGTACAGACTCGTTTGTTGCACTCACGCTACGAGACTCTCATGGCTTGTCTTCGGAGAGTAGCGGTACTGGCGTTGGCAGTGGATGCCCTTTCGGTGCACGTAATGGGTGGTGGAACTGGTTGGGTTGACCCTGATACTCCAGCTGAAATGTTCATGCAGCAGTCTCTCGTAGATGGTAAAGCCTTAACCCTGGTCATGTCGGATGAGTTCAATGTCGCTGGCCGCACTTTTAATGATGGCCACGACCCTCGCTGGACAGCGCTAAATAAAAATGACTACACTAACAATGCTCTGCAGTAAGTATAACAATCGCCATTTGCTGTACTTTTAGGATCTTTTGGAATAAAAGAAAATCTTCGGTCTTTCCTTTGCCAAGATTCATCTTCTTTGCCTACGAAGAATCGGTCTTCTTTTAAACCTAGCGGGCTATGCTGAAACTTCGGTGCTGCGATTGAAATAATCCCTCTATTGTGTTTTTTTTTCAGAGAGCATGCGTAGGCGCGCTGCGTTTCGTTTCTTTCTTCGGAGCTGTCCTGCTTTTTGAAACGAATCTTTATCTCATCACCTGTGCTTTTGTTTGCCCAATCAATAGGTTTTACGACCACGACTACGCAGTTACGGAACATGGCACGTTAAACTTGACAACGAACGCGGCGCATACCTATTTCAACGGTTTAGACGACGCCACTGGGGAGCTGGTTGCGCGCACCAAGAACTTCAAGTCGGCTATGTTGCAGGGCTGGAACAAGGTACTTGGCTCGATTGTTCACTACTCGTGCTTCATAAGAGTACTAAAAGCAGTGCAGTCTCTCAGCTCTCCTTGAATATGCTCGAAAATTTCTACCCTATCTTATCTATAGATGCATGCATCAAAGAAATTTGATGTTTTTCGTTTCGTTCTCTTGCCTTTTACTTCGATTTTAACGGTCCTCTTCTTTCTGTCTTCCTCGTGTTGCCCTCATCGTCGCTGCTTTCGCACACCTATTCACACTCTGCCGCACCCCTAGTTTTGTTTCACGGGCGGAGTCGTCGAAGTACGGGCTCAATTGCCGGGTCTGTGGAACGTTGGCGGGCTCTGGCCTGCGCTCTGGCTCATGGGCAATTTGGCTCGCGCTACGTACGTGGGGAGTTCCGACTGGGTGTGGCCGTGGTCCTACGGGAAGTGCGACCGCAAGCTCCAGCCCAAGCAGCGGGTGAGCGCGTGCAACCCTTACCCCCACTTCGACTTGGACGGCTACGTGGGGCGGGGCGCGCCCGAAATTGACTTGCTCGAAGCCATGCCGGGCTACCTCAAACAAACCCCGACCGGGATTTACCAGCCGTACTTTTCGTCGAGCCTGCAAATTGCTCCGGGGATTGATTCCCCCGGAAGGCCCCAAAAGGGCGGCTACCCTCGGAAAGGGTCGTGGTACGAGGGTATGGAATACGGCAACCACACCGAGCAAAACGTGTTTTTCTTTGGGTCGTTGACCACGAAGCCCACGCCGTTGCGCAGCTACCAGGTTTGCCCTTATTTCCACATGCTGATGTTGAAGGTGGCGGTACTCATTCGAAGTGGCAATCCTGCGACGCTCAATAGATTTCGTAGTCCGCGTATGCCCCTTCCTTATGGTGGCTTCTACGGATCAGCGCACTGCTGTTGCCTCACCCATTTCCGTTGTTCTGGTTTGTTTTTGTCTTTTCGTTAGTCGGACGCGCTGTCGGCCAACACGCAAATGGACGGCAACACGGACCATGGGAACGGGTTTTGGTCCGCCATGCACACGTGGCGCGTGGAGTGGCAGCTGCCGCAGTCGGACGTAGAAGAAGGCCTCGGCTACCTTCGCTGGTAAAATTGAAAGTACATTTTTGCGTTGTATGGTAGGCTTTTGCAAGTATGAATCGTTGTAGGGTTTTAGTGTTATCTCAATTTCATGAAATTCTATGCTTCCCCTCCTGAAATGGCGTGCTGCCACAGGTACTACGACGACAGCTTCATTTACGGTGTGTCAGGCGCAACCCTTCAACAGAAAATGGGCTCCGAGGTACGAGCTCATCTCTCAATGACAGCTTTCCTTCTTTTTACTACGTACCAGTCCAGAGTGCACAAGCTCTCAATCTGCAAACCTTCCACTCTTTCCATAATCTAAGCTTCTCCCAATTCTACTCTCTGCTGCCAGATTCCCTCCGAGCCGAGCTACTTGATTCTGAACACTGCCATGTCCTCGACCTGGGGTTTTCCCGAGGGCTCCCCGTCGGGCTGCCCGGCCGGCTGCGACTGCAAGTGCTACGACTGCTTGGACACCACGGGGAAGTGCACCTGCGGCTTTGCCGGCGGCTTTTGCGCGTCGTTGCCGGCCAAATTCTTGGTGGACTACGTGCGCGTATACCAGGTTTGTACTAGATAGGAAGTTAAAAGCGAACGAAGCATAAGGCGTCCATCATTTAGATTTCGCGTTTGACTTCTTACTTTGCTGCAAATTATGACGTTCTATTCTGGCAAATCGTTGCGCTGTTGATGGTTTATTCAGCCAAAATAAATTACCTCTCACGCTTTCTCTAATACTTGCCAACTGGTTGGTCAGAACGCGGCTGACCCCGCTGAGAAAGTAGGCTGCTCGACCCCCGAGCGCCCATCGTCAACCTGGATCAAGGGCCATTTGAGCGATTATTCCGAGCCAGGAAGCACCACGCCTCTGCAGCCGCAGATGGTAGGCGGCGGAGCCTGCAACGATGACCACGACTGCGGTGGCAGCACCAAAGACCACCGCGGCACTTGCCAAGTTTCTAGCAACGCGCACAGCAGCGGTATCACCAGCACCAACATTGGTTTTAAAGACGGCATTAGCAGCAGCAGTGGAAGTAGCAGCAGCGACGGCAGTGGTAGCTCGAGTAGTAGTGGCAGCAAAGTTTGCGTGTGCGAAGCGGGGTGGATCGGACCGTGGTGCCGCGCCTCTTACGGAGAAGACCCAATCGACTGGGAGCCAACCGAAACCGTAGGGGTGAGTTAAACCACCATTGTTTTATTTTGTTCATGCTTTCCTTTTGATTGTTTTGCAGCACCCGCAATTACGGAGCCCGTATTTTCTGCTTGTAAAAAAGAAATGGAAGGAGCAACAAGAAGAAGCATGCATGCGCTGCTGAATTTGAATTGTTAGATGTGTCTTATCCGCCCATGCACTCCTTCTTTTTTTCCCTAGAACCTCCTCGGGTTCAACGCGCCCGTGTTGCCCCAGCCCTTGGCCCTCGCCCTGGCCTTAATCGCAGTGCTTAGCGTGGTGGCGGTAGTATGGCGGGCGAGGGCGAAGGGCAGCGCCAGTGCCACGCTGTCGTCTTTCTCCCTGGGGCTCGGCCCGCTCGATGCAGCAGGTGGAGGGTCACGCTACGCAGCGGTGGACCGCCAGATGGGCGCAGTGTACAGCGAAGGAGGGCTCAGTCGAGTCGAGTCGAAGGAGTCACCATTCGTGGCAGCGGGGAAAAAGACCTATAGCTACGGTGGCAAAGCATCGGAAGAAATGCGCCAAACGGGGTTCCTGGACAGCAGATAATGCCTGTATGTCGCTAGCGGCGTCATTGGAAGTCCCTGTACGACAAATACAGGAAAATCTGCGAGCTTCGCTCTCTCCGTGGTTGATGGGCTATTTATTTATCGCCGACTTTTCTCTTTCTGGCGTGTTGATTTTGATTTAGCTTTCTTACCTTCCGATTCTTATGAACTATTGGAATTGCGATCCGAGATCGCTGTTTGCCAATTCGTGTTCTATTCCTCGTCGACTTCTATTATATCGGAAGTCGGAATCACCAGGGATTTCAGGTTTAAGGTATGCCCATTAAACAAAAAAAAGCCCATTGGCCATTAGAACATTAACCATTAACCGAAGCCCATCCCTCAAATCCAAATCCACCTTGCTGAGTGCTGGGTAATTATCTGTTATTTGAACCAGAGTCCAGTCTAGTCTAGTTAATACTCCCCAAAATACAAAGAAACACCTCTGTGGCATATAGCAACAGAAAAATGTAACCTTCAGAACAAGTCTGACTGAGCTGAGCCCGTAGCCATATATCCCTGACCCCTGACCTGCGCGATTTTAATCGGGATGACGTGCTATGATTACAACAGATAATAAACCTTTGAGCTTTTAGTCCCCAGGTGAGCAAGAAAAAACCTTGCTCGCAGACTCACAGAACGCGAAAAATGCCACCTGCCTCGTAAAGAGTGAAGTCAATGGTCAGTTCCAAGAGCAGTTCTCTCACAGCATTCTGCCGTGCGCCGTTCACTTCGGGTATAGTTCGCGCGGGCGGCCATTTGGCACAAACAGCTTCGAGTGCTGTACCCCTGTCGCCTGCGGAAGCTACAAAGGCCACTAAGGCGTTCCGGTCAAAGGATGCCTCTACTGCTGGTGGCACCTCGGATGTACTAGTAGCTTGTGGAGGGGATAATTGATTGCCGTTGTTGGCAACAATTGGGCGTTTGTGTGGGGCCATGGCTAGCACCGATCCACGCCTCTTCAGCTGCTGCGCAGTAGAAGAAGTCGTAGCAAATATGCCGTTGTCGTCGGAATCGTCGTCGGAATCGTCATCATCTGCGAGTCCGTAAGAGGCACCAATGGTGCGTGACGATGTCGAGGGCACTAATGTGGTGGTAGCAGTAGCAGTAGAAGCTGGTGTCGA
>Ga0307979_1002685_pt1 | contig 12190 bp, 13 predicted proteins | sample OrgLakmetage1058_FD_201833 | JGI IMG/M metagenome (GOLD analysis project Ga0307979, IMG submission 201833) | Saline water microbial communities from Organic Lake, Antarctica - #1058 | ecosystem: Environmental > Aquatic > Non-marine Saline and Alkaline > Saline | place: Antarctica: Organic Lake...
TCAGTCCCGCCGACTTGTTCGGAGGAAAGGCGCCAGTTGGAGCCTTCATTGGCCTTCTGGAGCGAATTTGCTAGCGCATATGCAGCTCAAGTGCATTCTGTATGTGCCTCTGTGACTGCTGTGTACTTGCCTTTCCTTGTTTTTGGGAGAGTATTCACTAGACTAGACTGTCTAAGTAGATTCTAATTCTCAGAATTTTGGTGCAGCCACTCCGGAGGAGCGTTAGTTTTTGAATAGGCGAACTTTTTTTCCCAGTTTGGTTCGTTTCCCATACACGAGCGAAATCCGGGCGCTGAGCTAGTAGACAGTTCAAACGGCAACTGAACTTGGGCTTGCCAAGAGCACGTTAGCCGTACGCTACGTTTACGGCGCTTCTTGCACTTTCATTCTGTCTCGTTCGGTATTCACTGCGAATACCACATTCTTTAATCCTTTTCTTGCTCTGCGAAGTCAGTGTTGAGAAAAAGCGTGAAAAGGAATACCCGATCGTGCCCCAAACTGGCCCCTAAAAAGTTGCGATGTTCAGGGCGGCGAATACCAGCCTAGATATGTTCGGAGGAGAAATCACAAATGCTGGTCGTGCTGCCGCGGCGTATGAAGATGGGCTACAAGAAGCTGGCGAAGTGGCTGCCGACGTTATTGAGCACGCCCATGCGACAGCACTAGATTATACCAACCGAGCGTCTGCTTTACAGGCGAGGATTGCGCAGAATGCACCGACAGTCAGGCAGTTGGGAGGGGCTGGATTGGAAATGGTGGAAAGTTCCTCGTCGTATTCAGGTGGCAATGGTCAAGTCGATACGAGTAGATTTCGGAAAGCGCCCGAGCAGCACTCTGCTCCGATTTACAGCCTCGTCGAAAAAGTACGCAAGCGATGCTTACTCGTGTTGCTGCGATCGTTCAAAATTCACATTGGAACTTCTCCCATATACAGGTTCCACTTGCGAATGGTGGGCACATGAACATGTTGTTTCTAACAAACGCTGATGCGGCAGACTTCGAATTCAGTGGTTTGTAACCATCAAGTAGACGTTGTACTCTTTCAATGAAATAGTTGTTGTTTCGATGATGATGATGCATTTCTCCGCCATGCACATATAGAATGAAGAGCTCGCAACTTTTAAGATTAATTGACAAATTTTCCCTATTTTCATATGTACGCATGTCGCATTGCCCTATTGCCCTCCGCACAGACATGGACGAAGTTATGAACGCACTGGAGATCATTCCTCGCCCCAGGCTCGTTGTCACGATTTTCAAAAGTCGCGTTCATGTTGGGTCAACTCCACTACAAACTACGTCACCAACAAGTCGCGACATGTTTACCAACACATGCTTCGTTGGAGAGCGCAACCGAGAAGATTTAGCCGTAACTGAAAAACGCATGGCGCTCTTTCTAAAGGAGCAATTACTCCCTATTTGCATAAAAACGCATGCTCTTGTGTTCATTCACGATTCAACGTGTGGCCTATCAGCTGCATTTGGATCGTTGTGCGAAACTGAACGGAATAAGAGGGATGGAGACCTTCCATTTACAGTCATGTGTTTGGCGGGTGCGCACAACATCTGCATGGTGAGATTTTATTTATGGAGTGTCTTATACATCACTTGGGTGTTGCTCACAAAATGGACGGGTATTCTTTACTGCAGCGCGCGGAGAGCGATATATCATCAACTGCTCAACGAATCCGTCGCGGAAGTCCCCGATGGAAACTATACAACAACAAGGTAGTACACAATTTCTACTCTGTAGGTGCTTCATCTGTACAAAATTCCTAGGTGCTTCATCTGTAGTACGGGCTGACAAGTTGAGAGTTGCGCAATTTCTCTTTATGAGTCATCAGTGGAGATCTACAATTGCTAAATTTCTTTGCATCTTGTCCTATGCTCAGATGGTCGATGTTTTCAAGGAAAAGACTGCGGTAAGACTATTTGTTATCAGTGAAGAGTGTTTGGCCATAAAGAAGACTCTTCATGGTTCAATGACAGTTGGATACACATATCATTTTCTCAGCTTTTACTTGCTCTTCTATTGACTCTCTATATCTTTTAGGTGATGGAAAGGATGGGCGATTTCCCCATGGGCACGACGCATGTCATTCTAGTCTCGAGTGTGAACGAGGAGAGCATGACCGCGGACACGAAAGCACTCGGAAGATTTAAGAACGCCTTTGTTGGTAATCTATCTCATGAGATGCCTTCGATGGCACTTTGCAGCTACTCTTTTGGTGGAGATGATTTCAGTCTTTTTGCAGATTATGTTGGGCGCAACCTTCCGCTTATCTGTATCGACAGCCGACCTCGCTTCGATCAAGACATTGACTTGGCAATCAATACAGCTGACGTGACTGAACTCAGTGCAAAGTTCGTTGAGCTGGCTAAAAACCATCTCGAATCTATCGACCGAGACCTTTTCGCAACTGGAAGCTGGAACTTTTTCGATTGTTCAATCATCTCTTACCTTCATTCACTGATGGGTAGTTTTGTTCAAGCGCGTCTTCGCCTCGAAAGTGGATCACCAAAAAGCACTGAAGCCAGGAAGAAACAGGTTCTTTTGTGACTTTTACTTTTGTTTTCACTAAGTATTTGAAGAGGGCATAAGGATAATTATTTGACACTGAATCACCTTTGTTTGGTTTGACCTCTGCTCTTGTTTACTATGCTTACATTTATTCTGCTTGACCAGTGGCTCTGGATGGCATTGAAAGAAAAGACGCGGGAAGCAGAGATTAATGGAAATGAAGGGCTTGAGGATGACCCAGAAAACTTGCTCGCCAAGTCTTTGGTGGAACTCATGCAAATGCTTTACCGCGCGCAAGACGCCAAGCGTCGAGAAATGGCCATCAGCGTCCTTGAGAACTTCCTCGAAGAATCCAAGGCTTGCACTACAATCGATGAATTCAATGTAGTGATTCAAAAGCATTCCCTGCAATGGTCTCAGTGGAACTTCTTCGTCAACCCTAATATAGAAGTAATCGGCGGCTCTCGTGGCGAGTGGCCGCTTGCTCTTCTCAATGACTTGACGAAAGCATCGACATTCTTTGAGTTGACGCCCTCGCTTCGTGATGGTCGAGTATTCACGAACTATGTAGCTGTTCGAAAAGGCGACGACAATGCGGAGTACCCCTTCGATCTGAGTCAACTACTCGAAACATCAGGGGAAATTGTTCGGAATCGGTGCAAGGAAATCTCCGAAGCTGAGTATGTAGGCTGGGAAATGAAAGATTATATGGCGGTACGATTGTTAAAATCATTTCACTTTAAATGAAATATCCTTCGTGAAGTGCGTCTCGTAGTTCCCTTTCTTCTTTCTCTAAACCGCTCTATCTTTATTTTTGATATTCGTTTCATTTCCTTCGAAGTGATCTTCCAGTTTTTACTCTTTTCTGATCGGGTTCTCATCTCACCATTTGGATCCTAGGTCCTTGATATCATCACAAGCAAGTGCACTCACTCGGGTAACTTACTGGAACTTACCAAGCTTTCCGCAACACTTGGAAAGATAGCCCGCATCAATCGCATTCCTCTTGTGAATTCTTTGGCTGGCGCCAGGGCTATAGCCTACGCATGGGATGCTGTGGATATTTGCAACCATGTAGCTTCAAAAATGAAAATCGTCACAAAAGTGTCGTATGCATTGTTGATCGTCCTTGGTATTCTCATCGGAGCGATCACCATCGTCCACATGAACCTTCGGGCTGAATTAATACCCGAAGAGAGAGGCCCGCTCATGAGTGATTCTGCTCTGAATGTGTTTACCACTATTTTTGCCCTGATCAATGGCGTCGTGGCTGGCGTTATCAACATCCTTGGTCCCTTTCAAAAGTGGACGCGACTTCGCGGAGCTGCCTTGGCAATTGAAAGTGAGATTTGGCAGTTTCGGACCCGTACAGGTAATCTGATACCATCTTACGTAGTCAAGGAATCTTGTGTCCGTAAAGGCCATCTAATGGTTATTTCTCCTATAGGTACGTACTCCTTAGATGCGTCTGAGGTCTGAGGTTGGTCAAGCCGAAAACGAATTGAAGCTTCGAGTTGAGTTTATCAAACAACAAGTCATGAAGGCTGCGGGTGTCTTGAACACATGTGAGTTCACTGACGCTTACATCCCCCGTCCCTTTAATGCCTGTAGTCTTCACTTGGCTCATATTTGTCAACTGAACCATTACACGCTGTCCAGATTTCATGTCGATGTTTGAAATTTTCGACCACCCGCAGCATTTGCACTTGTTCTGTCACGGACAGTACGAAGGTTGCTTTGTCGGAGGATCGTTTCAGAAGCACAAGAAGCATGCGCCGACTGCCACCAAGGAGAGCGCAAAGGAACTTTTAAAAGGCTCAAGCGACGATTTCTACATGCCTTGTCGGCCAGCGGATTATCTCAAGTTTCGCGTGGATGCAAAGCTACGTTTTTATCAAGGTCAGTAAAAAAAACCGAAGATCCAAAACTGAGACATTCTGATTAACACAATTCTTATTGCCTGAAAGAACAAATTGTGGGTGCTTGTTGCCAGGACGGTTGCCGTTATACAGCCAAATCAAGACATCAACGCAAACTCTTCTGATGGTGGGCGCCTTCTCCGGGGCGGTCCTTGCGCTCTTTGATGTCGCCTCATGGGCGGCAATTGCAACGGCAATTTTGGGAGGAGTGACAACTTGGTCGGAATTTCATGGAACTGAAGACAAACTTACGCGCTACTCTGACGCCATTTCTGAGATTGAATCCATCGTTCAATGGTATGTTACAGACCTGTTGTTGAAAAATGTTTCTAATTTTTGTCTGGAATCGCTGTCTTTCTTCTGAAATTTTGATACGTGACATAGTATCCTCATTTTGTTTTTGAATCACAAGGTGGAACATGCTACCTTTGGCCGATCACTTGAACATAGCCCGAGTGAATGAACTCATTGAGCGCTGCGAACTGGTCTTCCGAGATGAGCGTCAGGCATGGTACGACATAAGCCTCGTTTCTACTCTCGTGCTTATCTGCCACCCAATGACGATGTTTTATACTTTTGCCGTGTACAGGGTCTCGATGAATCTTGATCAAAAGAAAAAGTCTGATGCGGACAACAACGATGCCAACTCTGACAATGAAGAAGCCGGTGAAGAGAATGGCACACCAGTATAAAGAGTCTTGGGGGCTGCTGTGAGCGAAAGAATTAAGGCAATGCTTTCAAGGAAAGTATTAGCAGAAGAGAAAATAAAAGGCTGTTCTGGTTGTAAAAAACAAGCAATATAGGTGAGAGAGAGAGAGAGAAGAAAAAAAGAAGAAGAAGAAGAAGATTGAAATCCTTTCTTCAATTCAAACCCGGGGAAAAAGTTAGTGCGGCTCATTCAGATATGAAGCACGAGAAGTAGCCCAGGTCCCTGTTGAAGGAACTCCGGCATTTCAACGGCCGCACATCTACATCCACACGACGAACAAAGAACACAAAAAAGGCCGTATTCTTCGTTCTTCGCTACTGGCGATATCTAATTCCCACAAGTAATCCAGGGGCCCGTAAAAATAAAATAAGCAAGAAACAAAAAGGTGCCCGTCTGTGGGGGGGCCGTAGGGCTTAGAGTACAGGAGCCTTCTACCTTCTTAACGCTACAATGGCTGCCCTGGCTTCACACTGGGTTAGGATTACCGAGGGAAATTCTGCGGGATTCCCGCGGAAAGGGAAATCTTCACCAATCACTCAGACGTGATTTCCGCGACGGGCGACGGGGATTTGGCAGTGCCTTTATGACTACGGCACGGAAATTCCAAGCGCAGAGTGATTTTGTTAGCCCTCGCGCAGGAAACCCGCGGAAACGAGAATCGCAGCCTTGGCTGAACCTTCACCATTGACATAGCCATGCGTAGCTGTGCGCTGTGTGCGCGTCGCATTCGCCGCACCAATAAACAACCGAATGGCCAGTATCTTATAATGGCAGCTCAAGGGGGGTCACTTCTGATATTTCACCCTTATTGGCCATGGTATTTAGTACATACAAATCGAAACAGGATTCTCCTAACCGAGCTCACACGGCCTTGTTCATGGAAATCAACAATTAGAGAAGCAGCGCCTTAACTAATATTCTAGCAGGATTCTTAAGGCCTACGGGCCAGCGACAGATGATAGGCCCAACGGCCCTTCCGGTATACAATTTTATAACCTAATGGAACTTTATTAGACTTCGAGACCATTGCCTGGCCAAAGGCAGGTACAATGAAGACAGTTTTATTTTGACACAACTCCTGAGCCCTTAAGGGCTGGAATTAGAAGGCAACAGGCAGAAATGCGAAGCAATTCGGCTCAAACTAGAGGAGAAGAGAATCAGGCCACTGCGAGAGTTATCAGCTCGACCTTTGAGGTCCTAGTAGCACTTCATGGGGGAAAGGGGGGGGGTCTCTGCCCATTTCCACTCCGTGAACGAAAAAGATTCGAAGTATCAATGGTCAGATCGACCGAACTACAGCCAGTTGCGGGTGAAAAGAAACACTCACGTAAAGAATTTGAGGGGTAAATATTAGTTATTTCTAAAAGAAACTGAGGAGTGTTGGCTTCAGTTTCTAGAAACGAGGGCCATTACCCCTCACCTGTCTGCTGGTCGCCTAAGAAATTGAGGGGGGCTTACGCAGGAATCAAAGAAACGGCTTAAGAAACGAGGGGACTGGCCGTTTTCCTGCTTTTGAGACAGGCCCCGAAGGACCGGAATTAGAAGACTAACAGGTAGAGAAGAAAAGCAAAGCAGCGCAAACTAGACCTAAGAAGCTAATCAGGCGCACATGCCCGAGTGACCATGGAAGTGGTAGCGGTCCAAAGTGGCACGCTCCTCCATGCTTTTTATCACCCGCAACCAACTGGCTGTAACTGAACGAGGAAGGATCTCCAAGGTCAAGGGTCCGCAACAAAAAATAGTTCGTCGCCGAAAATTCTCGTTCTCGTTCTCGCCGTTCTCGCTGTCTCTGTCTCACTACTTGCTGCACAAAAACGGCGACTTCACCATGACAGACGCCTCAGTCGATGCGCCTGCGACGGCGTTTCTAGGTGAGTTGCAATCGCCGATCATCTGCAGGATCAGGACGCGGACGCACCTCTACAAAACATCGCCCTCTTTCTCTGACTTGAATGAATCGCCACCCTTCACGAAGCTGCATACTCCTTATTTTTCGCTTTCGCTTTCAACTACGCTCTCTCTCTTCATTCACGTGCTTCTGGTGGCCTTCACTTTCTCGTGCAGACTGCTTCTGGAGTCTCGCTTCCACGGATTCAGCTCAGCGGGCATTTGCAGCCGCATCCTTGGCGACGCATGTGAGCAGTCCTGGAGGCGCCACACACCACGCCTACGCAGTGAAGCGCTTAGTGCGTGGCCTGTGTTCCAGCCGAGGCGGCGCGCGTCAAGGCTTTGCTGCTGGACTCGCTGCCATGCTTGCCGTGACCCAGGAGGATGAGGTAACTTACGCAAGATGATTTTCGGTCGGTAGATGTTTCATTACCCAGTTCACCTTCTTGAGGTGTCCACTGTACCGCTTTATTCCTTGCACCTCCGTCTCATTTAACTTATGCGATTTCTGATCAAACCTTTTGATGTTCAGCTTTATAACTGGTCGTCTCTATTTAAAATATTGCAACTCTGTCTTTACTCATTGAATTTTGGTATCTCATGTTGAACACAGCTACCACTGGCTGGCGTCATCGACTTGTTAGTTCGTGAGACTGCACCAACGGCAGGCATGCGCGGCGCTGAAGAGCGCGACTTAACCCTCGGCCGGCTCTTTGGCTTGGCTGCTATTGCGCGTTATGCAAACTCGCCCAGCGAAAATTCTTCCAGCACAGACGCTGAGGCCGCGTCCAAAGCCACCTCTGCGGCAGTGGCGGAAGAAGTGGAGGAACATGCCTCGTCGTCGCGACAGACCGAGACTGCTCGCGCGGCGCCTACGGAAGCAGTTGCTCAGCGAGTGTTAACCCTCTTGTTGGAGGTCTTCAACCGCCGCCGGTGGGCGCGCGAAGCATCAGTGGCGGCTGTCCGCGATTTGTTGCAAGTGTCGCGACCTCGTGACGTGGCTCGCACCTTGCTGCCTCTGGTGGCGGCTGCACTCGAGTCAGAGGAGTCTGCCCGCAGTGCGAGTAAACGCCACAATCATAGCAGCAGCAGCAGTAGTGCGGACGCAGGAGCGCAGGTGCTAGGGCAATTGTCGCCCGATCATTTAGCTCTGGCGCTGTGCGCTGAGGAAGCGCTGCGAAGTTGCGCGCGAGCTGCCGACGACGATGACGACGACGATGATGACAGCGACGATGATGACGAAGAGGAGAAAGACGAAGAAGACGACGACGAGGGTGAAGAGCGAGCAGCAGCTGCTGGAATCCCCTCGCACGCTCAGGTTGCCACAGCAGCCGCTTTGTTCTGGCCAATTTTACGCCCGCCTGGCTTCGTCCGGTTGTCCGTAGGTGCCGCGGACAACGGCGAGAACATGAGCGACGACGACGAAGACAGCGATAGCAGCGACGATAGCGACGGGGACGGCGAAGAAAAAGGCGAAGGCGAGGAGAGCATAGAAAAATATTCTAGTGGAGACTTCGACAGCATGCCTGGAGGCGAAGAATTTGCCGAATTCGAGGCGGAAGTGTTGGCGGAAGGGGTGCCTCGGGTCCTGCGGCCGGGAGCCGCGGCTGACGCCCTCTCCACACCGCTGCGGCTTGGGTCGTCGTCGTTTCCCCGATTGCACTTGAGCTGGGAGCTGGTGTTGGATGGCCTCCTGGTGGACCAGCAACTTGGCAGTGGTGGGGCTGACGGCAATGCTGACGACGAGAATGGACAGCACCGCGAAGCTCTGACGTATCCACCGCAGAGCATGGCGGCCGTGAAGGCCCTGTGGGGAGGCGCCGCTGGCACCGGCCTGGTTGGGGGCACCCACCAAATGAAGGGCACGGCCCTGGCTTTGCTGCCTCGAGTGGCGAGCCGCTTGCCGGCCGACCATGTCGGGGAAGTGGCGCTAACGCCATCGATAGTGAAATTGCTCCTCAACTCCACGGTGAGAAACCGAACTGCTTTGACTTCTTTTTTTTTTGAAAAAGAGGTGGCGCCTTTCCTGATGTTTTTTTTCTTTCCATTTTATGTTTTCTGTTATGCAGCATATACAGCAAGACTGCTTTGATTTCAGTCTTTTCCCCCCTCGTTCTCACTTTGCTTGGTGCCTGTTTGGGCTTATTTCTTGTCACCTCCTGCAGGCCAAAGAGGACAACATGCTGTGCGGCCAAGCGCGCGCGTCGCTTCGAGAGCTCGCTAGCAGCCGCCCGCACGACTCCGCCTGGCGCCTGGCCTGCGCCACGGCTCTGATGGTTCGGGACGACCAAGCGGCCTCGTTCAACTTTGATGCGCGCACCGGCACCGACACGGTGGGTGCCATACTCGAATATGATAAAATTGAAAAATATATGCTTGAAATAGATACCGCCGCCGTACCTTCTTTTCCTTCTTTTTTTTTTGCGATGAGGACTTTATCTGACACCTCTTTGTTGAGCCGTCTTAAGAACGCGGCCTTGACATGAAAGCGATAACTCCCTTAGCCGGGAACTCCTGAGCAAAAAAATGAACACGAATCGATTAAGAAAAGTGGAAGAAGACTTGAGTTGATATCACAGTAAAAAGCTCGTGTGCTAACGAATATTTCGATGAAGTTTTTACCGAAACATATGTACTTGTTCATAACTTATGTGTTCGCTCTGCCTGTGCACTCAATCCTCCTCCTGCTTCCTTCTTTCTCATTCAGGTGGGCGCCCTTCTCCGCGGTTTGGACGAACCCGCCGTGGAGCGCTACTTGAGCTTCCTCGAAACCTCCCTGTACCAGGGCTGCCCGTCGGGGGCCGGCCAGGCACTGATGGCCGCGGGCCAATCTGAAGCTGCGGCGATGACCGTGGCTGCACAACAGCAGTGGGCCGCGTCGGCGCTCTTTTCGGCCGCCACTCGCACGGCCAACACGGCTGCTGCTGCCACAGATGCTGCGAGTGCAGTTCCTGAAACGGGCATGAAGAAGAAGAAGACGGCTGCTGCTGCCGATGAAGAAGCAGAAGAAAGTGGTATCGCAGCAACGGCTGCTCCAAGTGCAGCAACTGCTGTGGCCCTGCTTCCCGGTGACCCAGTGGCTCGCAAAAAGCGAGTGCTTGGCGTGCTTCTGGCCGCGGCCTTTTTCGACCTGCCCCCTGCCTTCTTCGCGTCCTCCTCAGCCAACGGCAACAAAACCAACGGCAAAGGTAAAGCCAAGACGCCGGCTAGGAAAGGCCGCAGCGCTAGCGTTGACCTAACCACAGGAACATCAGCCGCTGCTGCTACAGAGGAGGAACTTCACCCTGCCTTGCTGGCACTTCGAGCTGCTGCCGCAGCCGCAGCGGGTACGACTGCTAGCAGCAACGGCACTACTAAAGGCTCCAAGAACACCGGCAACAGTAGCAATAACGCTGTGGCCATACCAGCAACGGTAAGATCGATCGCGGCTGCTCGGGCTTTCTCGCTCCTTGCCGATTCTGCTTCCACCTCCAACCAGGGCAAGAGCAGCCACAGCAAGAGCGGCAGCCGTGCAGGAGTCGGAGGAGTGCCAGGCGAATGGCTGGCCGAAGCCATGTCTGCCTGGGCGGCCCTCGAAGGCGCTGGCGCTACTCTTTCCAAGACGCTCGGGGCCAGCGCCCAATCAGAGCTTGCTCTCGTGCGCCAGCTCTGCGCTCCTTCTTCAGCCGCTCAATCTGCAGCCTCGGGACCGCCTGCGTCGAGCAAAAAGAAGGGCAAAGCCAGTGCGAAAGCACCAGCAGCAGGCGCAGAGGCGACTGCTGCAGGCTTATTGGAGTCGCTGGTTGCAGAAGAAGGCGCGCTTGGGCGGCTTGCCCGGGCTTTTTTGCCACTCTTGCGGAGCGCCGCGATTCTGTTGCTGCGCCCATCAGCACCACCTCAAGACAAGGACTCTATTGATGCAGACGATGCAGTGGACGACGAAGATGACGACGAGGAGGATGCCGCTCAGTCGAATGCTGTGCACTTGTTGTCAACTCTGCGCCGGTGCCTCGCCAGCCTGATTCACCGTCACGGCGGTGCCCGAGGAGAAGCTTTAGCCGCTGTCGTGGAAGTGCCAGGAGAAACTGCTGAAGGAGGCGACGAGGACGAGGGCGAAGAGGAGGGCATCAGCGGCCGCGAACAAGAGCCTTTAGCTCTTTTGGCAGCTGTGCTGGTGGCCCTCTTAGACTTCGCCTCGGCCAGCGGTGAAGCTTCTAGCGCTGGCTCAGGCGGTGCTGGCGGCAGCGGCCCAGGCGCTTCGAGTAGTAACACTAGCGGGAGCCAGGCAGTGGTGCGGGGCTTGCGAGACACGGTGCGCCGAGGCTGGGCGCAAGTGCTGGCGGCGTGCGACGGCCAGGAAGTGAGTGCTCTGGTGGTGGACACGTTGACAGCTACGGTGTGCGGGGACGACCCAACTTCGCGTGGAGAAGACGATGAAGACAGCGAGGAAGAGGACGATGAAGACGAGAATGGAGACGATTTTGACGATGAAGAGGACGAGGAGGAGGACGATGAGAAGGGAGAAGAGGACGAGGAAGAAGAGAAAAGCGAGTCCAAAGCTGGCGCATCGTCGTCAAAACGCGTCAAGACGGACAAGAGCAATGGCAACGCAGACGACGGTGAGAACAAGGACGTGCTGTTGGAAGGCACTGACGCGCTCCGCGAAGTGCTTTTGGGGCAAGACGAGTCTCCCGAGGAGCAAGCGGCCATTGCGCAAGCCCTCGAGAAGTTTCTGGCCGCTCGTAAGGAAGCCAAGGCAGCGCGCAGTGGCACCGGCGGCTTTTCGCGCAAGGAGCGGGCGCAGCGGGCCAGGCGGGGTTTCCAGCGCCGGTTGCGCGCGTTGGACTTGTTGGAAGCCCTGTTGCGCCACCACCCCACTTCGCCGGCCCTGTTGCGCGCGGCCCTGCCCCTAAGCCGCTGCGTGACGCAGCTGCACGCCCAAGGCGCGGCTCCCGACTCCAACACCGCGCTGCCTGCGGAAGCAAGGGATCTGGCCACGAGGCTGGGTAGCTTCCTCAAGCAAAAGTTGTTCAAAGGCTCACAGCAGCCGCGATCCACCGATGCAGCAGGCGCATCGGGAGCAGGAAAATCAGGCACGTCAGCTAACGAGGATGAGGTTAAGGACGACGACGACGATGACGACAGCAGTCCAGAAGCCGTTGCTGCAACCGCGGA
>Ga0307979_1002686_pt1 | contig 12186 bp, 13 predicted proteins | sample OrgLakmetage1058_FD_201833 | JGI IMG/M metagenome (GOLD analysis project Ga0307979, IMG submission 201833) | Saline water microbial communities from Organic Lake, Antarctica - #1058 | ecosystem: Environmental > Aquatic > Non-marine Saline and Alkaline > Saline | place: Antarctica: Organic Lake...
CTTGCCTGTGGACCTCTTGCTCGAGCTGGTACCTCGAAAAGATGGTGACGCCAATGTGTGTGCCAGCGACACGCAAGGTCTGGGACTGGGTTATGTGCCTCACGCTCCGACTGCCAAATTGCGGGACCTCAAGCCAGACGCAAAGCGCGACCTCCCTTCTTTCGAAGATGCAGTTCACTGGAACTCCAGGAATCAAGGTTCTGCTGACAACCGTGCAAGTGGGAATAGCACTTCGTGTTTGCCGCTATATATGGGCCCATTCTTCGAGTCCGATGGTGTGAGCACTGAAGTTCTGCCGAAAGGATTGTGAGTCTCAAAACCACCGTTGGCCCCCCCCCCCCCCCCCCCCCGGCCCTCGTATATATACTTGTGCTTGATCCCTGCAAGGTTACTCCCGTTTGATCTCACCTAAAATTTCTCACTTCGTACTCGCATATTACTCAGCTTTTCTAAAATGCACGGGAACAAAACCAGGTATGTCTCTAGTCGGGCACCCGCTCTTGCTCCGGACGCGTCTTGGGCTGACCGCACGCAAGTCGTTCATTGGCTGCCTGAAAATTTACACGACTTCGATCGCAGGCTCGGATTCCACAGCAGTTGAGCGGCGGATATCCCCAAAACAGCTGATTCAGCTGCTGCAAAATCGTAAGCAGCAGTAATGCTGAGTAGGGACGCGACACTAAACTAGAGCGGAAGCTTGTGTGTTTTCAAACCTATTCCTGCTCTACGTTAATGTGCGCATCTCCGGCTGATCTAGTTTCCTGAAATATATATGAATGGTACTATTCGGCAGACGACAGTTCAGAGCTGGGTGGTTTGGGTCCGATGGCGCTCTGTAAATTTTAAATGGACTGCATACTAAGTTCGGTTCCCGCAGGAAATTCCGCGGAAAGGGACGTGATTTCCGCGACGGGGATTTAGCAGTGCCTTTATGACTACGGCACGGAAATCCCGCGGAAAACCCGCGGAAATGCCACGTGAAGTGAAATTTTTAGCCATCGTGCGGGAATTCCTCGGAAACGGGAATCTCAACCCTGATTGCATAGGAGCCATCTCGCTGTGCTTCAATCGTAATTCATAGAAATTTGGTCCACATGAACATGAACAACACTTGGCCTTGGCCCGCAAAAAAAAAGAAAAAAAGGGGCTTGTCGGACATCTGATATGGGCTCCGAATAACCGGAATTTATTGACCAACATCGAACATTACCAAAAGACAAACTACGAGACGGACCGTTAGCCGTATGCAATTCATAATTCAAGGAGCGCCGATCAGGCCACCTTCAGCCTTCAGGCTTTTTTTTTGTAATATAATTGGCTTCCTTCTTACCGACACCTTTCACCTCTCTTATTCTTTAAAGCCATTAGTGCCCTTCTAGAAAGTCAAGGGCTTTCAAATAACTTCAACAAAAAACTATGGGTTCACGAGGCTGGGGCATCAAGCGCGCCGAGGGGTGCCAGCTTGGCTCCTGCAGAGGGTGGGCGCGGCGGTTGCTGCGGTAGTAAGTTATTGCTGCTGCTGCTGCTGCTGCCGTTGCGAGCACCGTCTTCGGGGCCTTGAGGTCCGTTCACTTGGGCTTCGAGCAGCGCTACGAGCTCCCGTAGCTGCGCAATGCGCTCTCGGTTCGCGAACATTTCTGCGGCGACGGCGTCTTCTTCACCTCCGTCTCCTCCACTGCTCACGCCGGCGCCGCCGTCCGCCCACGTGCCTCCGCCGTTTGCTACTCCCCCGAAGGACGAAGCTCGGCTTTGGCTGCTGCTGCTGCTGCTCCCACCGCCGCCGAAGAAGCTTTTCCCCTGCTTGGCCATGATGCGCTTGCGCTGCATTTGCGCGAGCCGGCTGGCAATGGCCGCCTTGGTTTGGCGGTTGTGCTCCCGGGCCGCGTTGATGTCGCGAATCAGCGCCATGTTAACCCGCATTGCGTCGGCGTTCTGCCGCTGGGCCTGCCCGCAGTCTTGAGCAAACTTCTCTTTGAGAGTGGCAAAAGTGCGCTCGAGGTACGCGCGCTGCGCGGCGTATTCCGCGCTCACTGCAGCGTCAAGCTCTTTGCCCGCCAGCGCTGCATCGTCGGCTGCTCCCGCTGCTGCTGACGACGACGACGACGACGAGCTGTTGTTGTTGTTGCCGTCTCCCGTTGCTACAATAGCAGTACTGCTGCTGTTGTTGTTGTTGGAAGCCGCGGCGGCATCAGCAGCTGCTTGGTCTCTTGCAGCGGCAGCGTGCTTCTCGGCAAGCTGCTTCACCGCGGCTTCGAGCAGTTTGGGCTCTTGGATTTGCTGCACGCACCCGTACAAGTCGGCTTTGAGCGCATGGACGTGAGCGCGGGACTGCTTCAAGTTGCTGCGCTGCGAGCTGACGCGGGCCTGCATCCCGTCCAACTTCTTGCGCAAGTCGCCAATCAGCCCGTCCATCAAGGCGTTGCTGGTGTGGTACTTCTCGAGCTCTCGGTCCATGGCCTTGATTTGAGCTTTCATGTGCCCGATTTCCGCTTCGCGCGGCTCGATTTGCGTCTTCAGTTCCTTGATTTTGAAGTCCAGCACAAACTTGAACTTTTCCAGCTCTTGGTTCTTCTTTTTCAGCTCGTAAATGTGCTTTTCCCGCTCCCCCACAGTGCGGTCCCACGCGCGAATTTCTTTCTTTTTGCTCTTCACTTCGTCTTCGCGCGTGCGAATAAAAGCGCGCGCGGCTGCTTCTCTTTCCACGCACAACTTCAGCTCTTCCTTTTGGTCGTCGACTTGCTTGGTTAGCCCCGCAAACTTCTTTTTCAAAATGCCGTTTTCACCCTTGAACCGCAAGGTGAGCTCTCTTTCTCCTGAGAGTTGTGAGTCGTACCTGATATACGCAACGGGGGCAGGTATGTAAGAGAGAGGCAGAAAGGGTTGAAAAGGAAGAGATCTCATAGAAAACAAATTTCACAAAAAGAGATGAAAATGTACGAAATGTTTTTTATTGAAGTAGAACGAGAGGAAGCTAGGGCAAATCGCAGAGCTTAGGGATACTAGGAATACTCAAGAAGAGGCAGCCGACTCATTAGGAAAGCTTTTGGGCCCGCTGTTTTCTGGATATAACTAAGCGAAAGCGAAAGCGAAAACCAAATAAATTTACGAGTACTTAGGTGATCAGGCACGTTTCATCAGCACAAAACAATCTACATCTTTTCTCACCGGTCGCGAATGTTTTCAATTTCCGTGTCCACGTCGTCATCTAGCTGGGTTTCCATTTCTTGGAATTCCCGCTGTGCCGCAGCTTTTTCTGCCGCCAGTTGGGCCTTGAACGCCGCGTCCTCGTCGGCCTGGGCCTCGCCTTCTTCTCTCACTTCGGCCAGGTGGCGCTCGGCCATGAGCACCAAATTGGTCCGTTGGGCGCTCCACGCTTCGGCCTGGGCGTTGCGGTCGTTCAGCAGCTTCTGGTACGCTTCGACTTCGTTCATGATGGCCTCCTGTGGGGGGGGGTTAGTTTGTTAAGAGAGGTGAAACATGAGGAGAAAGATGATAACAAGAAAAGGAAAATGGAAACATTGAAGAAGCAAAGAGATAATTGCACACATGCGTTCAAATCAAAGTATATTATTGTGTGTCAAACTCGCACAACTACCACACGCCCTTTAACTTATAGCCCCGGGTATGTTGTGATAACAGCGCAATTCTCATCCTTTTTTATACCACACCTCCTCCTCTGGTCTCCAACGAACACTATATCTACCTGATAAGCAGTTTCTTCGTCTTCTAGTGCATTCAAATGGTTGTCATCCAAAGCTCGCAGCTGTTCTTCGTACTCCGCTGCCATGTCTGCTTTCTCTTCCTTCAACAACTCAATTTTGTTGCGCTCCTGATAACAGAAAACGATTATTAGGACAAAGAAGAGGCTGCCGTGAAGATGTAGGTTGCAAAAGGAAATAAATAGATGGATCATCAAGAAGAGTCGTACTGTACAGCTTAACTCTCCTTTGGAAATAGAGTTCGCAAAGTACATGCTCTAACAGAAGGAGCTCCGCAGAAATGAAGAAAAAGAAAGAGTGGAGATGAGTCGTGTCGCACTTTATGTACCTGATCAACGTCCTGGGTAAACTTTTCCTGAATTTCTTTGGCCTTTTCGCTCTGCGACATGTCTCGGAGGCGCAATTGGTACTCGTTTTGCAGCTGCATTTCGTCGACTTTGGCAGCCAAGTCCACCGCAATTGCGTTCTTCTCGGCGAGGTCCGACGCGGTCACCAGCACTTCCGTCGACCACGCCATGCCTCCTGGAGCCTGCCCTTTCCCGCTGCTGCTGCCTTTCTTCTTTTCCGCTTTGATTTCCAGCACCACAACGGTGCCGCTCGCGTCGGCTGCAATCGCGTGCCGGTCGTCCTGGGTCAGGCACAACTTCACCACTGGCCCTGCCAAACAGCTGAACTCCACGTAGTCGGCCTTGGGAGGGAACGGGTACGCCCTCAAGGTACCTGGCTTCCCTCCGACCAGTGCACCAGCTCCTCCTGCGGCGCCTCCGGCTGCTGTGGCACCGCCGCCACCGCCGCCGCCGGAAGCGCCCAGCGACCTAGGAGTAGTTTGGTTGAAACTGCTGCTCTTGCTGCCACCACGACCAGACGAAGACGCAGCTGCAGCGGCGGCGGCAGCTGCGGCATTGGCGTTTGCGAGAGCCACTGCATCGCCCCCACTGCCACACACTACCAAGTGCTGGGCCGTGGTCAAACACATGGAGCTCAAGGGCACTTGCGTGGGCTCCGACGCCACCACTTGTAGTTCCGGGATATCACATTCGCGCAGCTGCTTGTCGGAGCTCAGCACGTAAATGCCCATGTTGGCCGCGTGCTTGTTCGCCACGTCCACGTCTAAGACTTCGCCGCTTTCCGCTGCTTGCGCTACGGCGGCTACTGATGCTGAAGCCTAAGAGGGGAGGTGGGGGAGGGGAATTGGTAGATCTTCAAAGACGCAAGTATTAGGAAGGAAAAAATTAAGGGCCTACTGAAGTTAGATCTACTCTTATATGAAAAAAATCGTCCAAAAAATGTATCTAAATCAATGCTAAGTTTGTACTCTCCTTAAAATCAGCCTACTATTTTCTCTCCTTCAAATCACCTGCGCCATAAAACAGCTGGCGTAGGACACTCCCTTGGTGACGGACTCGCCAATGCGCTTTTGGGCTTCCCAGTCCCAGCAGAAGAGCGCGCCGTCGCTGCCGGCCGAGACCAGGGTGGCGTCGTTAGGGCCCCAGCTCAGGCAACGCACGCGCCCCGAGTGGCCGCGCAACTCGGCTACCTGTTAAAGTAGATAGGATGGTAGGTTGGTAGGTGGATACATTGGTAGGCAGGCAGAGAGGCAGGTGCATACGGATAGGCACACACACACGATGATGATGACCATTGGTGGATATACGGTGATAAGGATAGAAAAGCCACCATCAAGGATTACTCCTATTCCATATGAGTTTGATAAGTACTGTAGCTACCTTTTCGTGAGTGTAGAAGTTGAACACCGTCACCACGTTGTTTTGCCCTGCGGCTGCTAAGTAATGCCCGCCCGAGGCAAATTTCGCTTCTCGACAACCTAGTCAAAACAACGTTTAGTGGTTAGGTGTTAGATGGGCGTAGTTAAAGTGTCTTTATTTGACACGGTTGAATTGTCATCTGGACTACGGTGAATTCATTCTCATGGAGTTCGAGCGAGTGGAATTACAGATGGTGCTACTGTGAGAATGGTAGTCCTACCAGCCAGCCACCTCACACACACACACACGCACCTTTCAGCGCGTGAGTTTTGAAGACCTTGAGGCCGTCCATCAGCACGTGGTGCAGCCTCAGCTTGTCAGCAAACCCAACGGCTAAATGGAGCCCGGACGGGTGAAAGGCCACGCACAGGGGGTCGTCTAAGGTTTGGGATACCAGCTCGCAGTTGCCACTTTCGTAGTCCCAAACGCGCACCTGTTATGGTTTTTGAGAAGAGAGGGATTATCGGAATAGTAGAGGTGAGGGTGAGGAGAACGAAAGGCTTGGGGGAATGGGAGGCGTATTTCCGCTACTGATGCTTTCCTTTGAAAGAATCAAAATACATATCGCTTAAAAAAAAGCAAAAAGAATAATAACCAGCAAATTCTTTCACTCATATACCGTGCGATCGAGCGCGCAAGTCGCAAAGAAGGGCTTCCGCACACACACGTCCAAACCCGTGAGCGCTAGAGGAGTGCGGTGCGCGACGGTGGCCACCGGGTTGAGCCCGTCGTTGCGGCAGGAGGCGGGGGTGCCGGATACCTATGATATAGAATCGAATGGACAGTGCAATAAAACAGAGAGCTTAAAGATGCGCACAAGTCGTTTTTGTTTCATTTTTTTTTCAAAGAAAGATAAGATAAAAGAATCTAAAGAGGCATCCAGGAAAAGGGAGAAGAGATCTACAAGGGCACTACGTCAGCACAACATGAGGCATTAAGTTATAGCAGTAGCAGGAAGTAGCCGTACCTTGCACCACCGCAGCTGGCCGTCGGCGTAGGTCACTACCAGAGCGTCTTCGTCCATGGCAGCCGACACGTGCACCACACTTTCAGAGAGCATCGGCGTGGTCTCGTCTCGCATCCCATCGCCTCCCAGGGAAGCGCGAACGCCAACGCCAGCTCCAGCTTCGCCGCCCGGTGACTTGCTGCCGCCACCGCCGTGGCTCGCGCTGCTGCTGCTGCTGCTCAGACTCATGCTCCCACTCATGGGAGGCGGGTGCAGCAAGGAGTGCATCCCTGGGTGAAGGCCATTGTGGTGCCACTCGTGCGTCAACTCGAGCATCGACGCAGACGCCTGCTTAAGGGGGGTGGGGCAGCATTATAGAAAACAACAAAAAGAACAGCGATGAGAAGAGCCGTGTATCTGCCCACCATGAATAAAGTCGACTTGAAGTTTACAGTTGACGCAACTCTCAAGTCATTCAAAATACTAAAAAACAAGCCGCAGAAATAAAATCAAAATACACACACAAAAAAACACTGCCTCGTCCTCTCACCTCAGGCGATTCCCCCAGTTCTGGCAGAGCCAATTTCAGAAACCGTAAACCACCGTCCGAGCCGCCCACCACCACCCCACACGCCAGGGACACTAGGCTCGTCACGGCCACCCCGTTGGCCATGCAGGGGGGCAAAAAGCACTGAAACACTCCCGCCGTGTAGAGCGCCAGCCGGCCGTCGGACGCGCCCACCAGGGCCGTGTCGGCAGGCTCCCGCAGCCACGCCGCACATGTAACCTCTACCCGCCCACTCGCAGTGAACATGCCGCCGCCGCCACCGCTAACCATGGAGCTTGCTGCGGCCAGGACGTTGGCCGCGGACTGCGGGCGGTTGGTGAGCTGGTCAGTGACGCCCCGGACCAGCAACGCTTGGTCGTCGGTCAAGCGGTAGAAGCGCAAGCCATGGGGGCCCAGCACGCAACAGGTCTCTGCGTCCAGAGGGTTCAAAGCGAGGGTGTGGAAGAGGTCGTAGGTGGTGGGCGCCACGCTCGAGCCCAAGGCTGGGTTGGACAGGGACGCGTCAGCCGCGGCCAGGCTCGCGCAGTACTCTGCTTTGCCCTTCTGCCAACGGAACACCACGAGCGAGCAGTCTGGGCGGCCCGTCAAGATCACCAAGTTCTCGCCCGACTGCCGATTCAACGAGAGAATAACAAAGGAAACAAGGAGGAAGATTTCAAAAGTGGGAGCATAGTAGTGAATGCACAACCATATTACTAGCTTGATCCTTGTAATAACAAACGAAAGCCAGACATTATCCACTTGCAAACCAGACGCTTTCAAGAACAAACCATTCAGCATTAAACATCTTGACAATGCACGCGAAAAACTTAAGCCACAATCCCCTTTGCTTTGGTTGCGCAAAGTTTCTCCGAACTACACTCTCCAACGGCTTGAATGTAAGAGAGCGCTCCGTACCTGCGTGAAGGCCATAGAAATAATGGAACATTTCGCGCAAGCGTCAACGTGCACCAGATTCTTCTTCTTGCGACGCGTCTTTGCGTCAAAGATGTTAATCTCAGGCTTCTCGCCGCGCTCTGCCACAGCGAGCAGCTTTCCATCAGGGGACGCAGTGAGGCAAGTAAAACCTTCAAGCTCTACCCCACCCGCACCACCAACGAAGCTATTGATGAATTTTTGCGACCGATCTTCGGTGTCGGCTAGGACTACCTGGTAGCCTGCGACATAAGCAACGGTGGTAGCGTCCACAAAAGCTGCGTTCTGCGCTACCCCCGTGTGCAAACCAAACACATATTTATGCTGCAGCACCGACGTGCTCGTCATGTCTCCTAGGTGGCTTAGCGCGAGCGCCTACGTCTACCGAATTCAGTCCACTAGAAAGCCTTCAGCAGCTATGTAGCATGGATTACTTTAGGAGTTCTCACGCGCAACTGAAGTCGAGTTAGGCGCCCATGTACACGCTGAACGCCATAGCCTCGGCAGTTTTTGATCAACGCCCAGACGCCCAGCCACCAGCCAGGATATTCTACAGTACTTTTTACTACGCTACAGTACTGTCAATCATCCTCCCCTGTACTGTAGCCTACTGTAAACTGTGTACGTAGGTTTTGTCTATCAGCAAAGAGCGAAGACGCCCAGGACTTGGACTTGAGTCCAAATCTGGAAATGAAACAAGAACCATACTATCGACGCTTGCATTAACCATAGGCATGGCTCTCAATCCGCACCATAACACCTGGCGTAAATAAATATAGCGCTTGAAATCAAATCATCACCGAATAGTCGAAAAGCGAAAAGGTGCGTAATACCCAATTGTTACGTCTCAAGCTTTATCAGTTATAGGTGCGGAGCTGCTTAAGGACACCACAGTACTAGAGCAAATACTTGCACTTGCTTTGGGCTAAAGATCAATCAGCCCAGTCAGAGTTGCTCTGAAGGTTACACTTTTCTGTTGCTATATGTCACAACTGCCACAGGGACTTCTCTTTGTATTTTGGGAGTATGAACTAGACAGTAGACTAGTATAAACTAGACTAGACTAGACTAGACTAGGCCCTTTCCCTATGGCTATCTACGTAGATCCCACCTAGCTCAGTCTGCCATATTCCAATTCAATATATATCTATAAAGTACTCCTGGGTAGACCGAATCCAATGTAAACTGATGTGATTTAACCCCGGCGAAAGGTCGTCTCAAAGCTCAGAAACGCTTAGCATAAGCTAGCTAGTACGCCCCTCCTTTTGCGACTCCATCAACAATTTTTATGGCGTAGAAGTAGGCAGGTGCTGCCAGGAGCAGTGAGTCCATGCGGTCAAGGCAGCCGCCGTGGCCAGGAAAGAGCGCGCCCGAGTCCTGCAACCAAACAAAAACAAGAGAGAGGCACCCGAAGAGTGCACGTGGAGTTGCTTGCACGTGAGGCCAGGAAAAATGTGTGCGGCAAAGACGACGAGGAGATCAGGCAAATGCTCAGGCAAACTTACGTTTGCACGAAGACGCAGCATTTGAAGGATTAAGAATGCCGCAACGCTTACATACTACATTGCGCCTATGTCATCAAGCTTCGAAATTAAAGCAAACTTTCAAATAAAGTACCTTAATGCCTGCTGTGCGCTTGAAGGCAGACTCTATTAAGTCGCCGATCACCGCCAAGCAAGCAATGGAGATGCCGAGCGCACACCACCACGCTGCTGGCCAACAAGGCATAGACGAAGTCAACAGCCAACGCTGACAAGTGCACTCACCACTGTTGCTACTGTTGCTACTGCTCGTGCTGCCGAGGTTGCTGTTTAGGCCATAACCTTCACAATCGTAAGGGCCTCCTAGATTGTTTTCATCGGAAGGTGCGGCCCCGGTATACGTGTCGTAACTAGTTGCGGTCGTAGCATGAGCTGCAGCTTCGACAGTGGGCGGTGCCACCTGCAAGGGCCAAACGCCGAGCGCAGCAGCAGTGGCGGTACCGAGGATCAGCCCCCCCGCCAGACCTGAGACCGTCTTGGCAGGGCTGAGTGCTTGCAAAGCTGCGGCCAATTGTCTGCCCGCTGTGCCGCACCAAGCAGCAACTGGATCGCTTGTCTGAATGCTAGAGGCGGTAAACTTGGTTCTGCGCTGGCTAGAGCTGCTGATGCTGCTGTCATTACTACTGCCACTGCTACTGCTACTGCTACTGCCACTGCCACTGCTACTGTTATCTTTGCTAGTGCTGCTACGGTTACTGCTACGGCTCCTGCTGCTGCTGCTGCTGCTGCTGCTGCTGCTGCTGTTATCGCTACTAGCACGTGACTTGTCTGTTTCGGAAGTTTTTACGCCAGAGAGCGCTCGGGCTGCTGAGCCAGCGAAGAGTGCACCGTTGTCCGTCTTGAAAAACAAACCGCCACCGAACACCGAAACACACGAAGGCGCACGTGAGAAAAATGCAGCGAACTGATTACGGGGCATTTTGTTAGTACCCTTGTCGCTCTCACGACAGTCATATCCTTATCTTACCTTATCTAGACCCAATTATTACTTTCTCCCAACGAACAACCGACCTGCCACACTACGAGGAGGAGGAATAGGCAGTGGCCCGATCCATTGGGGCCGCTGAAGCGCAACAGCAACAAGTGCGCAAAACCTAACGCTATCCAGCCGAGGCCGAGCAGGTCAGCTGCTAGAGCAGCAGAAGTACTTGTTGCAGTCGCCTTCACTGAAGAAGTTTTGTTTGCATCATCACTTATAGGCACATCATTACTCGTCACCAAGCCATTCCTACTAATTGTCGCCGCTGGCACCCGCAGCAAATGCTCTAGCGCAATGCTTGCGACAGCAATTGGAAAGGCTAAACCTGGAGACATTCGTAACATTTTTGATTGTGCAAATGTCATAGCAAAAAATAACAAGGTGCAAGGCTTCGAACTTCTGAGAAGATCACTGAGAGGTACGCTTGAATCGAAGACAGGTAAAGCAGCTTAAGGCTGAAGAGTTAGGGCAGTAGGCCAACTACCCTGGTTGAATTTACTCTACTCACCGACAGCGGAAGGTCCCCAGTGAGCTGCTGCTCCCACTATCATACTAAGGCCCAAGAATAGGGTCGGCTTCGTTGGAGCGACGTTCAGTGGCCAGTGGTTATGATGTGGAAAGTTGTCCTGAAGAGTCCGCCGTACACCATCACTAAACTCCAATAGTGCTAAATAATGCAGTGCATGCACTATTGCGGCGGTTGACCATTCATTGGTCAGTACAAGGAGCGTAACTGGTACTCCAACAGCGACAGTGGTGCCGCGTTGCAACCACTTTGGTCTTGTCATCGAGAGGAATACTTACTCTGGGCGGCACACAAATGGGGAAATTTTGCACTTCATTATTCCTCGCTCAGCTCTTGGCTACCCTAGCTAATTAGCTAGCTAACGTTCAAGCTAGTGGTTCTGTGTACAAATGCATGTGTATAGATATTAGCACGGTAAAGTTCTCCAACTCTTGTAACTGACTTAGATCTTAGGACCACATACTTACTTAGCTTATAAGTACAGATATACAGATACCGTAGACGTAGACGCTTTTTCAACACGGTCCCATGTTATTTCTCGTGTCTCATGCGTATCTTTCTTTTTGTTGTGAGATCTTTGACCTGTGCGTGCTCTTCTCTCCATAACTTCAGATACGGACCTGTACACCTGTAGGGAGCACAGTAGAGCAGCAGAGTACATCTTACTTCGTGGCCCCGTTGGATCTCTTCCTGGCACTCCGTCCCTTTATCTTCTTGTTAATTACCCAATAAGTATTCATAAGATGAAGGATGATACAACTGGCCAAGCTTAGCACGCTTCGACAAAGAGTGGAGGCTACCATTTGACGTACTGTAGCCAGTAGCCAAAGGAGGTCAATCTTGGGGTTCAATCCAATATATAGCTCGAAGGAGTACCTTTTAAATTATGGCATCTCACAACGAGCGCATGTCAGAGCTAGACTCCTTCTTTTCAAAGCAAATCGACCTCACTGGCCCAACGATACCTGTACCGCGTATCATGGGTAGCGCTGACCTTGATGCCCATCTCCCAGACTTGTGCGAGTCTATTTTTCGTGCGTTATCATCGCAGCAGTGCGAAGCTACCTACCAGCGTTGCCTTGCCCTTGACTTGCAAGAGGCAGGAGTCAGCGTTGCCGCCGAAGTATCCATCGCACTTAAGTACAAAGGGCGCTCAGTAGGCACTCGGCGCGCAGACCTCGTCTTGGAAACCGCTGACGCGTCAACTTTTGTCCTAGAACTCAAGG
>Ga0307979_1002688_pt1 | contig 12184 bp, 15 predicted proteins | sample OrgLakmetage1058_FD_201833 | JGI IMG/M metagenome (GOLD analysis project Ga0307979, IMG submission 201833) | Saline water microbial communities from Organic Lake, Antarctica - #1058 | ecosystem: Environmental > Aquatic > Non-marine Saline and Alkaline > Saline | place: Antarctica: Organic Lake...
GCGCCGAGATACCAATAACACACCTCCTGTGTGCCAGTGTGCTGCTGCGAACTCATAGCGCCCCTAAACCGCGCATTGCGCGGGCACCTGAACTTGTAAGCTAATAACTAAGAGATTTTTACAGTCGTTCTTCTCTTGACTCGATTTGAAACTAAGGCCCCGTAGAGTTATAGTACTTCTGCTAGAACCTAATCATTAACCTGTTCTCTTTATCGAGTACGTTGCGCAGTTTACATGAAAGCTACCTCCTCCGCAATTTGCCTCCTAGTTTTAGAATGCTTATTATCAGCTTCTAGCTCTTGGGCGTGGGTGAGCTTGCCGCGCCACCGTATTTCCCCACCGTCAATGATTTTATTACAAGGGAGCGAGGGAGATTCTGACATGGAATATTCCGGAGAAAGTGATGAAGTGCGCCTCGCCCGAGCTCAACTTATGGATAGCTATTCAAAGGTATGAGAGCTATCGAATATTGCATATTATGCGTCTGTTTCGAATCATTTTATTCGGCTGTATTGAACTCGTTCTGTACTAATGCGAATACCTATCGACGAACTTCTAGACCTAAGCATTGGCTGACTGATTTTCTCGCAGAGCGTTCGCCGGCGCAAGCGAGTGTTCTTAAACTACGTGGACGCATGTTTGTGGGCGCGGCGGCAAGGCTTTTCGAGCCAAGAAGAATGGGAAGACTGGGTCAATTTGGTACGAGCGCTAATGCACACATCAAGACACATTAAGACTTCGACGCACATAAAGCTGTAATGCCTCGTTCATCTCTCAAGGCATGGATACGCAGTGTTGTGACCGTTTCTGCCCTTATCCTTTTCTATTTCCTCAAGGGAGAAAAGCGGACACCTTACATAACGCGCGACCCGGAAAAGTACTACACGAGCACAGGAGAATGGCGCGGGTGGGCCCATTTCCTGGGCTACGGAGGCGAAGTGTTTAGCGTCACCAACGAGCCAACTTTACCGGCCTCGGACAAACCCGGAATTTTCACCAAGTGCATTTGAGTGAAATTATAATACATTTTTGACATTTATTGCCTCGTGTGACCTGCATCTTTATGGCATTTCCCTATCTGCATATCATTTTTGAACACGGAGATATCGGTTTATGTATATTTCGATTTGCGCGTGGCCCTATTATATTTCTCTGTCTGCTGAGTCGAGCCAGCGATTGCTGTGCTGCGTGCAATGCAATTTACAATGCAAACAATCTTAGGCCATGACAAATATCATCCCGAAGCCGAAGCCTGCTTAGTTCTTAAGGGAATCTTTATAATTCACGTATAGACTTCTGAAAATCCCTGCGCCTACGTTAATTAAATCCCACTTAGCGACGTCATTAATTTATAGGTCTATGTACTTGTATTTATCATAAATTTAGGAACTCGATTCGATTGTCAACGCAGCAAGATGAAGGCATGCGCGTATTTCACGCGGATGGGTATCTGACGCACAAGAGGTACAGGGAGATAGAAACATAGTGCATCAAAAAAACGAAAGAGGGGTATTGTGGCGCTGGGTCAGCGTCATGAGTGCGTGTTCTGCGAGGATACGTGGGAGGCTGGCGGAGCTGCTGCGCTGTCAGATGCCCCTTGACCTGCGCTATTCGCAACACCAGCGCCAAACATGGTTGCCAGTGGCACGGCATAGTCGACGGAAACGGTTCGGTCAAGGGGCTCTCCTGTCGTCGTCGCTGCGACCGCTGCTGCTGCCGTGCCGGCTGCTGGAGTTGGCGTTTCTGCACCAGAAGCGCCGTTGACAGTGTTTGCGAGCGGTGGAGTAGCAGGGCGTGCTGCATGGTCAGAGCTTGCTGGCATAGTTGAAGCTTGGCCATAGACCGGAGGCTGAGCGGTCGAGGTGGTAGTGGCGGCGGCTGCTGTTGCCTTGGCTGCAGGCACCGTTGCTTTTGATGAGTCGAGTGTGGTAGCTGCTCCGGCTGCTGTTGTGGGTACCTGACCTCGCTCACTTTCCGAGGATGCTAGCGTTTGTGCTTGCCGCACGTCCATTTCAGACCGTTGGTGCTGTTGCGTTGCTACTGCCGCAGGTGGGGCAGCCGCTGAAGCAGAAGACGAAGAAGCGCCACTGCTATCGCCGGCTGCTGCTGCAGCGACAGGGCGAGAGGCAGCCGCTGCCATGGGGCTGAGCTTGGAGGGCGACATTTCCCTGTATGGGTCATCCAAGTTGCTTCCGCTGTTGCTGCTACTGTTGCTGTGGCCTGATCCAGGAGGTCCTGCAGGAGCACGAACAGCGATGTTGGCGCTCGCAGTTGGCTTGCTTCCTACGGGGGGCTGTGCAAGGGCAGCCGAGGAAGCAGCAGATGGAGCCTTCTCTGCGACAGCGGCGGCGGCAGCAGCAGGAGCAGCTGTGGTATGATAAGGTGGATGTGCAGTTACTGCTGCAGGCGAAAGGGGCGTCGTCGAGGCAGGTTGCGACGGTGCTGCTGATATACCACCAGCTGCTGTTGTTGGTGCTACAGTTGCATTCGGAGTTGCACCAGGCAGAGCTGCTCCTACACTCGGCTCAGTCACCCTGGAATCAGCCTCTGGGTGACCAGCTGCCGCCGCTGATGCTGACGAGTGAGGAGGAGTTGGGCCACCGCTGTTGTCGTTTTGGTTGTAGTTCCGGGCTTCAGGGAGATTTGCAGCTGCTGCTGGCGCAACTGCTGCTGTGGTGGATGAGTTTGTGGGCGGAGGAGGCGACCAGCTCTGCGCACGGAGCACTGGATCTTCACCCCCATCGCGAATGCTGCGCCCCTCGACTTCGTTTGGCGGCTGCTGCTGCGGTGGCGGCAAGTGTGGCTGCTGCTGCTGCTGCGGTGGCGGTGCTTGTGCAGACGCCGGCGGCTGTAGCGAGGGCTGGGGATGACGCAGAGGTTGAGACAATTGTTGTTGTTGTTGTTGGATTGCGGATGGCTGGGGCGCGTACTGAAGATGTTGTAGCTGTCGTTGCTGCTGGTGCAACTGTTGTTGCTGTTGCTGTTGTTGCTGTCGTTGCTGCTGGTGCAACTGTTGTTGCTGGTGCTGTTGCTGCTGTTGCTGGTGCTGTTGCTGCTGTTGCTGTACCTGCTGTTGCTGCTGAAAGTGTTGCTGCTGAAAGTGTTGCTGTTGGAATCGGCCCAACTCCCAGCACAGCTGCTGGTTTTCCCTGCGAAGGTCGTCGTTTTGAGCCTGCAGGAGGAGAACGCAGGTTGTGTCAGGGGAATGCAAGCGCGAAAGAAGCTCGACTATTTAGAGAAGGCTTGAAACAATCAAGAAGCGCGTTCTCATCCTCATCTATTTCTCTTGTCACGTCATGACTTGAATTTGCTTCAGCCCTTGGGGTCTATTTATCCATAAGCGTGTTATGTTCTTTTTCTCTCACACGCACACCCTCTCGCTCACCGTTACTTCCGTAACCCGGCGCTCTAATTCTTGCATGCGGTTGCACTGTTGCTGGTAGCGCCCCAAGTGGTGGAGCATGAAGGACTGCAGTTCCGATTGGCCCACAGCCAGCGCCCGCTGCACCCCGGACCATCTGTTCAACACGCGCCAGATTGAGAATAAAAAGGAAATTATGAGAGTCTGCATCTTGTGGCTCCCCTTTGCATCCACAGAGAGAGAGACCTAACCTTCGTGGCAAACACTCGCGTGTCTACTTTTCTTACCGGTCGATCGCTTGCTGCGCTTCGTTCTCGTACCACGGCCCAGCCCCACCGCTCTCGCTTCCGTCCAAGCTCTGCCCGCTGCCCGTGCGCCCCTGCCCTAAGCCCTGAATCTCCGCAGCCCTCCTTTCGCCACCGCCTCCTCCGGCTCCTAGCCGAGCGGGCTCCGAACTCAGCTGCGCGGCTCGCTCCCGGTCTCCGCCTACGAACCAGTCTCCACCACCCTGGCCGCTTCCACCGCCGCCGAGGCCGCTCCCTACGCTACCGCTACCGCCACCGCCACCAGCCTGCGCGATACCGCCACCGCCACCCAAGTTGCCGCTGGAAGCGCTGCTGCCCAAGCTGGCCAAGTTGCTGGTGCTGTGGTGCGACCGCCCGTAAGGCAGCCGCTGCCCACTGCCACCGTCCATGTGTGCTGTGCTGTGCCCCCCATAACCACCAGCACCACCCCCATAACCACCGCTAATGCCGCTGCCAATGAAGCCTCCTGCTGTTCCCACGGGTGACGATAACACATCCCCCGGCTGCGGCGGCCGCCACTCCCCAGTTCCCGGCCCGATGTGGGATGGCCCTGCACCCCCCGAGCCTAAACCTGGCGGCGGGTAGTGCAAGTGCGGCTGGTGGGTGGCTGCATACCCGCCGCCTTCCTGAGACGACAGGCTGCGCCGCAAGTGAGTGCCCGCCCCCCAGTCATCTCCGACCCCGCTCGTAGGAAGAGGGCCACCACCTGCCTGTTGAGTGCGTGCAGGGGGCGGGCTCGTCAAAATGGCGTGCACACCACCACCGCTTCCTGGAGCTAAACCGTGCGGTGGAACTGGGTATGAAGCTTGAAGAGGCGGCGGTAAAGGGCCAGATGGTGAAGGGTGCTGCAGCTGAAACTGTTGCTGTTGCTGCGGTTGCTGCAAGGCCTGCTGCTGTGGTGGATACTGCTGCTGTGGCTGGTGCTGAAACTGCTGTTGCTGTTGGGGCTGTTGAGGAGGATGCTGTTGCTGCTGCTGTAAGGGTGGCGGCTGCTGTAGGCGCGTTGCCTGTCCTTGTCCTTGCGCTTGTGGCCGAGGCGGCAAGCCCTGCCCCCCTCCTTGCGGCACAACCCCTTTCTTGTTGCCAGGAGTCACGTTGTGCAACTTGGCTCCTGCATTTGGCTCAGCCGCTTTGCCCGTCTGTAGCATCGCGTTTGAAAAAATAAAAAATCAGAGCCTCAGAGATTATGACGAAAGAACCGATGATCATGAATGGAACCTAAAAAAACGCAAGCTCAGTTATCATACTAGCGAAACGTACTTTCCGTGCCGCGAATTTTCCTACGCGTACTTCCGTAACTGGTGCGAGTGCTGCTACTGGCGCAGCTGTGTTTGGCGCGAAAGCTACGCCAAATTCATCATCGCTGTTGGAACGCGAATTCGGATCGCGAGACTCTTCAAGGCCATCTGCTGAAGCTTCAGAGAGAGTGCTCTGAGACTTGGTAAGCTTTGGGCGCTCCATCAGCACGTGTTGAACCGACACCAGAAGCCCAGCAACCCTACGACCCGCCACTCAACAACTCCTCGCTTAGACTTCTTGTCTACTTGTCTGTCTATTATTCGTGCTCGTGTTGTCTTCGTTCGTGGTCTTTCGTTCTTGCTTCTTGCTTCAAGAGGGTGGAAAATTTATTCGTAAGTTTAGTTCATTCCCAACTGTACTACAGGGAGGGGAGAATCTTCGGCGCAAATCCCCGAGGATAAAAATTCGTCATCTTTTAGCTTGACACCAACAAAGTGCGTTATCCGACGGAGTAAAGTGAAATCACTAAACTTGCTCGCAAATTTGACAACTAATCCACAAGAGCTTCCGGAGACTTACGAGAACTTCAAATCCACCATGTCCCGTCAAACCCTCCGTGCCCTCGCTCGGGGCAACAGGGTTCCCGCTCGGTCGTTTCCTACGGCAACCCGCACCCTCAGTGCATCATCGGAACTCCCGACTTCAACTAAGAAGGCATGGCTGCCACAAGACGATCAATGTAAGGCCGACTTTTGGCGAACGTGAAATTTCCAGCTGAATAGAGATAGGCTTAATCTCAGCTGATATGCATATATATTCGGTATATCCTCTGGAATGTCGAGTCCTTATTTTTTTCTCATGATGATCGATGTGGCCCTTGCTTTCTTCTTATATTCACCATGAATGATGTGCATCTTTGAACTTCTCTTTTAACGACTACATTCGCTGATTGATTTGCTTCTGCGCCTTATAAGCTTCCGTTTACTTTGTAGCGCCTCAATATTCGAATATTTATTAGTGAGCTAACGCTGCTCAATTGCTACTGCCACCCTTCCTATTTTCTTCTTCAGTGCTCATGGACACTACCCGTCAAGCCATGGTGTACAACTTGTCCCGGGTGCAAAACGCCGTTGCCGAAGGCCTCGTGCCCTGGTTTACCTCGCAAATGCCGGCGTCGTACTTCCGTCAAATTTCCGTGCCCGACCAGATGCGCCACATGCGGAGTTTGTCGGCGCAGTTCGACCCCAACACCAACGAGTTCATCATGAGTGGCACGGGCCGCATTTCTCTGCAATCGCGCTCGGAAGACGGCAAATTGGAGGTTCGGCAGTACCTATCAATCTGCAGCTTCAATAGAAATAGCTGCCCATAATTCGGCTGTTTATTTTGCTTATGCTAGCCTGCGTTTATTCTTATTATTATCTTCATCTTCCCCTTATTTCCATCATTCATCGCCAATTGTTTTTTCAGCTCTTTGTCGCATACCCGCTTGTATGCCCGCATTCATGCCTCCCCTTTTTTCTGTCTGCACTTTCTCCGTCACATTCTGTATAATCGTCACTTTGTATGTTCCCATCTCGTGTAACCAGGTGACTTACATGGACTTTTCGGGGCGGCGCGGCATGCTGGCGGACCAACTGGCCGAGCTGCGCAACTCCAACATTCCCGGCACCCTGAGCCGCATCAAAGTGTTTTCGTCCCTCGATGGCCGCCTCGGTTTCAACATCTTTTCGTTCGACCAAGTACGCGAGTTAGAGAACTGAAATTTAAGCGCTGGCTGTGCGAATCAACCTGTTTTTCATCCTCTATTCTAACTCCGCAGTGCATCCACGAATAATGTCTTTCGTCGCCTTCTCAAGCTTTGGATGATATTTGCGTATCATTATGATCTCTCAGCAATCCCTCTTTTCTCCTTCTCTCTTTCTATCTGCTCGCGCGATTCACCACATACCGTGTTTTCCTCTTACTCCAACCGACCTCTTACTTACCTCAGGGCAAGAGTGCTCCCGACGTGATTCACATGCCAACCGACGGCAGCCTGCCCGAGTATGCGGCCCACGTAGAAGCGTACATCAAGGAGATTCAATCGGGGGGTGCCGCAGCGAGCGACCCGGGCATGGAGGCCATCGCCCAAGGCGATGGTTTTAACATGGAGGACTTGAAGGCCCACTTGAAGCGCTGCTCAGTGACCTACGTGCAGCACTCGGGCGCACGCAGCTTCATGCAGCAGTACTTGCTCTTCAACGAGGTGATTGCATACTCGAAACCTTCCAGTATTTGCCGTCATGAGTTTCATGTTTTCTCATCTTCTTGTAGGTTACCCAGCTTTGCTCTTCATAGATCTCATTTTTCTGTTTTATTGTTTCCATGCCATTCACTTTTGCTTCATTTTCCCCGTATTTTTGCGTCATTTCACCCTCAATTGGCACCCTCCCTCCCTCCCTCCCTCCCTCCCTCCCTCCCTCCCTCCCTCCCCCCCTTCTTACAGGTGGCCAACTCCGAGGACGTGGCCTTCCACGCCGAGCCCGTCAACTTGGACGTGTCGGAAGCGGGCCTCACGGGCCGCAGCAAGGTGGACACCGACGACGGCCTGTACATGGTCCGGATGGCCATCTCCAACTCCCTGCCCCTCTCCGCCGTGGACAAAATCGTGCAGCTGATGCGCCACCGTAAAATTTCGGTGCGATGTGCAACGTCTACTACTAGGCTGCACGCATTGGCTGCCGTTTCAAAAACTCTTGCATGTGAACGTGACCCTCGTTTGAAAATAAAAACTCTTTTTTTGATTCGTCACTAAATGCCACGGATGAAAGCTCTTTCATTGCATGTGACTCCGCCTTTCTCGTATTTTTCTTCTGACGTGGTCGCTGTTGTCTCCAGTTTTGTGGGCACACTTATCCTGCATGCCTATTGAGCATGCTCTAATATATTATGCATGATACATTAGGTGGAGCGCATGCATCTGGACCACCTCGCAGTGGGCAGTGAAGAAGCCTCCGACGATGGCAACACGGTGACCATGGTCCGCATGCTCATCAAGGAGCCCGAAGGCGACGAGTCCACGGGGAAATGGCTTCACCACCTGCAACGCGAGGTAACACCACGGCTGATGACATTTCTTCGAGAGCAAGCATGGGTGGTATGAGCAGTTTATGTGTGATGTTACGTATCATACGAAACAAGTTTCGTTTTTGTACATTGTGAATCAGTGGCGGTTTTGCACTCACATTTTTCTTTGAATTTTAACCTCACCATGCATTGCTCAAACACAACAGGTGAAGCGCCTCAAGTGGGTCGACGACAACACCATTGCGCTGGCGTACACTTCGGTGGGGCAGGGCGACGCGAAGCAAGACGTGGGCATCGTGCGGGCGGAAGTGATCACTTGCCTCAGCAGCATCTTGCAGTCCCTCCTCTCCAAGCAGGTGATTGGGCCTGAGTCATTGCAATCCTCTTTTATCTTCTACGGACCTTTCACGTTGCGTTTTTTTACTAGAAAGTTGTCTTTGCATACAAATAACATGTCTTTATCGCCGCCTTCTTCGTCTCCTGAGTAGTGGTGACACGTGGTCTTTTCTTTCTTTGCTTACTTTCGCCCTATTCTATTCTATTCTCGACAGGACGTGTGGGCGTTTTCCAAGACGAACGTCAACTCGGTGGTGTTTAACCCGCGCTACGCTCGTCATGCCGTAGCCCTTGCCGACCTGTTTGCCGCTCGGTTCGACCCTGAAGCACCGCTGCCCGAAGCGCGCTACCAGGTATTTCATACGACCGTTTGAAAGCAAATTACTCTAGTAGCAGTAGCTACGTCATGGGTGTAAATGCATAGATTATCACGAGCCCAAAAGTTCGGTGCCTTTCTTCGCCTGAACGGAGGTTCGCCAACAATATGCAGTTTATTACACACGCAATGTGTATATATATGCTAGGCGTGGCTAGAAGCAGTCCGGAGCGACATTCAAAACGGCACTTTGGAAGATCCGGTCGCGAAAGAAGTGCTGCTCCGCATGACCGAAGTGCTGGACGGGACTCTGCGGACTAATCTGTACATGGAAGACCGGTAAGCAATGAACATTGTGCGATTTTGCTTCTGGTGGAGCATCTTCAAGTGTAAGCGTAGATATGTAACAACACTCACAAACATTCATTGTCACACCGATTCGTCTTCCTTACCTACGGCAAATAACAACCGCAAACGCACACTTCGACATACACAGGTACGCGCTCTCCCTGCGCCTCGACCAGCACCTGTTCGTGCCCGAGAAGTTTGCCAAGCCGTACGACCCCAACAGCGCTGTGTCCAAGGAAGCTGCGTCGGCGCGCGCTACTAAAGGGCCTTACCCCGAGGGCACCCCTTACGGGGTATTTTACGTCCACGGCCGCCGGTTCAATGGGTTCCACGTGCGGTTCCGCGACATTGCCCGGGGCGGGATGCGCCTGGTGACCCCGGGGTCCGCCGAACAACTGGCGATTGAGTCGGCGCGGCATTTCGACGAAGCACACGCGTTGGCCACGGCCCAACAACTGAAGAACAAGGACATCCCCGAGGGCGGGTCCAAGTGCGTGGTTTTGGTGGACACTTCGATGCTTCCGTCGGGGCCCGACTCCAAGGGGCTGATTTTGCGCAAGTCCGTGAAAGCGTTTACCGACGCCATGCTCGACTTGATTGTGCACACGCCAGAAACCGAACAACAAGTGGTGGATTTGCTCGGCAAGCAAGAGTTGGTGTATTTGGGCCCCGACGAGCAAGTGATTCCGCAGGACATCGACTGGATCGTGGGGCGGGCTGCGCAGCGGGGCTACCCCATCCCCAGCGCGTTCATGTCCTCCAAAGCTGCCGCAGGCATCAACCACAAGGTATTTATGGGATTATGGCGGCTGTAGTATGCGGTCAAATTTTGATCAACTCCTAGTGTAAATGTATGCAGCTTTGATGGTATCAAGTCTCTCATCGCCGCCATTCTTGTGCTGCAATGTGACAGGTGTATGGCGTCACTTCCGAAGGCGTCCAGGTGTTCCTCAACGTAGCGCTGAAAGAAATGAACATGCACCCCACCCAAACCGGCGAACCGTTTACGGTAAAAATGACGGGTGGGCCCGATGGCGACGTGGCGGGCAACATGATCAAGATTTTGCGCCGGGAATACGGGGACCAAGTTAAAGTGTTGGGCTTGGCGGACGCTACGGGCTGCGCCGAAGACCCGGAAGGCTTGAACATGGACGAACTCATGCGCCTGGTGAGATTTTGATCAAGAGGAAAGGGGGGAAGGGGAGGGGAGGAAGGAGCTTAAGAGAAATATAAAAAGAAGTGTTCGCTTTTATGCACCGTTTCGAATACCCATGCATTCATTCGTCGTGAGTTTGTTTTGCATGTGTTACCCCTTACATTTTTCCCTTTCCTCAATGTTACCAGAAGTCTTTGCTTCACCTCACTCACCTTATCTGAAAAATCCTCTTAACGACTAGGTCACCGACGAGCTGCCCCTGTCGGAGTTCAACCCGGCTCTCCTCTCGGGCGCCGAGGGGAGCTGCCTGCACTTGTGCTCGCCCGAAGCCCACGGCGAAAACTTGACGGCGTACGAAGAGGCGCTCCGGGCCCGGAACACCATGCACAACCGGGTGGTGGCGGACGCGTTCATCCCGGCGGGCGGGCGCCCGGCCACCATCCACGAGGGCAACTGGGAAGCGTACTTGCGGCCCGACAACGGCCAGCCGTCGTCCAAGCTCATCGTGGAGGGGGCCAACTTGTTCTTGACTGCTGGGGCCCGGAAAGCCATGCACGCTGCCACCGGGATCCCGATTGTCAAAGACTCGTCGGCGAACAAGTGTGGCGTGATTTGCTCCAGTTATGAAATCATTTCGTCGATGCTGCTGTCCCACGACGAGTTTGCGGCTGTGAAGCCTGAACTGGTACGGCGCGTGTACAATTATGGCTGCCTTTCCATTCTTATGACTTCTCTATCCCTCATTCATTCAGTGGAAATGTGCTGTTCTCCTCACACCATGGAATTTTCTTGGAATTCGACATTCTTTAAATGTATTCACCGAGCTTCCATGTATTCACAGAGCTTCCCCCTCTCACACATACTTTTAAGGACTTGTTGGTGTTTCTCATTTAGTGTTCTTTCGTGTTATTAAACGCTGCTTGCTTCCACCTTTGTATCTCAGGTCAAGGACGTGGTCGCAAAACTCCGGGATCTGGCGGAGCTTGAAGCCGCCCTCCTCTTCCGGGAATTCCGCTCGCTTCCAGGGTCGCTACCGCACTTCTCGGAGCGCATTTCCAACGCCATCAACCGGGTGACCGATGCGATTGCCGATGGTCTGGACGCCGAAACTGGCGGCGACTACACGCCGTTCATGTAAGGAGAAGAAGGAAGACTTTATTTCTTTGCGCACCTCCTTGCGAATCCTGTCTTTTCTTTCTTTCTTATTATGATTCGTCCTATATCTTTGATCATCTACCTCCTTTCGTTCCTCCTTTCTACCTTTCTTTATATTATATTCAGGCACTTGTTCCACAACCACTTGCCGGCCAAGCTTGACGCCGAAGCCGGCAGCCTGGTGTCGGACCGCATCCCGCGGGAGTACTTGAAGCGCGGCGTGGCCTCGTGCCTGGCCTCGCGGATCGTGTACCAAGAGGGGATTCAGTTCGTGGAGCAGCACGACAACCACCGCCTGGCGCCGTTGGCGTTCGACTACCTCAAGGTGGGTTCATTTCCTAGACCATCAATTTTTAGAAAGGATTTACATTGCAGAGGGTTGAAAAGGAAGAAAATAATGATTATGTGTTGAAGGACCTCTCACATCTGTGCTCCTTGTTCTATACTGCACATGCGCCCAACTCCAACCTCTCTCATCGTCTCTTTGTTGTCTTTTTTGGTGTGTACAGGCGGAAGCGCACGTGAACTCTTTGCTCGAAACCCTCGATAATGTGGAGTGGCCCGACGACGAAGCCGGCAAGACCGCCAAGGCCATCGTGCGCGACGGAGGGGTGAAGGCCCACATGGCGCGCCACAGCAGCATGTCGGGCTTCACCAAGTAAATGGCAAACGCCTTTTTTTCAAAAGATATATAGGGCAAAAGAAGACCTTCTGATAACAGCGGTGAGATACGCGACAAGCGCATAGAGGAGTAAATGGAGCCAAGGACAGCAACACGCAGCGAACCAACGACAGGTCCATAAGTGTCACCCGGTCGGCAGTTGGCGCGAAAAGAATCATAAGCAAGACTTGTTCTCTTTACTGCTAGCAATAATAATAGGGGGAATTCATAACGCTCT
>Ga0307979_1002694_pt1 | contig 12178 bp, 17 predicted proteins | sample OrgLakmetage1058_FD_201833 | JGI IMG/M metagenome (GOLD analysis project Ga0307979, IMG submission 201833) | Saline water microbial communities from Organic Lake, Antarctica - #1058 | ecosystem: Environmental > Aquatic > Non-marine Saline and Alkaline > Saline | place: Antarctica: Organic Lake...
AACTCTCAAATATCAGTACAAAAGTCGCCGGGCTCGTAGAGCAAGGATGAGAAAACCGCCTATTCCACGGGGCCCCATTTCCGAAACTATTCGTCCTCGCGTACAGGGGGACTATATCGGCGCCTACTACGACGCCTAAACCTTACGGTACCGGCGCCTGCGGCGCCGGATAACCAATACCTATTTCTGAGGAGGCTTGCCTTACGAGATGCACCAACTAAAGCAAAAAAAGCGGGAATTGTAACACATAACCACATAACCATACCCGCTTCCTAATGCAAGTCAGTTCCAATGTACGTCCGCTGTATCGCTGAAAATTTCTGTCGTTCTCTCTGCTGTTTGTTTTGGGTGTGCGCGCTTGATTTGTTCTTCTCTCGCTAATCTGCCCCTCGTTCCGGCGGGCGCTCTATTCGCCTTCTTCGACAGGGCGCGGGACGCGAAAGTGCTCATTCCCCCCTCCCAGTTGAGCTTCCTTCCTCCTCGTAGCGGGTTCGGCGGCCCGAGTGCTCGTCTCCCGGAGAATGCGTGCGGCTCTGGGCGCCCCGCAGGTAGCTCATTTGCCCCCCCGATCGGGCTGATCCCGTCTCGGATCCCGGCCCACTGCCCCCGCCGCGAGGGATACCTCCGTAGGAGTCACCCCCGCCCCCGTAAGAGGAGGACACTTCTTCCCGGGAAGCCCGGCCGCTGCCGCCGCCGTAAGCACGACGCATCGCCTGTGGTCGTTAATCATCGAGGTTGAACAATCCAATACAGTTGTAAAATGCAGTTTCTTTGTAGAGATGAGGCCGGAGTATACCACCATAACATGGCAATACGAAAGCGTGCAATAAGCAGCGTAGAGTTTAGCATTACATTTACCTTGTTCTTGCGGGCCATCTCAACGTCGATGGCCTTGTGGCCGAGAATGACCAGCCAGTCCAAGTTCATCATGATCTCTACGAAGGTCGACAGCTTGGATCGTGTCTGCCAAGGGCGCAAAAGAAAAGAAAGAGGAAGAATCAAGAAGAGAAATATAAAAGAACGACAGAAACTCGCACCATCGAAGGGCAAATGCACTCGAACAACTCTGAAAGACTACGCACTACATCTTGATTGTTCCATTATGTTTCCTACTCTGTTTATTCCTTACCTCTTCGTCCATCATGTCGTGGGCCACCAGCAACTGGCGAATGTGCTTGAGGAGCTCCATGTACTGGTTTTCCGGCACTTTCTCCAGGGCCGCCATGTTCGGGATCGTCCAATGGGCGTTGGCCACCGAAGTGTTGCTGGGCGCCACGCTCACCACGATCTTCTTGCAGCACAAGTGGGCTTCCTTGAAGATGGTGATGCACTGCCGCGGGTCCCGGGCCTTCACCAGGGTGGCTTCCAACTTCTTGACCTCCGACGTGGTAAGCTGCACCATGCCGCCCTTCAAGTAGCACAGGGTGTCTTCGAAAATGTTGAACAGCTCTTCGTGCAGGGTGCGCAAATGGGCCATTTCTTGGGACCCCAGCTCGCGCTGTTCCAGGTCTTCGATCTCGTACATGATGTGCTGCATTTGGCCGGCCCGGCGCACCGACAGGAGGCGGGGGTTTCGCGTGTCGGCTTCCAAACGCGACATGGCTTCGTGGATCTCGCTCACGTCCTGCTCTGCCATTTCCTTCTCGTTGCGGAGAAGCACCACCTTATGGGACGAGGAGGAGGAGAAGAAAGTGATAAATGAAGACGACGATTAAGAAGCATAAGAGAAATTTACCGGTCACACATTTGCAACAATGTCCTCTGACCCGAAAAACCCCTAAAAGATTTCTGAGACACGCCGCTACTCAAACAACTTCGATTTTCTTACTTGTTCTCGGAGAGCCAGGGCATCCCCGCCGCGGCTACTGGCCGAATCGGCTGCAGACCGCAACTGCGACGCGCGCTCCTCGGCAGCATTGAGCTCCGCTGTTTGCTCGCGAATCTTGGTCTCGGCCTCGCGGAGTCGCCCCTGGGCCTCCCGGAAGGCGCGCTCCTTTTCTTCCAATTTACGGGTCAACACTACGGCTTCGGCCGAGGCGTCCCCGCCTTCTTGGCCGCCGCTGCGCATGGAAGCCAGCTGCGCCTGTTCCTTGAGTTCGAGAATTTCGTTTTCGTAGTCGGCTCGGCTCGCTTCCAACGTCGCCGCCAGCTCGTCTCGTTCGAGCTTGGTGGCCGAGTGGGCGCGTTTCTCCTGCTCCAGCGCGCGCGAGGCCCGGTCGGCCTTGGCATCCAGCTCGTCGATCGCAGCGGTGGCCTCGTCCAGAGCCCGGGCCTTTTCTTGCAGGCTCTCGTTGATGGTGCGCGCCTTCTCCTGCAAGGTCTTCATCTTGTGCACCACGCCCTGGTGCGAGTCGAGCAATTCTTCCATCTCGGCACGCGTTGAGGTCACGTCCTAAGAAAGTGTGCCAGCGGTTGGATTAAAAACATGGAATAAGGTGAAAAGTAACGATAATGGCATGTAGATTAGTTCGGAATAAAAGGAAAATAGACAAATGCAGCATTTCGTTGCCTCTGCTCTCCCATTTCCCCTCGCACTCTCGCACTCACACCTACCTGGTGGGCGGCGGCGAATTCTTGGGCCTTCATGGCGTCTTCTTCCTTGAGCGCGAACACGTGCGACTCGAGCTTGTTCATCAGGTGCCGCGCAAACATCAGCTCCGCCAATGCCGGGTTCAGGTCCAAGTTGGCGTCCAACTCCGCGCGGTACACCTGATTTTGTTTTTTACAGAGGGGAAGGGAAAGAGAGAGAGGTAGAGAGAGTGAGACGAAGGTTAGGCGAGGTTCAGCCATCAGTTCTTGTTTCTCGTGTAGCTCCTTCCTAATCCATTCTTCCATCCGTCTTCTCCCTCACCTGCGACTCTCGGTCCAGGCGGCCAGTGGTGGGCAGGGAAAGGGATGACGCGTTGGTGTCTCCATCTTCGGCGGAAGCCTTCAAGTTGGTGAGCTTTACCAGGGCAGCCTGCGCGTGCTTGGTGAGCTCTTCGGACCGCGAGTGCAGCTCGTCGAGCAGCGCCTGCTGCTGCATGTACCTGTAGGATATAAATGCATTCAATCGTAGGAGTGCACAACAGAGGAAGCATTGAGACGGAGAATTGTCGCACAGGAGCAGTCATGGAGAACGCCATCTCATGTTTTGCACTTCGAAATATTTCACATGTGCTCAACGTATTGTGTGTATTTTTCAGCACTTGTACATCATATTAGGACACCTGGCCGCGGCGGTCTCCAGCGCCGACTCCTTTTCGTGGTGTGCGCTGCCCAGCTCTTGGGTCTCCGACACTTTGCCCTTGAACTGCCCCCGCAAGTGCTCGTGCTCCGCCGCCAACGCCCGCAACTGCCCCTCCAAATCGCCCTTCTCGCGCGCCAGCTGACGCGCCCGCGCGGCCACCGCTTCCGATTCTTCGAGCTGTGTGATTTGAAATAATTGAATAAGGATGAAATCAACTCGTTATACATTGCCTTAATCTCTCTCATATCATCCGTTTACACTTGAGCATCACACTCATATATGCAGTCATAAAATTCATCGCATAGAACTTCGTAGCATCACATCTCACACGGTTCCTTAACAAGCACATTGCCATGCCACCATCAATCCTCACAGTCACCTTGGCCTCGAGGTCCTTGTTGGCCGCTTCCAGCCTTGCCTTCTGCCGCTGCGACGCGCGCACTTCTGCCTCGTGTTCCTCGAGCTTGGTGGACGTTTGCAGGGTGGACGACCGCTGCGAGTCGAGCAACTTCATTTGCTCCCCCAACTGAGCCTCGGCGCCGGCCAAATCTTGCTTCAGGCGGCTCACCTGAGTTGAAACAAGACGGGAAACAAGGAGATTGCACAAGACGTAAACATCACCGAAGAAGCAAGAGAGGAAGAAGTAAGGGAGCACGAGGATGAAGATTATTGTAATCACGTCTTGCTTGGAAATTTTCTTTACAATCGCATGCTTGTATCCCATCTCAAATATTCCAATACCCCCCCCTCCCAGCCCAGATCTAATACAATATCTCTCCCACACGCCCGCCCACTCACCTCGGTGGTGTGCTTCAGGGCCAGCGCCTCCAATTGGTCGACGAGCTCGTCCTCGCGGCTCTTGGCCACCACGCGCAGCTTCTCGAGGGCCAGCTCGTGCTCCGAGCGGTGCGCCGAGAGGTCCTGCACGGTGCGCTTGGCTTTACGGCCTTCCTCTTCGAAGGCCGCCACCTGGGGGGAGAAGGGAAAAAAAAGGGGAGAGCAAGCGTAGAATGGACAAGTAGAAAGAAGATTGAGTGGAAATAGAATGGAATAGCACGGTGCTGAGTCTAAAATTCGAGCTATAGCACGGGCGACTACCTGTACACTGTGCACAAAACCTCAACAACTGAAACAATAAAAGTGGAACTAATAAAACTATCTAAGTAAGACACCAACCCACACCTGCTCGCGGAGAGCCGTCACTTGCGCGGTCAGCTCGGCCGTGATGGACTTCTCCCACGACTCTTTGTGCTCGTAGAAGGCATCCCGGGCCGCCTCCGTCTCGTTGCGCATCTCGGTGATTTCCTGGCGGGCCGACTCCAGTGAAGTGATTTCCCTCGACTTGTCGCCCAAGGTGACTTCCCGCTCTCGGATGGTGCGGCGGAGGCCGTCGATCTCGGTGCAGAGCATTTGAATCAGCTCTTCGGCCCAAACGACTTCCCCTTTTTCTTCGTACTGGTCCACCTTGAGGGGAATTTTTCAAAAAGAGAGTTTAAAACGATTATTTCTTTTGCGACGCAACTTGCAGTCTGTCAGCTTACCTACACAAGTACTATATCCGTATAACTGCAGTGCCTGTCTCCCTTTACCTATCAGTTCCTTAGATTCCCGATTACCTCCATTCCCACCCACCTCGCCCTTCTCTCTTACCTCGGCGTCCAAAAAGGCCATGCACTTGGTGGACTCAGCCACATTGGGGGTAAGGCCGAGGCCACTGCGAATGGCTTCGTTTTTCACCGACGCCAAGTCCTCGAGGGCCAAATTCACCGAGCTGACCAAAATGCCAGCTAATTGGCCCGACTTGAGCGAAGCAATGGCGTGGCGGTTGATCTTTTTGGCGGTGTTGCTGAAGAAGCCTCGCTCCTGGTGGTGATGGGCACAGATTGATGATGAGATTCGTATCGACAACAAGATGGTCACACAATCAGAGACAAGAAAAATATCATCAAACCTACCCCCACTCCCCACATGCTTTCCTTCTATGATATTCGAACAGACACACCCACACCTGCTCCATGTGCATCCACTTGCTGGTGGCTTCCGCCAGCGCCCACTCGGTCTCGTCGAAGTCCTTGCGCAGCCGCTCGGCCTCAGCCTCCAGCTCCTCGTTGCGCGCCAGCAGCTGCTCCTTGGTCGCCGTCACGTCCGAGTGCACTCGCGCCAACTCCGCGTGCTCCGTGGTCTACATGTTGGAATATAGAAATAGAAACAGGAGTCAATTCGGACAACAGACAAGTCTAAATTTCTGTGCAATAATTTGATAATGATACGACAGCAAAATGTTAACTTTTGGGAATCCCCCCGTTCCAACGTATTCCTTATTCTAATTCTAGATCTCACCTTGGTCGCGTGCCGGGTGCGCCAGTCGCTCAGTTGCGCCGCGGTTTCCCGGTGGCCACTGATGGCAGCTTCCAGTTCGGTGGACAAGAGCTTCGCGACGTGCTGGAGGCACACCACGTCGTCGATCACGCTTCGGCCGTCAAAACTGGTCCGCAATTGGCCTAGCTTAGCCCTTGCGCGCTCGAAGTCGCGGCCCAAATCTACGAAGGACTTGTCAGCCGCTTCCACGCTGAGATTAGGAGGAAGATGAGAACGAAAGAGGAATTGGGATGAGTTTGAAACTAAAATTGAAGTACAAGAGAAAGCAGCATGAATCTCTCTATTCGCACTCACTGATCTTATGAACTAGTATAATACATAAATACACGTTACCCGCTCCTAGCGCTGGACTGCATGTCTTCGATGGCGTCTTTGAGGGACTCGCGGGTGTTTTCGAGGGCCTTCTTTTCTTCGGTCAAGCGCTCGACGGCGTCCCGCAACTCTTCGTTCAAACTGGAGCATAGGCAAGAAGAAGCACGACGAGGGGGAGGAGAGAATTAGGCTAATAAGGAACAGCGTCGTATGGTAACAAGTTTTGCCTCAATCACAGAACAAACTACAATTGATTCCCACATGTTCTTCTCCTTTACCATATCCAATTCATTCCATCATCCGTGCACCACCTAACCTGTCGAGACGGTCGTTGGAGAGTTTCACGTCGCGGTTTTCCGTGGTCAGTTCCGCGCATTCGTCCTGGCAAGCTTCCAGTTTCTTGAGAATCGCCGCCAACTCGTCCCGGGTCTCGGCCAGCTCCTTCTCGGCCTCGTCCCGTTGCATGGTCGCGTCCTTGAGCTTCTCTTCGCTCTCTTGGCAGTTGCTCTCGCATTCATCCAAAGATTCTTGCAACTTGCGCGCTGCCGCTTCGGAAGCCACCATCGCAGCTGACAAGTTCTCGACGTGCTCCTGCAATCAACCAAACAAGCAAAGAAGGAGCCAACAGCGTCAGGCTAGAAAGAGATACAACAAAAAGCAAAGGTAGTTGTGGCGATAAACAAGGAAGCACAAAGCTCAGAGAGAGAGTGTGTGCTCGTGTGACCATTCCTTGTGCATGTAGCATGATTTAGACACATACACACACACCTCCATTTCTTCGAGCTGCTCTTCGTTTTCGGCCAAAGTGCCGTCGCGGGTGCGCAATTCGTTCTGCAAGAACCGGTTCTTTTCGCGGAGCTCCTCGGAATCGGCGAGCGCCGCCTCCAATTCAGCAATGCGCGACGCTTGTTCTTCGATGGTGAGCCGCAGGCGCGCCTAATATAATTCAGTATAACACAGAGAGTGCAACATTTTTAAAAGATAGGATAAAACGGAACAGTTTCAGCTGCGCGAGATGTGCGAGCGCTCTCCGAGTGTTTTTGTCTTTTTGAATATGTGCAAGCATGATAAAGCGTAGTAAGTGTGCGCCTCAGCGATACCTGGATGCCGTCGCATTGGCCGTGGTCGAAGGTGAGCTCCGAGTGTTTGCTGGTCAGAGCGGTGTGCTCGCCTCGGCTCGCCCTCAGCTCGTCTCGCACGCTCGCGAGCTCGGCTTCGAGCTCGTTGGCTCGCCGAATCGCCGATTCTTTCGCGTTGAGCTGCCCTTCCTCGCCAGCGGCCATCTTGTCGATGTGCTCCTCGAGCTATTTTTCAAACGATATCATACAAAGGTTAGAATCGAACAAGCAAATAAAACGAGAAGCGCGCCACAGCAACAGGCGAATTCGCAAGTCTGTAGCGCCTCTCGCCTGGTTTAATGCGTGTTTGTTTGCTTTTCCGTGCACACTCCATCCTTGATTACACCCTACCCCCCAATATAATACCGTCATGAAGTACTTACTTCCCCGATGCGCCGCTCGTACTCGGCCTTGAGAGACTTGGCGTAGGACTGCAATTCGCTGAATTTGCCCATCACTTCCGGCAGCGCCCCCGCTTTCTTGCCCACTTCAGAGTACATTTGCTTCATCTTCTCCAGCTGCGCCCGCAGCGTCGCAATTTCGTCCTTTTGCGCGGCCCACTGTAAAATGACAATGAGAAAGGTTCGAAAAGGGCCAATCACGATAGTGGGTGCCTTCTCATCTCATTTCATAAACGGATTTTATACATGAATGAGAACAGGAACAGAAGAATGACCACCACCACCACCACCACCATAGCATTGAAAAAATGGTTACCTGTCCCTTGATGCCCACGAGCAGTTCGCGTTCGCGGTACTCCTGCCACCGCCGCAGGCACCGCTGCCCCCAGGCTGCCACTCTCGCGCGGCTCAGGGCCTTGCGCAACTGCACGGCGGGGGTGATGCGGCGCCACCAGCTCATGACCTAATGTAGTGTGGATGCAAATATGAGAGAGGGAGATAGAGAGAAAGCACATGCACCAGCATGCACGCATGCAGACATGAGGGCGCCATGACAGGAGGTTCAAGCAACAAATGGCCACAGCAGCAGCAGCAGCAGTTGAGAGAATTAGCCAGAAGTAATGCCTACCTTGATGTAAATGTGGGTGCGCATGACGAGGGTGTCGAACTCCGACGGGAGCGCGAGGTACAGGGATGCCATGTAAATGATCGACACCTGGCATGCCAAGGAAAACAAGCGAAAAGAAGAGCAGGCACGTTAAACATGATGGAGCCTTCTGTCTCAGAATCGACGAGTAGAGCAATTTTGTACACTCTCACTCCAGAACAGCATGCCGGCTCACAAATACTTGCGAGAAGAGGGGGGGGGAGCCCTTTCCACACAACATCCGCCCATCTCCTCCCCTAATATATATATATATACCTATAGGTTCAAACGATACCTGCTCGCACTGGGTGGAATACGGGTCGCTGGGGTCCATCATCGGGACCAAGCCGTAGACGCGCTCGGCCGTGCTGAACGCCGCGGCCAAATTGGTGGCGGGGCGGCTCGAGGGCGCGTACTTGCACTCCTTGGGGTTGCCTGGTGACAGGGGGGAAGAACGAGGGACACAGTGGTGGTGGCAGCACAGGTGAAGAAGTATAAGTGTAAGAGAGGCATTAGAGACAAGAGCGCATAGAGGACTTTCAAAACAAGCACACACGAGAGCTAGGCTGAACGACGAACGCGATAACATTCACTTCACGCGTTCATCTGGTATATACATCCTCTCGAACAGAGCCGTCATCTCAATTAAACAAATAATCATAATTCAGCCTAGTACATCACTTACCGTCGTTGAGAAGCGCGAGGAAGACGCGTCCATCAGAGAGGGAGTCGGTGAAGTTGGTGATTTCGAGGCCATAGCGCTCTTGGGAGACCTTGTGGCGGGCCCACAGGAGCAAGGTCTCTTTCAACTCGCTGTAGGAGCGAATGTCGGTCTGCAGATGGGCGTTGATCATGATCACCGCGAAGTGCTCAATCAACGTCCAAATGAGACCCAAAATGCGCTTCTCGTCACCCTCCAAAATGTCTATGAAAAATGAAATATAAAAAAAAAGCACGCAAATGTGATACATGCGTACATACCCGACCAAGGAGAATGGCGAGGTGGTGATTACACAAATGGAAGCAAGAATGCACACCAAAGATACTTAAAGCATAAGACAGAAGTGAAAGAATGAGTGGGTTGCACAATCTAATTCTAGGTAGGAGCTGTTGTGTCATCGCGCATGTACCTTGAGGCCCGATGGACACCAACTTGACATGCGCTTTCATGAACGAAAACACCACCGAAAGGTTGGCAATTTGCTGAATGCGCATGTCCGCCGGAAACTTCATGCGCCCGTAAGTCTGCACCGACTCCCCTGCAGAAGGTCGAGAGAAAAAGGGCATGTACACATCACGCACGTGCAGCAGATGCGAAAATGAACACAAGGGAGAGGTAGAAGCACCAACGAACAAACGCGCGAGATAGAATGAGAGGTGAGACGAGCGGAAGTTTAAGGCTTCATAAATTACAGCAATCCACTGCTTGCGACTACTCTGGATGCTCTTTGCAGCCTTTCCAATCTCTCGACACAAATATTTCGTTCACTTGCGTCTACGCAAGAGCGTGCACAGCAGCTCTTTGGCCAGGCGAGGCGGGCTGCCGCGCAGGCTCGAGGCATTGCAATCGGACTACAGTGGCAGGGAACCTCACGGCCAGAGTGGTCCTCTCAATTGATCTTGCTAAGGGTGTGTGAATTCAAAGCATTCACCTGACAGGACTTCCATCAGGTGGGCCAAGATGTTGCCGTCTGCAAGGTCTTTGAACCTGAATACGTGGAAACAAGAAGAGGTGAGGAGGAGGAGGAGAAGGGTGAAAACATGCAGCCGCTAACGGCACCGCAACAAGTGCGTGCGTTTCATTTATCTCTTCCAGATCCCGAAGCGCGCGTGCAGGCATGACAACACTGTAAAAGGCGCAGACTATACGATGCAGTGCACTTGCTGCATGACTGCATAAACCGCATTCACAAGACCCACGCCGTGGCCACTTACAAGTCGTTGACGGTAACCTTGCGCGGCTTGAGGTACATGTTGACCCTAAAAGAAAGAATTATTGACATAAGTTGAAGCGGAAACAGCAGACGTATCGTGTAAGCTAAGGCGCTGGGGAGGCAAATGGAAGCAAGCATCAAACGGTGTCGTGGCAGATTATCACGTCGTTGTATGATGGTTGTACAGCCTTACCATCGCGTAAAGCCGAGTTTCTCCTTGAGCACGATTTCGGCCTCAGTCACCAAAGTGCCCGCATGCTGGCCCGAGGTGAACTTGGGCCGTATCTGCGCCATAGCTGCCCTTGGCTGTCTTCACGAGCAGCGGCAGCCCCTCGTCTTCGTCCTCGTTTACAACAACAACTGCCTGAATTGAGAATTCGTAGTTTTATACGTAAGATCTCTCTTGCTTTGATTGGGCAACGTTTCTGCGGACCGACGTTGGCTCAGAATTAATTTGCGTTTAAGAAAAAATACTTAGTTTGGCTTTCGGGTGCCGCCGATAGCTTCTTGGGCGTGAAGAGGGGCTGCAGCCATGGCACAAAACGGCCCGGAAGTCAAGAGAACTTGTGCTGGATTAGGCTTTTCGAAGTGCCAAGCGCCATGCCTCGGTACTTGCATGCCGGCGCAGTGGATGTCGGTAAGTCTACCTCGGTATCAAAAGCATGCTGCAAGATGACTAAAGCCGGTCTGAATCAAATCTGAATTTCATGAAGGCTTTGCTCGACAAGGCTACTACGATATCTCTTTTTATAGTTTTTTTTAATCAGCCTCAGATCTTGAAGTAATTGTACTTTAAATTGGTGTGAGATGCCTAGCTCGGTAAATTATGTAGACTGAGCCGATTTCTTCCCACTACTCGCAGTGTGTGATGAACGGACAAACAAGGTCGTCAGTGTCATGGAAGCTACAGGGCCCAGGCACCCGCAGCATGATCGAAGGACCTGCGGGCTTGAAAGCAAACGCACATAAAGCTTTGACGCAAGAGCTTGTCAAGACCTTTCCGAACTTCGAGTTAAAGGTATGTTTACTTTTGAGCTTTACAATTTCTTTCTTGGCGAAGCAAGAAACCTCAAGAGATTGAGAGTCAGGTGATTTCAAGTTACACCGCTTTCGGTTTTATGTTGTTATTGTTGCGCCTCTAGACATTCACGTTTGCGTTCACGGCGGACGAGCAAAGCTTCAAGTACTACTTTTACACGCCCAATTTTCAGTGGATCGACGTTTTGACGGGCACCATCAAATGGAACGGCGATTTTGGCGAAGCGAAATTTCAGTCCAGAAGCAGCGCCATTTGCCCTGCGAGCTGCCCGGGGGCGTTCTGTTGCAGCGCTGCCCTCTGTTGCGTGCCCTTTCTGGACCATGGCAAGAACAAGGAACATCTGGAACAGCTGAAGGAAGCTCTCGATAAGGTACTAGTACTTGCATGTTCTTATTCTATTCCCCTAGCAACTAACTGAATATCCAATTATTTTGGCCTCCTGATTGATTCAGCAAGCTCGTTTCTCATTATGAAGCTATGTCGTTCGTTTTATTTTCGTGTATATGCCCTCACGACTAGGCGGGAATCCGAGTCGATGACTGGGTGCCTGAGGAGGAGGCGGGAGGTGCGCCATCGGACGAAGCCATGGTCCGTTAAAAAGAAGTGTATTGCAGAGCAGCCTGAACGTTTAGTTTGGAGTCTCACGCAAAATCTGAAGGCATGTTTATGCCGAACAACGCCGATTGAGTCCGATACAGGTGGTTGCACGTATTGAAGGTGCGCGGCGTAAGGAAGCCTAAACCAGCTGTTTTTTTCTTATATCCGAAACAACAGACCTGTTTTTACAAGTGAACGCATAGGCAATGCGTTGTGTTTGTTGCTTTGCCAGCTGCCACTGCCAATCGGATATTGAGCTGCCTGTCGACTGCCGAGAGAATAAGTGGCCATCTCAGCACTAAAGAAAAGCAAAAAAAAAAACTGACGAATATCGATCTACTTATATCGAACTCACCCGCCTGCCTTGGCTGGGTATTACGATAAATCGTATCATCAAAATTTGCCGTGTTTTTCGTTATTTCGCTGAATAACGCCCGATTTCGCGTTATTTCGGCGTTATTGCGTGCTCTCTTTTGACGAAATCGAAACGAAATCTCGTATCGTTTATGAAAAACGGGCGTAA
>Ga0307979_1002695_pt1 | contig 12172 bp, 7 predicted proteins | sample OrgLakmetage1058_FD_201833 | JGI IMG/M metagenome (GOLD analysis project Ga0307979, IMG submission 201833) | Saline water microbial communities from Organic Lake, Antarctica - #1058 | ecosystem: Environmental > Aquatic > Non-marine Saline and Alkaline > Saline | place: Antarctica: Organic Lake...
CATGACGAAGGCTGACACGACACATGCTACGAACGCAACGCTTATGGAAGCTACGGAGTCGGTTGAATAAGTCTTCTCGTAAGCACCCAACCTCACACCCATAAAGCAAAGTAGACAGAACGAGAGCTTTGTAAACTTCTCCTTTGAGGTGATTAGAAACGTGTTTATTTCGAAGCACATTGCTCAAAGCGCCAAAGGCTGCCGAGGCTTTGGATTGGCGGAAGAAAAGAACTCATTGAATGGTGCTTTTCTTAGGCGGCCCTGAAATAAGAACCATATTTACAGCAAGCACGGCGTAAGTGTAGGCAAAATTATGAATGATAAATTGCGGTATATAACTCCCTAATTCCATGGGCATGGGGCATTATCCGACTCCGATATCGCAGCCGGATTCGCAGACACCGCCACTTCGAAAAATACACAAGGCCGCGATAGCCACATACCACACAGGATATTTCTTATTCTACGCCAGCGGCCAGCGTAGAACTTATATTTGTACTTTCACTTCGCACTTCGCACTATCCTGACGATAACGAAGAGGGCTGTTGGCTGGAGTTGCCGCCTTTGAGGGAAATATTAAATCATCTCCCCTAGGCACTCTAGGCACGTAGAATCATGAGGACTCTACAAGAATGATTAGAATAGAATAGGACACTACGAGGCCTATAGGAATAGAATAAGTTTATCAAAGAAGGCCCGTTTTAGAGTACTGTAAGCCGATCTGAAGGAGGCCTCGCGAGTTAATTGTCATATTTGCAATAAAAATCACTTGGGATGGGGATGGGCAGCGACTTTCGTAAAGACCAAGCACCAGTGCCCCTCGGCGTAAAAGTCTTCTTCTACCCGTAACCAAGGCTCCTCTGCACCACGCCCGGCATTCAACGCATCCACGAGGGCTGCGAGCTCACCTTGTTCAAATACATGGCAATATCGCCGCAAATGTGCACTTCTTGTACTTGAATCGTCGCTGTCATTAACCTCTTCTTCATGACCCTCTGTTGTCTGAGGAACACTTCGCTTTCCTCGCTCGTCTCGTACTTGGCCTTGTACCTCGCGTTCAACGTGGCTACTTTTTGACTCATACTCTAGACTGCTCAAAGAATCAGATTTTATTGAAGCTGCACCTTCGACTGTCTTATCGAGTTTAGTTGGAAAAGCCGAACCAGCAGGAGAAGAAGCAGATGCAGAAGCTGGATCGGCAGCCTCAGACGATATGGAAGGCTTCAAAGAATGCTTCAAAGTATGCGCTGGGCGACCACCGCCCATCCAGGGCACCATCAAATCGGCAGCGCCAAACACGTTGTTGTGCTCGCCCCCCACGCCGCCCTCGGCGGTGCCCCACTGCTCGCGGGCCCACGCGCACACCAAGGCCCGCCCACCTACGCAAAGCACGCGTGCGCATTCGTGCAACAGCAACTGGCGCCGGGCCAATGAACTGATGTGGTGTAAGACGGCAATGGACAAGCAAGCCCCGAAGCTATCGTCTCGAAACGGCAAGCACAATGCGTCAGCGCCCATGGCCTCGTAGCCTTGAGCAGTGCTGAGGCTAGCGAGCGCCAGGGAATTGTCTGAGCCAATGATCAAGCCACTCCCCGAGCAGCCCATCGCTTCGTCTCTTTTAGGGTATACACCACCTTCATTGCATACGCCAACCTCCTCTTCTACGTCAACTACGCTACGTCGGCCGCACGGCTCGTTCGTGGGGCCGCTCCCGCAGACAGGGCCAAGCGACAAGTTTTTGCCGTCGCCGCAGCCTGCGTCGCACACTAGAGTGTGCTTGGGAAGTGCTGCCACAAAACGACGCACGCAAGGCCACGCTGCCAGCCGACTACCTTTCCATTGGGAAGCTACGGCATCGTAGAATTGCTGCACGAATTCCTTTTCGAGTTCGGGGAGCCGCCGCAATGTCGAAGCCTCGGTCGATTCAGAGACTTCTGGTGCCATCTCTGGTGGTAGCGGAGTGGCTCCTCCTCGCCAACCCCACCATTTCCCATCGTTTGTAGGCGGCTTGCTACCTACTAGTAGTAAGTCCATCATAAATCATTCATGAATGGTCTCTTCGACTCATGGTGAGCAGCTTAGCATCATGATGGATAGGCGAGCTTATTTTACCTAACTTAAAAGCTACAGTACAGTAGCTAGCTAGAGCGCTTATGTACGTACAGATACTTGTACTACAGAAGTAGTACTCTAGCTACTAGTAGCTTCTAGCTAGCTACTGTACTGTACAGATACTTGTACATCTGTACTATTGTACGCGGCTGGAGCACAAGCATAAGTACTGTAAGCATCAACTGTAGGGTGATTACGTGATTAGATCTTATTACCCTTGCAAGCATCGCCACCCTTCCTTCTGATCAGAGAAAAGGAAAACGAACACGTTCGAAATGTCGTCATGTGTCGTTTTCGCTAGCGTTACCTCCAGTTTGCCCGGTGGACTCCAACTGGGAAGGTAAGTTATATCAATCAGAACAATGGCGAAGAAAAGAACGATGAAATTCGGCTCAGAACGAGATCAAGCTGCGTCTCCACAAAGCCTCGTGTAATATATCAAAACTATTTGCGACCACCAGTTATCATGTCGTCTACACTACAGTAATGGCTACATCGGTAATTTTGTGGATGTGCTATGAATTCACACAAAAAGTTCTAGGGTTTTCGATTTCCACACATAAAACCTAGTTCCATAACACGTCCCTGGTGCTCCCAGAGATCCCCCGGAGAACAGGAGTGTCGCAGTAAGATACAGTGAAGGTATAGGGAAAATATTGCTGAGGTAAGTAAAGGTACTTGGAATTGAAAGTCTTTGCGTGGTACTTTTAATAGCTGAACCTGAACGCACAGAGTTTCAGTTTAGAAGTAGAAGGGGATTAAGCTCGTAGTGCTAAACCTATATCTTATTTAGGGACGTATTATACGTCATTAGATAAGAACACAAATAATCAAAACGAACTATCTACCATTTCCCTATTTAAGTGACTGTCCAATGAATAATACAGATATTTCGTTAATTTCGTTTCTTGTATCAATCCATTTTCATTCATTCGTTTGCTACAAGGAGGTTATTTAGATGGGTAGTTGTAAGAAGTTTAAGATAGAGAAGAAAGGATTGCGTTCATTTTTAATTCATTTCCTATATCAAATGTAATCGAAGGAATTATATTTAGGACTTATTTAGATCGTTCATTCGCCATTACCGAAAGATTTAGATCAGAATGTAGTGTATGCAGCTGATAGGCACATGAATCAAGGTAACCAAATATGAAATTTTCATCTACATAAAACACTACAAGCACAAAGTAGCCAAAGGCTTAGCTTGCGTTGTCGCTGACACACTTTAATGATGCCAGATAGTAAGCACGAGGCCAAGTCAACGACGGATCATCATCTTTCAATGAAGCAGCGAAGCTCCCAAGAAAAGCCCAACTCAACCTTAGTGAGCGCACATAGCCCAGAATAGCAATTGCTCCAAAGCAACCACCGTGCATGGCACCGCACACAGAGGGGAGAAAGGCATCTGATCCAGCCAAGAAAAGGCCTGGGATTTCGGTGCGAGGTGTGGTGGTCCATTTGCGGTTGGTTTCGTTGAACATGGCGCAATTAACTTTTGTGCCGTAGCTTCCTCCTTTAAAAGAAGCAAAGTAGCCTGATTCAGTGAGAGGAGTTCCAAGCATTTGAAACTCTACCTTGCCCTTGACTTGAGGAACCACTTCGTACAAGACGTCCACCAAGTTTTCTGATAGTTTTTTCTTGAAGTTGTCATAGGCTTCGCTTCGATGGTGAATCGGCTCTTTCTCCCATTCTTCGAACCATTCATAACGCGCGCTCGAAATGAGGATGCAATTGCTAACACCCGGAAAACGCTTATTCCAGGTAGGGTCTTTCGTGCATGGAAAGCCGATGTACACATTCTGTGGTTTCTCTGATTTAGGATTCGCAAAGTATTTGTCGAAAGCGTCATCCACATCGTAGCCATTAAACCACCAAAGGTTATGCGAAGGCAAGCCTAACTCACTTGCATCACCCTGGATCTTACAGAACAAATAATTGTGTCCGTCGCTAGGTTCACAAGTCCTCTTCCTTGGGTTGTGAAAGTCCTTGACTTGTGGTAGACTTTGCGGCAGTGCCTTCTTGTAAAGATTGAATATACCGGAGGCCCAGACAACATTTCGACAACGGATTTCCGTCAATGCAGTGCTCGATTCCATCAAATTCTCTGACGTGGATGCATGTGTGTTCAGGTTCGACGTATTTGACACGTGCACCCCAACAGCGCGGCCATCCTCAATGATGATGTCATGCACATACGCATCTGTCAAAACATCACCACCGAATTCACGAACCATGTACAATGTTCGAAGTGAAATCTTTTGTGTAGGTCCGACCGTATAGGCAGCACCACGGCTATAATGTGCTGTCGCGCCACCGTGAGCCACAAATGATGCTTCTTTTGGCTCAACGGCATAATCACCGATGGGATGGGTGAATATCGCCTTAAGGCGACGAATTATTGGGTCAACTTCTGGCTCATCCGGAGCTTTTGGGCACGTGCGAAGTAGCTCATCTGCGTCGTAACCTAGATTAAAGATTGCGTATTGAACATCGCGGACATTCATTGCAGCAAGTTTGTACAAGCGCTCGATCTTCTTGCTTACTAGAGAGAGCAAAAATGGCGGCAATATTCGAGAGATCCCAAGCGCGGTGAACCCAGAATTAACCTCAAGGCAAAGATCCATGTAAATTAGTGTCCGTTTCCTTAACTCATCATTCGTTGGATCAATACTAGCAAGGATCTCGTCAACAGTATTATGAGCGCCTGAGACAAAAGAGTAAGACCGATTGTTCGGAAGACCCTCTTTAACTTGATTGTCAGCTGGAAAATGCAACTCATCGTATGGATCTTCGAGATTTGACCACTCTTGCATCCCACTAGTTATAAAGTTCATTATTGCTCCGGATCGCGTTGTCTTAGTGGCCATGTCTTTGCTTGTGTAATGCAGGCCAGAGTCCCATTCACAACCATTTTCCTTGAATGAATGTGTACAACCTCCAGTACAGTAATTTTGTTCAAGAACGAGCACTCTCTGACCAGACTGTGCGAGTAGATTTGCGCATGTCAATCCGCCGATTCCAGATCCAACGACAATGGTATCAATACGTTTAGGAACGTTTTCAGGCCGAAAAGAACATGCGCGCATCTCCTTGACACGCACATTCTTCGCTGGCCACGTCAGAAACCACGCCAGAAATCCTCCAACGAGGCACACGAGAGTAATTGCGGTCACTGATACTCCATGATACGTCAACTTGAGGTTGGAAGCGACCAGAAGAAGGCCGGTAAAAATGATCGTGAATATCATGGTAGAGTTCGTCATTTTCGAATTACTTATTCAATGGATTTGTTCGTTTTCTCCTGAACTGAAAAGATGCGACCTTTTTACACATTGTCGAACATCGAACATCTACTATGTTTTGATTCTTCAAAGCGTTGTTGATCCTTACCCTTCTTGTTGTTTAATCTCCAGATCTTAGAATTATAAACAAATGATAGCTCATATATGCGGACTATTCTCAGTCCACGGACCGTGCTTGACAGCAGACAACGCCGGTTTTCATAGACTTTTCCCACGATCTGGATTGACAGGACATGTACTACCGCAACCCCAGACCTGGATTTTTATACGATTACTCGGTAACTGGGAGGTGTGCTCCTCACGTCTAAGGCCCAGTGTCGTCTCTATGACCTAACGGCTGGTCGTCGATAAATACTGACATCCGATAGTATTCAGCAGCAGCCTTACTTAAAGCCAGAGTTGCATAAGTCTTTGGCTGACGACGAACCGAATGGGGCTTAGGGGTTCTGCCTTTGGTAGTTGGTTCTAGTAGCTAGTGGGGTTATGGCTTCGTGCACCTGGGTTTACAAATGGGCGATGTGCAGAGCTCATCATAAATATTGGCCGCATCCGTATCCAAGAAGGAGTGCCCAAGTGGGACCTTTCAAGTGCCATATCCACATCTTTCAATAATGACTCGGGTTTTACACGGCGGTTGGCGTCAGTGAAGTCGCTCTCCGATAATCCTTCCCTTGGACCAATCTGTAGAAAGGCAGAGCCTCATTGGGGCGGATACCTCTCCTTCAGCCACGCGTACATGGCGCGCATCCCCTGAGCTTCCCCGCCCACTGGCCGCCCGGGCCGCGCACCACGGTTGAACCCCATCATGTCGACGTGAACCCATGGAGTCTGCACAGGCGGAGTGGTTACCTCGTCTTTGTCGTTACAACTACTAGTAGGATCCGCATTGGAAAAAGAGCTGGTTCTGCCCGGGGCGTTTCGTAAGAAACTTTGCAGGTATAATGCAGCTGTTATGTGCCCGCCAGGTCCACCTATAAATTGAATAAACGCGATGAGAAAAAGAGAGAGCTAAATGCATGAAACCAAAGACGGTCAATCAAACTCCAACATGTCGTATAATACGATGCACTCCAGGTGTTCTGATGATATTGTTGAGGATTACTTACCCGCGCCAATGTTCCTCAAGTCCGCAATTGGCGACGCAAGCTCGGAGCGGTAGCATTGGGCCAAAGGCTGCGCCCACAGGGGATCGCGCACGTGCGGAAGCTCGCTCGTGTCCTGCAGGGCGCGCGCTAACTTTGGGTCGTTCGAAAATACCTGCATTGCGCATAGGCATGGGCATGGGCACGTATGCGCATATTCATAAGTACCCAAATAGAAACAAACAACAAAAAACAAAGCCATTAAGGGCCTTGTGGAGAGTTTCTGATTCACTGGATAGTTGTTCGAGCAAATTTTGTTTACCGCGCCGATGTCCGTGCCAGTAGCCACTCGTGCTGCGCCCGTCAACGTCGCAAAATCAATGATCAAGTGGTCGTTGCCCTTGGTGTCATCGCCGTCGCTGTCGTCGCCATCGATGCTGTCCGCTTCCACTAAAGCGTCACCCAGCAACAGCCGCCCTTCTGCATCGGTGTTGCCCACCTCAGTAGTTAAACCATTGCGACCGGTGAGTACGTCACCTGGGCGAAAACTGCCTCCACTCACGCAATTTTCTGCCACTGGCAGCAAAACCCGCAGTCGCACCTGTTTTGGGGGGTTTGGCACGACCACCATATCCCATTAGAATCAAGTTTACCCCAAAATTAGAGCCAAACTTGGCACAAACGAATCGAGTCACAAGCGCAAACATTAGCTACTATAACAACCCACTGATAGTGTCAGATAGCAGGCTCGCGGCCATTCTAGTTCTCGCACCGGTAATTTGGCGTCCACCACGAGGCAAGCGAGCCCCAACACCGTTGCTGCCCCGCCCATGTCTTTCTTCATGGTCAGCATCGAGTCACCAGGCTTGAGGTTCAAGCCACCTGTGTCAAAAGTAACGCCTTTGCCAATGAGCGTGAGCCGAGGAAGCAAATTATTGGTGCTGCTGCTGCTGCTGCTGTCTTTGCTGCCGCTATCACTGCTATCGCTGCTGCTGCTGCTGTTACTGCTGTTACTGCTGTTGCTGCTGTTGCTGTCACTGCTCGGATTCGACACTGAGCCATTCCAGGTTAAGTCAATGAGGCGCGGTTCTCGCCCGGGAGCTGCTGCACGCCCTACAGCATGGATCATGCGGTAGCCTTGGCCTTCGAGCAACTCGTTGCCAACCAACACTTTGGCCTTCATAAACATAAGGAAAGAGAGATTAGTAGAATCAACATTAATAATCCTTAGATAACCACACAGCATTTTTATTTCCTGACTAAATCCAGATTGATACTTCTTAAAAATATAAATCTAATCGTTTACCGAGATAGCATTCAAGGCAGTCGCCATCTCCATTGCAGCTTTCTCGACGTCGGCAGGCCCGCAGTCTTCCGCAGGGGTGTTGATCAAGTCACGCACTAAAAACGTGGCGCGAGCTATTGCTGCAGCTTCGCTGGACAAAGGTGCCTCATGCACCAGCACTGGCGCTTTGAGGGCAGGTGCGCTGTGTGTATTGACACTGCCGTTTCCATCGTCCCCGTGACCACTCTCAGGCAGTTTAGATTGCTTCTTCTGCTGCTGCTTGTAGCGGCGATATTGGTAGCTTCCTAGGGCCCAAGATAGCGTAGGGTCGACGCCGCTTGGCAGCGAGGTCATTGGGTCGAAAGCATAGCGGCCCGGTGGCAAGGCCGCAGGAAGGCTCGAAAAAGCAAATGGCGAGAGAAGCCCCCCGTCGTCACCTCCCGTAGTGTCTGCAGTGTCATTTGCTACAAATACGACACGAGGTCGAGGCGCCTTGCTAGTTCCTGCAGTTCCGGTAGCCGCTGGGAGGAAGGCAAAAGAATGTGCTTTTGGGTTGGACGAGAAACCTGTGGCTTGAAGCCATTGGGTTACTTGTCGAGGCTGAGTCAGAAGCCACTTTGAAAACTGAGCTCGAGGAACTACTTCAATTAGTGTTACTTCCTCACTGTGACTAGTAGGCAACACTCGGTGTTCACCTTCGCCTGGCACTATGAAGGCATCACGCCAACGGTTAGCGTCGGCCATCCACGAGGTTGATGCCCATCGCACACAATGAAGCCGGCAGCCTATTCTATGCTGCATAACTCGAGATAAACGATTCAAAGAGTTTGCCATCGCTCCTACTCAATCAACTTGTGGAGCCTATGGAGTTCTGGGACACAATTTGGGAATTTTCTTTAAAAAAAAGAAGAAAAAAGAGCACCGGCAGGTTGTCGAAAGTCCGTCCTTCTTCCGACCCGACCTAACCAATACTTGGGAATAGCGATTTCCTTAAACCGCCGATTCCCACACTACGCGCTTTGACTCTCAATCCTTCTCGCCAGGTAATCTTGACCTCGAGATTGCTTGAGCGCCGAAGCCCGCGTAGCCCACGTTGATTGCGCCCCGCCAGAGAGTATGAATGATGAAGACAAGGGCCTTAACGCCATCAGCTTTTTGCGCGGTGACGATTATTCCGTGTAGTATGTTGGTGTATACGCACTGCGCGCTTACTTACAGCAACTTACGAATGCGCTCCGAAAAGCGAGATGACTTGAAATCTCCACACCTTACGCAGGTACGGTTCAAACACCCGGATGTGGTCCGAAACACAGGGACCATGTAAAATTTTGGGCACTCTTATGGTCAAATAATCTCAATTTTTGCTCGAATACAGCTAAATTCGAGTGCTATTCGACGAAGCTACAAAGCTACTTATGCTAGGCCGTAATGTCGTCCCGAGCCTATAGAACTAGGCCACTTAAATTCGCATGGCCCCGAAACACACGGTCCATACCGCGCCTTCACTTCTCCGAAAAGTACTGCGTTGTATTGTGTAGATATTTTTTTGACACAACCCCGATGGGCCGGAATTCGAAGGCTAAAAATCCTATAAACAAAGCAAAGCAGCTTGCACTAGACACTGGGAACTAGGAAAAGAGACGGACCGCACTTTACACTTCGAATCCAATCCAAATTCCAAATCCTAGCTGCATAATGGGTTCAGCAAATACTTCTTTTCCTTTTCCTATGCCCCCTCCTGTGTTCAAAAGAGCAAAGAAGGGGTATTGTGTTCCTATTGAAAGGGCACTTGGCTTCTTGCTACTTGTCGTCTTATGTTTCTTTGCGATTAGTGAATGGGGAGTATTTTTTTCCATCCAACCCCCTTTTGGTATATGAATTATCTTTGCCGCTATGTATCGATGGGTAGCTAGGCATTTGAGGGCAATGCATTAAACGTAGGCAAGGTCAACAGCCATGAACAACCGGTGCGTCAGCCATCACATCCAAACGTGAGCATCTGAGAGCTGACAGCAACATAATTCATAAACGATAAATCAAGAGCGAGTAGCTCCCAAAAATCCCTTTTTATGCATTCCCCACTCCAAGCGCTCTCTAAGGACAGCCGCTTGCTTACTTTCGTTTCCTGCAAAACGCTCCGATTATACGTCCATCGGTGGCGCGTCCGCGGCCCGCATAGCTCGTTCGAGGCCTTCCCGCTGCTCTTGCATCTGAACGTCCTTGGCCATGGCGTCCCAGTCGATGGTCCCATCAGCCTTCACGAACGCTGGCCGGCCTTCTTCGCCCTCCTACAATTTGATAACGCTGAGATGATATCGAGCTAGAAATAACCCAGCAACAGAAAGTGCCCCCCGTATAAATAAGTTATCGAGTTACTACGGAGTTAAGTGAATCTTGCTCCGATTGTTCTGAGACCTGACGCCAAGATTAGAGAGCGGCCTAGCAGGTGCATATTTTACCTGCGGGTGAACGTTTTCAGGAGAATTCCAGCCTTTCTTTCCCAAGTCTCCCATGCTAATGCCCAGGTCCGAAACGTCTACGGTGGTGCGTCCGCTCTCTGGGTCGACGAACGAATCGGTGGCGTATTTCTTGTCTTCTGGCAGCAGCTCGCCCCAGCCTTGGAGTCCTTTGGAAAAACCTGAAGTCAATGCCAATTCGAGTGAAAACAGTTTTCTATTGAGGCTGTCGATGTACATTAGCGGGCATCTGTTTGTCTGTTACCTACCGTCATTACGCCTTTCCAAGTCTTTCGGAGCATCCTCAGGACTCGATGCCAGAGGCTCTAGCCGAGAACGCGCACTGGGAATCACGAAGGCACTCAAGCTAGGAGATAATGCTGCTAGAAAGAACAAGTGAGCCACGAGGAAAGATTTGAACACCATCTTTTTAAGGGCTAACAAAAAGAGACTTAGAGCTACGAGGCTATGAGTGTACTTCTTCTTGCGTGCTATGCTAAACGCTAAACGTCTGCATGATGTGTGACGTCATGCGTGTACCAGGAACCGAAAACCGAGAACCGAGAATCTCCCGAGTACTGAGTAGTCTACTGTACTGTAGTATGCAGTATGCTCCTCCTAGCTACGTAAGGCACGACCAACGAAATCGGGCAAAAAAATCATCGGCCAAAAGTCGGGGCTGAATCAACGAAATTTCATGCGCGAATAATACCACTCGATTCAGCTCGGCGAGAGGCATCGATATATACTATTTTCATGAGCATCCGAGACATGACCTATTTTTCGGTCTTTTTGCAACTACAGGGGAGGTATTTTCTACAGGGAGGGGTAAAATCCTCCCTGTATCGCACCAGGAAGGCACGATTTTACCTCTGAATAGTAGCGGCGAAGCGAACTATTGTTTTCTCCTTGATTTTATTTGCGTTGGCCTTGTCCGATTTAAAAATCCGCTCCCGACAGTAGTTCCTATTTACCCCAATCTGCAAAATTAGACCACTGCTTCGACTGTTATAGTTAATTTCAGGAAGCAGTTGGTGTATCCACTATTACCCGATTTCCGTGGTTAAAGCAAGCTTCCGAGTCGACACTATCGAAGTTGCGATAAGTTTTCGTATCTGTGTTTTCAACTCGGCGAGTTACGTCCATTTCCGCGTTTTTTTATGTTTTTGGCGTCGATTTTCACTCGACCTTCGTGAATTCGATTATGCAGTTAAACTGATTTGACGAAAGCCAAGTGGCCAAAATAAAATATTCATTGGCGAGAGAAGTTCCGCCTCTTCATTGCGCATTGAATGGTACTCTTACTTGCCCCTAATGTTTCGATGGTCAAAAGTAGTTCAATTTTTCGTTTGGCCGTTCGATTTCCCCGATTTCGTTGGTCGTGCCTTACATCCACGAACCCCCCTGTATACCCTGTCCGGGGGGTCTACGCTGTGCAAGTGTATGTGTGCAAGAGCAAGTGCAAACGGATGCAAGTCGAGGAACGCAATGGGGGAGATCGAGGTCGCCATGTTTATTCGTAGAGCTCAATTCGAAGAAGCACGAGCTCTCATTGCTTAGAACGAGACGAATTACAACTTTAATAATAGAATAGAGTATAAGGCATATCCTAAATGCTGGTTTGAGCTTCTAGTGATAGAAATCTAACTATGAGTGTTAAGTATCAGTTTGAGGGGCGGTCTACAAGGACCGCCCGAGAGATTTAGTCGAACGCCGTTATGTGCGGGTCTCTCTCATTCCCGAGGGGAAGGACGACGACAAAAGATCGCTTTTGGTCGTTTGTCGTTCATCATCTGTTGTTCACCGGATAGTCCCTACAAAAAAACATCTGACGTATTTTCTCCAGAATATAAGGCAAATACGTCGCGACGTATCGACTTTTCTGCTGACGTCATCACCAACACGTCATCAAATATACGCCTTTATACGGCGTTT
>Ga0307979_1002696_pt1 | contig 12171 bp, 8 predicted proteins | sample OrgLakmetage1058_FD_201833 | JGI IMG/M metagenome (GOLD analysis project Ga0307979, IMG submission 201833) | Saline water microbial communities from Organic Lake, Antarctica - #1058 | ecosystem: Environmental > Aquatic > Non-marine Saline and Alkaline > Saline | place: Antarctica: Organic Lake...
AGATTGCCGTGGGTCTTTCCCACCTTTTTTTAGTCAATGCTGCATTAACTTCGTAGGAATGTATTCGTAGTGCTCAGTACAGCGAATAATCAAACTGTGAATATTTCCATGATGGGAGTCTACCAAATGAAAGTACTCGTCCACTACTTTGCTGATAGCATAGACACATGATTCACTACTGACACTTCCTTCTCATTATGCTAGTAATTGAGTTCAGTTTCAGCTCCTTCTTCCAATCGAAAGTTCAATCGTTTTTCACTTTCATGATCAGCGCTGAAGTCAATCACATGCGATACAAAGTGACCTGACGGCGCTTAAGAGCCAAGGCGTAATCATGCTAGTGACTGCCAAGGTCCATAAAAGCGTATTTACCAAAGGTATTCACCGACTGATCTCTCGATGGCTTCAGCACATGTAGTACCCCCCACCTGGTACTTCACCAAAATCAACATATAGTTTGCTTTCAGTATTTTCTCATTGCCGGCAAATAAGTCGCCAATTCTTTTTTGATCTTTTGTTATTTTATCTCCTTCGCTTTGGTGAGATCCATTACAAGGTCAATATGACTAACACATAAGCTCGGAATGGGCAAATCAAAGCAGACGAAATCTTGTAAGTACCGTCGACACACTAAAAGTACATGCAAACCAGTAAACTTTTCAGTTTGCGAGAAAGGCACGAAGGTGTAGTTTTGTGAGCTTTTTCTCGCGTGAATCAATTTTGAAGCATGCTGATAAGAAGGAGGCCGAGGTAAAATCAACCTCCGGCGCTCGGCAGGAGTAAAAAAAAGAGCTTCGTCATTCAGGGCTGGCTGCAATTGAGCCCATGCACCAGAAAAGTCCTCGAAACTACCCACAAAATCAAGTCGCACTCTTTTGCCAGAACTTGTGCCACGAGTGAGATGACCGGTCTGTGAAAGAAAGTGTGTATTTTCACCAACTCGATTCTTTTGACCAGTTATAATAGGCGTCCACTCCTCGATGCCGACTTGATGATGAGATGAGATAACCCTTGTGAAAGGATCGCGAACAAAAGAGAATACGAGATACTCTTCTACAATAATATCTGGCACGTCTTTGAGATAGTATTGGCGTGCACCACAAAATGTCCCTGATGGATCGTTGCGGCATTTCAGCAAACTATCTGTCTCATTTCTGTCAAAGTTGTGGTCGTAAGCGTAACTTGTATTCATGTGTTTGTCGCGGCGAGTGTGGCCACTTTTCAAAATAGCCTCGATAGAAGACGAGCCAGCCTTTAAGTTGACCAAGTAAACCACTCTATAGTTATGATCAACAATTGCAGTGGCTCCAATACCTTGGCGCGTGGGCCAGTGACCTTTCATCGTAGAATGACGACCCCCAACTGCTTTGAGAAAGTCTGCGGCACTGACTCGCTCCTTTGGTGGCCACGAGACAGGTCCCTGCAAGAGAGCTGCAAGTTCAAGGTTCGCAACTGTTTTCTGATGGAAGTTTCGAGGCATGTCAAACAGTTCGCGCGTGACTGTTGTCTCTCCCCAATGATGTTGCTCATTAACCGTTTGATTACCCCACAGGAGTTGGCATACGGCTGCTTCCCAGGGTACGTTTGATCCAGATGCTGAGACAATGAGCACAAAAAAACAATAACACATGGCGAAATAAGGAGTTCGAATGGCCAAACTTGACTGAAGCTTTTTGTTGACCGACATCATGACTCAGAAATGAGCTTCAGAACGAAGTAGCAGCTGAGCTACCAACTACGACTACTACCGTAGATGCCCACTACTGTACGGTAAAACCTGAACTACACATGCTAGCATGGTGGAACATCAATATACGCATGGTCTAGAAGCTTTAAATCAGCTCAAAGAATAGTATTACAATGGCTCTTGGCTACTGCGAGGATTGTGCATAAAGACGACTTGCTACTTTAGGCTACATCGACGAAGCTCAGAAAACCAAATAGCACAATAGAGGCTTTCACGGATCTGAAATTTCACTAACAAAAGATTTCACTAACAAATTCATGGACTGATCGTATCTCAAGAACCAGTTCAATGGTTGTGCAGTTCTGTACTGTAGTATCGTACTGTAGTACTGATCAAATTTGGTTCGTACAGCGAGATCAGTCCATGAATTTGTTAGTGAAGTTTCACTATTAGTGAAATTTCACTTACAGTGAAATCCGTGAAAGCCTCTAAATAGCACCCACCAGAAGCACAGACGTCGCGAAGAAACTCCATCCATCTTCATCTTCACATCTTCACCAATCAGCAGCGCAGGGAGGGCTTGCAAAGATGCGGCGTTTTCTTCCCTGTAAAATTCAAGGCCATGTATTCATATATTTGTTCAGCTTCTTGACTCTTCGCCCTGCAACAGAAGCTCGACACTTCCTTCAAAGGCTGATACCTATGCTGCGTATCCAGGAAGTATTTGGGAGTTTGGAGAAGAGGATTACCGGCTTCAGATCTCAGGTGGCATCGGCCATTATACAATTCCACGGAAAGCGAGTAAAGGAGTTGCACCAATAAGGCTTCAGAGCATCAGCCGCATCAACCTTCGCGATCCACGAACTCCGAAGGGACGGGATCAACGGGCTAAATTTATGTGCTAAGTCGCCTATGGCACTGAGCTATAAGTGCGCTCGAAAGTGTGTCTCAGAAGGTCAACGTAGGCTTCAAGTAGCACGCGAAATAGTTCTATGGACCTTAGCTGGATTTCAGTCTGGCCCCGGAGACTATCTAGCTAGACGCCGATTATATAGCATCCTTTCTGAAAGTTACTAAGCCAGTCCCCCTCGTTGGAGACTCAGAGAATATTGAGACTAAGAGCTCGACTCGTCCGGATGCCACCTCCTATTTACATATACAGTTACAATTTTGCGAGCATTTAGGTAGAGAACCTCGCCCCAGTGGGGATTCGCCTCAATATTTTTGTTCAGGCGCCAACCAATCTCAGCATTAAAATTGCCCGGCCTTTTCTTCTTTTTACTATGGGGCGTTTGGGGCACATCAGGGTCAAATGGTTGTAATTTACAGTAACGGAGAATGGAGCGGGCTGTAGCGTTATAGATGTAGGGATTGGTTACCGTTCGGCCGCCGTTGATCAATGATTATGTAGAAACTATTCACCACGACTTCCCTTCGATCCAATTAGCGTTAGCGGGACGGCGGGAGATGGTGGATAGGAAGCTCGGCCTAAAGGTAGTATGAACACCGACCAGATTTCGATTTTGCGATTGCATTTGGATTTGGATTCTGGATTGGATTATACTCCCCAATTGCTAAGAAACATCAACAAATAGCATCAAGCTGCGTTTTGATGAATCCCCCAGGACAAATCTAACTGGGCTGAGTGTCCTTTCGCGTAATGCAGTGTTCATCTTTGCTCTCTTGAACCCTGTAGGACTAATTATCGGAAGGAGGCATAGGTTTCGAGTACGTCCGCGATCTCTACTCCGACCTATCCGCTGCTTATAGCACGCCACGCCATTCCTTGAAACCTTGAAGTCGACCGGTAGCCCTTCGTACTTTAGAGCCTTTTTTAATGTCCAACCCCATGTCATCTCAAGGCACTTACAGTATTCGGCCGAGAGTGTTCTACCCAGCCAGTAGGCAACTGCCGCGGCGCCTGAGTCATAGGCAGTATAGGCATCCGAGCGACGTGGCCAGCCCAACGAAGAATCCGATTGTGGTAGTAGCTATTGAGCTATTAAGGTTCGCAGCACTGGGCTTTATAAAAAATGGGGGCTAAACTAATTCGATGATGGAAGGCATGATGGAGGCCTACACGGCACATGCTATAAACCTGGCTTATTTTCCAGACTGGTTAGTGCGTAAGTGCCCGTGGGGATTCCTAAGTTCGTAATTCTAACCAGAATTCCCATTCTTAAGCTAGCTCTTTTTCCTCAAATGCCCATGTCTGAGGTCAAATCAACCCCACGTCCATATCAAATCTGCACTAAATCCTTGCAGCACATAGCGATCAAGGAAGAAAAGCCCCGTACAAAGAATTCTTTTGGTTTATGAAACGGCATTACCAAATTCATCCACTTCGATTTCAGTTTTTGGGCTATCCGACGACAACCCCACTGCTGCTGCTGCTGTTTCCATAGCTCCATCCTCTGTGGCGCCAAAGGAACTCGCGTACGCATCTGCTGCTGTGTCGCCACTTCCCCCGCCCAAGTACGACTTCACCCAGCTCACCGCTAGGTAAGTGCCGAGCAGGCCCGCCCCCGCCACCACCAACTTGGCTTGGCCCAAGCACACCTTGTCGAGCATAGTCCACACGTCTTTGGCCTTATCCATCGCCCACTTCGCCTTGTTGGCGTAGCCCAAGAAGGCCCCAAGCTGCGCTTCGTCCATGGCCTCCAACGCTTCCATTTGCTTTAGGAACGCGTCTTCGCTCATCGCCATGCTGCCAGGAATCGACGCCATCATTTGCTTCACCAGCGCAGGGTTCGACTTCAACGTGGTCAACATTTGCTTCAGTTGGGCGGGGTCCATGTTCAGCATCGCGCCGGCATCACTGGGCATCGCTGGTGCGCTGCTGCTGCTATTGCCTGCCGCTTGCTGTGGAGGAGCTTGGCCGCCGCCCCCCATTTGTTGGCGCATCGCTTCGATTTGCTGCGGGGTCAGGTTTTTCATTTGCTCCCGGGCCGCGTTCATCATGGCGGGGTTGCTGGCCAGTTGCTCCATCTGGTCAGCCGCGGCCTGGATCTGCGCGTCCGTCATGTTGGCCATCTGCGGCGAAGTGCGCCGGACATGGTCCGGGTTCATGGACCGCAGGGCTGCTGCTTGCTGCCGCAGCCTCGCTGGGTCCATTTCAGCCATGGCCGAGGCGCCCCGGCTCATAAGGTCGGCGTCCGAGGCCCTACTTGCAGCACCGCCGCCGCCGCCAGCACCACCGCCGCCGTTGAGAATGGACCCACTGGCCCCGCCAACCATTTGCTTTTTCATTTCTTCGAGCTGTTGTGGGGTCATCCTTTCCATTTCGGCCGCAGCCTGCTCCACCATCGCCGGGTCGTTGGCCATTTGCTCCATTTGATTGGCGGCTTCTTGAATTTGCGCGTCGGTGAAATTGGCCATTTGAACGTTGCGGCGGCGCACCTTTAGCCGCCGCAACAGCAGAAGCCCCGAAATACACACACACGCACACAAGGTAGTCCAAGGTGACACCACAAGAACCGTAAACGAAGGGAGAAATGACAAAAAAAAAAAGAAGAAATAAAAGGACAGGTGTCATTGAAGTGCGTGCTATCAGCCCAAGTACGTCATTCTCGCTTGCTCGCTTCTTCCTGCTGTTACCTCGTTGGGGTCCATCGCTCGAAGCGCGGCTGCGTTCTTGCGCATCATGTCGGGGTTCATGGCCTTCATCGCTGCAGCGCTCTGCTTCATCTGACTCTCCGACATGGTAGGCGGTGGCGGCGCCGCGACGGGCGTTGGTGGCTTCGCATATTTGGCCTTCAAAGATAAGAAGAAAAATAGAAGCAGTAATCGTTACATACTGAAAAAAAGAACAGAAAAAAAGGTACAGTTTCGTCCATTACAGCGCTTATAGTATCCATTCGCAGCATTGGTCCCCAGGCCTAAAACCATCACATCAGCTCTCTGCAATAGTTACAACTTTGACCCTAGGCAACATATATTACCTGCGCAATGAGCAGGCTTAGGTCGTCGTCTGGCATGACTTCGCACTCCACCAGCTCCCGCAGCGCCGCCACGTCTTGCTCGGAGGCACTTCCAGGCGACCCTTTCGCCACGAGCACGGCTTTCAGCTCAGCAGCTGTCAAGCTTTCGAGCTCCCGGGGCTCGGGCGCCAAATTGTCCGGCTTCAGCAGCATGCACTTGTCGGCAGGCTCGACCCACACGTTTTGCCGGCCTTTCTCGTTTAGGGCGCCCCGCACCACGCCAGCAGAGCCGTTGTACTGCGCCGCGCCCACCAGCCCCTGGCACACCACGCGGCAACCGACAGGAAACCCGCCGGCTGAGCCGTCGGCTGGGTGGGCTCCCATTTGAAGTACGCTTTCCTTGCCGCCGCCCAGCATTTGGCGTTTGGCTGCCTCGAGGTCTGCAGGTGACATGTTCTTGAGCTCCGCGGCAGCCTGCTGCATCAACCGCGGGTCATTGGCCATTTGTTCCATTTGGTCGGCTGCTTCTTGAATTTGCGCATCCGAAAAGTTGGCCTGCAAGGAGAAAAGTATGTGAGAGAGGAAAAAGGTATATGCTTGAGCGGGTCGCCTAACCAATTTGAGTGTGTTTGCTCGAACGAGATGGAGCTCTGTAGAAAGACTAGCTAGCCAGGGAAGCATTTTGAACGAGGCTAGCCATACGACATGCTTACCATTTGTGGATTGGATGCTCGAATTGCGTTCGGGTCCGCCTGAATTAAAGGTTGACGAACAAAAGGCATCGATTAATGCCATCTTCGCGAGCCATGTGACGTCATTTCTTGCTAGAGTATATTAGATTGGTGCACAGCGATACTGGAACTCACCGCCCGGAGCGCCGCTGCTTGCTGCTTCATGGCTTCAGGATTCATCGAAGCCATCCTCTGAGACGCCGCACGCATCGCTTCCTCATCGTTCATGTTGAGGTCGATGTACGAGGGCACGATAGAATTCCCTGTCTGGCGTTCGTGGCGTGGCAGAAAACTTCTTCAATGTCAAGGTCGGTCGAAAGTCGAAAGCTCGAAAGTACCGAACTCGCAGGTTTACGACTCCTGCTGGAGGCAGTGTGTTGACTGTGTTGCTGTTGTACTTTTTGCTTCCTTTGTACATTTTCGTACTCTCATACGACGTTGAAGCGAGTTGTCTACGCAGTGCACAATACAATTACAATGCCGTTCAAGAGAACAAGGATGGCCGTAGGGCTGCTCTTGGTTGCAGGGACAGATTCTTTTTTGGTTAGTCAAGGACCTCGCGTTCGGTTAGACTCGCGGCTTTTCGGCCGCGTCAAGAAAGGGGAACTCAAGAAAGAGATAGCGGGAATCGGTCGAGACAAAGACTCATTTCCAGACGCAGACAAAGGCAAGAAAAAGCCCCAAGGTGCGGGCCGCATGGTAGACGCTGAAATGAAAGGTGGTTCGAGTGAAGAAAACGCCGAGCTCCAGGAGGCTATGGACGAGGTGGATGCAGCCAAGGCGACGATGGCGCAGGAGCAGCAAGCCAATCGCGTGCTGGACCCCATGACCAAGCAGCCCATCGTGCTGCCCACTGACGAAGCGAGCCGCATGGCACTGTGTTTTCCTCGGGCAGACCCCAACCTAGTTGCGTCAGACCGGCTGCCGTGGTCGCCTACCCTGGCGTTCGAGGCCGTGGCGTCGGCTCTGACTGTAGCGAGTTTGGGGGGCAACGAGACCATGCGCGCGACCGTGCTTGCCAATCACGACTACCTCGGCGTTCAGGCAGGCTTACTGCTCACGGGTTTAAAAATGAACGCGCAGTGTCGGGGCGCGACAGAAGAGACGGCGGCGCTGACGGAGGCTCGGCACTTGTTTCTGTTGGCGGAGGCGGCCACCAACGCGCCTTTCCGCCAATTGATGCGCGAATCGGAGCAGCGGTTGGGGCAAGTAGTCAACAACTTCCCTGCGCTCGAAAAATTGGTCGCGAAGTTGCCTCCCTCCGAGCTGGCGTCGTGCTGGGTGCTTATCAAGGCGGCCGTGTCCACGTGGGAAAACAAGTTTGTGTTCGACCAGATGTCGGTCACTAAGCTGGAGCAGTCAGCCGAGGACGGGTCGGTAACCGACGTCGACACCAAGATTGAAATGCTCAAAGCGAAAGTGATGAACACGCAAAACAACATGGCCCTGTGGCAGAACATGGCAGCTGCGTTCATGGCCCAACCCGCCGCTCAGAAAGGCTTGCTGCCGGAGCTGCTCTTCCTGGAGAGCGCGCTGGCGCAGCCTACCGAAACGGACGTGCGGAAATTGGCGTCCAAGAATTCTGACACGCGGCTGGACGAAAGCGAGCTGCGGTTCCGCGTGCGGCGCCTCGCCCAGATGGTGTCGCGGCTCAACACGGGCAACTACGGGGCGTTGGCCAACAAGCTGCTGCGCGTCAGCGAAGCGCTGGGGCGGGGCACCGAGGACGAGTGCGACTACTACGGCAACGCACGAGACTCTCCCAAGCTCGACTTCCAAACCTACGAAATGCCCAGCAGCGCGCTGTCGAGCTTGCGCGACTGGGAGTCCCGCATGGTGGAGACGTCGATGTCCCCCGGGGGCAAGGGCGGCGAAGCGGGCAAGGCCAAAGCGAAGCTCGCTACCCGCCCCAAAGGGTTGAACTGGTACCACGACGACTCAGGCGACCAAGTTAATTCTCCCGACTTTTTGCGCACCTCGCTCACGGTGGAAGACCCGGAAACCTGGGACTCGACCATTCAAGTGCGCGCGGACCAGCAAGCGGCTGCCGAAGCTCTCGCCGCGGCGGAAGCAGGCGCCAAGAAGGCCAAAAGCCAGCAGGCAGAAAACAGCATTGACGCCTTTGGCAGCAACTACTCGGAGCAAGACTTGGAGCGCTTGGTGAGCGAAGCCGAAGACCACCTCGCCGACGACGAAGCGTTTCTGGAGACGCTGCTGCAGAATGCCGCAGGCCACAAGGGCCACGCGAACGAGCTTGAGCCTGGGAGCGTGGACGCGGAGAAGTGGGCGAGCGCGCTCGAGGCAACCAAGGAGCAAGTCGGCCGCGATTACAACAGCCCCAAAAAGAAGTAGAAACGATTTAGATGATTATATGCAGAGTAGTTTGTAACTTATGTTAGTGATGAAACTTTTCTACTGTATATATTCCTATCGATTATTTTTTGGAAATATAGGATCGCAGATCGCAGTGTAGCAGCTACGTAGCTGAAAGCTTGAACGGTATTGTTCAGGGTTGCGATACCCGTTTCCGCAGAATTCCCGCGCGATGGTGAAATTTTCACGTCACGTGGCATTTCTGCGGTATTTCCGTGGGTTTCCGCGGATTTTTCGTGCAGTGGTAATAAAGGCACTGCTGAATTCCCGTCGCGGAAATTGGAAATCACGTCTAATAGCTAATAGGTAAAATAGTCCCTTTCCCGCGGGAATTCGAACCTAGCGGTCAAGCATGATCTTTCAAAAAGCGCATACAAAAGGCCAGAGCCAGGGGCGTCGAGCGTCGAAGAACTCTTCGAATAGTAAGCCCAGTGTTGAATGGCGCAGTGCATCAGAATAATTTTCGAGCTGAAGCTCAACAAAAGAAACTTCCGGAGACTACAACTGTAGCTCTTAATGGTCGGCACGTATCGACAAGCGGATTTTAAAATGTCCACCGCAGCAGGAAGCCGGTGGACATTTTCAACGTTGTTTTGAAAAACAAAACCATCCAATACTTTATGGATGTTCTGAAAGTTCGATTTCTTCAGAAGTCTCTATATTAAGCAAATCTACAGTAGAATCAGGTATCCAGTAAACCAGAAACCCGTGAACGCATCGATAACATATTGGTCAAACTGTCTATGTGAATCTTACGTCTTACAGCGCGCCATTCGCCATTCCCCATTCGCATTAAAAAAGGAAAATAATGACCGAAGCAAAAATGAGGGCAGCGCCAATGATATCATAAGGGTTGGGACTTCGGATTTGGTGGCATAGCATGGACCATAAACCCATAACGATTTCGCCCACCGTAGGCGTATGGTTAACTTATGGCAGCTGAGCACACTGATGATGGGTGATGAGGCTATGAGGCCGAATTAGTCTGCTATACTGCAGTTCTAATATAATTGATTGTTGATTGCGCTCACTTGTTAGCTTTTAGCATGAACAACTCAGTTAAGGACCTTGTGGCTCTTTCATGTTCATCTCAGGTCACCGACACACCGAGTCTATAGTACTTCCTTTACTTAGGACTTAGGAGACACCATTTTGTATAAAAACTTGATCATTGCTTGCAACTCACTTGCCACATGGCGCTGACATGCCACATGCTAATGAACCCCTTCCTTTGAACGCGCTACCATCAAATGAGTCCAAGGTGAAATTGTCGGTAGCCTAGAAGAAGGGCTGCAAGAAGGAAAAAGATTGAGCCAACCATCCACATGAAGATAACGTAGTACCACCATGTGGTCTTGCCGTCGGCTGGTCCTGCAGCATAGAAAACAGTACCCACGAAGTAAAAAAAGCCACCCCCAAGAAAGCAAACGTCCTTCACCACAATGGTTCGTAAGTCTATCCTTTCTTGCCAAAAGTCTTCTTCTTTCCTACTACGAAGCGACCGCCAAATCTGAATAAAGAACGAATTCAGGCAAAATACAAAGATGGCCAACGTAAGTGAATGCAATCATTTACAATTTTAAGGTCAATTGACATCACGCCGTCGTCCCTACCTTCCATGTTTGCGAAGCTACTACTATAACGCTGCCAATGATGAAACCATATTCTGCTATTCCAACGTCTCCGGTATTGTCAATTGATGGAAGATACCCCACACTGCCAATAACGTAGCCAGTCGACCCGGCGATCGAGAGCAGTAGATTTATACGCAGATAAACGTTCAGTGTTGTGATGATCTCAAGAAATTCAGTCGCAAGAAGGCCGAAGCTCCCAATAATGTAAAATAAAGCTCCGAAGAAATCAGCGAGGTACGAGTTCGTCCAGAAGTAGCATGCTGTTCCAAGAATGTAAAACACACCCCCTGCTACCGCGCCTAAAAAACGCGACACCTGCACATTGGGACATCATAATGAGGCACACAAATGGTCCTCGAATCATTGGAATTGAAATATCTTGTACCTGCCACCACATGGCACGCTGGTGCTCTGGGGAAATGGTGCATTCTCTAGAAATTAGCGGCTCGTAGTAATCAGTAGGGCTCTTTTCGATCAACAGGGGTTGTGTTTCACTGTGGGCGGAGCTCATAACATTGAGGAAGCGTCAGAGAAAATTTGAAAATTATGTCGACAAAAGTGAGGTTAAACTGCGACTAGGTTCTAGAAGCTAGCCAGCTAGCTAGCTGTAGCGCAGAGAGTACTAATAAGCTATCGTGGCGTGATCATATTTGTATATTTTCCTTCTCGAAGGTCGCAAAACCACCGAGAACTGCCGAACTATGCCGAATGCGTTCCAGCCAATGAAAAAAACTCGTGAGCTACGTACTAAGTACTTACTACTACCTATAAGCGGCCATTAAAGTAGGGCGAATTCTGTTTAGGGTTGCTTGATGGCCTAGATGGGTGCCTCTGTTGCTCTCGATTGCTCTTTTGGGGCATAAACGAAGGGTAATGGGCATTCATTGGGTTATCTGGTCACCCTATCAACTTCAGGACCTCTTCAAAGATAGAAGTCGGAGAAATGTCTGTCATAGGAATCGCCAAAAATACTGTACCCTACACTGTACACACTGCTGCGTCAACGTGAAACGATCGAAAATCCCGAATGAGAAAAATGGTACATCGAGGGTCATGATTGAAGTTTTTCAAGGGGGGTGGAGCAGTACTATATGGCCGTGCTCTAAAAAGGAATGGAGGGAATTAAAGATTTTGCATTGTAGAAAGTGTGGCTGTATTTTGGGGCTTTGCAGGCACCATTAATGGCCAATTAATGGGAAATCGTCCTACTTTAACGGCCGCTCAGTACTTACAGTACAGTCAGAGCACTTTAAAGCTTTAAACCTGTGCGATCGGCATTAGGCCCTATGTTTCCTGCTCCGCTGGTAAGATGCTCACTCGAGTATGCTATCTCTGAAGCTCCTTGTGTTAACACTCATATATGTTCCGTAGCTATCGTTTTCTCTTATACTGCGCAGTATTGAGAAGAATGCTCTTTTGAGACTTTTTGAGACAGGCCCCGAGCCCCGAGGGGCCGGCATCAGGATGCTACCAAGTAGAGATAAAGAGCAAGCGACTTTTATTTACATGGTTTTGAAGGTGTTGGGCGATGCATCACTTGAATTGCGTTATATGCTCACCGCTCCATTCGTGGCGGCTCCCATAAAGCGAAACGAAATCGTCTGAAATCAGTAATTTCGCTTCATCGTGCGCCAAATGGCCTTAAATGAAGCAAGTCTATAGCTATTTATATCCAGGATGCTGCGCTCTTTTCAAATCCGGTCTTTAAAGTACGAAATGAGAAGGTTCTTTTTGGGGAGGGGGGGTGGAAGGGTGGAAGCGGGAGAGGGGAGAGGCCCAATTTTACGCGCAGGGAGGAAGTGGGAGTTCAAATTTCAAAATTTACT
>Ga0307979_1002698_pt1 | contig 12162 bp, 15 predicted proteins | sample OrgLakmetage1058_FD_201833 | JGI IMG/M metagenome (GOLD analysis project Ga0307979, IMG submission 201833) | Saline water microbial communities from Organic Lake, Antarctica - #1058 | ecosystem: Environmental > Aquatic > Non-marine Saline and Alkaline > Saline | place: Antarctica: Organic Lake...
TTTGGGACGAGGTTTAGATACAGGGAGGGTCAACTTTCTTGCCATATTTTTGCAGAACGTGAGCTCGAAGCACCAGATTATGCTTGAGAACAGTCGAGGAACCTATTAGCGCCAAGTGCTTTATTATGCACTGGAACATCCCACCTATCGCAACGCGCCTAATGTGCGGCTGTGCGACTGCCGGATCCTCGTGCGTGCCCCGAACGCCCATCGCGACTCGCGACCACTTCACACGTGCCCTGCTCACCCGACTCTGTGGAAATAAATCCCGGGTACTCGAGGAACACGTCTGAACATTCTTCGTTGTCGATCGCAATCGGCCCATAGGCCAAACTTTCTGCACACGCGTCTGTTGCTAAACGGCCGAACATCTATCATCACCAAATACATACGAATGAGCGTCACCACATACGCACTTACACACACGCAACCAACGATTAAGAATTCAGAAAAGTTCACAAAGTCACCATTTGTGCCATACCGTGTAGTTGCCTCGGAGTTCTGCTGCTTTCTCGCTGAGCGCTACTACACCGCATGCCGTTGGTTCAACGCTCGGAGCAGGTGACACTGTGGGCACTGGCGTTAGTGTGGGCGCTGGCGAAGGGCTTGTCTGCCAATAGCAGTACAGCGACTCCCAGCAAGGGTCTTGGTCCTGTTGTGAGGTAGACCCGCCATCTGGAAAGGACGTGCACACGGACAAGAAAAGAAGGTCATTTGTAAACACATACACGAAGTCTGCAAATTATATACTACCATAGGTACTAGTATCTACTATCATCAAAGCTACAAAGAAGAGAATTAGACGTAGGAGGTGAGGTTCTTAAGGCGCTGCGGCATTACCGTCATCGTCCGTCAACACGCAGACATCGCCTACAGCAAAAGTGTCAGCCCACGCTGTGCCTGCGACGAGAAGCTCATCATTGGTGCAGGTATCGCAGCCCCCAGGAGTACAGCGCCCGAACCAATGGTAATATTCGAGGTCAGCGCTGAGCTCCGCAAAGCTCGTGGCTAGAATCTCATACGGGGCCTCATAAGTGGCCGCCTGAAATTAAAGAGAAATATGAGGTTTGTGAGCACAGAGTAGCGAAGCATAAACATGTGATGCCGAAACAGTTACAGAACTTGATGTAAAGCAGCGAGGATAACATTATTTGTTCACCTGATCACCGTAGAGCGCGAGACGACAAACATTTTGCGGGCTCACATCGCCGGGCGAAACATTGTTGGCGTCAAATGAGTAGCCGCCATACGCGAGGCACCCGTTTGCCCTGAGAGGATCGACAACACGAAAGTATGGTTCAGAATTGGTAGCTCATACTCATACCTACGTAAGTAGCTTCCTGAGGAAAGGCACTAATGATTTACCGACGAAGTTTAAAGCCATCGATGGGGTTACTTCCCGTGGACTTCAGGTCTATACAGCTAGTCTTACGAAGATCCTCTACTAATGAGTCGCACAACGAAGCTGCGCGGACACTAAAAGGGGCTGAGCCATAGAACACTACAGATATTAGAACCCACGGCCTAGCGACGACGATTGCTCTCATGCTCAGGACGAGAACAGTCCTACCTCTCGTCAAGGAGTCATTGTGCTTCACTGGATCATAGTTGACATACTGACAGTGGAGCGACACGTTCTATTCCTAGCTAGCTACATTAGCTTCTTCTCAGCTAGCCAGAGCTCGAGCGTAGCGCTACTTCCAGAATAGCTCTATTTTTTTTTCGAAACAACTGTACTGATGAACTGACTAATCGACTTATCAGCGGCACCGACAACCAATCAGCGAATGAATGGCAATTCTTTGATTCGTTGTTGCCCTAATTTAGTTCAGCGTTGATTGGATTATCAACGATAAGGCGATAAGAAACGAGAGGAATCGCAGATTCGAATGATTCATCGAATCTACTGCGATGTGGATGAGCTTGAGTGAAGTTAGGAGCACCTAGTCGCAAACCTACTTAGGTGCCCTTGGAATGAAAGCGTCCGCAGCATCACTTGCGGTGATTAATAAATTTTCTCTCATTTTTTTCTAAACAATACGCAAGGAACTTGCTCTTGATTATAGATTTTTCCTCTTAATGCATAGAAGATGTTGGTCAGGCCCACGCGCATCCGTAGCAAGATAACAATTCTATCAAAGGAAAAGCCCCTTCAGAAAAGCAATCTCTTGGATTTAGACGTTTAAATTACTCTTATCTTTTTTTGCACTGGTGATTATTTCAGGCATTTGCCTGCCTGCTGTTCTCGCGAACGTTAGCTTTGGACAGCAACGCTGTGAATATCAACACAAATGAACTCCAACTAAAGAGCAGCAGCGGTAGCGACCCTTCGTGCACATCAGTGTTACTCTCCTCGGGCACTTTCACGGGTACGTGCACCGAATCATGGGCAAATTTGAAACCTCTAATCTTGCCTACTCAAAGCGACGTCGGGTACGCTTGGGTAGCTCGCAAATTCGACAAAGATTTCGGCTCCTCCAAAGATGCTCAGAACGAAATGGACGACAAGCCAGTACCTGTGGTCATGGGCCCGGTTTCTTCAAGTTCGGCCTCGGTGGGCCTATATATGTACGACCACCACCACACGCTAGCTGCCCTCGATTACAGCGGCTACGACGACACCACTGTGACGGTCATCGTGTCATGCGATTGGCGCTCCCAGAGCAACGCAACTTTCTGGGCTAACATGGATGCCAACTACGTGTATTCTTTGACGCGAGACCAAAACAATTTGTCGGCGTTACCGGTACCGATGGCCAGTCCCCAAGCGGACTTACCGAGTTCCTTTGCCTTCACGTCCAGCAGCTCAACTTTCGGTGATGACCCGTATCGGTCTCTCGCAAGCTTCGTGCGCAAAGTGCAAAACAGCTCTTGCACGGACGATGAGTCCAAGTACTGCGAGCGCGGTTATGACCGCGTGTGCAACGCGCAAGGCGGCGGGATTCCTTTCTTCGAGTTCATGTGGGCCTATTACACCAACTCGGTGGTTCTTGCCAGCAACAACGGTGACAACGCGTGGTGGCCGAGCTCCGAGGACGCTGCTGCTTTCAACCAAGCTTGGGATGCGTTGGCACCGTCTTCCGTGTCGAAGCTAAGCTCAGTGGACGTGGATGCTTGGGACGACGCCGCGACTTTGCTGGTGCCTCTCTGTCGCGGCACCCCAACTGGCACCTACAAGTTACCCGCGGATGCTAACTTTGCTTACAGTGCGCTTCCAGGCTATGTGCAAGGATGGGAAGCTTTACCTGGAGACCCCGACTGCGCACTCGCGGCCTGCTCGAAGGCCACCTCAGAGGTATAAGTGAAATATGATCGAAGGAGAAGTGTTCTGTGTCCATGTGCTTTTGTTTTATTCATATAGTTTTATAGGTAGTAGCTCTTGATACAAAGAAAACAAAGATCAAAGGGAGATGCACAACACACAAGGGGTGCTCTCATCTCGGCTCTCTCCTTACTTAAATTAGTCCTAGAGCCGGAATGATAGCTAGTAAGCCGTCTTGCTGCGGCGCTAAAAACTAAGATGGGGCTTTCTATTGATAATCAAAGAGGAATTCGAAATGGCTTTTCGGCTTTCCGTTTTTAGCCGTGTGATTTTTTGAGTAACTCGAGCTCGGTTCTATATATTTCATAATACGAAAGCGAGTTGTGCGTATTCGGATTATTTTCTGAAGACAATAAGCAATGGGAGCTGAGTCCCGAGCTGCGTGGAGCTGCTACTTGGAGACTTCCGTAGTCTTAAGTGATTCATTGATCATAGCCGCAGCGACAAGTGGATCTCTAACGCACGTCGAGATGTCGGTTTGCATTTTCATTCCAATGGAGCCCACCTCTGCCCCTTTTGCCTGATACTTGAACAAGTGTACACCAGGACTCACGATTTGTTCACCAGGACTCACGATTTGTTTGGATTTTTCGATGTGCGCACTGCCTCTTGTACTGCATCTTGAGATGCATTCTTTCGGCGTTGGAGTTCACCATGGACAGCGACCTTCCTCATGATCCTGATTTGGGAAGGCCTTCAGACACACGAGTACGCCGCACTCTAAAGATTAGAACCGCCGGCCGCAAAGTCCATTTGTGATCCTCTGCACACTCTACGAAGTGTAGCCAGTGGCTTCTCAGATAAAAGGAACTCTAGGATACTGTAAGACGGATCGCCAGTAAATTCCGCTACTTGGGGACACCAGCTCGAAGCATTCCCAGACTGCCAGATACCCGTAGTGTTAGCATTAGGCCGCCGGTACGAGTAAGGGCCAAGTTCAGGAATTAACGAAAACAACTTGCTCTTCTGATTGTCACGCGGGTGCCAATTAGAACAATCGAATGTGCTTGCGCTGAAGTAGCATGCTGATAGCCCACCACGCTGCGGGCACTAACCCCAGCAGAGAAAGCAGTAACAAGACGACGCCTCCCGTGATACAGCGACGGCGTCTTAATCCTTGCAATTCATTCTTGCTTTTGGGCAGCAAAGGAGCTTTCTCGTCGGTTTCATCGGAATCAGCTTCGAAGTCTAAGCTTTGGTATGAAGACTGTGCACTATCAAAAATTACATTACAAAGTAAGTTATATAAAGTTATAAAGTTACAGCAGGCGTTCATTGGCCCCGCAAATAAGATCAGATCGGTACGTACACTTCGGTTTCAGGGATATCGAAGTCGAAGCTTTGAGTTACAAAGTGATCGTAGTCGCTCAAGTCCATGAATGTTCGGAAGCTCGGAGATGAGGTTGCGCTTAGAAATAAGCAAGCTACAGAAGAGAACTACTCCACAAACTTCTGGAACACTATGATCGCACTTCGCCTAGAGTTGATATGAAAAACATTAAGGAAAACGTCTAGTAGCACAAGAAGGGAGCGTGTAAGCTCGACTACCGATGAGGTAGGGTATGAGCCGAGAGCCGAGAAGCTGCTCTAAATTGCATTTCGTTCAGCGTCTACAAATCAGTCTACAAGGGTTCGTAGAAATAAGTAAAGTTTTGAACCAAATACAGTAATAAGTAAATAATTAAGTAAATACGTAGGTACGGTATTTACTGTGGTAAATTGTGGTAAATACCATATATTAGAGCGAGAAAAAATTATAAAAACCTCTTACTTATTTACTTATAAAATCGCTTATTTGGCACCAAAAATTCGCATATATAGGCAGTACTTATTTTTATCAACCCTGGCGTCTACCTATCATATATACCACTTGGGATTTGGGACGAGGTTTAGATACAGGGAGGGTCAACTTTCTTGCCATATTTTTGCAGAACGTGAGCTCGAAGCACCAGATTATGCTTGAGAACAGTCGAGGAACCTATTAGCGCCAAGTGCTTTATTATACACTGGAACATCCCACCTATCGCAACGCGCCTAATGTGCGGCTGTGCGACTGCCGGATCCTCGTGCGTGCCCCGAACGCCCATCGCGACTCGCGACCACTTCACACCCCCCGAGCTTCTCCAAGATGGCTCCGACGAAGAGGCTGCTTACGAAAGTTCGTAATTAGGAGCCTTCTGTTTATTTGAAAATCAGAGCATAGTCATAAATTCGCCCATCTTTAAAGAAAAAGGGGATTATGGCACCAGAAACGTCGGAGCTTATCCAACACCGAACTCAGTCCCTGCACCAATACATGAGGCTCTTGACAAACGAGGCACGTGGCACGCCGCCACATTCAGCTGGCCAAGCCCATGAATGTAAGTCATATTTTAAGGCGTGCAGTCAAATGCATGAAGGTTACGGCCTTGTGCCTTATCATTAGGTGTCTTCACCAGAGCAAAACTTCATGCATAAACACTTCACTGGCTGGCTGCTGGCTTAGTTTCTCCATTGATTAACTGCACTTTTTCAAAGCAGGCCTTTTGGTTTCAACATTCCAAGTATAAGTAGTTGAAAATACATGAAAGAAAAGACATAATCTCTCCAAATTGGGGTGTTTTTTTTCTGCTTTTTGAAGACATTGCTCGCTGCTGGCCTCGATTATTGCAGCATAAAGTCAGTCTGCTGTTTTCTTTTCTTTATTTTTTGCAAAGCAATTCAAAGCAGTCGAGGTTCGCCAAGAAGCGGGCTTGCTTCTGCGCTGGGACCGCCACCATCAGCTGCCTCCAAGTCCGAGTTAGAATTTGTAGTACTTGATGGAGCGAAGAAGGACTCAGGAAGCATGCCTGTTGAAAACAACGAGGAAGATAAAGAACACGTTGAAAACAGGAGCTTGAGATTGTCAATTTCTGAGATGTCCTTTTGCTTCTTCACCCAAATGCAGGTTTCTCCTTTTGAGCCAATGGCTCGGACTATACAATTAATGTGACCATTAGAATACCTTCACCATTTGGGGCATCATCACCATCCTGGCGGCGACTCCGACGTTCGCGAGCTTCAGAAGTAGCATCGTTATCGTCTTCACCGTCCTCGTCGATGGACTTGTTGAGGCAAAACATGCAACGCACCAGGTCGCAGCACCGATTAGCCATGTAACTGCCCTTTTCTTGCTTTCCATTGTCCGCACCATACGATTCGAGATAGGCACCATAGCCACTAGACTTGAGCCACGCTTGGTAACCCACCTATTCACCAAATTATAGAGAGTGCTGTTGCCGAACAGTTGTGATACGCTGAAAGCCAACAATCCAACACAGCCAGCATTATGCTATTTATTTCACTTCACACTTTTTATTTGACAAATAAAAGAGCCCATGGCGTATGTACGTGCGCGTGCGTATGTCCCTACATAAATTACTAACCTTGAGTGCGTCGAGCACAAAAAGGACGCCGATGTCGTACGCACAGATCACCAAAATATCCAACCCTTCTAGTTGCGCAACAATCTGATAATCAAGCAGTTGGCAATTGAAAGGCAGTGTGTGTGTGTGTGTTAATGGAGGAAAGAAGTGCAGTAACGATTGGCAATGCATTGACATATCGTTACATATTTTTCAAGAAAGGTATGGCTCATTTATCGGAGCACTTATACAATGCTCTTACCGTGCCAGTGGCCGCAAAAATAATCACAAGCACATTCGCGAAAACTACCGAGAGAGTAAGCCCAAGGCAAGGATTTGATGACCAAAACCACCCATCAGGCTCACGACAATTGAATATGAGCATCTCGATCGAGAGCGAGACCTAGTAGGCAAACGCGATTAGTAAACAGTCCACAGAATATACGCAAAGAGGCAACCACCACACGTGATACCTGAACGTAGATGACTGTTTGCCGATAGTCATCGATGTCACTGAAGTCGCCGTGCAAAATAGAAGAGCCGCAGATGTAAAATATGAGCGAGAAAAACATCATGAAAAGGCCGAGGAAAACCGAGAGAGTCAGGAGTCCCATCACGGTAGGTTTTTCGGGATTCTTGCTCGGCTTCACGTTGTCGTACGCGACCATGATCTTTAAAAAGGAGCACACGCCAGGAGAAACTCAATTGTGAAGAACATAAGCGGATCATTACCAAGGAATTGGCTCACTACCTTATGAGTACTGAATGAATATAGCTTTCATCTCCTCACCATAGTGATGTCGTTGAGGAGGGCAAGCAGAATGATGTAAATGGCCGCAATAGACTGATCGTAGCCAAAGATGAGAATCGACAGCAAAGCCACGATCTGTTGTCAGAGTCGGCAATTATTGAGTCAATGAATGCTGCATAAATAAATTAAAGCACCCGTCTATAAAAGGGTCATGTTGATGGCTGTTCTACCTGTACGGTGGCCGAGAGACGATAAAGCACGTAACTACGCAGCCGTTGGTAAATGCACCGCGACTCTACCACTGCCGTGTAGATGGGCGTCAGGCCAGGCTCCGTCAAAATAATGTCCGATGCACCACGCGCGGCATCGGTTGCGCCCTGAACCGCAATGCCAATTTGCGCTTGTTTCAGAGCTGGTGCATCATTTACTCCATCTCCCGTCATCCCTACAATCTTCCCCCGGTTCTGCAACACAGCAACAACTTCTTGCTTGTCCTTGGGCATGACCTGGGCGAAACCACCTGCCATCTCAATCATCTCATCACGCATAGCAGACGCCGGCCATAGCTCAGTATTCGGTAGAATATTGGTCGACATTCCGATCAACTTGGCAGTCTCTTTGGCAATGTTCAAGTGGTCACCTGTGCACATTAATTGAATGACGACAACTTTTTTATCGCTTTCCATTTACGAGACCACACAGAGTGCTCCAACAAGCCATGAGAGGTGCTCAACGTTATTTTTGTCAGTCAATTTTATTTTGATAATTTGGGTTAAAGACTCGGAAGTAAGCTACACGTACCAGTAACCATTTTCACTTCTACCCCAGCTTCTTGCATCTTGTTAATGACCCAAGTAGTGTCCTCACGTGGTGGATCGAGCATTGGAATAATCCCCACCATCTTCATTGGCCCACCGTCCACGGAAACGGCAACACCAATGGTTTTGTACCTTTGGTTTCAATTAAAGGTGCAAATGAAATCCACATGAAGTCATCAAGGATAATGTAAAGGATGACACTGGAATGATTTTGTAAATGAACTATCGTATGCCACCATCCACCGTACACATTACCCACTCACCCTTTCGAGGACATCTCTGTGTCGATTTTCTTGACAATTTCCTTAGTTTCCTTCAAATTTTCCACTTCCCAGGTGTCGCCGCCATCACTGCCTGTCTGAAGCACTTTGTCCACCAAGCCTTTGCCAATGCGAATTACTGATGGGTTGACACCAGCAGTGGCCGACCTGGTGTTATCAATCAAAATCAGGAGTGATGACGTTCGCATGGTAGCGGCCTGCCTTTCTCACGCTACCGATTCACGTACCCTAGCTTAATATATGCGATTCTCTTAGATCCTTGAACACGTATAGTAGTATTGACAAAGCGCCAGAGTACTTGTATTCTTAGCTTGATGTTCGACTACTCACCGGTTCGCATAAACGACGGTGCGTTTGAACTCGGGGTTGAAACCAACAAACTTTATGACTTCATATTCTTCCATGCGCTTTTCCCACGCTTCCCCAAAGTTTTTCTCCATAGCTCTAAATACGGAGGAGTCGATAGCATCGTCTACGTTGGCACGATTTGAACAGATCGCCGCCAGAATCAGCGTTTCATCCTACGAAATTATTCCGCCGACCCCAAAAAGGTTGAGATACACGTGAGCAAAAAACGAGAATCAGTTAGAGAGATACTGTGTTGATAATTTGACGAAGGCTTATTATATTACGACGAAATGTTATTTGACCACGGACCGTGGAGTAGCCGGCAGCAGGGTTGCACCAGATTTGATCGGGCATCACTGTAATGTGAGCGGTGGTCAGGGTGCCTGTTTTATCTGAACAGAGAACTGTCATCGATGCAATCTCTTGGAGTGCTGTCAAATGCGTCACAATAGCCTTGTGGTCCGCCATTTTGCGAGCACCAATCGCCATGGTAATTTGCATCACCATCGGCAGAGCCACGGGGACAGACGCGATCACAAGGGAGAGCGCCATCAAGATGACCTCGTCGAAGTCGTTGCCGCGAACTACATCAGAGATTAGAGAGGCAACCACGGAGTCAGCCAAAATGGTGCGATCAACTTCCATGGGCTGTTTTTATTTTTTGATAGCGAAATGCAAGTTTGTGCACTTACCATAGATTTGAACGAAAACAATGATGCCTGTCAATAGCAAGGTCAAAAAGATGACCACCTCACACACATTCATAATTTTTCCTTCAAACACGCCTTGAGTATCACGCTCGGATGCAGCATGCACAAGCGCTGCCGCCTCCCCCATCTCCGTTTTCAGCCCCGTGCTCTTGACAGATGCTAGACATTCGCCTGCACGAACCACAAACCCTGACAGCAGCTGGCGGTTATCATTTTTATCAGGGATCTTTCGCGGCATTGACTCTCCTGTAAGCGCAGAGGTGTCCACGAGTATTTCATCGCCCTCTACCCATTCGCAATCTGCAGGTATGACCATTCCTCCCTTGAGCAAAACGACATCACCCGGCACGATCTAACAGCAACGAATAATTATTGAAATCCAGGCCGATATCGAAATGACACATAGGAGGAAAGGAAAAGTACCAGTAAGTATCTTATTTGCGTAGAATTAGTCACAAGCATGGAGACATGTAGTAGATTACATTGGAAGATTCGATGATGGCGAAGACACCATCCCGCTTGACTGAAGCGCGAGTTTTCAGACTTGCTCGCAATGCATTGACTTCACCTTGCGACTTCCATTCCTCCATGAACCTGAAGATCCGAACAAGTGCACAACATAATACCGCCAATAACTTAAGAACAAGACTTATGCTAGTACCAAAATGCTGCAAAAGCAATAAAAACATACGTCGTATTTTGATAAGCTCCTAATGAATGCGATCTTTCACCAAAAAATGCAATTTGAATGTCAAGAGTACGAGTGTAGCACTCACCCAATGGAAGCATTCACGAGCAACAAAGTGAGTATGATGCCAAAATCTTCCCAGTCCTCCACAGCGGCTGCCAACACAGCGGCCACCTCGATCATGAAGGGCATCGGCCCTGCCATTGAATCAAGCGATCAAACGCAGGGCGGAAATTGCTTTAAGCTCAAGGAAACACTCATGCGGCGCAGTAAAGATATGACGAGAGCATCAGTGACTGCAGAATATAAAGAGATCAGATGCATGGGGGGCGAGGTGATCGTTCTGAAGAAACTCCGGTGCGACTCTGAGACAAACTCCGGTCGGTGCACACAGTCGCTTGTTGAGCTCTCAGATTAAAAATGGAATTACCTGTGAATTGTTTCATGGCCATTTCCATCCAAGAAGCTTGCTTCTCGGGAATCTCATTGGGGCCAAACCTGGACGAAGGTGTCGTGGAGTCATGGGTCATGGAGAGGCTGAATCAAAGGAACATATGCGCATGACGTCTAACGCCCGGGGCGATTAAATTGTAAATGATGATGCAAATATCACTGGACTTAAATGGGCAGAAAAAATGAAAACTTTAAGCGCACGTGCACTGAATACACGTTGGTCACAACGAGAATATTAATCCAACTTCTCTCTTCTCAGGAACTAGAAGTTGTGGCTCCTTCACGTTCAGGTGATACTGCGTGGGGGTGACAGAGTATACCCCAATTTGAGATTGACTACTGGCCTTGCATGTTAAATCAAGGCACTGATGTGGTTCCTTGTGAAATAATATAACTCACTCTTTGAGACGATTAGTTGCCTCCACAGTGGTGAGACCTTCCAACAAGATATCCCCGTCGTGAGGCATGTCGGGCTGAGACGGTCTTTCAACAAATGATTCTTCAATTACTTGACCTCCTCAACGTCACTCCTTTTTATTTTCTGTGAATCATCTGAAAATTTCACGTCGTCAGGAGGTCGGAGTTCATGAGGCCATCTGCCATACTGTGAAGCAACAAAATCACTGTGATTGTGGCACCGAACTCGAACTCGAACTAATACAAACCCAGATGACACAGAAGCCAGTGCTGCGGGCAGAAGTGTACGCGCGTGCGTTGCGCGCAAGTCAAAATCGTAAATAGGAAGTGTGTAGAGGCGAGGAAGTTTGGACCCCCCCCTCTCTAAAGTGGAAACTGTTCATGAAATAGATGTGGGGGGCACCAGTATTTGACTACTGCAGTATGGTATAGAAAGGAGGTGAATTCCGGTTGGTAGGGTCTATTGGCAATTGGTGTACGCCCCCTCTTCGCGGCTCTCAAGGCCGCCGTGGGAGTTTTCTCCTTAGGGGTGCTTAAGGCACACACTTGTTGAATTCCTTTGAGCTAGCCTTCTAATTCCGGCCCTTCGGGGCCTGTATCAAAAAGGGGTAAACCAATATCACTTAATTCGAGAGAAAAACTGTGCTACTACTGTAGCTGGCTTTATCCCGGATTGAATGGGGGGTCCAGTGATAAACCGATCGCCGGTTTGGCTTGGGATCGTAATTGTAGAAACGGGGTTAAGGTGGCGACTTGGCGATAGAAGGGCCATCTCGCTGAAATCAGTGCCCCTCCGTATCCCCTATAGCGACATAGCGACCGATGTCGAGAGTGTAGGGTGTTCGTCAGCTTTGCATATTTCCCGGTGCTATCTATTAGGACTTCGTGCCCTCTCCGCCGCTCCCATTCGAAGGGCCATGGGCTCAACAATTGAATCGTTGTTGTATCTTGCAGCTTCCGCTTCAAATCATAAACACGCCACGGACCTCGA
>Ga0307979_1002700_pt1 | contig 12161 bp, 16 predicted proteins | sample OrgLakmetage1058_FD_201833 | JGI IMG/M metagenome (GOLD analysis project Ga0307979, IMG submission 201833) | Saline water microbial communities from Organic Lake, Antarctica - #1058 | ecosystem: Environmental > Aquatic > Non-marine Saline and Alkaline > Saline | place: Antarctica: Organic Lake...
GACTTAAGTCCGGTTTCAAAATTATTTCATGAACAGTTTCCACTTTAGAAGGGGGTGGAAGTATTATGCTTCCTGCCCTCTACACACTATCCTCTTTACGATTTTGACTTGCGCGCAACGCACGTGCGTACACTTCTGCCCGCAGCATTGGCTTCTGTGTCATTTGGGTTTGTATTAGTTCGAGTTCGAGTACCCCGAGCCCGGCTTCCGAGCCGGGCCAGGGGATTCCTATGATGCCGCCTAAATGGCGCCCTTCCCCTGTATAGCTACTAACACCAGTCCTCCCCTCGGGGGAGGCGCGAAAAACCCGGAAATCCGTTGGTCCTTGGCCAGCGCGTAATATAACAAGGCCAAAGGTAGCTCGCGTCTCCCATACTCCTGCTAGCTCATTAACCTAGCATCATCTAGAAACTACTGGAATAAGTTAGCCGAAGCAGTAATTGGTAAGGATAGATAGCAGCATCACTGCACCTAGCCTAATTGGATCATGGTTAGTCCGGGCTTGAATGCTTTGTTGACCGTGGTAGTCATTGCCTCGTCAGCCTCGGGTTTTGCACCGTCAAGTTCGAGAAATCTAGCATCGTCAACACCTAGAGCACAATGGCAGCCCGGCCCAGTTTCACTGCACCCTGCTCGAAGGGAAGGCAGCCGCATGCACGCTCAGTCCAACGAAGAGAAGCTAGTTGAACTAGCTGACATGTGGAAGATGCGCGAGACCTTGGCGCGCAAATCGTTCAAGAATCTCGCCCTCTATCGGCTAGGTGAGCTCGACGATGCTGCAGAAGCTGCTGCAGAAGCTGCTGCGAACCCCGAAGCTGCTAGCAAAGGTGCGCATCACTTGTGGATAAGAGTAGGCGTTCTGATGCTTAGTTAGGAGTTCAGATGTCAAGAAGGGTGTGAAAACTCGTCGCTACTGTAGGTTTTGTTGAGCAGTTCGACGCGTAACATGTGCACATGTCCTATAGTCAAGTCAAATCCATTTCTCCCCGTGTCACAGCTTTAGAGAAGACCAAGGGCGCAGTTGTGACGTCCACTGTAGCAGTGCTGTTGGGCGCCTTGTTGTTGCGGGTGGGCGGGCGAGCTGCCTTGATGAGCATCCTAGGCCTCGACTTTGTGGCAGACTCTGGCATTGGCGACCAAATCGACCAGGTTTGGTTGAACACCATAAAAGAGAAGCACAGGGCGAGGACAATATGATAGAGAGAGCATATAGCCTAGGGATGCTTGAGTATACCTGAACATGCATGATGGCCAGGGTTGTTTTCTCGCTAGCTTCCCTTCTTCCTCGTGGTCTCTCTTAATCTCACACACACACACTCTCTCTCTCTCTTTCGCTCTCTCGCTCTCTCCGTCGACTTTCTTCCAAGGTGATCGCGTTCACGGAAGGATCCGAGGGAATCGCCGTGGTGCTGTTTCTGGCTGCCTGGGTGGTGGCGAAAACCTTTCTGCTCGATTTCATTAGCGTTGCGCTTGCCCTCGCCTCGGGTGTGCTCTTCGGTGGAGTCATTCAGGTACTACCTCCTGTATAGTAGTGCTGCACTTACTGCAGTCTTTTTCCTACTTTCAAACTATATTGTTGTAAAAGTACGAGTCTATGCATTTGCTTCCTTCACGCTTTTCTTGCTTCAGCTAGTTCCTCTTGTCACTCGAAGACAAACATGTACGCGTGCACGTGTATACACACAGGGCGCGGTGCTGTCTGCTCTTGGCGCCACTCTGGGCTCTCTCGTTGGGTTTTTCCTCGCGCGCACCACCATGGCCGCTAAAGTCGAGAAAGCGCTCGCGGGGCAGCCAGTGGCGCGTGCGCTGGCCAAGGTGGTGGAAGAAGACGGGTTCAAGACCGTGTTCGTGCTGCGCCTGGCCCCCGTGCTCCCGATCCCCCTCGGGGGGTACTCGTACATTTACGGGGCCTCGAAGCTGTCGCCCTGGCAATTTGCCCCCGCCACCTTCCTGGGGGGGCTCAAGCCTTACTTGCTCGACTCGTACCTAGGGGTCTTCTCCAAACAGCTTCTCGACAACCCAGGTATTGTTGAAGTTTGCGCAATTTTAGTGCTGGCTAGAAGTCCATAATACGCTCGATTATATGAACAGAATGAAGCAGATGCGGCCTTGAGCCATGTGTTCCTATGATTTATCGTATTTCAGTATACTTTTTCGTCTGACGTTTGGACTGGGAATCGCTCGCTGTTTTCGTCTCATTTGTGCGTGCACTCAAGGCGGCGACGCTGGCGGTCTCGGTCTCGGTGGTGGCGGCGAGAAGGACGCCTTGCTCTTGTTGGGGCTCTTTACCCTGGTGTTGGTGGGGAGTTTAGCCCAAGACCTCGCCGGCGACACCTGGGAAAAAGTGCAGAAAGAAGTGAAAGACGAGACGGCCTTGCGCGAGGCGAACCCCGAAGCGTATGCCGAAGCCAGCGACGGCAGCGACGGGTTTGCGTCTCTGCTGCCGTTCAACGCCACGGCTGTCACCCAAGGCGCTTTGAACCTCGTGCCCGAGGTGTGGATACATGTAGTGTGCGCGCATGTGTGGGGGTTCCTTGGGAAGTGAAGACGATGCAGACAAGTTTCACCTGCACACAGCACTCAAGCACAGCAATGCATCGTTGCGTTTCGTTTTGGTTTAGCCCATCGAGAGTTCTACTTTTTGTTGAACAAGCGGCCATCATCTTGCCTTCCTATATCCTGCCGATTTTTACTTTATTCATATTCTCTTTGCGTGTGTGTCAGGGAGTGCGTGAAGAGTGTTCAGAGGAATGGCGTGGCCTCAAAGCTTTTGCTGACGCACAGTGGGCGCCCTCTCTCCAAGAAGCGCTCGTGCAGCGGGCAGCCGACGCAGCCGAGGACGCTGCAGAGCAAGGCCGGTTTGCAGACCAAACCGCCAATCAGGGCGCGAGCTGGAACCAGCAAGTGCTCAAGGCGGAACCCTCCGCGACTACTGTAGCAGCCAGTGCGACTTCGACAGCTCCTGTGGCGGCACAGGCGACCAACAGCAAGGCAGTGAGTGCCACGGGTGTTGCGTGGGGGGCTCGGCCCGGGCAAAGCGATGGGCTCTGGGTCTCGGCACAGGGGGAAGTAGTCATTGCTGCGTCGGGCGCAGGTTCAGTGGCTGCCGCAAGGGAAGTGCTATTGTCCTCGTCTTCATCTTCGCAGGCCGCGCCGTTACCAGCAACGGAAGCTGCACTATTGCAAGCTCCCTCGCTGCAGCCTTTTGGTTCTTCTTCAACTGCCCCGGTGACTGCACCCCCTGCTGGACATACTTTAGGCAGCTCCACCGACGGAGACGAGAAAGTGGATGCGTGGACGCTGGAAGAGCGAAAGCGCATGGCGAAGTGGTCCACCGAAGGGTGGGGAGGGCGGCCTACCTTGTCGAACTTCCTGTGGACTTTTGCGTATTTGAAAGCGGTTGCAGATAAGTGGGACGCTGACGTGTCGAAAGAACACGCCAGCGAGGCGCTGCCAACCGCGTCGCGACGACAAGAGAGGAAAAATGAATGAGAGGCAAAGGCAGTGGGTTAGTGTGGGATTAGTCCTCCTATTTCTTATCTCTTTCTCTGTTGTGAAAGTGTGAGTACACCTTAGTTGTCGTAAAAAATAGAAAAGAAAATCCGAATTCAAACTTTTGAGCTTGCGCAATGGGGTAATTAAGCATTAAGGAGGTCTGGTGAAGATATTCAGCAACTCTTCCTAGGGATTCGTAATCTCGGCCTGGGCTAAGGTGAAGATCGGAGATTTAACTTTCTAGACCATCGATATCCGAAGGCATCCTGGATAATTTAAGAGGTGAGTTAAGGGTTCCTGTCTCGCGTTTTACTAGGCTATCGCTAGCTGAAGAAAACCCTTATCCTTGAAACATTTTCTCACCGGCACAAGCGCACGAATTCGCCCACTGAAGCGATTTGTAAATAATAAAGTGCTTTTATCTTCTTGTCTCTAACAGGCCATCAATGGCAATGCAAAGCGCAAATGACCTGCTTTGACCTCAATTTCTTTCACGTCAAAATCGGCTTCTTCATCGCTATCGGTCTGGCACTCGCCGCCTCCTTGACTACTAGTGCCGCTTCTTGCTCCTAAATTCGGCACTCTTTCCTGCTCACGTAAAGGTCTCACTGTCGCGCTGTCGTATGTCGCCGCAATTTCTGCAAACGTCACGTGCCACTGCGGTGGGTTGAAATAAGGAGGCCGACCAAATCGTTCAAGCGCGCGGTCGACGGCACCGACAAGACGAGCTAGATATTGTGCCGTACGTGAGCCGCTTAAACCCTTGGCAATATCAAGCGCTGCAAAGCAACGCGCGCTTGAAGGCTCACTTAAAGAATAGACGTCGTCACTGTTTCCACTACCAGCTTTTTGGGCAGAGGAATTACTGTCGCCATTCGATGTGTTCTGGTCGCTTGGGAGTAAGCACCACGAGGAGGCAATACTAACACTAAATGCGGGCACCCGCTTCACCTCATCTCGCAGTATGGCTACAAACGGTTCGATTTCGTGTTTCCGCAGCGCAAACGGTTTCGCGAGCGAGATGTGAGCCCAAGTGTGGCGAGCTTTTGAAGTTGGGCTGACTGCAACAGAACCGCCATCAGGAGAAAACTGGCCATTTACACTTGAATTACTGTCGAAATAGGTTTTAGTACTGATGCTAGGGTCCAATAGTTGACGGCAATTTCGGAAAGCTTTCTGAGCATTGTCAACCAGCAACTGGGCTTCGTCGTCAATATCGGAATCTTCTTCAGCGTCGTCACCAGACAAGCGCACTTCGCATGGTACGCGCAGCCCTGGAAGTTGGATTTGCACAAAACTAGGCCAGTTGCCCACGGCGTGCCGTTGAGCTTTCGAGCCTCCGCTGCTGTCCACGCTTGATGGCACGAAAGTACCTGCCGTGTTGTTGCCAACTGTAGACGGCGGAAATCCTGAGTCGGCTCGGGCACGCTTCGGCATATTCCTAGCTACAGAGCTCTCTATTCTTGGTGACTTTAATCTCTAATAGTAGAAGTGAACCCCGCTTGAGCTATTTATGATTTGGCATTGTATTAAATTTCATGATAAATACGTCCGATGTGCTATTATTCTGCTATAAAGCCAAGTTTGCTATGAAAGCTAGCAAAAACTTAAGTGAGCTTCTCTGTTAACAAACAAATCAGCTCCATACTGTAGAAACTATCAATAGAAGCTACAGAGGTATAAGCTCTAAACTATGCAATTAGCTGTAAGCTACAACCACAATCACCACTAGCTTCCATGCGGCATCATGCATCATGCATCAGCGCATTGCGCATTGGGACATCGCGACGTCGCGTCGACACAGTGACAATGCGAGATTTAGAGCACGAGCAGAGAATTGTGTTCTCCTGTAGTGACGTCGCGTCGACACAGTGACAATGTATAGAATGTAGTATCTGTGTCCCCCTGTAGCTAACAAGACCTTGGCAGAAAATTGTGTTCAAAAACAAAAAATGCAGCTTTGCTCGTCCCACCATCTTGCTTGTCTCTGAGCAGACCTCTATCATTTTATTATGGCTTTGATCTACACAGGAATTTAGCATTAGTTCGACTCTGGGTTAGCCATGGAGGCACCACTACCGAAGCGACCTCGCACGTCGATCGTCGCTAGCACCAACACAAGCACATCCGAGTCTTTGGATCAGTATTGTACTGGACTTCTCAAAGTTCAGCTACTCGCACGCTTAGACGCCTCGATGACGGGTGATATGTGCAGCAGTAGTCCTAGCAGTGATTTTTCCCAAGCTCCCCTTGGCGCAGCAACGCAAGCCGATGAGCTGAGTGCAGCGCTAGGGCGGTCTCTGCGTGGGGGGCACGGTGGGATGGTGCTGCTGAGCGGCTTTCGAGGTTGTGGCAAGGGCGCCACTCTTAACTTGGTCTTGCAGCGCTTCCAGTCTCAAGCTCGCACCGAAAGACAAGCCGCCCGAGTTGGAGCTCTAGCTGGAAACCGTGGGAGAGAGGCGTCCAGGACCCCAGCGCCATCTCATGCTGGAGGATCTTTAGCAAGTGACGCCAACAACGACAACAACGATGACGAACAGATCGACGAAGAGCCGCTGTTGCCGTTTCGTGTGGTGCGATTGCATGGGCTGCTGCATCAGAAGTCTGGAGGCAATTCTGCCGCGTATACTTTGCGACACCTAGCAGATCAAGTAGGTCGAGTATTTTTGAAAGACAAGTCGAGCGAGACGCGCTAAATTATCGTACAGTAATGATGCCATATTCGACAATGAAAAGAATATGGGAAAAGAGGAAAATGACTTGGCTTGACTCTGCTCTCCTTTCCTACTCCTCAGTCGTCTCATGCATGATAGTGGTGCCGTTTCTCTGCTTGCGTGTTTGTTTTGTTTCTGCAGTTGAGCGGCCGCACCGCGCGGGGGAGCAGCGGCTTAAGCGGAGTCGACAGCTTCAGCACATCGCTCAACTTCGTGAAGACGGCTGTGCGCGCCTTGGTTGAAGCGCCTGAAGCGCATGACGATGAGGTCGAAGATGATGAGTGTGACGACGACGACGACATAGATGACGACGATGACGGCAGCAGCAGCGAGAGCAGTGAGAGCCAGGACAGCGGAAGTGACAACGAAGAGATCACTCGCGGCGTGGCACAGAATTCAACCTCAGCTTCTTCTTCTTCTTCTTTAGACTCCCTACTTGCTGCTAGGCCCAAGCGCTGCTGTTTGGTGCTTGTGTTAGAGCATTTTGAAGCATTCGCGGAAGAAGGACGGCAAACTTTGCTGTACTCGCTGTTGGACTTGAGACACGAGAAAGGCTTGCATTTGGTTGTTGTGGCGGTAAGCAACACATTCAAGTCTACGTCGATTTATCTTCGTTGTGGTGCCCTATTTTTAATTGTTCTTGTTATGGAGAGCTTTTACGTCTGCATTCTAGCTCAAATCACGTGTGTGTGTTTTCCTTGTGAACTCGCCCACCTCGAGAGGAAGCCTCTCTGCGCGTGAAGCCACTCACCCTCAGTCGCCACGTTACGGGCAGTCATCCTATTTACCTCATTGATCTTCACGCCCTTTGACGGCTATAGGTGACTTCCCACCAGCGAGTGCTTGAGTTGTTAGAAAAGCGGGTGCGGTCCCGGTGCGGAAACGTCATCCCCGTGCATTTCTGCCACCCTACCCCTGTAGTGGCTGCGCATGCTTTACGCACGGCGCTCACTTTACCTGCTTCGAGCCTAGCTCAGCCCCATGACAGTTCTTCTGGTCTGCCTAGCAGAAGTGCTGCAACAGCGTCTTCTGCAACTCCTAGCGGCAACAAGAGGAGCGGCAGCAGCAGCAGCTCAGGAAGCGGTGGCTCAGGCAACGGGAAGCGGCGATGGGGGTCGTCTTCTTCTCCTCTCGTCGAAGATGCAAAGTCACCCCAAGAGTCTCCATTATCACAGGGCAAACATGCTACTACTCCCGCACACCCAGCACCTTCCTCTGCGTCGCCTTCGTCACTAGACAAGCACAACAACCCGGTCGCGTCGCGGCTGGTCAAGTGGCAGTTGGCGTGGAACAAGGCCTGGGCCCGGGTGAGCGCGAGCAAAGAATGGGAAAGCGTCGTGCGGCGCCACATGGAGCTCGGAAGGTCGCCTGCTTCACTCACTGCGCTCGCCTCGTGCGCCATCGATGCCATTGGAAGTAGCAACAACGACAACAATGCTTCCGAAAGCGCTTCTTCTCTTTCGTCTGGACTTGGTGTAAGTGCTGCTGAGAAGCAGAACACGGGAGCAATATCGAATGATGGTGTTAGCAATAGCAGCAGTGGCGGTGGGCGGCATAGTAGCAGTAGTAGTGGTGGTAGCAGTGGTGGTGGCACCGGGATTTCGGCAATGATGCCAGGTGTTTCAGCATGGGTGGAGGCCGCGCAACGGATGTCTCCTTCGCCACCGCTCGAGCGATTGCTCAGTGGCTTAGGGGCGGCTGAATCTGCCTTGCTTCTCAGGTAAATGAATGGCTATAAAATATGGCGAAACGCAATGCCTAACTATGTATTGTATACCTTACCTGAAGTGTCGAATTGTGTGTGCCCCATTTTTGACATTCTCTTAATCTTTTGTTTTTGTTGCAGTTGCTTTCGGCTTGAGCGACGCCTCAATTTGGCTGCCGCAGCCGCGGCCACGGACGCGAATGAGATCGACGACGACGGCTACGACATGGGAGGAGGAGACGAGGGCGTGGGCACGACGGCTGCGGAGAAGCGATTGGCAGCGGGCTATAGTTTTGAGGCGGTGGTGCGTGCGCTACCAGTGCTGCTGCTAGCATTGCCTTGGGCCACCTCTTTGTGCCTTTCTCTTTACCCCAGAATCATCTATGATTGCCTCACCCACTTTCTCTTCACCGAACCATCTCTTTGTTCTCCCCCTTATTCTTTGTTCTTGTGCGGCAGATGGCCGAATACCACACTTTATTTGCGACGGGCGTTACTGGCATGGCTGCGCGCCGGTATTTGCCTGCGCATTTGCAGCACGCTTTTCGGAGCCTGTTGCGCGGAGGCCACGTCATTCCTACCCAACCCTTCAAGCAACTCAGCAACAACAACAGCCACAGCAGCAGTGGAGGTGGTGGATCTGTGGTGAGCGCCGATTGTGCGCAGTCTCTGGCTTCAGTGGGTGGGGTTCGGCTGACCGCGGCAATCGACTTGGGAGCCCTGGAAGACCTCATCAGGCGATACAGCAGCGGCAACGTGCCTTCTTCGTCTGCAAACAGCAACAGCAACGGAAGCGGTGCTAGCGACGGGCCGGAGCCTTTTCAAGGCTGTGGTATTGAACTCCTGCGGTGGTGCCTCCGTACCGCAGAAACGGCATAGCATGGCGCATGGCACTTTTGATACAGAGGAGCTGGATTGAGAAGGCTAGAAGGTAGAGATAAAAAGCAAAAGCAATGCAGCTCAAATTTGGAAGCTAATCAGGCACACATGCCCAAGTACTTTTCCTTTTCCGTATAACTAGGTCGTTATTTCTATTTCGGATAAACGGCGAGTGCTAGCAGGCCAGAATCCGCGAAACAACTCAACAATACAGTAATTGAAGACCAGGAACGGAATTAACGCTTTAGTGTGGTCCGCGCGGGTAGTTCCCCTTTGCGACTCTCCAACATTAAAGGCACCGAACACGCACAGTGTAACACTGAAAAACGTGCATGTGTCGTCGGCTCGTAGGATGCGCTATCATTTTTTATGTTGGCTAATTATTTTCCTTCATCAAAGGGACATGCTTCGATGATGTATAGTGTGCGATTTTTTTGCCTCTTACTCTTTACCTTCATCCCTCTTCTTGGATTTCTCTTCGTCTCTCCCTTTTGCACTCGCTAATTTCTGCCGTCTAAGTAAGGTGCTTTGCGCGCATACGGCTTCGTAAATGAAGCCCTCCCTATATTCAGAACGTCGCAGTATCGGTTTTCAGGAGCGGTTCCCTGTGTTCCCTGTTAGTGTCTCCACGGCGAGTTCGCCCCACGCGACGCACGTTTGGCGGCTCCGGAGAACGCGACGAGTTTTGCCGAGTCGGGCTTCGGCTCCCTTCACCGCCACCGCCGCCTGTCCTGCTCGTTGATCGAACGCCAGCTGGGCTGAGGCGGTGGCCGCGACGGACGGTGCTCGAGGAGCTTCTGGCACCGTGGACTTGGGTCGAAGGGATGGGTTCCGTCACGGGCAACGAAGAAGCGTTCTTGCTGGCGCAACAATGGCACCACCCACAGCACAAGCAGCCCCAAACGAGTTTCATGCACTTGACCATGGTCCAGCCTAGGCAAGTGAGCACCAGGAGCACTCCAAGCACCAGCAACGCCCACACCCACCACGGGTGATCCTCATTCAGAAGCCAGTGCTTGAGGTCGTCCCACCAGGTAGTGGTCTCGTTGTTGTCGTTGCTCTCTAGGCGAATGTTGCTGAAGGACCAGGCTCCCTGGCTGCAACCAATAGAAGCAGAGCACACGTCACCGTCCAGCCAAGCCATGTCGGACCCATCGCTAGTGTCGCCCCAGTTGCTTGCTGTTAAGACCTGACAAGCGGCCCCGAATTCATTTTTTACATCATTCAAAATTCAAGAGGCGTGAGGGCATCGCACTAAAGTAGATGACATCAAATATTCGCAACAAAAAAGAATGAGTGCACTACGATGCACTTCGCATTACGTTTTTAGGATGAGCGCAATAACTCACCAAGCCTTCTTTCCAGCTCTTGGCCATCGCTTGTAAGTACCCGCTTCCGCAGGTGGTGTCATCGAACGTGAACATGGACTCGGGGCCGCCGTCTGAACCTTCCTGGGTGAATGTGGTCTGCAGCAAGCTCCCGTCCCCGGGGGTGCCCGACCGGCTGCCCACCGAGAGCGTCACCGTAAAACTGCGGTCGGTGTCGATGACGTCAGCTCCGGGACCGAAACCCGACGCCTGCAGGCCGCACCCGCTGCCGTCGCAGGTCGCCGCGGTGCCGCCGTCGCCGCCGCTGCCGTTCGTCGTGTCGTCGTCGCACTTGTGGGCGGTGACCCGCGCTGCGTAGCGGTTGCCCTCAAGCACGTCCATTTCAGTGCACAGTTCTCCGCACACTTGGTTGGCATCGCTTCATATTGAAAAGAAACAAACACAGAATAAAAAGACGTGCACGAAGCGAAGACGAGTCATAAGAACGAGAATATCAATGTGCATATTGGAGTGCTGGAGTCACACAATCTGTTAGCACTGGACCAAAAATAGATGCCTTGCAGTTGCTGCCCAAGGCCCTTCGAATTACGTGCGATCTTTTAGCTACCAGTAGTAGTCGCCGCACGTCGTCTTCGTAGCAGCTGGCATGCCCACTAGGTAAAGGGCTGCGTTGCAACCACACTCCATCTTACTCAAGTCCACTGTAAAAGAGAGGTTGTAGTTCTTGAGGTCCGGATGCCAAAACATGTCTGAGGCCATCGCATCCACGCACTTGTCTCCTAGGTAAACTCGACTGCCGTGCTGAAGGGTAACTTCATCGCCTTCCACAGAGACCTATACAGAAGCAATAAATCATCAAGTAGAAACGATTATAACATCAACTCAACCTAACTAGCCCTTCAAAAGTTGATGCACTTCATGAGTGATTATCCTCATCAGTTATACATCACGTACCGCGTTGCCTTGACTTGGATCGATCACGTTGTAGTAGTGCTCCTTGCCGTCTATGAGAACTTTTACTGCGCCAGGAATGACGGGCGTCGAGCAACTACCCCGCACTTGCAAAGGCACCGAGAGGAGCAGCGCAGCAAATCCGACCCATGATTGCATCTATTTCTTCCTGCAGTTGTTGATGTGCGCGCTCTTCAAGTAGTGTCAGTCAGCCTAGAAGAGTGGAAGCAAAGTAAGCAAAGTGCTACTTCCGATGCACGATCTACGATACGCGCAATTTTTAGCTACGGTATCAGCATTGGATCATCAGCAGGCAGGCAGCAGTGCAGTGGTTCGAAGAATCGAACCTTCTGCCCTAATATTGTACCGCGATGTTTTCATTATTTTTTTTTTTTGAGACATCATCTTTGTTGAGACAGGCCCCGAACGACCGGAATTAGGAGGCTAACAGGTAGAGAGGAAAGGCAAAGCAGCGCAAACTAAATCTAAGAGCTAATCAGGCGCACATGCTGTTTCATCTCGACGAAGAAGATCTGAAAAAGATACTCACAACTCACATCCTCATCAATCACAACATGCCTTCATCGTCGCAGGGTTTCAGAGTTTCAGCAGCTCTCATCAGTTGACAACAACTTCAGCCGCTAGCTGCTGCGCCACTGAGACTTCAGCACAAGAAGTTTTGAGTCGTGCGTAGCCTTGCTACATTTTAAAAGAAGTAACGGCTTCGCATTACTCGATCCACCAGGCTCATAGAAAAGGGGTTACCAAAATGCCACAGGATACTATGCGCATCGCGCTCCTGGCAGTCATGCTGTCCAGTGGCTCTGGTTTTAAACCACTGTCTTCTTCGGTACGCGTGCTTCGAAACGAACGAAAGCGGTTGATCATTTTGAAGGCTGGCCAAAATTCAAAGGTGCCCAATGAGATGGGCGATGCTGATGAACCCCGCGGCGTGCCAAGCAAAGAGGACTCAATCGAAACTGAAGAAATCATGTACACGTTCAGCCAACTCAAAGCCCTAGGCGCTTCGTCACCGCTTTCCCTCAACGACACAGAAGGAGACGTTAAATCACCGGGTGCTTTGGCCTC
>Ga0307979_1002702_pt1 | contig 12155 bp, 10 predicted proteins | sample OrgLakmetage1058_FD_201833 | JGI IMG/M metagenome (GOLD analysis project Ga0307979, IMG submission 201833) | Saline water microbial communities from Organic Lake, Antarctica - #1058 | ecosystem: Environmental > Aquatic > Non-marine Saline and Alkaline > Saline | place: Antarctica: Organic Lake...
AACACAGGCCTACGAACACCAGGAATAGCTTCTCCGCTCCAGAAGCGGTACTTAGCGAGGTCGAACAAAGATTCGGTTGTGTTCAGGCTCAGACTCACATGTATCCGAGTTTGGTGGGGGGTTTTCACCCTCATCCTGAACCGAATTCCTCTCCTCCAAGTCCAAAGTCATACCCACTCCACCGATAGGATGCTTTCACCCACCGAGGAGCTGCGAGCCTAGGCCCACTAGGATGAACAAAGAAATGAAAGAAGCCACAAAGCAGGGGAAATCGTAGTGGAATTTTTTCTTCGCAAATCATGCATAAGTTCAGTGGCTGCGCGGGTGACGGGAAACTCACCGTCTGCACCCGCGAGGACTGTGAGGGGACATGAAGACATGATGGTGTCGCCCCTTGATGGGGGATGAGAGAGCCGCCGAATGTCTAGCTAGTATCCGTCGTCGTGAGCTGCCGAGGAAAGTAGAAATCGACGAGGAGGCCACCTGCGGCAGTTATGTGAACCCTGAGCACTTCAGACACCAACAAGATGGCCCCTGCTTTGATAGTTACTACATGCACCCCCCGGATGGAACAGAAGTATCTTGATAGTTCACCTACCGAGTCGCAAGTCGCCCTGCGCTCAGCCCCGCCGACGTGTTCAGAGAAAAGACGCCAGTTGGAGCTCGCTGTAATTGGCCTCATGGAGCGAACTTACGAGCGCATACGCGGCTCATATACATTCTTTTATTTTTATGTGCCTCTGTTACTACCTTATTACTGTATTTCTTTGTTTTAGGGGAGTACCAACTAGTCTACACTAGGCTTGTTGCATATGCCATCTTGAGTGCATCTACTTAATACACGAGAGAATCCCGATTTGCTTTATTGGACTAGATGGGACAATCAATTACAAAGAAATAACGAGAGAAACAAATAGCAAAAAGCGGTGTGTTGAAGAGTTGAAGAAGCCACCAGAACAAGTCTGACTGGGCTGGGTATCCTTTTGCATAAAACAGTGTTAATGCTTATAATATGCATTGTCATTATAATTCGCTGGCAAAGAAATAATGATACAGCAAGATATATAATTAAGGCACTTTGTCGGCACTGACGGCTTTCAGTAATACGTGTACCGCTCAACAAATCCCGTTGGGCCTTCAGGGCCAGCAAGGCGCCTTTCGCGTCGAATCAGGTACTTCCGCGTTTCGTCATAAAAAAATATGAGAATCGAAAAGGGCATGGGCGCAAACCAATGTACTGGATGGACAGGCTCGGTCCGAAAAGCCTCATTGATAAATGGAAGGTAGCTAATTGCCAAGCACAACAAAAATTCCGTCACATAACCGAAAAGCATGACGCTGTTTTGCATCCCTTGGTCTTTGATAGAAAGGAGCCGCGTTTTGCATATGAGGAGATCAGCCCACTGCACAACAACAATTGAAATAAAAGTCGCTGTTTGTGCTGTCCTCAAAGCGATCGAAGGCTTATAACAAGCATTTCCCCAGTAAGATCCAATAAATTTGCACTCTTTTTTCGGTTCGATACTGCCAAATGGACATCCATAACCATACGGCCAATTCTGGAAGATTTCACGGAGTTATTTTAATGGTCAATGATAATGAAAGTGATAACATAATTATGATATACTAGATATAGTAGAGAAAAATGGAGGTTACCTCATCCCAGGGAATACCGAGGTCTTCATCAGGACAAGCGGCGATTTCTTCAGCTGAAAGCTCATTGTCAACATCAACAAGCGTACCATCCTCAATTTTTACATAGTCATCGTCATCATTTGTATTTCCTGTGTCATCTTGGCCTCCTCCACAAGGGCAACTGTCAATTATTTCGTTGCCATTTCGTTCCGTGGGGAACGCAACAAAATCAAACACTGACCCTGGAATATCACCCATACGCCAGCCATAGTCGTTCAGCACCACAAAAAACGTGTAGAAGCCAGCAAGGGATTGAAATACCCCAATTTGAAGGTAACTGAAGCACAAGAGCTTGGTCGTCACAAGGCGGTCTACTTCAGCATCGCGTGGTGGACGGAACATGATATCCGACTCCGGCTGCTCGTACGCCAGAGAAATGGCGGGAATCATGTCAGTGCCAAGGTCGACGCATAAGATCAGCACTGTCGTGAGCGCTAGAGGCATTTCAATAATTATGAACCTTAAGGGGGCAAGATGAGGTAAGTAGGAGATAGATTGAAAAACATGGTGGAAAGAATAGAAAGCAAAGCAAGAGTCCGTACATGATAAAAGGCATAAGTTCTGGGATATTTGATGAGAGCGTATACGCGATTGACTTCTTGAGGTTGTCAAAAATGAGGCGTCCTTCTTCTATGCCATTGACTATAGCTGAAAAGTCGTCCGAAAGCAAAATCATGTCAGCTGCCTCCTTTGTCACCTCTGTCCCAGCGATACCCATGGCGCAGCCGATGTCAGCCTGAGATAGCGCTGGTGAGTCGTTGACACCATCGCCAGTCACTGCCACAATATGCCCCATCTTTTGGGCGGCTTCAACGATTAGCAGCTTCTGAGTTGGTGATGTGCGCGCAAACACGACCTGCGGGTAGAGAAGAACTTGCTGGATCTCCTCATGAGACATGTTATCAAGGTCTGTACCTGCAATGACGATTGCTTTCGCATCAACGGCCGCCTTTGAGACCGAGATACCATCTTCCTGGGCAATCTCCTTAACGGGCCTGTCAGGCATGATATTGCAAGTCTTCGCAATAGCAGCAGCAGTCACTGGATGATCTCCAGTCACCATCACTACTTTCACGCCAGCACGCTGTGCAGTGAGCACTGAAGAGGGAACAGCTTCACGGGGAGGATCAATTAGAGCCATAAGCCCAATATAGGTCAAAGCATCCGAGGTGTCAGCTCCATTGGTTTCTTTGCACGCGTTACCAAGCGGAAAGTTTGCCTGTTCTGGATTCCCACCCTCCCAGTTTGACGCAGGTCGCCCACCAAGCTCTCGGTATGCAAAACCCAAGCAGCGTTCTCCTAATTTAGCCACCGTAGTGTATACATCTTCGAAACGCCGTCGCATTGCATCATCAAGAGGGACCACTCGTCCCTCGATCAGAATAGAACCGCACCTGGCGAAAACTTGTTCTGCCGCGCCCTTCATTATAAGCGTATCCCCTTCTTCCATGACACAGACACTCGACATAAACTTGTATTTGGAATTAAAGGGTATATCTGAGACCTTCCCATTGGCCTTCGGGTGCTGAGAAATGCATAAAAGGAAAAGAAAAGAAAAAGCAAGACAAATTCAATATTTATATTGATGATAAGTGCTTGGGTGAGAGTTTCGCATTCGTGTATTTGAATTACCTGCATGCGAGTCGCGTCAATGCCAAAATGTACATCATAGGTACTGCGTAGAGATGCAACTTTAGGAATGGCTTCTGCCATCTTCAAGAAGGCGTAATCTGATGCATTCCCGTTGCAACACAATCGCTCAAGGCACGGGCGACCCTTATCTTCGGCGGTAAATTCCCCACTGTTACATAGTACACTAAACTTTACGATGCGCTCAAACGTCTTGTCTTCCATTAGTTCAGCCAAATTAAGAGAAGAATCAGTAATTCCGGATTTTTGTTCTTGTATAGAAGGGTAAACACCTTTTGGATTGACGCCTCTCCACGCATCTTCCGAGAAAGGCACTGTAACAATTTTGTTGTTCACGTATGCATGTTGAACGGTCATCCTATTTTGAGTCAAGGTTCCTGTTTTATCAGAGCAGATTATTGTCGTTGAGCCTAATGTTTCAACTGATTCAAGTTGTTTAACGAGAACTTGCTTTTTGGCCAAGCGCTTTGCTGTAAGTGTAAGCGAAACAGTGACGGTTGCCAGAAGGCCCTCGGGCACGTTTGCGACTATGATGCCAATTGAAAAAACCAGAGCAAGTACAACATCTTCAGGCGTTCGCACGACGACAACAACGAAGAATATAATTCCCAATGCTATTGCAAGCAAGGATATGATTAAAATAAAGTGATGAATCTCTTTAGCAATGGGCGTTTCATCGGTTACAACTCCTGATGCAAGCGCCGCGATGTGCCCCATGACAGTATCATCGCCAGTAAGCACCACGAAACCTTTCGCGTCGCCTTCCGCAACCATAGTTCCAAAAAAGGCAATATTCGATGCCTCGAGTGGCTTCTCGTCTCCGATATCGGCGTTCTTCTTAATAGCGTCGGGTTCACCAGTGAGTGAGGATTGATCACATTTGAAGTTAGTGAAGTTGACAATTCGTATATCCGCAGGCAGCTTTTCACCCGTATTACACACCTTATCCAGGAGTCGATTATGAGTTAATGCGGAAAGTCGGGATCTCAAATAAACAGCAGCAACAGCAGTTGTTTAGAAACTTACCACAACGTCGCCAGGCACGAGTTCACGAGCTGGTATCACTACCGTCCTGCTGTCACGTACTGCAGATACCATGGGCGGAATCATGTTTTTGAAACCTTCCATAACAGCTGCCGAGGAGGCCTCTTGGTAGTATGAAAAGCACCCCGTCAAAAATACGACAATGGCGAGCACAATTCCGAGGTAGAGATTGTCCACGCCCTCTGGTTGCAAACCGTAAGAAATCAGGGCAAGAATAGCAGCTGCCCAGAGAAGTAACGAGAAAAACCCTGTCTGATGCTGTAAGAATAAAAGCCACCATGGCGTTGCAGGCGGCGGCGTGAGCTCGTTGAAGTGGAAATTCTCTTGAATAGCCTGTTCACACACGCATTTGAATGTGAGTGGGTATCGCTGCAAAATTCTTTTAGCTGGTACTAATGCCACGTTCATACCAGTGCGGCGTCGGTACTAAGACCAACATTAAGATATTCTTCGATTGAATTGGGCTTTGGAAAATGGAACTCGTCGGCCAACTCGCAGATTCCATCCAGGGGATCGACCATGTGCACAGTAATCTTCACCTCTTTCGTTAGCTCTTCCCGTTTCTTTTCGGCATCTTCAGTAGCGGAGCTCATTTTAGCCGCGACCTAAACAATCTCTGTTAACGATCTTAAATCAATAATGAGAAAGCACTCAACAAACCAGCTCCACTTTGGGCGATTGGAGTTTGAAGAATGACGGCAACACCTTCCTTAAAGATCGACCTCTGCGACGTTGCATCATTGACAGTTTGGGACCATTGTTGGTTCCATGTGTCCAAGCACACTAATTGAGAAATAAAAAAAAGTACCATGTTTGATGATGATTTGGATACTTAGGGTTGCACTTAAATTGCTGATAATTTTGTGATGCGAAAGATTCATGCTTCGTACAAAGCATAACACGCATTTTTTGATCTACTATCCAATTTCGCCAGAACTTCTTGAATGGCATTGGCAGTATATGTTAAAAGCGCTTTCGTCGCGTTTCATCGTCAATCTCAAACGCTTCTTTTGTCAAAAGGAAAATTTAGACCCATTAACATCAGTTTTCAAAACATTTTTGAAAGTACCTTGAAAATTTCTATTACTCCGAATGAGGCACCGCTAAATGCACTTTCAGGTGCGCATGTAAACAGAAGAAGAAAGATACTGTAATATGGTGCAGTAGTATGATAATACTTGAGGCCGAAATCAAGTACAAGTTACGCCAATTGGCATTAATATCGGTGCCATTACTCGGATTCAAGAAGTTAAATGACTAGTTATGACTGGAATTCAATCCCCAAATGCGAAGGAATATTAACAAACAGCAAACAGCACAAAGCTGCGTATTGATGAAATCTCCAGAACAAGTCTGATAGGGCTGAGTGTTATCTCATTCTCACATACGTGCATAACACAAAACAGACCACGCCGACATAAAAATTCAAAATATATACATGTCGGCGCTGGCGCGCTGGCGAAAATTCGATCTCCCATCCACTCCAACGACGAGGCACGGATATCTAGAAGCAAGCAGCTAGTATTACAAAAAGACACCCGATTCCATTTCAATTGAACCCGAACCTCGTTAGGCTCATTCCAATATCGATTATCGATATCGAAATCTCTTAACTATATAACGCACCTGTATCTACATCTCTAGTTTCAAAAATGGTTCTATCGGTGAATGGGCTGCATGAAAGAGAATTCAGCACATGCACGTACAGAAGAACATGGCAGTCAACGAAGTACCGGAACTCATTTGTCTCGACACCACAGTCACCAGAAATGTCAGAAATGCCACTAAAGATTGGACAAACTTTTCACCAACCAACATGCCTCTCTCTCGATTTGCTACTGCTGGAACTACTAGACTGACTCCTTTTCGAGACTGCTAAGGCTGCCGATGCCTTCGTTGTGAGATGGACCTGGCTGGTCATGCGCGAGCCCCGCGGCTTCTGCACGCTCGAGAAGCAGCGTGCAGCCCACGTTGCCTGCGGCCTTGGCGAGCTGCAACGGAGTGGCGCGGTCAATGTCCTCCAGGAAAGGGTCTGCGCCAGCGTCCAGCAGCCGTTTCACGCAAGGCCCGCGGCCTTCCATGGCGGCCAAGTGCAGCGGCGTGACTTGCCGCCCGGCGTCCCGAGGGCTCGGGTACGCCCCTTTCACCAACAGGAGCTTGACCACGTCGTCGTGCCCCGCTTTGGCTGCCAAGTGGAGTGCAGTTCGCTCGTGCCCGTCGCCGACGTCTAAGCTGTGCCCCGCCTTGAGGGCCGCGTCTACCCACGTCTTCACCACCGCGTACTTGCCACTCGCTGCGGCCGCGCGGACCTTCGGGTCCAAACTATCACCACCGCCACTGCTGCTGCCGTTGGGAGGTGCCCCCGCCAAAAGCCCGCCTGCGTCGCCGCTGCTGCCGTTGCCACCGCCTGGGCCCGAAGAAGCTGCGCTCCGCCGCGCGATGCCGCCCCCGAAGGCCCCCGCTGCTGAGCCGTAAGAGCTGGGAACTCCGCTGCCAAACCCACCTCCTCCTGCTTCTTCTTCGCTGGCCACGCCGTCTTTCTTGTGCGCCGCGCGAGCTTTGTGGACCCGGCGCGGCCCGAGGCAACACACACACAGTGCCGTGGTGGTCGCAGCCAAGAGCGCGACCACTGACGCGAGCAGCAAAATGGGGTTGCGAAAGAGGGTCCCGTGCAGGCCAAAAGGTTTGAGAATTCGGGCAGCGACCCCAACGGCTTCGGGGTGCTGCTTCATGTGGTGCTTCACGTGCTCGACAGCTTTGGCGTGGGACTCGTGCAACTGCGCCACCATGCGACGATGCACCGGCTCAGCATCTTCCTCGCTTGCATCGTTGTCCCGGCTGCCGCTGCCCCTACCGTCGCCATCACCGTTGGCACGACCGTCGTCTCCATCATCACCGCTTTTACTGTTACTCTTGCTGAAGGCTGACGCAGCCGCCGCGTGCAACGACTTCAGGCCAGGCCCTGCTGCGTCTTGCAGCCTGGACGCAAGAGACGGGCGTTTCGGCGCAGCAGCAGTTGGCTGCTTGGGGTTCGGCACCCCTTCTGCCTCCGACGCGCCGCCTTGAGCCTCGATTGCTTCGGCGAGGGCAATCGCGTTGCCGTTGGGGCCTGGCGCCGTGGCCAGCTCTTCCTGGAACCAGTTGGGATTGCCCTTGGGGCGGTAATGGCTGAACAAATTCACGTAGTATTCGCCTTGCAAGGCGTCCGGGCGCCCGTGTAGGCAGCGGGCAGATTCGTAGAACACCTTATGTTTTATTTCAAAAGGTGATCGCCGCAAATAGCCGACGGAGGGCAAGAAGAGCAACAGTTAGTTCGTTGTTGTACCATGGTCAAAAGGAATTTTGAAATAAAGGATAGAGATATAAAAAGAGATAAATAAAGCATTATAAAGTGAACACAACGTAAGAACAAATCCACATATATTGAAAACTCCATGGCACATATGTTAACCCACCACCTTCCCATTTTCTCTTCTTGTTCTCACCATGTCGCCGGTGTGCATGGTCACCAGCCGCGACTCCCCCGATTGGTGGTCGTCGATGTCCAGCTGCCAGGGAGCTACAGCACCTGACTCCAGGTCGTCCGACTGGTCCACATTGATGATCATGCTCACTGCGTGGGTCTGCTCCCGGTCCACGTGCTTAAGCAGCTTCGCGCCTTGCTCGTACTTGCGCATCCCGTACAGGTCGGTGTCCTCAAGCTCCACCCCCCCAATCCACTCTTCGGCCAATGGGCGCAACGCGTCGTGCCACTTTTGCTTCAAGCCAAACGGCGGCTGAATCATGTACGGCTCGGACTCCCACCAGTTCACGTACAAGCCTTTTCCGCCCCAGTCTTCCCGCGCCAAGTGAGCGCGGTCTTGGCATATGCGTACACGGACAGGTGAATGTGAGCTCACAGGCGAAAGTCAAGTAGCTTAAAAAGTCAGCAAAAATCGAGCAAAGCAGTAGTGCTACATAATTTAAAAGCGCTTACAGAATTATGAACCGCTCATTTGACTTACTGTTGTAGTAATACGCGCGAATCGAGCCAAACACGGCGAGGGGCACCGGCGATTTCTTGAAGCCGTGCTCGGTGAACGTGCGCTTGACCCGCGCCGCGCGCTTGTGCTCGTACACGTCAGTTTGCTGGATTTCGCGGCTCCGGTCTTTTTGGGCAGTCCACGCTTCTGGCAGCGGCTCTTGCTTGCCCACCACGAAAATTTCGTGCTTCGTGGCGGTCATTTCGCTAATAATTTTGCCGTCGGGGTCTTTGACCACAAATTTGTGGCCCAAAAACACCGTCCGCCAGTGGGTCTTGGGCTCCCCCCACGCCAAGTCGGCTTGCAGCGTTTCCCCACCGTTGGCAGGGTTCACCCAGTACACTTTCAAAGCTTGGTTGTGCGGCGTGTAAAAATTGATCCACCCCACTTCGACTTGAGCGATGGTTAGGAGGAAGCCCGGCAGCTGGTCGGCTGCGCCTACGAACCGCTCGTGGTGGTAAGGCAGGTGCGCTAGCTCTGTCCCCACCTATATACACAAAAGTTTTAAACGGCCAAGAAGCCAACCGCACTGAGTGTCACAAGAATCAATTGACTAGCAGATCCAAAGCCAAGTTGTAAAGTGAGGAAGGATTTCACAGACTCCTTTCAGATAACGCATGCATCTCGGCGCAAAATTAGCAAGTCATCTCCTTCCAAGCATCCAAATGAAATACAATAAACATAATATTCCATAGCCCTCAGCTAGCTTCTCTTGAATGGCACCCACCTCGAGGGCAACAGCACTAGGGCACATATCCGTGAGCTTTAAGTCGTCGGCAAGGTCGCCGTCAGCTATGCCAACTACACGCTCTTCAATCGTCGGAGGCACGTCCATTGTTGTGCACCCTTGCGGCACCAATAACATGTGTGTGATCAGGCGACCATTTTCATCGACGGGCAACTCAGCGAGCGCAGAGTAGACAGTCTGATGTTCGACCTGTCCACGGTGAGTGGTGAGTGCATCGAAAGCTAAACTTGAGAATTCATTCAACTCCATCAGAGTCCTTCAAATTTGATCAAGACTTTTTGGTATCAATCAAGCTAGCGAGGTCATGTCGCCACGTCTCACCTTGATAGCCGCCACCTGCCCAACGACGAGAACGAGGGCAAGCTTTAGCATCTTTGCCATGTGCCCTTGGTATCTCCCACCGCACCAAATCGTGCTTTTTTTTTTGCTTCGTTTCGAGGATGACCGCGACCACCGACCCAACTATCCATTTTTGAGTACTACATTCGAGAATAAGTCAATATTGTTTGGGCTCCGTTGTTTTCTTGTTTCGTTATTTCATGCCATGGAGGCTAGTCAACGGGCAGAGTAGACAGACTGAACCATCAATAAAGTATGGAGTATTTTATTGATGCTGACTCCATTGTTTACCACTGAGCAGGAGGTGTCGCGAACGGTTTATTAGGACTGATAGTAGCGGTTGTAAGGTTTCGTCATGCCGTTCGTAGAAACCAAGCCGATGCCTTGGGCGGTGAATAGCTTGTATTCAGCCAAGGAAGGAAACAAGTGCACTGCAGCCATCGTAGACACTATTCTCGTGAAAGGGCAGGATCCTAAGTGGCTATTTACCTCAAAGAACGGCGAAGTGTCGAAGAAGCGCACGTGCACGGGGGAGGCAGTCCGCGAACGCTTCCTCAAGTTGCTCGAGGCTACCCCACCAGAGGACAACCCATTGCGGCGGTGCGCGGTGCTGCGCTTCCCGGATTCTATAAAGATTTTAAGCGAAGAAGACTTTGAGAAAGCGATTCAAAATTTCCCGCCGCGCGACTCGGGGCTAGAGGCGCTGCAAGTCTACATGCCGTCGGCGGGCTCTGCTGGCACTGTTTACCGCAATCACTACAAGGTTGTCTCGGACAAAGGCCGCGTGCAAACGGCTACCTCAAGCTTCGCGTCCGTGCCAGCTACCTTAGCTCACGCGTCGTCACTGACGTCTGATGCGTCGCAAGCTGTGCACGCGCCGTCACGTGCCGCGAAGCTCAACTCGACCCTCGATGGCGCGACGCGCACGATCGTACGGTACCTCGAGTCTTCTCACAAGGTACGGGTCTTGGACCTCGAAGTCGACTACATGGTTGACTCCGACTCGCAGCTGTGGCTGCTTTGGTGCGGCGATGCCTCGGTGGCAACCGGAGAAGCGGTGCTGGACTTAACGCTGGCGGGTTTAACGGCTGACCGGCTGGTGGGGCGAGACTCTTGGCTGGGCGAGGACGTGCGCAAGCAATCGGAAGCGAAAGAGCGCGCTGAGAGCGCAACTGCCGCGGCGTCCGGCAAACCAAAACAAAGCAGCCCCGTCAAGGGCGCTGGTGGAGCTGGCGGCAAGCGCTCTCGTTTACCCGGCGCCGTGCCCGACGACGTTGCGGCGCAGCAGGTGGCCGCAGCTGCCGAAGTCGCCGAAGCCCTGGACGGCAGCGAGCGCCTCGAGCTGGTGCGGCGCGGGAACCGCGAGCGGCTCGACGACGAAGACCGCCGCGCGTTTGGGGGGAAAGCGTACGACGACGAACTCGAAGGTGGTGGCGCAGGCGGCGCATCCGGCAGCAAAGGCCAGTCTGGGAAAGGCAAAAGCGCGGACCCCCACGACCGCACCTTTCCGAATCCCTTCAAGTCCGTCGGAGACTTCCGCCGCGTGGGGCTGCGAGACCCCATCTTGTTGGCGCTGGACGAGGGCGGGGAGTTGCGCAGCGACAGTCTGCCCGGCAGCGCTACGGGCGGTGGCAGGCGAGACGGTGGAGCACGAGGCGGTGGTGGTGGTAGGCCGCGCGGCGGCGGCGGCGGTGACGACGACGAAGAAGGCCCCGCAGACCCGCCGCCGGTAGACATTTTACTGGGGCCGGACTCCGGCGCTGCTCGCATGAGCTACCAGTCGGTGGCGAGGGCACGCGCCGAAGCCCGGCGTCTGCAAGAAGAAGAGCAGCTGCTGCAGGAGCAAGACGCCGCAGATGGAGGCAGCGGTGAGGGTAAGGGCGCTGCTCCTGGTGTCAGTGGAGGTGCCAAAGGCGGGCGACGAGGCCCTTTGAAAGGCATACATGCGCCGACTGCCGCGTCCGAGTCCAGGCGGAAATGGGCGGCGCAGCGGGGGGAAGTCCCCGGGGGCGCAGCCAATTTCTACAAGGAAGTGTCGGTGACCCCAAAGGACATGCAGGTGTACACGCTGCTGGACCGGGCCCGGCGGCTCCGGGAAAAGCAAGAGCGGCTCGCGGCCGACGACGAGGGGCGCCGCGCGCGGTCGGACTTTTTGGAGCCCTACGGGGACCATGAAATCATTGAAGATATGAGCGCTGGCGGCGGTGGTGGTGGAGAGCATGACGACGAGTGGACGAGAAACAGCGGGGACGAATACAGCAGCCAAGGCGGACACAGCCAAAGCGGGGTGGGCATGTCTACCGAGCGCTTTTCCCAAACGGGGGGAGGCTCCATCACAGGCAGCTACAGCAGCGTTGTTCGCAGCAGCAAAGGGTCGAACAAGTTGCAACAGCAGCAGCAGCCCGAGCCTGCGAAATGGCGAGGGCGGCTGGTGGAGCCCTCCATCGAGGGCACCGCCGCGCGAGAAGAAGCAGTATCCGGTGAAGTGCAAAAGTTTGACGCGCTCGACGACTATTTACGGGGCAAAAGAGACCCGCGTGAGAAGGGGCGGCGGCAGCAGCGCGCAGCTTTAGCTCGTTCGCAGGGCGCGCAGGAAAAGCTCAAAGACCATGCTCGGAAAGAAGCCAACAAATTGGGGCCCATTTTAGCCGGCGCGC
>Ga0307979_1002703_pt1:0-2500 | contig 12154 bp, 10 predicted proteins | sample OrgLakmetage1058_FD_201833 | JGI IMG/M metagenome (GOLD analysis project Ga0307979, IMG submission 201833) | Saline water microbial communities from Organic Lake, Antarctica - #1058 | ecosystem: Environmental > Aquatic > Non-marine Saline and Alkaline > Saline | place: Antarctica: Organic...
TGAGAGGACGCGGCTCGCTTCGCCATAGACGTCTCGTCGAGCGAGAATAGGGGTCGCCTACTAGTAGAACTGAGCGACCACCGCTGTAACAGCGTTGATCTCAAAGAGTCGTTGTCGACGACAATAAAAAAAGACTCGCAGTCGATGGTGGAGCAGCCTTTTTTCGCGAGATGCTTCGTCAAAGAGGTCTCGTCGAGCGAGAATAGAGGTCGCTTACGAGTAGAGCTAAGTGACCACCGCTGAAACAGCATTGCTCTTAGAGAGTCGTCCTCGACGAACATTAAATTGAGTCGCAGTCGATGGTGGAGCAGCCTTTTTTCGCGAGAGGACGTTGTTCGCTTCGTTAAAGACGTCTCGTCGAGCGAGAATAGGGGTCGCCTACTAGTAGAGCTGAGCGACCACCGCTGAAACACCGTTGATCTCAGAGAGTCGTCGTCGACGATAGTGAAAATGAGTCGCAGTCGATGGTGGAGCAGCCTGTTTTCGTGAGAGGACGCGGCTCGCTTCGCCATAGACGTCTCGTCGAGCGAGAATAGGGGTCGCCTACTAGTAGAACTGAGCGACCACCGCTGTAACAGCGTTGATCTCAAAGAGTCGTCCTCGACGAGCATGATGATGAGTCGCAGTCAACGGTGGAGAAGCCTTTCTTCGCAAGAGAACGTTGTTCGCTTCGCCAAAGACGTGTCGTCGAGCGAGAATAGCGGTCGCCTACGAGTAGAGCTGAGCGACCGCTGCTGAAACAGCGTCGATCTCAGAGAGCCGTCCTCGACGAGCACGATGATGAGTCACAGTCGACGGCTGAGCAGCCTTTTTTCGCGAGAGGACGTTGTTCGCTTCGCCATAGACGTGTCGTGGAGCGAGAATCGGGGTCGGCTACGAGTAGAGCTGAGCGACCGCTGCTGAAACAGCTTTAATACAGGAGCCTTTTTTTGGACGATTATGATGATGAGTCACAGTCGATGCCGAAGTAGCCTTTTTTGAGAGAGAACTTCTTCGCTTCATCAAAGAGGTGTCGTCGACGAGAATAGAAGTCGCTTACGAGTAGAGCTGAGCGACCACCGCTTAAATAGGATTGATGTCAGAGAGCCATCTTCGATGGCCCCGATGATGAGTCGCAGTCGATGTCGGGAAAGCCTTTTCGTGAGAGGACGCAGTTCTCTTCGTCAAAGAGGAGTCGTCCGCGAGACCAGAGGTCGTCTACGAGTAGAGTGGAGCGATCACCGCTGAAACAGCTTTGCAATCGGAGAGACGACCTCAGCGACCATGATGATGAATCGTAGTCGAGGGTGGAACCGTTCTTTTCGTGAGAGGACGTTGTTCGCTTCGCCATAGACGTGTCGTGGAGCGAGAACAGATGTCGCCTACGAGTAGAGTTGAGCGACCACTACTGAAACAGCGTCGATCTCGGAGAGTCGTCCTCGACGACCATGATTATGAGTCGCAATCGATGGCGGATTAGCCTTTTCTCGTTCGAGAACGTAGTTCGCTTCTTCAAAGAGGGTTTGTCGAGCGCGAACAGAGGTCGTCTACGAGCTACGAGTAGAGTTGAGCGACCACCGCTGAAATAACCTTGCTATCGGAGAGTTATCATCAGTGATCATGGGGACGAGTCGTGGTCGATGGTGGAACCGTTCTTCACATGAGAGGGCGTTGTTCGCTTCGTCAAAGTGCTGTCGTCGAGCGATAACAGAGGTCACCTGCGAGTAGAGTTGAGCGACCACCGCTGAAATAGCGTTGATCTCGGAGAGTCGTCCTCGACGGTCATCGTGGAGAGTCGCAGTCGATGGTGGAGCAGCCTTTTTCGTGAGAGGACGTAGTTCGCTTCGTCAAAGACACGCCGTCGAGCGAGAACAGAGGTCGCCTACGAGTAGAGTTGAGCGACCACCGCTGACACAGCGTTGTTCGTCGAGAGCCGCCCTTGGCGAATATCGTGAAGAGTCGCAGTCGACGGCGGAACCGGCTCTTTCATGACAGGCAACTGGCCGCGTCGTATGAAAACGTCTTGTCTAGCGAGAACAGAGGTCGCCCGAGAGTGAATTGAGCGGCCGCAGTTGAAGAAGTGTTCAATGTCGAGAGTGACTGTAAGGGCCGCAATATCTGTGCACGCGTGAGCGTAGGAACACGACGAAAGTCTTTAACGTCGATCCTTGGGCAGTAGGAAGGAGTGTCCGAATCGTGTCGTTCGAGAGGAGGATGGCAGAACGTTTGTTCTGACGCGACGACGGCGACAGAGTCTTGCACGATGTTGATGGGCTCAGTTCAATTCAGACAGGAGCGGTATAGGCGTCCTGACGACGTTGGTTTGGCCTCTTATGTAGACGAAGGTGCGCGAGGCGTCGGAGTAGAGCGTATTCGCGTCTTCTGGGACGTGCTCTTCCCGCGGTCCGTCGGTGGCAAGGTGGAGTGAATTCGTACAAGAAGGACACGTCAGGCGGCTGAATGAGCGCCAGCGACCGGTGACGGTGTCTCCTCTGACTCGTTGAGGGGAGCACTCCATCGT
>Ga0307979_1002704_pt1 | contig 12151 bp, 7 predicted proteins | sample OrgLakmetage1058_FD_201833 | JGI IMG/M metagenome (GOLD analysis project Ga0307979, IMG submission 201833) | Saline water microbial communities from Organic Lake, Antarctica - #1058 | ecosystem: Environmental > Aquatic > Non-marine Saline and Alkaline > Saline | place: Antarctica: Organic Lake...
GAGCCATTTCCTTTCGATTGACGAGTTCACCAAATCGGATGTTATACCTGCGCTTGTCGTATACTAGAAATAGGTGTCATATGAATATCAATGCGTGTATTTCTTCTTAACTCCTGGGTCTTGAGTTCATAAGAGAGTTGCGATGGGCGTTGTTGTTCAGCCCACTTGTTATGCTAGTGGGCTGCGTAGGGCTGAGTGCGAGCGCAACTATTTTCTCAACGCCTCGGTTCGCTGAGAAGGTTGCAATCCTTGTGCCATTTTTGCTTCGTGTCGAAGTTGAAGCTCGAGGTTACTGGAGGCGCTCGCGGCCATGGTTAGAGACTCATGCAGCGTGGGCACACAAGTTAAGCCTCCGCCTATTTGCTCGCGTCCTTGGCAAGCACAACACACCGACACTTAGAGCTGCAGTGTGCGCTGCTTTCTCTTTGATTGCCTACACATGTCTCAGTCTACTACTGGCCAGTCAGTCTGCGCCAGATGGTGCTTCTGGCGCTGTTGCGCTGCCGGTGGAAGCACCAACACTGCAGCGCCCGTTCTTATTTCTGCATGTGCCAGGCAGCGGAGGTGTGGCTATGCGAACTGCAATTTTGAACCATTCTACGGTTCTTCAAGCTACAAAGTTTATGCCCTGTTTCGGAGGCCTGAAATGCGCCATCAATACGGAAAATGAATTCAACAAAACATCCATTGGCCAGCTGACATCGGCATCGCAGCTAACGATTCTGCAAAGAGAACTTCGATGCGCGAACGTGATTGCTGGTCACTTCAAAATGTCCCTGGTTGGCGTTCTTTCAGCTCTCGATAGAGTCGACGAGCGGAGTGCTTGCCCGTCGCGGCATTGGCTACAGGGAGGACCTCGGTACACGGCGGTGATTGTGTTGCGGCACCCTCTTCAGCGCATCATATCCCACTATTACCGTTTCGGGCAAACTGGAGTTTACAAGGGCAAATCCTTTTCAAACTTGAGCGCCACCGAAGTTCAAGTCTTTTTGAAGCAGTCAGGTAGACTTTTACTTCATGTTAACAATAAATACAACTCAAATAGAAGCACTCCTTTTAACTTGCCCTCTCCTTCTTTGCAGGTGAAAACTTGGTGTTGTCGTACTTGACATCGAAGAAAATCAACGAGTTCGCATCTCTTAAACACGCCGTTCATAGCGCCCTCGAAAATCTCCAGCACTGCACCGTCGGCATTTTTGAATTTTGGGAAGCCACGGCTCACCTGCTACGGTACCATCTGCGCCTTTCGCGTTATGCATGCATGTGCCAGCCTCTGCTTCACTCAAAACTCAAATTGAGCTGTACTCTTGTTTGGTGACAGGCACAATGTTCCATGGTTATCAACGCCAGCATTCGATGCTACCGTGCAACGAACTGTCGAGTCGCCGTACTCTTTAGAGCCCCTCGTGCAGGTAAATGCACATTGAAGTCACATTAAGGAAGAGCTTCTCCTTTCTCCATGTCCCAATTGGTGCACACATTTCCTAAAGTGGCCACCTTCTCTCTTCTCTTCCATTTTTCTTGTGGTGGCAGGGCATTTTGATCAATCGCTTGGCTGCTGAAATGCGGGTCTATGAAGCGGCTTTGAAGCGCTTTCGGAAACAAGCCAAAGCAGTGCCTGCTCTGGGGGCATACAACTTCGACCTCGACAGCTCTTTCGACCCAAAGAACTCAAATTACTACCGCCATTTCGTGCCAGAGCCATTTCCTTTCGATTGACGAGTTCACCAAATCGGATGTTATACCTGCGCTTGTCGTATACTAGAAATAGGTGTCATATGAATATCAATGCGTGTATTTCTTCTTAACTCCTGGGTCTTGAGTTTGGTGTTCGTATATTATTTTACAAGGGTGCTTCGAGCTCGAAACTCGAAAGTTCTTGGCCTTTGGGCCGGCTTTTTTATTTTTTGAACCCATTCCACTCGAAGGTCCACTTGCCACCCGCATTTGGGCTTCTATGAACTGTCGGCGTTGAGTGCTCAGTGCTCGGGAGCTCGGGCGGGAGTGCCGAATTACCAATTCCGAATTTCGAATCATGTGGTAAAATCGCGCCTCCCCCGAGGGGAGGACACCCCAAGGGGAGGGCAGGTATTTGTAACTATACAGGGGGGGATCCGTTTGGGTGGTAATAGAAGACTTACTAAGCCTAGCCTGGAGGCCGGGCTCGGGATTTATGTGGCCAGTTCCTGCTGTTTCGAACGTCGAACGTCTTGCCGTTGTTTTTTCCTCTTTGGCATAGCCACCCCGTAGGGGCATGTACTAAGATTGAAGATTTTGATGACGACGACAACATGACAACATGACAATGACGGCACAACGACAAATAGCAACAAAGCGAAGGAGCTGAGATAACAAAGAAACGTCTTAGTAACAGTTCGAGCTGTAAGACTACGAGCTCGCCGCCACCGTAGCGTGGTATATGCATTTGTAAGAGCCTAATCCTAGAAGGTGTTTGACTGAGCTGCGAAAACATCCGTAGGTGTGTAGCAGAACAAGAAAGAACAAATAGACTCGCTTAACTTGGCTGAACAGATATACCAAAGATGGGGCTACTGGGACAGAAACTTCATATTGTATTGACATGTCAGTTACTACTAATGCCATTTGTCACAGCACTGCAAGCAATCCAGCACTACCCGCTTGAGCTGACCGGGTTACTTCCGGGCTCAGACTTCGCAGCACGCCACATGTATTCCAAATTCGCTGGCGTCAGCGGGAGCTCATTTTCATTGGTCAACAAAAATGCTGAAGGTAGGCTTGACGTGACCGTGGAGCCTGTGTTTCCCAAATGTTTCCTGCTTCACAATGTCCTAAGTCCAAGCGAATGCGAGGAAATGATTCGAGTTTCCGAGCAGATAGGCTACGAGGACATCAAGACAGGCGTGCTCAACAACAATGCATGGGTCACATGGGTTCTTGACGAGGCTTCCGTTGAGAAGCCACTTTACGAACGTTGTAAAGAATACTTACCCAGATTGGTTCCAGGCATTGAAGCAGGCACGCTCTCGGCACGGCTGTTATCGGGCCTTAATCCGCGATCTCGCTTTTATCGGTACTTACCAAACAATTATGAGACGTTCAAGTCACATCGCGACGATCCAAACCCAGGCGCTGGGTTCGTAGGTCCTCGGTCGTTTAGTTGGAACCTCGACGGAGAGCGGGCTTCGCTTTTGACCTTTCTGCTTTACTTGAACGATGACTTTGAAGGCGGTGAGACGACCTTCCACTTAGATGATGGCACGGATGTCCCAGTGCGACCAACGCAAGGCTCAGTGCTCGTCTTCCCTCAGGTAGTCCATAGAGCTCTTATGAGGAAGTTTGTTGTCTCATTATTAGCACTACGATTACCCTTTCCTTACCTCACATCTTTCTGCATGTTGGCTTGTAATAGAAGGCAAGGTGCGACGACTCGGATGCTGAACGAGCGCGCTCGTTTGCGGCGTCGCCCTTACACGAGGGCTCGCCGGTGCGTCGGCGAAAGAGAGGGTTGACCAGCCGCCCGAAGTACGTGATGCGCAGCGATGTTCTGTATGGCCTCTTAGACAATGAGTCAGGGTGGCACTTTGGGGAGCGCTGCGAAAAATAAGGAGACTAGCGAGTCAGGCAGTACGACAGGTGGAAGTTCAAGTTAAAGCTACCCATTTCAACGATACTTGGGCAGTGCACTAAGCTCACTGATTTGACTTTCAGCCTTGCTAGTTGGATCGCTATTTATATGTGTTCATACTTTTACGGTTATAATTTGCTTTTGCTTCATGAGGGTTCACGCGCCTTAAAGCCTTACGACTCATGAGGACGCCATAGGGGATAGGAGACATATAAGCTAATAAATAATAGATGAGCTGGGTAGGTGTAAGGTCATACATAGGTAAATTATTGCTTTTTGGCGCTAGAGAACTAGAACAAGAACTTGACTACTATCTACTAGTACTAGGCATGGTAACCGCGAACGCAACCGCATGTGCTCATGTCGCCCCGACACCCCGAAATCAAGGAATAAGAATAAATCTTCTTATGATAGTAATCAAATAAATAGCTAGTGAAAGCGTTAGCGCGGAAGCCAAGCCAAATAGCTTATGACCACAAGCACAAATATGGATTTTTGTCGGTGATATTGATATGACTGGATCACCGGCGCTCTACGGCATGCCTTCAAATGTCTTTAATCAGCTTGTTTTCCACCAGCAGAGGGCGCCACGGTAGTTGCTAATGGCAGCGGCGTAGCTCCAGGTAGTGGCCGTGCGTCACCGCCAGAGACATCCCCAAAAGAAGACGGGGCCGCTGTAATTGATTCAGCCGGCAACGCTGTCGTCGAGCTATTAGTCGTGGGTGCTGCAGCTGCAGTTGCTGATGCGAGCGCTTCACTCATCTCTGAAGAAGAAGCCACTGTGCTTGTATTGATAGGTACAGTAGTTGTCGAACCAGTGGAGGGTGCTGGAACAGCAGCTACCGACAAGGGCGCTACACTCATCTCTGAAGGAGGAAAAGCCACTGTGGTTGTGTCGGGCGGCAGAGTAGTCGCAGTGGAGGTTGGTGCAACTGCAGCTACTTGTGGAGTCGCTTTAATCAACTCAGAAGAAGCAGCTGAAGTAGCCGGTGTGCTTGCAGTAATCGGTACAGTAGTCGCCGAGCTAGTCATCATGGACGTTGCAACAGCAGTTGATGAAGTTGTGGCTTCACTCATCTCTGAAGAAGATGAAGAAGACGAAGAAGAAGCCAGTGTGCTTGCATTGGTCGGCAGAGTAGTCGTCGAGCTACCAGCACTACTAGTCGAGAATGATGAATCACTTACCAGTGGTGCTTTTCCTAAGGAGCCAGCAGCGTCACTACTAGCACCTTCCATGGATGAAGATGACGACGACGATGATGATGATGAAGAGGTAGTACTGGGAGGGACATTCGCCTTTGGCTTCTTCGTAGGCGCCGCTCGCTTTGGAGGCGGTTTCAACGGCACTGAAGCACCAAGGGTAATGGGCGGAGGAGGAGGAGTGAGCTTCATGGAACGCAAAACTGTGACTTTGGGCGCCACAGCGCCCATGGTGAGCTCTTCGGGGCTTGACACCATGTTTTCCTCGTCGCTCTCGGGGAGCGCCTCCTCATGGGGGGAAAACCACGATGCCGCTGACGAGGTGCCAGCACGGACAGCATCGATTTCGCCCGCTGAAGTAGCGTATCTAAAAAGGGGACCCAAGACAAGCTAATAAGTGATTTCAAAAAATAACTAACAATCTAGCATAAGTCACTGTAGACTTACAATTCGCCGTAGGCTATGAACTTCCAAACTCGCTGGCAGGATGATGGAGCCCAACTCGGGCCACCTTTGTTGGCTAAAGCTCGTGAGATGACGTCCCATTTGAGAGGCTCAAAGCGATGCTGTACATTCACGTAGTCTAAGACCGTTTCGGCGAGAAGCTGTATTGAGGCAGCTTCAATGCCGAATAGGTTTGCGCCGCTTACAGCCGCATTCTCCTTCTGAACTCGGCGCCTCCTCTGTGAGCCGCTGAAGGACTCCATGATGTGAAAAGAGTCAGTGAATACAAGCCTTCAAGAAAGCTTTTAGTATGCTCTGTCGCTCACACTAAAGAACTCTAGTACTAAGGGTGGGGTATATTGGATGCAAGCAATGCGTTCGAAAGCGCAGCTCACTACACTGTGACGGATAGTCTATAGTCAACAATGGTACTGCTTATTAGCTGAAGTTATACGGCACCGTAGCTCGCGAGCGTCATCGAGTCCTAAGGCCTTAAGCCTACAGCCCGATAACCTGCCTACGACATACAGCACTACAGCACTATCTGTAGCACGCAGCGACGCATGTTTAAATTTAAAAGTCGATACAGGGAGGAATTTCATAAAAACTTCATAGCGCGTTTCTTGTGTCCGCCATAACTTTTTTGTGTGGTTGTTGCAGCCGTGCATCCGACCAGCAACGCATCAGCACAGCTTGCGCACTAGAGTTGGGGGATAATGTGGCGCTCTCGGATCCTCCGTGCTTATGTGCAAGATATGCCGCCGCCAGGGGGCTACCCTCAGGTCAATATGGGAGCTGTTCGTTCCATCACATCGTATACTTCGTTTTATCTCTACTCACACCTTCACTCGCTCGCACGCAAAGTTTAACCTTCTGTTCTTTGTTGGTCTGGACTTACAGATTCAAGTAGCCGCTAGAAACGTGTCGCGCGGGCCATCTGGTGCAGTAATTTGGGGTGCTGCTGTCCTATTCACTGCAGTCGGCTTTTATCGGGTTGGTTTTCACTTGATCTGGATGCCTCTCTCCCTGCCCCCTGCTCACCAGCCAAACTCTTACACGCGCTCTCGATGTTTATTTTTCAAATAGGTGGGTCAGAGCAACATTGCGAGGCGGCACGAGAACGCGTCAGTGCGTGAAGCTCGGTTTGCCATCGCTCCTGTGCTGCAAGCGGAGGAAGACCTCCGATACGTCGAGGCGCGGCGGGCGGGCCTCATTGCCCCGAACCCATACAAGAGCCCGGGCCTCTGGTCGCCTCCAAACAAATAAACAAGCGGCTTACTAGACAGAGCAACGATCTACTTTGAACTTGAAAAATCGTTGGGCCACCGTTGCACTTTTTGCGTCATGTTTTGAAAGCTCCTAGTCCACTGGACGGCGCTTGCTGGATGCTGGACGCTTTTTATGCGAGACGAGCGAGGATATTGAAGAGAAGAAGCAAACGCAGATCCGTGTGCGTTTTTCTTTCCTTTGGCTTCGATAGCATAACTCTTCTGCAGAAATTTTTGGAAGCAATTCTATAACATCGAACTAATACAAACCCAAATGGCACAGAAGCCAATGCTGCGGGCAGAATAACATTCCATCCCAAAGACCGTAAGAGTTATGTGTCTATATACTCGAACTTAAACTCGAAATAATACAAACGCAATACAAACCCAAATGACAAAGAAGCCAATGCTGTGGGCAGAAGTGGGAATGCGCGTGCGTTGCGCAAACAAAGCAAGTGCGGAATGATTCAGGAGGGAGAGGGGCATTGGCCAAATTCCTTGGAAAATTTGCAAAAAGCGAGGGATTTGTGGGTGTTGCGTGTTGCGCACTCCGCAGAACAATAAAGAGGGAGGCGCGCGAGCAAAGAAGCTCGTGACATGCGGAACACGAGGTCCACTCGGCAGAGGTCAAAGTGTGCCTTTCAGCGCGCAAGGCGCCTATTGTTCTGCCCCTGAGCCATAAAAGGCTTTGACGGGACAGGAACTCCTTCCTCGTTCGCGGAGTGGCAGTGAATAGAAATGACCCCCCTCAAAAATACAAACAGCAACATGCAAGCGGGCCGCTTGTGGCTTAGCGGTCCCTCCCTATCATAGAGCTAAACCCATATATCTTCCACCAAACGCCATGGACGCTAGTCATGGTCGTCCTCCAGCGTTTTTCGAAACCCTCGCAAGGCCCTCCACCTTAAGAGCAAGTCGACTGCGTATACCCCGAAGAGTGCAGGTTCCGCGCTAGTGATCGGCAGGATAGTGCTGACAATGCTTGTAGCTGCCGCCAAAATAAATAAATCCTCCATTGTGCCTGCCTTTGATCAAACGGGAGTCCCACGGATAATTCAAGTACCAAGCGGTGCTGTAAGTTCATAACGGAAGGGTTCATCATCTGTCGGTGGCCCGAAGTTCCTAGGAATCCGTTCCCTCCCCTGATGCCCACCGTGCATGACTGTGCCTCACAGACGGGCCGTGGGATATTGTCGCCACTTTTGAAGTCCTACAATGCGATTCTGGATTCACAGCCATGAGCTCCGGTGTCAGAGTTCCGTCGGAGTTTGCAGTCCATACTGTCCTCGAAGTCATCCTCATCCTGGACAACCACTCACAGCTCACAGACAAAGACTATATATTGCTATATACACAAATATATTCTCGGTCTTAGCTGTTAGCTGGCAGTTCGAATGGCGAATCAATTCCAAATCTAGCACCGAATCTGGCATAAAGAACCACGTCCATAACCCGGGTCTGTATTTCGATATCTACTGAAATTTCTTTCTAATGGATATCTCATTTCTGTTTACTACATACGATATACGATACACGAACCCGCCGAATTCCCTTGCCCCTATCTCAAATCCCAACCAGACACCAGAACACCCGAACGCGTACCAAGTTAGAACATCAACTCGCACTCCGAACTCACAAATGGGGATATGGCCGGTTTCTCTGATCTCACAGCGCACTCAGAAGTCACCCTTTCCTCGCTGTTTTTTTTTTCCCTTTTCTTTTCATTTCGGATTCAATTGTTTGTATGATTTTTTGTTTGATATTTGTCACAGTCGAGGTGAAGACAGAGTCGTGGCGTTCAAAAAAGCAGCGCGCTGGAATGAAAGAAGCGAAGTGCCGCGGGGAAACCTCCGCCTAAATGAAGAGCTCGAGGTGTGTGCGGCGGTAGTCGTTGACGCCGTCCTCTTCGATGCGAGGAAAGCCCGCGACCATCGTGTCACTTCCGTAGATGTATAAGCTGTTGTAAATCTTCCAGTACACGTCCCGGACCCGGCGCGCGGGATGGAAGAGGCCCTGGAGGCAGTACTGCAGCACTTTAATGGGCCCCAGCGAGACCATCATGCCCTCAATGGCTTCGAACATGGCGTTGATCACGTGGGGCGACTCTTCGAAGATGTTGGGCCACACGAAGTTCATGAGGTGGGCGATCGCGTCCTCGCAGCCGAGGCCCGCCACGCCGAGGGCCACGTGCTTCACCGTGGTGGCGGCGGTCTGGCGGTGCACCATGTCTCGGTCCATGAGGGCGTCCTCGAGCAGCGGGGTCACCGCATAGACGTAATCCTTGCCCATCTCGCCGATGTACTCGAACATGAACGACAGCGCCTTCAGAACACCGTTTTGCACGTTGAGCTCAGGCACCCGATACTCGTTCATGAGCGCAGGGAGCACCGTGAAGGGCGAGCAGGTTTCCGCGACAATGGCAATGGCCACAGTGGTGCACACGCGGTTTTGGCGCTCTTGCACTTTCAAGTTGTTGAGCAAAGTGTGCAGCACGTCCTGCGGGCCAATGGCCTTGGCGATGTAGCCAAACGTGTTGACCGAGGCGCGCCGAATTGCCTTCTTGTGGGCCTTGAGCATTTCCAGCAGCTCGAAGCAAATCCGCATCCATTCCTTCGCCGACACGTGCTCCGCGCCACGATCAGCGATGCGGCCTACGAGATCGATGCAGTTTTCTTGCACTTTTTCGTGCCGGTTCTTCAAGATGGGCGTGAGCCTCGGCAAGAGTTCCTTGATGGGCGGCTGCATCTTCGACATGCCAATCACATTGACAATCGCTTTCAGGCCTCCAATGATGCTCCCCAGCACTTCCGGGTACTCTTCACCCAAGTACTCGTAGAGCACCACCCCCAAGTGACCCATCAGAGCGTCTTCGCCGCAGGTCTTCATCACCACCGCAATCCGACCAATCAAATCGGCGGCCTGCATGCGCACTTTGGCCGACTTGTTGTTCAGGCGCCACTTGATGGTGCCCGCGATTTGAGGCAAGTACGGTTTGCACCGTAAACCCAGGGCATTCACCACCGTACCAAACCCGTTGAGCATCACCACGGTTTCGTCACTGACTTGCTCTTGGAACGCGTACAAAATGCCGTCCACCAGCTGCTCTTCGAGCCGTTGATCGATGTCAGCGGCGCCCAAGTTTTGCACGATTTTCTCCACGGTTTCCATGACCATGCGGCGGTAAGGCTCCGATTCGTCCTTCAAATCGTCGACCACACGGCCCACCACCTCTGAGGAGCCCACTTTGTTGGCGAGCTCCACGGAGGTCTCCACCACGGCCTTGTAGTTCTTGCGGTCCATCGCCATGCGACGCACCCAAAAGCAACGGAAAAACTCGGGCAAAATTTCTTCTTTAACGTACGACGGTTCGACCCCGTCCGTGCCCACGCACTGCTTCACGCACTTGAGCACGATTTTCTTCATTTCTTCATCCGGGGACTGAAACTCGCGAATGAGCACGACCATGGCCTCTCGGGTGTAGTAATTGGCGTAGGTGGCATCCATGAGAGGAATGATTTGACCAATGGCCTTCAAGAACGCCGCCAAACCTTTGCCGGTGTGCTGCCGGATGCCCTTCCACAGAGGGCGGAGCACCGTGTCAAAGGACTCAATCCCGTAAGGGTGTGCGGCTTCGGCTAGCGCAGCCAAGGACAGCGCAGTGATGGTGCGCACTTTCTGCTGCTCGTCAATAAGGCCGTGCTCGATGATCTCCACCATTTGCTTCAAGTGTGGAAGCACCGCACAGCCCATCAAAATCGCGATCTGCTGCACGATTTTGATGCCCGTGTGCCGGGCCTGCCACGATTTGCGGGATTGGCACACGGCTTTGAGGAAGGGGAGCAGGGCGGGGATGCCGAGGGCGCTAGCCACCACAGCGAACGCACGCGCCGTGGTGTTGCGCACATACTCGTCCAAATTGTCAATGTCCGGGCGCATGGTGGCAATCATGCTCGCGAGGCCTGCTGCCTTGGCCAAGTTGCTGATGATTTCACGGCCCTCTACGCGAGCGTAGTAGTCATCGTCGAGCAGCATCGGCTCAATCACCACCAAGATCTTGTGCACAAAAGGGCGCACCAAGTCGTCGAGCTTGTACAGGATGCGGTCAATCACCTTGACCAGCAAGTGCCGCTCCTGGTCTTCCAAGTTGGGGCTCATGAGCAACGGCAAGATTTGGTTAAACAGAGGACCCGCCCCAAACTCTCGGGCTTTGTCGGTGATTTGTCGCATCGCAGTCTTGCGCTGGGGCGGGGTGCCGTTCTTGATCTTCAGCAAGAGCTTCATGATCTTCCGCTCCTTGGCGTCCTCAACGGACAAGTCTTCCTCGTCGACGTCATCCATCAGCTTCCCGAAGTAGCCGTAGTCCTCGGGCTTGATGAATGGCAGCCCCCCTGCGCCCTCCGTAGGGCCTGCCGGCACGCCGTACTCTTCTCGTCCCGGTGTGTCAGCCATGGTGAAGCCCGGCGTGGCCATGGGAGTAGGCGTGGCCGTCGCCTTGCGGGAAGGCGTGACAGGCACGTAGGACGCAGGCTGTTCCAGGATTTTGTAGCCCGTGGGCGGGAAGAGGTCGTCGAGCTCCTGCAGGGACCACGGGCGGTTCCGCGCCTCAATCTCACGCGCCCACCGCTGCTGCTGCGCCATTTCCGGCGTCATGGGCCCACCGTACATGTCTGCACCTCCTCCTGCGGCGCCCATAGGAGTGGCACCGGGCGTGGCTGCAGGAGTCGCGGCGCCGACCACCGGAGTTTCGTCCCACCGGCTGCGCTTCTTGCCGGCCGGGGTTTCGGCCCCCGGGGTTTCTCCCCACCGGCTCTTCTTGTCGGTGGCCGAGCCGTCCCGAGCCGGGGTGGCGTCCCAGCGGGACTTCCCGGCAGCGGCAGCTGCTCGACCGGGGGTCGCGTCGAAACGGCCTGGAGTCGCATCGAAACGACCTAACAGAGTGGCAAATACATTAAAGTTGGAAAATGAATTCAAGTACATTTCAGCAAGGAAATGAAGGAAGCAATTAGAGTTGATTCAAGCACACAGGCGGGCAACTGAAAAGTGTGCGTTACCTGGAGTGGCATCGAAGCGTCCCGGAGTAGCATCAAAACGGCCAGGCGTAGCATCAAAACGACCTGAAGGTCACAGGAGCGAGTATGGAAGCACAAACAAGAACAGTGAGTGAGAAATCCTTGCAGCGAATCGTGGGAGTGAATGCAGGCACTTGATAGTGGTAATCGAAAGTTCAGGCGAAGTACTTCTTCACCTGGGGTGGCATCGAAACGACCAGGTGTCGCATCAAAACGGCCCGGTGTAGCGTCGAATCGTCCTGGAGTGGCATCAAATCGCCCGGGAGTCGCGTCAAAGCGGCCTAGGAACCACACACACAGAGAAAAGAGGGCTATCAAACCGAAGAATTCGTGGGCACGACGCATGCGGATTCAGTTATGGAAGGACGGTGATAATATAGTACATTTGCAAGAATAGGAAGAAAAAAGATACCAAGGCTAGTAATGCGTAGTACCTGGCGTAGCGCCCATGGCTCGCCCAGGCGTAGCATCAAAGCGTCCGGGAGTGGCGTCGCCCGTCCATTCTTTGCCCGAGGCAACCGCTGGGGTAGCGGCAATGGCTGCAGCTCCTGCATCGTCCCAAC
>Ga0307979_1002705_pt1 | contig 12147 bp, 6 predicted proteins | sample OrgLakmetage1058_FD_201833 | JGI IMG/M metagenome (GOLD analysis project Ga0307979, IMG submission 201833) | Saline water microbial communities from Organic Lake, Antarctica - #1058 | ecosystem: Environmental > Aquatic > Non-marine Saline and Alkaline > Saline | place: Antarctica: Organic Lake...
GCCAAACAGTAGCTTGGCGAAGGAGGAGCTCAGTAAAGAGTCGTCGAGTAGCAGTTCTTCTAGCAGCTCTTCGGAAAGCAGCAGCTCATCCGACAGCGACGACAGTGACCATGATGACGACGAAGATGAGGATGATGTCAGCGGCAGTGCGACGAAGGTCAAAGCGGGTGCATCGAAGGGGTCGCCATCTCAGCAGCAGCAGGGACAGGCACGGAAACGTGGTCAGGCATCTTCTGGTGTTAGGAGAGCTTCAGGTCAAGTGCGGGCTAGTGGATCAGCTAGCAGGCAAAGTGCGGAGAGGAAGGTTGTGAAGCGAGAAGCTGCTGCTGAGGCCAAGAAGAAGAAGGCTGAAGAGAAGGCTGCTGCGTTGGAGTTGAAAGAGAAGAAGAAAGCAGGGCAGCTGGTGGAGGCGGAAAGGAAGAGAGCTGCAGAGAAGGCAGCCAAGGAGGAGGAGATCAAGAAGAAGACAAAGCAAGCCGAGGAGAGGAAGGCTGCAGCTGCGAAGGCAAAAGAAGAAGACGCCGCTCTCAAACAGGCTGAGAAGGCGAAGAAGGTTGCCATGGCGAGGAAATGTCAAGAGGACAAGGTCAATGCTCAAGGAAGTGTAGAGAAGGCGAAGTCTGATCCAGCTGGGTATCTGAGCGACAACACTGGCGCCATCCGAGCAACTGCGCGTTCAGCCCAAAATGACAAGAGCAACAAGAAGAAGCAACGATCATCATCTGCGCCTGGTGCGGATCGCAAGGCTGCCTCTGGTCGACCAGCCGGCAAGAAGCGCACCAGCATTGTCGGTCGAGGCCAGAAGAACCGTGCGGCGTCTCCGGAGGCCTCTTCATCGAGCTCTTCGAGCAGCTCGAGCAGCTCCTCTGAAAGCGACTCCGACGACAGCGAATAAATTGCTAACAATTTCGTGCCGATTATGGTTCCACTGTACATATTCCTATCTCTCTTATTGCAATTGATTGAGGTTGAGTAGTTTTGAGAGTTGTTTTTGAGAGTACTTTATCTCTCGTAATCGCCAAGAGAAAGAAACAAATGGGATAATACAGAGCTACAAATGGCATGTCTTCCAGAATTACATAGCTCAGGTGACTTAATATCTCTCGTGGCTCGGTGGCTACCTCGTGCCATATCTCGGTTAGAGATTGCTAGCTTACGGTTTCGCTGAGTTTTGGATTTGCGCGCGCTATATATTCAGGGAATTTTGAATAGGATCCGTGGACATGCCTACATTAATGTGATATAGTCCTTTGGGCTGTCGGCCACTATCCGCCATATATATTATCTGGTTGTAGATGCGGCAACGCTTGCTGCCACATCTAGGTTTCTACATCGAGTATAGAGGTTGAAGACTGTTTTGCTTGCACGAGCCAAAAACACAAAAAATCCAATGAGGCCGCGCACTAGTCTTTTTGCCTTGTGCTCGCCTTCTTTGCTTATTCCTCTTGAACTCACTATTTTTTTAAAGAGAACAGGGACAGGGCGCTTTGCCAGGCAGGTCTCGTACGATTGGTGTAGGCAACGCACCTTGCTCGAATCTTCGCCCAGGTGTCGCAGATTTTGGGCTGTCATGCACCAGCCTTACGTGCTTTGCAAATTTTAGCTGGTTTGGCACGGGATGTGCTTTACGTAAGCTTTGCGCCGGCTTCAGATACTTTTCAAGCTACACGCTGCGTTCTCACGGGCTTCGAACTAGCTTTGCACCGGCTTCGCGCTGGCTTCACACACTGGCTTCTCGCTGGTGTCAAAGGCTTCGCACTCGCTCGCAGGCTTATGTAGCTCTAACCTCGCAAACTTCACATTCGCTTCGCAGGCATTTTTTGCTCTGACCTCGCTATTTGCTAAGACGTCGAAGGCTTCGCAGATGCAACAAGCTTCGCAGGCTTTGCTGAATTCACAGGCTTCGCACCGGTTTCGCAGGCTTCGCTGAGTTCACAGGCTTCACAGGCTTCGCACTGGTTTTTGCAGGCTTCGCACAGGTTTTTGAGGGCTCACAGGCTTCGCGGGCTTCGCACTGGTTTGGCAGGCTTCGCAGGCTTCGCAGGCTTCGCACTGGTTTTCGCAGGCTTCGCAGACCTTGGACATGTCCATATTAATGTGATTTAGTCCTCTGGGTTGTCGGCCACTATCCGCCATATATATTATCTAAACGCAGTATTTACTCCATATGTCGTATTTAGTGAAGCTCATCACGAAAGTGCCTTTTGACATTGGCAAACCGCAGCTAAGGCCACCTCGGTGCGACACTAGGGTTACGCCTGAGGAGAAGCGGAGGATTTTGGCTCGGCGCGCCCAAGAGACGGAGCAACGGCGCGCCCTCTTCAACGCAGAAGCAGACGCAGAAGGGACTTAAGGCTGGCCCCATATCTATTTCATGAACTGTTTCCACTTTAGAGAGGGGGGGGTTCAAACTTCCTCGCCTCTACACACGTCCTATTTGCGATTTTGACTTGCGCGCAACGCACGCGCGTACACTTCTGCCCGCAGCATTGGCTTCTTTGTCATTTGGGTTTGTATTAGTTCGAGTTCGAGTTCGTACGCGATTCGCAAGAATATAGCAGGTTAGGTGTAGTAAACTACATTTCTGTGAGCTGCAAGAGCTCGTTGTGCTCGGCGAGCATCTTCACGATTTCCACCGACTCGGCAACGAACCGCATTTCAGCTCGGTAAGCTTCGGCCGCAAGCACTGAGCCGTTCCCCTTGTCTCCGCCGCTCGCGCTGCCGCTTCCCTGGCACAATTTCGCTGCCGCTCGACGCACGTCTCCTCCAGATTCGACCAAGGCAGCGAGCAGCAGGCCGCGGTCCCACCACCTCAGAGTGCGCCTGGCGGAGGGAGAGCTCGGATTGGCCGAGTCATTAGCGTTGTTGTTGTCAGCCGCCGCGACTGCCGCAGCACTTCGCTTAGCGACGAAATGGGCCACTTTCTTGTCGAGCGCTACGATCCGCTGCTCGATGCTCAGCGGCATCGGCTGATTGGACACAGCACTTTTCGTTCCTCCTTCGCCGCCGCTGCTCATCGCTTGGGCTTGCTGCACGGCCTTTTTCTGCTGTTGCACCCCCTGGGCCAGCGCGTGGAACGCAGCACGCCAACTGCGGCCGAAGAGCCGGCACGACCCCAAGTGTGCGCGGCGGCCGGACTCTTTGCAACTGAACCCGCAGGCACAGCTCCAGGGTGGGTCAGGGTCGGCAAGAGGCACCAGCGCGCCTGCACGAGAGCGCGACGACGACTGCGATCGGGACCGGTCCGAGTTCTCGCCGCTGCCGCTGCCGCTGCCGCCGTCTTCGCCTCGCTGCGACTGCTTGCTCTTCTTCTTTTTCTTCTTCTTTTTGCCTGGGCTCTGCTGGGTCACGCTGCCGTCAGCCGTCACAATGCCTGTGCTCATCGGCGACTCCATCGCCTTGGACTCGCCCGCACCGCCGCCACCACCAGAGGTGGCAAACAAGTCTCGGAAGCCTTCTGGTGATACACTGCGGGGAGGCGAGCGAGACGAGGCGTCCCGTGGCGGGCTACCTGGAGCAGCGCCCGAGTCCTCAGGACCAGAATTAGCTGATTCCGCAGCAGTTGCGGCCTTAAGAGGTGCCAAACGATCAAGCAATCGGCTCATGCCTGGCTTGGCCATTTTGGCGCGCTCTTCCGGCGGACCCAGCAAAAATTCGTCCGCTACGTCACCCAGCACTCCTCCTCCTCCTTCACCATCTTCGTCGTCGTCCTCGTCGTTGTCGTCGCTCAAGTCGTCGTTGCCGTCGACGCCACCGGCCGTGAGGAACTTGTCCCAGGGCACCCGCAAAATAGCGTTGGTAATGACCGGGTACACCGCCGCTTTCACGCCCGCGTTCAACGGCTGCAAAATGAGCATGTTGAAGAGCATCGTGTACAGCAGGGTGAGAAGCCAGTCTACCGCGAGGTCTTGGCCTGGGCTGTTGTTGTCGCGCATGGTGGCGGGGCAGGTGTCGCAGTTCTCCGCGTTGTCGTCGTCTAGAGAGCCTTCGGGCCCGCATTTCGCGCACTTGTTGAGCATGACCGAAAACAAGAAGGTGTAGTAGGTGCAGAAGAGCCCGAGCAAGAGGCAAAACCCGTGCGTCATGTAGACCACCCACCACGGCATGAACGACTCTTTCTTCAAGGTTTTCTTCAGCTCTTCCAACGGGTTCAAGAACTGCGCGTACATCAACTTCTGCACCATGCCCTTGGGCTTGTTCCCGTACGACTCGAGCTGTTGTTGTTCCGCCCGCTCCAGCGCGCGTTCTTCCTTCGACTGGTATAGTTCCAGAAGGTCTTTCTTGGCCTGGGTGGTCGCCCCCTGTTTGGCCAAATAAAACGCCAGTTTTGGGCCCAAGCCGCAGGGAATGCAGCGCACCCACAAGGGGGGTTTGGCGCCAGCCGCCACTTCAAACTTGGGGTCACCCAACAAGTCAATCACCCGCGAGTCCACCCATTTCTGCTGGTCCGCTTTCACCACCTTGAAGTGCTCCGAGGCCTTCTCCAGCTGGAAGTGCGCTTTCACTTTAGCTTTGTCGTTCGCGGCGCTCATCTTTTGTTTCGCCGCAATCAGCTCCAATTCTTCGTCTTCGGTCAAGACTGCCCGGCCTTGGTTGTTGGCGTTTTTCATGGCACTTTCCAGCATCAGTCGGAGCACGAGCGCGTTTTCCGCCGCGTCTTCTTTTGCTTTCCGAACTGCGCGTTGGCCCAAGAGCACTTCCTCTCGCGCTTTCACCGCGCGCCGGACCTTGCGAGGCACCGTCGAGGGCGCCGCCCCCACCCATCGATCTTCGACCTCCGGGCGCACTTTGGAGGAGCGCTTGAAGAGCAAGGTAACCAACCCCATGACGGGGGCTTGGCAGATGGCGGCAATGACCATGAACCGGGTTTGGCTGATCATCACTTCCTCTGCCGTAGCCCCCTTGTTCGCATTACCCGCGAAAATGAAGAGAAAGCAATTGTTAGCCATGGTGAACAAGAAGAACAGCGTGAGAACCATGATCCGCTTAGGGCGGGTGTAAATCATGTCCTTGGTAAAGAAAATGCTCAAAAGCCGGTGCTTCTTCTTGATGAAGGCCAGCCAGTCCATGAGCAAACTGCCCCGCAAGCCTCGCGACTTCTTGGTCTTCGCCAGCAATTGCTGAATGGCAGCCACGGTCAGGGCTTTGCGGTGCACGCGCTTGGCTGCGGCCCAGCCTTTGCCATGCGACGACGACGAGGAGGTGCCGGGTGTGGCCTCGGTTGCTTCCGGTAACGCAGCAGCTGGGTCTGGATCGTTAAACGGCACCACTTTGGAGCGAGACACCTTCGAATTGGGAGCCCCGTGGTGAGCGTGTCCAGCACCTTCGAACGCAGCTGCAGCTGCCGCCACATTTGCACTCGAATGGTGCTGCTGCGCCAGCGGCGGCAGTGGCGCTACCATCGCCGAATTCTTCCTCCATGGAAACAATTGCGCAGCTTGGTTCTTGGTATTCTGCGCCAACGCTTCGGATTGGTCCGAGTAGAACCGGTACTTGAGCAACTTCTGCTGCGCGCGGCGGGTCAAGGCGTTGGGCGTGAGCATATCTACGGGCTGGCCGTAGTCGGTGCCGTCGCCCTTGGTGACAAACTCCACCACTTCAAACAGGCTCGCCATGCCTTTCTTGTTTGGATCATCTTCTTGGTGGTGGTCGCCCACGCCGTCCCCGTCGGTGTCTTGCAGTTGCGCGAAAGGCACTACTTTCTTCGCGTCGACACTGTCCAAATAACGCCCGTAAATGCAGGCAATTACCATGGACCCGTACACCACCAAGAGCACGATCAACACCAAAATGTTCTTCAGCACGTCCAAGAGGCTCAAGGATTCAATCGAGCCGACCACATTTGCCGCTAACTCCAAGGTTTCTGAGACCTGGCTGCTGAAGTCCGTCAAGTGCGTGCAGTTGCACAGAATGAAGCCCTCGTTGGGGACTCCTGACGCGACTACCCCCACCATCGTGCAACCCTCGCTCGACCACGCCAGCGATGACGTGTCCCAAAACACGCACGAGTGGTCGGGCACGGAGTCGCAGGTTAAGGTGATTTCATAGGGGAGCCCAACTTCACAGGTGTAGTTGAGCAGCGGGCCGTTGTCGGGGCACTGGTGCAGCAAACGAGTGTCTACGGAGGGGTCGCCACTGCACGACACATTGACGGCATTGCCACTCGCGAAACGGCCCCAGGTCTCACCGTCTGGTAACGCTTCGATCATTTGTGCTTCTCGTGCCGCCTTCGTAGCATTGTAGCTCGAGGATAAGGCTTTGATTGGGATGCGAATCTGAATGGGGGACGTCAAATTGTGCACGGGCAGCTCGTACGTGCCAATGAGCATCGACAAGGAAGTGATGTCGGTGTTGATGGCCTCATTCGACTCCCCCCTGTAGGGATTGTCCACGATGACCTGGGCGGCCGCCTCCACTGTGGCGCCCACGCTGATGTTGGCCATCTTGCTGAAGTTGGCAGGGAGGGTGAAGGTGCTGTTGCCGGCTGCCACTGCGGCCCCATCAGTGTCCGAAGAGTCAAGCTTGCTGGCGGCCACCAGAAGACCTTTGCACTCAGTGACCGAGGGCGCCATGCCAGCAAATTGGCCGTCCACCTAGTAGTGTTGTATCAAGGGAAAAAAAAAGAATTAAAAGCAAGCGCACGATGCATGCGTCCTAGAGAAGGAGACATGTATTATCATATACATTTGGATGGTTGAAAGACAAGTCACGCTATCCACAAAACAAGAGTTCCGTTTGTCTTCAAGAACGCTACTGAAAATTGAAAATACTTTCTTCAATATTTGCGCATCTCAAACACACCTTCCCCGATGCCAGTTGCTTCAGACCCGTGCTGAGAGCAGCCGAATGGTTCGAGCGGTTGCTGTTAGTAGCTCCAAAGAGCGTGTCACTGCTGAGCAAAGTCGCAAAGGCCGTGCACGCTCCCGCCGCTGCGGTGTCCGAAATGGGCACACGGGCGCCCGCAGTGTTGGCCGTTGCGAGCACACCCAAACTGAGCCCAAACATCGAGGTCTGGAGAGAAAGAAAGAGTTGCCAAATACCATACAGGGGCAATGATATTAAAAGACACACAAATGAAAAACTTCAGGCGTGCTTTTCTGGGATGCAATGGACACACACTCTCTCTCTTTCACTCAAAGCATGAAACACCAACGCACAGACACACCTGCGCAGTTTCATCGAGACGATCTGCGTTGCCATTGGAAATAGAGCCAAGCGAGCCAAACATCAAATCCGTAGACTCGGCCGAGACGTCAATCGTGGCCGAAGCAGTCGCCATGCTCCCAACTAGGCCCCCCACCAGTGAGGTTTGCGCTTCCTGCGACATGAGCGCAGCACCACTCTCACTGTTGGTCACTGAGGCTATGCTCGCAGCATTCGCCACCATCCTCTCCGAATCGCCAGCCAGGGCAGCATCCGTCATGAGGCCATCCGTTAAGTTTTGCATGAAGCCATAGAACTCGTCGCTCGTCCCGTCGTCGGTTCCGTTGTTGCTTCCTAGCAAGCTCCGCCTCACTCTTCGCCCAAATATGCTGCTGAAACTGTCGGCGAGGGACCTCACACCGACGGCAGTACTCGCACGAGTGCTCCCACCGAAACGGTCGCGAATGTACACCACTAAGCTCACGTTCCCACTGGCGCCGCCTTCGGGAAGCAAAGTCGTGTAGCTCGTTGCAGTTGACGCCGCTACCAAGGATTGCTCGGACGTAATCGCCACCTGGGAGTTGGCTGCTTTCATGCCAGGAGCCGCAAAGAAAGCATACGTCAGCGGTAAATCCGACGCGTCGTCGACCCAAGACGTGCAGGTGAGCGTGAAGGACGTCGTGAGGGCAACCCCGGAAGCTGGCAGAGCTTTGAAGGAACCGGAGGAAGGTGGCGAATTCACCACCACCGAGAGCTCCGAGAAACCCGTAGTGGCGTTCGCAGCGTCATCGACGAGCTCAGCCATGGTGGCGGTCAACCGAAAACTGTAGGTTTGCCCCTCGGTGAGCGCGCCGAGTTGGAGCACGGTGTTCAGTCTGGTGGTAGCCACTGCAAAGACGCTGGTGTAAATGGAATCGCTCGCGGGGTCGTCGCCCTCAGTCTTGGTCCACAAATACGACAACCCTCCTTCAAAGGTCGCCGGGTCCGACACCAATCTCCCTTGGAGCTGCACGTACGAACCCGGGTTAGGGTTCACTTTTGCCACCGACAACGCTTTGATGCTCAGTTTGGGGACTTCCAGCGCGGCTAACTTCACGACGGCCGTCGAGGACGCGTTGCGGCCATCGGCAGGCGAGTAAACCCAAAGGGTAAAGGCGTAAGTCCCGGAGGACAGTTCACTCGCCGCGACCGTAGCCTCCGAGGCGGCATCCAGAGACAAAGCTACCCCACTTGTAGTAGTGCAACTGGATTGTGTCGGAGCCGTCACCGTGGCTCGGGTACCTCCTGCCGCACACGCCCAGGCGTAAGTCAGGTGAGAAGTGGAAGACGGGTCATCAGGATCGAAGCTTGCAGACCCGTCCAAGGTCAATTCCTCGTTGCGAGACTGCATCCGGTAGCTGCCCCCACTCACGGCCGCAAAGAGATCTGAAGCCTTGGCCGTCACCGCAATTTCAGCCGTAGTATTCACCAAATGCGACCCCGGAACCCACGCCGTGACGCGAAAAGTATACACGTTGAGCGCCGTTAACAATCCCGCTGGGATTGTGATCTTCTTGGGTGTAGCAGTGGCTGCTAGCGCGACTTGATTCGAAGTAAGCAACCCTGACGGCTCAGCCCAAGCAAAGGCTAGCGGCGTGGAACCAGGGTTGCAAGCGGGCATGGTAGCAGCCGCATTTAAGGTCAAAGAATCCGCAGCGAAGGAGGCCACGGATGACCCATAGCCGAGGATACGCACTACGGGAGGGTCATTGTTGCCCTTTTTCACCGTCAAAGTCGTTTCGTCATTGTTCCCGAGCCAATTCTTGGCGTAGACTCGAAACACCATGGTGACCACCGGCGCTTGTGGGAAGTCGTCTTTTACGAAATTGATGAACAGCGCATTTGTGCGGGTCGCCTCCTGCACGACGGTCGTCATGTTCGCTGTCGACACATTGCTGCTCAAGCCCGGAAACGTCACGTTCCAAGTCATTTTCAACGCGCGCCCCCCGCTGCCGCTGGTTAAACTTCCGTCCACCAGCAAATCGTCGCACAGCCCAATAGTGGAGGGCGCGCTGAGCACTGTGGCGGGCGCTACGGCCGTGGTGGGCGTAAAAAAACGGTCGGTCACGTTGGTCATGAACAGGGTGCTCGACGCAAATGAGTTTTTCAAGAGGCCATTCTTGAGGTAAAACGTGTCCCCCGAGACCACCGTAGCATCGCTTGACAACTTCACGCGAAGGACCGCCGTGGACGTCCAGCGGCAACTCGACCCTTCTCCGAAAGCATCCACTGCGGGGCCAAACATTAGACGAGTGCACGGAAAGGTCGCGGCTAAGCCAGCCCGGTTGGTAGCCCGGTCAAACACCAGCTCTGCGCCTGCTCCCGTGTCCAAGAACCAGGTGCTCACCAGCTTGGGAGGTGGCGCGCCATCCGCAGACACCACTACTTTGACAGCCAAACGTGGGCCTAAGCCATTGTTGAAAGCGGCCACGCCATCTCCAGAGGAAGTACCGTAAACCGGATCCGAGGACGTAATTTCGTAGAACAGATACTCGTTGCGGTTTGACAAATCGGTGACCGAGGAAGTGGCGTTCACATAGACATGCCGTTCTACGGCCCAATCGGTGCGGCTAAACACAAAGTCTCGGGCACTCAAATGGGTTTGATTGGCATTCACGCGCGGGTTGTCCTGCTTGCCCACTCGGAGATGGACCTTGACTGCGTGCGTGGGCTGCGACGTAAGCGCGAAGGAGAAATCGTCCACAAACAGCGGCTGGCCGTCGTACATGACCCCCAAACTCAACAGGGTGGCGGACTGGTAAATGCCCGCGACATCGTCTTCGTACACCGTGAGAGCGAGCTCTGGCTGAGTGCTGAACACGAGGCGATCGTACGCAGGATCTCCCGAGTAAGCTCCACCTGACCACACGCCGCCGCCTGAAGTGGAACTCACGTCGTGCGACAGCGTCACCGTGAACGAAGGATCAGCACGAGCGATGTTGTCGTTGGGCACGAACACGTACACCGGTTGCTGAGTCGCCCAATTGTCCGAGGTGAAGGTCAGAGTTTCCACTGCCACTGTGTAGCCGTCAGTCTGGTTGGCGTCTAACCACCGATGCGACGTGTGAGCGTGCGACACCGCAATCACTACCGTGCCAAATGGCCGGGTCCGTAGTCGCACCCCATATGGCGCGCCAGACCCGCTGGAGGCTTCAATCGTGCCCTCGGTAATTTCGACGTACAGGGTAGTGGCGTTGACTTTGGTGTTGTACTCGGTTGAAGCACTCAGAGTGCCGTCGTCGTAAGGGTAAGAAAGCTCAACCCCTGCCACGTCATCGTCCACCACCAGGCATGTGACATTGGGCGCAAATAGACCCTCGTACCTGCGATGTGACAAGAAGGAAAGGAATAAATTGAGTCAGAAAGTATTAGGGTATTTGTCTGAAAACGTTGAAATGAACAAAACAAAATAAAAAGATGTTAAATGTGGTTGAACAAATGGTGCAAAACTGAAAATCCAACCAAACAAGAGGGCAAAGCAAGTCGCACCCGCTGTCGGTCGAAGAAACGCCGTAAAGCACCACCACGTCATCGCCGTTTTGTCCTTCAAAGCGCAAGGCCACAGGTGTCTCTTCGATCGAGTCAGCCTCCGACCACTCTGCGACCTCGTCGTCGTACGCACTCACCGTAAATGATCGACTTCGTTCCCAGTTTGAAGCCGTAAAAGGCCCTACGAGTGTGAAGCCAGCGTTGTCGTCGTCGACATAGGTGCGGAACGGTGTGTCGTCATCAAGTTTGTTAAAGTTTGTCTCGGTAGCGTTCAAGCTGACTTGCTTGGCAGAGGCCCGCACTGCGACGTAGACATCGCCAATGGGGCGGTTTGACAACCGTATTTCTACGGCTACGGCACCGCTGCCGCCACCGTTGGCGTTGTCTGCTTCGGCCACCGTCAAGAATTGTGTGGAGACTGAGATCTCGGGTGGGGCGGAGGGTGCTGGCGTGGGTACAAGGGTAGGAAAAGCAGAAGGCGCTAAAGAAGGCGGCAGTGTTGGCTGATGGGTGAGCGAGGGCGCTGGCGTGGGCTGAAACGACTGCGTTGGCGCTGACGTGCCGGAGGGTGCAGGCGACGGTGGCACGGAGGGCTTTCCCGTAGGTTGCAGGCTGGGCGTGATGGTAGGCGCTGGGGTAGGCGGGATTGAGGGCGCGTGCGATGGTCGTGGGGTGGGCAACCGGGTGGGCAATGGAATCGGCGGGATCGACGGCGAACCTGTGGGTGGAAGAGTAGGCTGCGCCGTGGGCAACGGAATGGGCTGAACGGTGGGCACTCCAGAAGGCAAAGGAGACGGCAGAGCCGACGGCAATGGAATCGGAAGCAACGAAGGCACTGGGCTCGGCACCAAAGAAGGCAAAAGAGTTGGCGACGGCGTTGGAGGAAGCGTCGGCAAGGCACTTGGTAGCGGGGAAGGCAATGTCGAGGGCACAGCAGACGGTAAGAAGGTGGGAAACGGCGACGGGAACAAAGTAGGCGCCAAGGAGGGCACCGATGATGGCAACGGCGTCGGCTTAGGCGAAGGCAGTGCCGATGGTAGGGATGACGGTGACATGGATGGCAAAGGACTCGGTTTTACCGTAGGCACTTGCGTGGGCAACTCGCTTGGTGATATCGATGGGAGAGCAGTAGGGCTAGCTGTGGGTAATGCTGACGGTAAAATGGAGGGCAAGGCCGAAGGTAAGAGCGTGGGAAAGTTGGTCGGCAATGACGACGGCAACGATGTTGGTGATATCGATGGGAGAGCAGTAGGGCTAGCTGTGGGTAATGCTGACGGTAAAATAGAGGGCAAGGCCGAAGGTAAGAGCGTGGGAAAGTTGGTCGGCAATGACGACGGCAACGATGTTGGTGATATCGATGGGAGAGCAGTAGGGCTAGCTGTGGGCAATGCAGATGGTAAAATGGAGGGCAAGGCCGAAGGTAAGAGCGTGGGAAAGTTGGTCGGCAATGACGACGGCAACGATGTTGGTGATATC
>Ga0307979_1002712_pt1 | contig 12130 bp, 17 predicted proteins | sample OrgLakmetage1058_FD_201833 | JGI IMG/M metagenome (GOLD analysis project Ga0307979, IMG submission 201833) | Saline water microbial communities from Organic Lake, Antarctica - #1058 | ecosystem: Environmental > Aquatic > Non-marine Saline and Alkaline > Saline | place: Antarctica: Organic Lake...
GCCCCCCCCCCCTCGTATTTATTTCGTATCGGCTCGGTGTTCGGGTGCAGAATTTTAGAACCCTCTATCTATCTATCTGTAGTTACAGCAGCTGTGTATTGAAAGGAAGTGCTCAAGCTCCACGAGATCGAGGTCAATATCACGATCAAGAACAAGCGTTACCAGAGGACACAATAAAGAGTTTATCCTTTGAATCTCCACGTCGAGACGTGCTTTTGTGAAGGCTAGCGAGGCGTGCTTTTGTGAAGGCTTGCATGGTGTAAGTTTCAAGAAAAAATGATGACACCATATGATGAGGCCATGATACCGCAAGAGACTTCGCGAGCACATTCAGCAGCCGCGCGCAGCCATCGCACTAAGCACATTGAAGAATACAGGTGCTTTGTGTTTGCACTTTTGACAGTCACTTTTCTGGGTCTGATCATGCTTCTCTCTTCTATTCTCTTTAATGCCGTCTTCCTGCTCATCTTCCACACCTTGCCTCATCCATACGGCTTACCAAAAACAGAGCGCCTCAGCCGATGATCGACGAACTCATTTCTAAAGCTTGTTCTATTCCTGCCAAAGTGAGAGAACCTGAGCCTGCGCCGAGTTCTTCGACTGTAGCCGAGGTCGCTCTGAAATACGAAGACTTTCCTGGAAATTTACCTAGACCGCAGCTTGAAGCTCGTCGCGAGGTACTGCACAAATAGGAAGTAATTGACTGCCTCACTCTGCCCATCGATGTTCGGATGAAAGTATGCATAGGTTGTTCAAATAAATAACTTCGCATGCATTAAGGCCTGTGCATTTTGAAGGCTCACGTAATTGCAGTTTCCAGCCTACGAAATGTATACCCGTCATTACTATATTTCGAATCCTTAGACATGTCTGTATGTGCACCTCAGCCGTGTCCCTTGTCTAATTGACCCTTCTTCCATTCGCAATGCTCTTACTTCTGTATCTACGTGGAGCTACCTGCATGCATGTGTTTGCTCAAAATCACTCCAAGGTTTCGTAGCCCTTCACTCTGCTTTTCGTGTCTTTCACTTCTTCAACAGGATCTGCATAAGTACTTCCACGCCATGTCGTTTACTGCACCCGTGCTGCCCATGCTAGAAACTCTCCAAGGAGCTTCTGCGGCCTCGTCTCATCACAAATCCGGTGCGCCAAGAACCAAGGCAGCAAATGGAGGGGACGTTCGTTCGAGCGGGCTCTTCCTGACAGGAGGAGGAAGAGAAAGTGTCAGCGCAGGAAGCACAGGAAGCGTACGATGGGCGCCTGGGTTACTCGCATAGGTTTCCTCCGGTGCTATGGCGACTTGCGGCATCGAAATAATGGGCACTCGTCATTGCCTGGCTCCATACCTGAGATTAAATTCTGGGACTAGGAACAGGGAGGGGCATCTGCCATCTGTCTTCTGTCCTGGAGCCCGGAGTGCAGCTTCCCGTTGTTGCATGGCCATCGGATGCCATCGGAATGGTGGCTGGAATACCGCTGTTAGATATGATAAGAGCCTCTTATGGACGTAAAGAGTGATCACATAAACACCTGTGTGTTATAAGCGTGCCGCGTGCCGAATATTGCCCAAAAAGCAAAAAGAACAAAAATAAAACAAAGGGCTTTTCTTTAAAATAATTTTTAGGTTACAGTTACAGCTATTGTCTATTGTATTCACCTACTGCCTACTGCTACTTATTTTGTGGCTTGTGGGTAATTTCGTTATTTAAAATCCCATAGTACGAAGCAGAAGTAACAAGCTTTTGCTTAGTCCCACCGTCCCACCAAAGGAGCTATCAGAAACAAGCAAAGGAGGAGTGTCCTCGCCTTTTCCGGGCCGTGATCAACCTCCCCCTCCCAACTCCACATCCCGTTCGTTTGAGCTCGGGAAAGAAGCGCAAGAGAGCGAGAGAAATGGTCAGCCACAGGAGGAAGGAGCTGGCAGGGCCGCGCGTGATGCTAGCTGCAATGGATTGGAACACCTTTCGGTTCATCTACTTCGCCACCACCTTGTATGCTTGGCCTGCTTTTTTTTTTACACCACGTAGCCCTTGTTCGGGATGTTCTTGGCGTAGCCGTAGCCGCCGAGCGGGCTGGCGCCGAAGATGAAGCGGCTGGAGCGCACTTCCGGGATCATGGTGAGCTCCTTCTGGACCTTGGACCAGTTGGCGTCGTCGGTGAGCACCACGTCGATCACGTTGTACGCCACGTCGCCGCGGGACTTGTTCACCTGTTGGTTGAATGGGGTTTGGTGGATGAGGAATAGAAAATAAAAAAAATAAAAGACTGATGCGGTGAGGCAAAGATGCTCGAACATGTGTTAAGGCAAGAGACATGAGGACATGAGAAAAAGAGAAACAGCAACAGAAGGAAGAATGCTTGTATTCACGCATTCATCACGAGTATCCGCGAATGACAACAACAACAACAACAACATGCATGTACCTGCTGAAGGATGTTCAAGCTGGCGTCACCGAAGACTCCCAGGATCTTGGAGAGCACGCCCGAGGTGTTCTCGTTAACCACGCTCACGCGCACCGTTTTCTCCGCGTCCCGGGCTTCCAGGATGGTCTCGGGGAAGTTCACGCTGTTGACCACTTCGCCCGTGGTCAAGAAGCGCATGATGGTTTCCGCCGCCATGGCCGCCGCCGCGTCCTCGGCCTCCTCGGTGGACGCCCCCAGGTGGGGAATCACCACGCAGCGCGGATGGTCCCACAGCTCGTCGTCGGGGAAGTCGGTCACGTACCTGAACAAAGAGCCGAAAGGTGAGCATATTCGGCCAGGCAAACAGGAGACGAATGGGGCGAAGCAAACAGGAGACGAATGCGAAATCGACGAAAATCCACAACTTGAATAAGAATGAGAAGTGACCAGTTTAGTGCCGACGTAGTGTCCTTGTTTTTAACTGCCGTGTTCTCACCGGCCAGTATTGCCCGGGGCGTCCAACCAAGCTTTCAAGTCCTTGGAGTCCACGAGCTCGCCGCGGGCGAAGTTGAGGAGCACCGCGTCTTGCTTCATGCCTGCAAGCAGGGTCGAGTTCACGATGCCCTGTCAACGACATCAAGGAAAGCGCACGCACAACAACGCGCACGGAAAGGAAATGTGGGCAAACGTGTGAGGACGCGAGACTGCAAACAAATCGACAAGAGCAAAAGCAGCACTTCAAGGTTGAACGAAGCTGACAGGGACACCAATGTTAAAAAAATGAGTCGCGCGCATAGGCCACTCCTGCAATAAGAATCATCGCCAATAAAGCATGTGTACCTTGGTGCCGCCTTCGGCCACCGACTTGTTGATGAAGGGCACGTTGAGGCTCACGTAGTCCGCCGAGTCCATCACCGCCTTCATGCCCCCGAGGAGCTTGGTTTCCCGGGGCAGCTTGAGCGCCGCTTGAATGGTCATGCCCGGGTCGTAGCCGATCACCTAGAGTCGTTGAGGAGGTTTTGACGTAAAACAACGCAAGCAGTGGCACTGTGGGAGGAGAGGTAAATTGCATACAAAGAAAACGAGCGCACAGCGTACCTGCATGCCAAGGGACGCGCAGTCGCGAGCAGTAGCGCTGCCAATGTGGCCCAGGCCAATGATGCCCACGGTTTTGCCGGCGATCTCGCGGCCGCCGAACATGGCCTTGTCCTTCTCCACTTTCTCGCGGGCAGTGCCGGCTGCGCCCAGGGTTTTCATGTGGTTCACGCCCCCGATGATGTCGCGGCTGCCAAGCAAGAGGCCCGCGATCACCAGCTCCTTCACCGCGTTGGCGTTAGCGCCCGGGGTGTTGAAGACAGGAATCCCGGCGGCGGTCATTTCGTTCACTGGCACGTTGTTGGTACCGGCGCCGCAGCGGGCAATGGCGCGCACCGTCCATGGCACTTCGCTCACTTGCAACTTGTGGCTGAAGAACGCAGCAGCAACACAACAAAAGATAACCAAGAAGCAGACCAATAGAAAGAGTCAGTGATGCAGAGGTTGAATCGCTGCGTTGCAGAGCGAGGTAGGAATAGATCTTCAGGAAAAAGAGCGTGCAAAGAGGATGGAAAAGCGGATTCTACTACTGGAATTGCTCAGAACGACAGAAGAATCTCCGATGAGGACAGCATTATTCGCTATTTCTTCGCCCCACATATGAGATAAAAGCATTAAAAAATCAATGGCGCGTACCTGCGCAAGAGGATGGCGTGAGCGTCGGAGTCGTGGTCAGGCGAAACCTAAGTACCGAGTGAGAAGAAGGCTTGAGTTAGGCACACGTCATCGTTGAACTCAAGAAGGAACGAGCACATCCAAAACAAACACTTCGCGCGCCCATATCGAAACAATCTTGTTCAGCAAATTAAAAACAGCAGTTTGGTCGCTGCAATCGCGAACGGCTGTTGAGTTTGAGCTTAGAGGATACATGCTCTGTGAGAAACCCAAGTGACAGAGATACGTGTTGGACACTCGAAGTATGAGACCGCCAATGTGAAGTGAATCTCCCGGACGCACCGTATAAGAAGCCCGCGGGAATCGAGACAAGCCCTTCTCGCTGATCTTGTTGAAAGTCTTAATCCTGAACTGGCCAGGGGGATTAGGCGAATTGTGTTCAAGGTCAAGCGGCACAGAGCTTGCCCAGGCCGAAGGCGCAGAAGCAGTAGAGAGAGGATGAGCGCGGCGGCTCAGGTTTGCGACCGTGGAAACAATAGGGCGTGCGCGAAACATCTTTATGAAGAAGCGGTGTGGTTGCGGTGTGATTGTCTGACTTTTATGAACGGAGGTTGGACGACTTGGATGGTCGTCGCTCGCTAGATTCAATCGTGAAGATGGTGAATGTGTCGATTTCGTGAAAGGTTCGTGGAGAAAAATTCAAGGTTTCTACAGGAGCACGTGGCCTTGTGTTGAAAAATTACGGTACAAAAATACGATTTATCATTTGGCCTTGCTTCTCGCTTCTCGTCGATGATATATATTATATTAGTGCGTAAGTAGCGCCAAAAAGCTGAAAACTTCTATATTATTACTGCACTGAACATCATCATAACATGACGGAGGCGTAGTGTGCAAGGTAGCGTGGGTCGCTAGTTGAGGGCACAATCAAAGCCATCCGAGTGAACATTAAGATTTCAACCAGTATTTTACCACCAAAACTTCGGGATGAACAACATGGCGGACTCGCGGACCGGCATTCGCCTACCAGCGGACAAGGTTGGGAGTCTCGAAATTGCGGCACCATTACCAGCTCTGGCGCGGGCTCAACTACGGAGTGCTCCGCCTTCATCAAAAACCGGTTTTACTAATTCGTCATCGATGGGTGGTATGAATGACACACGGGGGCAAAGTTTGCCTCCTTCGGGTTTCGGGAGCCCACCGTGCACCACTTCTTCGTTGTCTTCAGGCGTGGGCAGCTTTGCCTTGCAGCAGAAGAGCGTAGCCACCGGCGAATTCAGCGAAGGCTTGCGTGGTCAACTTGACGCCTTGCGGTCTCTCGAAGGCTATGAAGAGTTAGGCGGCAGCACTTATGGGTCTGGGCGACGGCTAGTCATGGAGCTCAAGGAATCAGTGAAGCAACAGCGGCGGCGCGACGCTCGCGAAGCAGGATTCTCTCTGGATTGCGTCGGGGTTTCAAAGCACGAGGCCCTCAGAGTGCCGCGCTACTTGCCTTATTACGACGAAACCCAGGTGCAGAGGGTCCATGACTACCTTTTGAGGTTTTTCAGCAGAATGGAGAATTGCTTTAGCGCCGCTGTGTTCACTTTGTCTCTTTCAAGCTCTCTTGATGTTATTTTTTTTGGTTTTTGTCAGGCCATCTTTTTGAAGGCTCGAGAGCGGCGAGCGGCGCTGTTGCAGTCCTACGACTGGAAAGACATGACGCGCGATCAGAGCGCTGTCATGAAGCACAACGTGGCCCTGCTGGAGCGGCGCGGGCGCGGCACCATAGCCTCTCGCCAAAGCCCTGCAGCCACAATGCAACGCTTCGACCAACGCGTGGGTGCTGCGGCAGGGTTCGTGCAGGTATCATCTGATGAATCTTATGATCCTACTGCCTTTAAAAAATTCGCGATTATTCGACCTTTCCATTCCTAGTTCCAACTACTATACGTACTTTTCTGTGTGATTCACAAACGTGCTCCCGTCCCATGCCCTATTCTGTACGTTCTCCTCCTCCGCTGCCATCAACAGTTGAACACGTCCCTGGCGTCGTCGGAATCGGGCCGTTGGACGCCAGGAGTCTCCTTCCGTGGCGCTACGGTGGACCCTGGTCTTGCGTCCACTGTGGCCAAAGCAGACCGCAAAGCAGCCCATCGCGCGGTAACACACGCTGTAACGCAAGGTGTCGCGAACGGATCCTCGTCGTCGTCACAGATTGCCACGTCTCCCATCACCCCGGGCAACGACAACAATGGTATAGAAGAAGGAAGCGAAGGAGGCCTACCAGTTGAGGCGTCTGTGGAGCTCAGCGCTGCCGAACAGTTGGCCTTGAAGTTGTCCGGTCAAGAAGCTTTGACGCAGCAAGAGCTGCCCACCTCAGCCACGGGTTTACTCCGAGTGCAATCGTTGCACGACTCCAGCACTTCACCTGCTTTCCGCCGGGCACTCGTAAGCATTATAAGACTGTTTATGTACTCCCCTTTCGTTTTTTTAATTTCGTTTTCTTCCCGATTGAACCCTCTTTGGTCTTTCTGTATTCCTTACTTTGTACCGACCACACACACTTTCCCTTGGTCTTCGCCTCGTGTGTGCTCCAACCCCACACCTCAGATGGTGTCTCTGCGACAGCACGGCGTGCCTGTGGTGCAATCTCCGTACAAGTCGATGGCTCCGCTCCTGAAGCACCAAAAGCACGACGACATTGACGACACCGACGGCGGCGGCTTTTCTGTCAGCGAAGTTCGCTCGGTAAGTGTCCCACACACATCACTTTTCCTGTCCTAGCACACACATTCTAAGAGCACACGCTCGCGTTCTTTCTCTTTCATTCCTACCCTATTCAACTCCTACCTTCTCAACCTTTCCATTGACCATTTCCATCTCCATTCTCCTCTGAAGGTGATTCGCTACATCGAGGACATCGCTGACTCGGTCGCGGGCGAAAGCCGCAACGGCGAAATCGAGTTCGAGGAGCTGGACTTGGCGTTCCGGCAGGCGCACCGGTCGAGGGCGGCGGCCCAGTACGAAAAAGCGGGCCGCGCGGCCATGCACAAACTGGAGCTCTTGCTGCGGATGCGGGAAATTTCCATCGTCCAGTGGTTCAATGAGGTTGGTGTGGGCAAAAAGAAAACAAGAGACAACAACATTTCAAACAACTTTTTCCTGCTTTCCTGTTTTTTTCCTTTCCTCCTCTTCTTCTCTTAGAGCATTACTTCTTTCATTGCTGTTTTTTTTATTGCTTTGATTTCACGAATCATTTTGTTAATTACACCTCTTTTGTATTCTTCGTGGCGTGCTGTCACGCTATCACGAACCTCAACGTCTCATACCGCACAGGTGGACTCTCAGACCCACCGCAACGGCTATTTGAGCCACGCTGACTTGATTCACGCCCTCATGGCGTTAACCGACGCCAGGCAGCACCAGTTCAACCCCCATGCTCTCCTCAAACTGCAGCCGGGAAGCTCAGAAACCGAGGTATTCACAATCATCCAACGCATTCAAATTCGAAATTACTTGGTCTTTTTGTTTGCAGAGAGAAAGCCCTTTGCTACTTGAAGATACATATTCGATTTGTCATCTCTATGCTTTCAACTTTTTTCTCCTTGCAACACGCAGGTGCACTCAGCTTTTGAAGCTTACAAGGTCGCTCACGAGGACGGCGAAGCGGGGATTGAGCAGTTTTACAACGTGAAAGCAGCGCGGGAGCAGGCCTACGCCAAAGCCACAATTGCTCTCTCCAAAGCGCAACGGCAGAATCAGGCCGCCCAGAAAAACAGCGCCGCCGCTACTCTCTTTTCGATGCCCAACCAGTTCGACGACCAATTTGCACAAAACGCCCAAGACCACGCAGAAGCCTCAGAGAAAGCAGTGGTTGAAGCCAGCAAGGCGAAGGAACACGCCAAACAGGTAGGATATTTGTAGTTGGCTGAAAATATTGAATACCAAAAAAATGAAATCTGCATGATGCCGTGACCGATTGGGGCCGTTTGTGCCTATTACTTCCTCAACAACAATTGTGCTAACCACAACTTCGTCCCACTTTTATCCAGGTGGCGGTCGCCGCAAAAGCCGACGCGCAACAAGCCGATGCTGACGTCGTCGCGGCTACGGCTGCGGCTGCGGGGGAGGACATGCGGAAGGAGTCCACTGGCGTGGACCTAGCACCCCACAACGAGATGTTCATGAACAAGGATAGTGATGAGAGCAGTGCGGGCCCCGTGGAACGTTCCACGCAGCGCTTGAACAGTGACGACAGCACCCGCAGCGAAGATGACGACCAGAGCAACACAAGTGGAGGTGCGTGCACCTTCTGTTCATCCGTAGTGTGTTTTCTTTGAAATCATCCTTTTCAGCCGGAATTGCTCCGCGCCATTCCTGTCAATTTGACATGTATCTTGGGCGTAATGGTTCCACCACGCAGGCCAAGAAGGAGGCCGTGCTTCCTCACCCGCTGTAGACAACAAGGAGGCTCAGGCCAAAGCTGAAGAGCTGAAAGCGCGCGAGAAAGCGGCCAAAAAGGAAGCAGATGCGCTGGAAGCTGCGGAGAAGTCCCACAAGAAAGACCCCGAGGGCCATTTCGCCAACGTTCAGGTAATTGATTGATTGATTGATGGGTTGGGAGTTGGTAGTGGAACTGTTCTAGGAGTTCAAGTTCCATTTTTTATGACGGCAGGAGAGTTTAACCTTGAAGAAAAATTTTCGGTTGATACATTCAGCAAGAGTTTATCTGCGTTTGGTGTGTGCGTTGGTGTTCCGTTGCAAACTTCATCGATAACGTATTCTCTACTCTAAATTCTACTCTACAGCGCGCCTTCGATTGTTTGACGGTGCCCGAGCAGAAGGCCAACTTTGAGCAGTTTGGACACCCCGACGGCCAGTCCCCCGACACCATTGACCCTTTCAGCTTGCACGAGGTAATGAACTGGAAGTCTATTCAAGTAATAATTTGTTGGGGAACTTCGAAAATGTGGCTGCTGTAGGATTGATTCTACCGTAGTCGTGTTTGCGCCACTGCGCTCATATAAGAACAACTACCTTTTTCTTTTCTTTTCTTTCATCTTTCTCTCTCTCTCTTTGCACACCTTGACCAAAAGGTGGAAGCGTTGCTGCGCTACATGGACCCGGATGCGGACGGCCGTTGCTCGCTGCAAGAAGTCACCATGGCCTTGCGGCGGTCCCACCAAAACCAGAAGGAAAGCGCGAACGAAGCCGTGGTGAGCAAAATCATGGAAAAGCTCGAGAACGAGATGCACGGCGAAGGCGGTGGGCACAAAATGCGGGTCAAGGACTTGTTCAACAAGCTCGACGAAGACGGGAACGGGTAAGCGAAACATGTAGTAGTGTATTCATTACAAGTACTTCTGCAGTATGTGGAGTGCGAGGAGCAATCGAGAGGGGTAGCAAGAGGCATAATTGTTCTCCTTGTCCTCGTCGTCGAAATGTTTCATTGCTGTGCGTCCTGTGGCTATCGCTCATCGCTTCTTTCTCCTTCTACTTCTACTTCTACTTCTTCTTCTTCCTTTTCTTTGTGTGGCAGCTCGATTTCTTCGGCGGAGCTCCGAAGCGGCTTAGCGATCATGTTAGGTCCTACTTTAGCCGAGCGCTTTGCGAAGAAACAAGAAGAGTTGAAAGCAGCAAGAAGGCGAGCCAATGCGATGTCCAAGGTATTGCGAGAACGAACGAACTACTAGTACTTGTACACTACTGTGAATATTATATAGATGCAAGAACCGAGGAAGTATTTTAGTATAGCGCTTGTTAGTGCTCATTATACCATTTTGGCTCTGTAATGCACGGGCACTCTCCTCAACTTCTTCTTTTTTTGTGATTGTGATTTTGCTCTTGTCATCAGGTCCTGCAAGAAGGTGAGCTGCGGCAGCGGCTAGCGTCGGCCAAAGCCAGTGGGGCCTACGACTTGCTGCTGCACCTCGACCGCGTCATGAAGTCCGACCAATTGTCACCTCTGGAGTTGTTCCGCATCTTCGACAAGGACGGCAGCGGGGAACTGAATGTGGACGAGGTGAGCATTCATAATGCCATTGTATGATGGTAGGAAAACTGATAAACAGCAGGGCACACAAGTACACTTCTGATCGTGGCCAAAGCCTAGTTTGACCCTCGATCTCTTGTACTTGTAATGCAATTTTCGCAGTTCATGGACGGCCTCGCGAAGTACTTTCGCGCCGAACTTCAGTTCTCCAAAAAGCAAGTGCGGGCGCTCGTGGACTTTTTCGATGCCAATGGAGACGGCGAAATCGAGCCCGACGAATTCAGTGACGTCATCAAACAGGTGGGTCAGCACAGCAGCAGCCCTTTTTATGATAGAGGATTTAGGGGTGTCGTATGACTATTGAATCAATATTTGGTTGCGTGTTTTGATAATCAATTCAACCCTTCGTTCGCAAATTTCTTCTGGTTGCAACTGAGAACTGTCCCTTGTATTCATGAGCAATTTTTGCTGCCTGTGCCACATCCCATTGATTGACTAGCTCCGAAAGGACATCCGGAAGGCAAAAATGCTGGAGAAGCCAAAAGCAGGCGCGAAAAAGCAACCAAGTAGCGCAGCAGTGCAATTGCAAAAGGACATGAATGCCATGGGTTCGTTTACTAGCGACACCTCCTGGAACGCCCCTACCAGTGTAGTGACGTTCAAAACTTGAACGGGCACTTCGTTGGGGCAGTGGTTTTCCATTAATTTACGCCATGGGAAATTGGAAACTGGATAACGCCAGCTCGAGTTTGGACTTTGGACTTATTTACTAGACCCCATTATGAGAAGCATCCCCAGTTCGTAGAAACAAGATATTAAGGGTGCTGCGCCAAATGGATGTTGGATGTAGCCGCAGGATCATATTATACTAGTAAATGTTGAATGTTTGTATCGAAATAGAATCCAGTTCTAAGTTCCGAGTTCAACCACGCGAGAACTCTGGAAATGGAAATGGGAAGCTGAGCGCCGACACAGTCTATAAATATAATGGACTATAGACGCTATTCGAGTGTATTATGATGACGTTCCCTGTTTATTAGTATTAAGAGAGCCTACTGACGGTAACCACCGGGTTCTATTCGCAGTTCATATCTAATGGCACATAGCCACACAGCACAGAGAACTCGTCAAAACCCCTACTTCGCTCGTTTTCTTTGAATGAAATCGCTGCTGTTTTGAAACATGCAAAGAGGGAACTCAAACAGATGCCGAATATTTCCCTACGCCGCCAATCGCCACTTCTTCCTCTTCGTCGTCCTCGTCCTCCATCGCCGTGGCCAGCACGGGCGGCATGTAAGCTCCACTGCTGCTGCTGCCGCTCTTTCCGCCAAGGCTGCTGGTTTTGGCGCTGGCAAAGCCACCTGTTGAGGTTGCGGTGTGTATGGGACTCACAGCGTTGGCGTGCTGGCTGCGCAATTGCTCCAGAGTCAGGCCCGAGGGCGCCGACTCCATCGACGCAGAGCCCATGGGGCTGTACGGGTCCACCACCGAGGCGTTTGCCCAGGCCCATGCGGAGTCGTGCCCTCGTTTGGCCGCCTGCTGGGTCACCCAGTACCACCCCCCACCGCAGGTGGCCACCAGAGCCAGCAAACCGAAAACCCACCCCACCACCGCGCCCGCACTGCTCACGCTGCCGCCCGAAGAAGCCTTGTCGTCGTCGTCGTCGTCTTTGCCGTTGAACTTGTCGTCGTCCAAGTTTTTGAACCGGTCGTCGTCGTAGGTGTGCACGGGCTTTTTGGTGGGGGCACGCGTGGGGGTGCCCGGGGTGCTGGTCGGCTTGGGCATGGGGGCCACGGAAGGCGCGGGCGAGGGCGCGTAGGTTTGCACGGGGACTTCGCCCTTGTAATAGGCGACTTCCACGAAGTATTCCTAATAGGAAGCAAAAGATGGACACATCGAAACGAAAAAAGGAGATTTTTACCTATACAGTAAAGGAGAAATCAGGGCATTTCGCAGGTCTCTTGTAGTTCAACTCAAAACACAAAAACAAACTCATCACAAATATTTTGAGATGCGCACATTTTTGTAGGCATTGCTTGAGGT
>Ga0307979_1002713_pt1 | contig 12130 bp, 8 predicted proteins | sample OrgLakmetage1058_FD_201833 | JGI IMG/M metagenome (GOLD analysis project Ga0307979, IMG submission 201833) | Saline water microbial communities from Organic Lake, Antarctica - #1058 | ecosystem: Environmental > Aquatic > Non-marine Saline and Alkaline > Saline | place: Antarctica: Organic Lake...
CTGCCTTTGATCAAACGAGAGTCCCACGGATAATTCAAGTACCAAGCGGTGCTGCAAATTCATAACGGAAGGGTTCATCATCTGTCGGTGGCCCGAAGTTCCTAGGAATCCGTTCCCTCCCCTGATTTTTTGTTCGAGTTTAGATATTACATATTACTGTAGATTTTGAGACAGGCCCCGAAGGGCCGGAATTAAAAGCCATCACTTCCATGGCCACTCGGGCATGTGCGCCTGATTAGCCTCTTAGGTCTAGTTTGCGCTGCTTTGCTTTTCTTCTCTACCTGTTAGTCTTCTAATTCCGGCCCTTCGGAGCCTGTCTCAAAAGGCTAACAGGTAGAGAGAAAAGGCAAAGCAGCGCAAACTAAACCTAAGAGCTAATCAGGCGCACATGCCCGAGTGGCCATGGAAGTGTAGATTTTAGGTATTGCCCCATTGCCCCCTTCCTTATTTGTCTTCATGAGTCAGAGATAAGAGGAACTTTGCGGGTTTTTTTTCCTTTTTATTGGATTCCGTAAATTGAGTTGAATTTTGACTTCACCCCCGAGGAGTACGGACATCTTGAATTTCAAGTATTCAGTTATCTGCTACTTGGCGTAGGAGAATAAGTGTATTGTAAGTAGGAGCGCACTGCCTCGTGATGTGCTTATTTTTTATGCCCAACTGGGCTAGTTGGTGTTTAGGGGCGCATGGAAATACGTATCTTTCTCGCCATAGGTCATACTGGCGTGCTGGCGTGTATATGTTTTACACTTTTGATTCTGCATGCTTTTTATTCAAGGTCAGCGGTCAGCCAGGAAACAAATATTTTTTAGTCCCAGTAAAGTCCTCAAACGCTAAGCTAGATGAGGCCTGAAGATGAAGCAGCATACTGGACTGGGGCCTCCTGAAATGCCAAAATTGGTATTTTCACGGACCCATGCTTCTGTTTCAGGTGGTGCAGCTACTGGTCCTGCCTTTGACCACTGAAGAAGCGGCTCAGATTTGTCCTGTTGAAAGCGATGTGTCTTACACAGCCAATCATAGTTTGCCACAGCGTGTGCTTTGAATTCTGCTGGAAGCATTATGTGGTGCTCGCGAAGGTAGTGCACGAGACCTTCAGGCCATACATACTTACCATCCGTGAGGCTTAAACATCCTAGAGCAGGCTCGCATGCTCCACAAAGGCGGCATTGCGCGTACCCAAATTCAATCGATTCCATGAAACCTGATTCGAGATATGACATGACAATCTCGTGTGAAGTCCTCTGAACACTATGCTCAGGCCATGGACGTGAGTCAGACGGGTCAATGCTTGCATCCTGATATCGCCGCCAGAATCCGACTTCAATTAAAGCGTTTGAGGGCTCCGAGGCCATCGAACATATATACCTAGGAATGCACTGGGTCCACACTACAAAACCTAGAAGTTGTACTTGTGTTAAGAGTTTACCAAGCTAAGAAGCAAGCGATGATGAGGCTAAAGAAATTTGGCAGCCAATTGCACTTCTAGATAGCGCTGAGCTTACTAAAGATATCGACGATGCTGTACACGCTAATGCGCCCCTACGCACGACTTCTTGAACATATGCCTCAACAATGTAGCACATAAATCAAGCAATTAAATTGAGTACAGTAATTTCTAGCCAGTTATGGCACATTATACTGCTGCGTTATCGAATGCAGCTCTCACGTTCTGACGCTCTCACCACAGGTGACAGACACATCACCTGAAGACTATGCCCCTACGGGGTCTGGTACATACTCGACACACGACACAAAAAACGCAACGAAGGTGACGACGCGACGACAACACGACAACCTACTGTACCTTTTCGCTGTTTTCTATAGACGACTTCATGTAACTCTCGCTGAAACAATCTGCGTAATATAACAGCCGCTCACCTCGACAGACCATTTTCTATCCATATTCTGGCTATTGATAATAAGGACAATGCAATGTGCTGCTGACATGATATTAGGTAATTCAAGATAATCCTACGTTGTTGGGTGCTCTCATAAATTAGACGACGAAATTGTACCAAGTATCTTGAAGCATGGACAATAAGCAGTTTGAGGGCTTGTGCTCTCTAAGTGCAGTAAAAGGCAGTTCTGCATTTTTCAACCCTTTGCAAGTGCTGCAGCGAGATCTTTCCGTGCTAGCATTGCGTGTTCATCTAGCCAATAAGCACGGGAGTTCTCCTCGTCACAGCCGCGCCAGTCGAACTGCTGGTTTACCTGGTGACAACCTTAGTAATGACGTCAGCTGCAGGAACAGCGACGGCACCTCTACTGGAAGTGCCCGAGTGCTGGACGCTATGTGCGGAGGTGGCGTGCGTGCTGTACGCTATGCGCTTGAGGGTGGCCCGCACGTGCGTAGCTGCGTTGCAGTGGACTTAAATCCGCAGTCTGTAGCCACGGCCAAACTTACGGTTGCTCACTCGGGCCCACTGGCCGCCGCACGCGTTGAGGTTCGGATCATTTCAACGTGAAAAAATATATACTATCCAGCGGCGTTCCTAGTCTCACTTAGACATGCTATGTTGCTGTTCCTCTTCGCACCTATTAGGTCCGGCATGGCGACTGCAATACGGTTATGGCCGCTGCCTCGAATGGAACATCGCAGTTTGAAGTGGTGGACTTAGATCCATGTGGTTCTCCGGTGAGTGAAAATTTAAGGGTACGATACGCGTTCAAAAAAGGATTTGTGAGCATAGTTCGAAATACTCCTAGCTATCTGTAGAATTAGAAGAGAACTTAGACTTGTCATCGACTCATGACGGCTATGGCGCACAACCGCTATGGCGTGCACATTCAGGCGCCATTCTTGGATCGTGCCGTGCGAGCGGTGGCTACAGGGGGACTCTTGTGCATTGTCTCCACCGAAGACCCCGCGCTTGACCCCATTCTCTGCGCAGCGCGCTACGGTGGCCGTTGCTTCGGCCGCGACGCTGCTCGAGTAGTGGGAGCAGCTTGCCATGCTGAAGTGCAGGTGGGCTGCTGATAGATCTATCAATTCGTGAGCTCCTGTCCCTTCCTCTTTCTGTAATCGAGAGGCATTTTGCCAGCAAAGGCATTTCTTCATCCACTCCCTTTTCCTGCTTTTACTCGTTGACTTCAGATTCGCTTGCTGCTGGCTCGGGTAGACATTGCTGCTCGTGCTGCCAATCGCAGAATGACGCCTTTGCTTTCGCTTCATCTTGACTTCTTTCGCCGTGTCTACGTGCGCATCGACGATGTTGCTGCTTCATCTCACACAACGGCACTGGAACCATCACCGCCTCTTGTGTCAGTGCGTGCCATTCAACCAACTGCCACCACCACTGCTGGCGCCAGCAGCGGGCCTGCGTGGAAAGTAGTGAATCAGAAGGTAAAAGGAGGAGCCGCCAAAGCCGACGGAAGCGGTGCCAGTGCCGACGGGTGGGAAGCGGGCCCGATGTGGAGCGGGCCGTTGCACGACGAGGCGTTTGCCGAGCAGTGCTGGGCGGAAGTGCGGGAAAAAGATGATAATGCTGCTCCATCCTTAACTCCTCAGACAGCGAAGCGTGCCCGCAAGGATGCCTCCGCAGCAGTGCAGAACAACACCACCACCACCAGCAATAGCAATAGCAGCAGCAATGATGTCGCCAGTGCATCGGCACCACCGTTTCGGTCCTTGCCTCGGCTGCGTGCCTTGTTGCGTTTAGTGGCAGCTGAAGCGTCCATCAATAGACCCACCAGTTTGTTACTTTGCTATGAGCCAGCAGGCAAAGGGACCAAGGGCGTGCTCTCAGGGGCTGCTTGGAAGGCTGTTGTGAAGAACCTCACCGGAAAAGTACGCGAAATGCAGTGCTACGTTATTGATTCATGGCTTTAGCTCTCTTCAGTGTGCCTTCTTTTGTTTAGTCGCTTTTCCAATCTGTTTAACGTCCCCTCTTTTTCGTGTGTGTGCCACATTAGGGCTATTTGGCAGCCGTCTCTCACTGCGATCCGTCTCGCGGTCTTAAAACCAACGCACCATGGCAAATTGCGGCGGATGCTTGTGAGACTGCACGTACGAAAGTGGGCGATCCTTCCTCGAGTGCTACTACTAGCAAAGGCGAGGATAATGCTCGTGGTCTCTCAAAGAAGGCAAATGCTTCTTCTTCCCGTTTGTTAGTCTTACCAGCGCTGCCGGATCCGTTAGCCGTTGGTATTGGCGCTACCACTGCCGCTGCCACCTATGAAGCTAGCTTAGCTACACAGATTGCCAGCCGTGCTACTACTTCCAGTGCTGCTACTCCAACTGCTGCTGCTACGGATCTGACGTGGCGGCCGGCGCCACTCGCAGCCGATGCGAACAGTGCTGGTGCAGTAGGAGGTGGAGGGGCACCACCGCCTCGAGGATTGCCAGCTCAGCTCGTGAATGCAAGCGCTATAGATGCACCTGCACTGAGGGCGGCCATTGCAGATTTGTGGCAGAGCTCGCCGCACTTACAGGTCCCCCCCGGTGCGGGTGCGTTCTGGCAGCCTGCCGACTTCAGCGGAGGCAGCGGGTTTGCTGCTGGCAGTGACACTGGAGCAGGTAGTGGAGGAGGCAGAAATGATCAAAGCAAAACCGACGACGATGAGAGTAGCTTGGCGCTTGCGCGGAAGGCGCGGCTGCGAGGTCAAGTCGGGCAGGTGATTGTGGTAGGGCAAGGGGCCAGGGCTGCGGTGCGCGCGGGGGCGGGTTTACATGTGGCCGAGCTGGTTCAACAGCGCGCCCTGCAGGAGTTCAGCTGCGGCGGTGCGCACGGCGGCAACTTAGGGAGCGACGATGACGATGAAGAAGAGGAAGAAAAGGTGAAAAAAGGTTTAATGAAAGGAGATGATGACGACGAGATGAAAGAGAAAAGCGCAGAAGCAGCCGTAGTTATGTCGTACACCTTGCCATGGCGGGCCGACCGCGATTTGAAGCCCCTAGAGTACGCCGAATCTTTGGCGGAAGGCATCTCCAAGCTCAAGCCTTATGGGGTTCTAGTGCTGCGCGCTCAACGCCATGACCCATCCATCGTGCCTCAAGCAGCAGCAACTGCCAGTGGAGCTCCTGCAGGATTTCCCACTTTAACGGCAGAGGGCTGTTTGCTTCTGGGAGACGACCAATGGGGTGCAGTCCTCCTCGGCGCACAAAACAGTGGCAACAGCAGCAGCAGCAGCATCATCAAGGAGAGTGGCAGTAGTAACGGCAGTGGTAATCGCACTGCGAATCCCGAGAAAAGCTACCAGAGTTCCAAGCCAAATGCGCAGCAACAGTTCGCAGCTGGTGGGCCGGGCGGGTCAGGAGTTGACACGCTCGTGTGCGCTGCGCCGGGGATAGCGCTCTGCGGCCTGGTGATTGAAGCGCCGCCTCCTCCTTGCCAAGGCCACGCTGTTGCCGTCTCAGGAGGCTGCAGCAGCTGCACTCTTGAAGGCTGCCTCTTGCGTGGCCCAACCTCATTGTTGCTGCGAGCTCCTCCTCATGGTAGTGGTGGTGCCGCAGACAACAAGAATGTGGGCACTCCAGATTCGAATGGCAATGGCAGCATGAAGGTTGTGCCCTGGAGCGACGGGCAAAGCAGCGGGAGCAGTAGCAGCAGCGGAGGAGGAGGCAACAAAGCCAAGAAACGCAAGCAGCAGCAGCACGGGTGGAGCGGCGGCGGCGGCGGTGGTGCGAGCGACGGGAAAGCGACCCTGCGAGGCTGTTGCTGCGCGGCGGACGGAGCACTGTTGCGGCTCTTGCGGTGCCACGTGCGCGGTGGGCATGGAGAGCGGTCGCGTGCTTTGGTAGCGGCGGCGGCGCAAGCAGCGGCAGCCAAAGCCTCAACCTCGTCTCCCTTTGCGTCGTCATCGTTGCAATATAAGAGTGGCGGTAGTGGTAGTACTGGTGCTTCTGCGCTTGTTCCTAATAGTGCGAGCTCATCAAAGCCCAACAGCGGCAGTGCTGAGTCTTCAGCCTCAGGAGTGATCCTTAGTGGTGGTAGTGGTGCAGGCTTGGCGATTGGTGGCGCAGGCGTGTTTGTAGTAGGCAAAGCAGTTGCCGATGTGGAAGACTCTTTGATCGACGGGTGCCGAGGTCCAGGCTTAGAGGTGAGAAGAGCATTGGCACAAGTGTCAATATGATTTTACACTCCTTCCACTCATTTCTTAGCGCTTTTCGTTACCTAATTACCCTTCCTCATCTCTTCCCACACCTCTGGTAAACTAAGCAATGTGATTTTCGTGTATTTTTGACACTGGCAGGCGCGCCGCGGCGGGTCTGTCGTCTTGCGCAGCGGTGGGTTTGGAGGTGGCGGCAGCAGTGTGAGCTACTGCAATGGGCCTGGCTTGCTGGTGCACCAGCACGGCCGCGCTTTGCTGCAAGGGCCAGGGGTGGAAGTGCGCCACTGCGCGGGCGAAGCGGCCATTGAGGTAGTGATGACGGGGATGCCTTGGCGTGATTGTACGCCTGTGTGTGCAAGTTGAAGGCGGGATGGAGGGTGAAGTTGGCTTTTAATGCAATCCAGAGAGAGTGTTTTTTTTTGTATAATGTTAGGGTATAGCGTTAAGCATCGCAGTGAATGTACCGCAAGTATGTTGTATGCACGAGTATGAACATCAAAGAAAACAACACCCTTCAACTTCCACACTGCATGCTTACCCCAGGTGGGCGCTCACGGGCAGCTCGAGATCGACGGCCTTTCCGGAGGTGGCGGTGGGTTATGCGAAGCAGGAGGGGTAGCAGTGGTGGGTGCGCGGGGTCACGGGTTGTTGTGCTATGCTGGTGGCAGCGCCAAGGTACGAGTCCTGTTGATACAACTACCCTGTCGAATAATGCATCCTCACTTCTACAAAGGAACCGACTTCTTGATTCAATGAGTCAATTTCTTCACTTACAATGGCCTACGTACACCGCAGCTCTGAATGATTCGCTACTGTACCATCGTGTAAATTCAACTTCTTCTGTAATTGTATTCTTCTTTGATGGCAAGGTTCGTGGCCTTCGAGTTGACCGTGCTGCTGCACATGGAATGCTGGTTCGAGGTGAAGGCACTTCTCTTTCTCTCCCTGAAGGATGCCTTTTCACGCGTTGCCGCCTCGCTGCGCTCTCGGTTTCTGACGGGGCAGAGTTAGCTCTCGGGGATGGCAACGCTGTCGTTTCGAATGAGGGGTTGGATAGCAGCAGCAGCGGTATATTGGTTACAACTGGTGGGCGCGTAATCGATGACAACCAAAGATAAAAGGGTGCTGCTTCAATATCGCAATTGACGAAGCACAGGGCGTCCTCTGCTTAGTTTCCATGATTTTTGACACATCCCCCGATGGGCCTTTTTTTTAAATGGAGGATTGAGGTCTCTATAACCACACCTTTGGTTATGGGCTGAGTGCCTGTGGCGTTGAACTCCGGCCCTTGAAATCCCAGGTCATTTCCCGCTATGCTGCTATGCTAGGACTTAGGAAGAGGAGGTAGGTGGCCTATGAATATGAACATGTGACATGTGACATGTGACTTGTTTTAAGTCGATTAAATCCCATATACTCCCGAAATAGCCCATGATATTTACACAGCAGCCAAAGGGTATTGAAGTGCGGTCATTAGCCCGCGGTACAGAAAACAGCCGTATATCGATCGTGCTCCTTCGTCTTCGATATCATGGGCTAATGAGCTACCAAAACAGAAATGGATCTGAAACCAGAACTAAAACCAACGCCAATGTGCTCATGAATCACCCAAGTGCAATCCGGATATCGCCAATATTTATTTCTACTCAGGTCCCCATCCCTGCTCTATCCCTGTTATCTCGTATGCCAGAAGCAAAAAAGAAAGAGAAGGGCCAGAATTTGTGTAGTATAGCGCACAACAAAATCCACACAACCGCATGATGCTCAGTGTTATCATAACAATGAGCTAGCACGGTATGGCTTGGTCATTGAGGGCATTTCGAAAGTGCTTGCACACGTGAAGAAGGTCCTCATCGGGCTCAAGTATAGTTGCCACTACCACGAAGCTTATCACCAAGTACGCCACGAGCGCGGCCGAAGCAACAACGCGGACCCCCAATCTCGTTGTAGGCGTCTTGATGTATTCGCTGAAAATAACGGCACTCAAGAGCATACCGCCCAGGAGGCCACCCGTGTGAGCAGCCCAATCCACGTATGGCACGGTGCTGAAGGACAGGGTGACGACGATGTTCAAAAACACTAACACTAAGTTGCCGGCTTGCTGTATTTCAATGAAAATTAGAAAGTGGGCACACAGCGTGGTGAGGAAGGAGCAAGCAGTACTTTGCGTGACAAGGATGTCGACAAGAACATGCGGTAAAGCAGACAGCACCAAACATAAACAGCAACCTCAAGGTTGCTTAAAGTAAGGTAGGCAGTCGATCTTGCCACAATTTACCTGCGGCAATTCTTCCGGAGTGGACGATGACCATTTGCAACATATTTCAACGAACCAAGCGCCCAAAATCCCCATGAGGGCCCCGGAGGACCTGCAAAAAGAGGGAAAAGAGATGAGGGCTGTTGGGCAACCATCATGTGCCAAGAGCAGTAAAAACAATAGCGAACTTCCCATGTATGTCAAGTTAAATGGCTGCGAATTATTGAATGCAGAGTAGTAGCAAATTGGTGAACGTGCGTACCCGACTCCTATAGTGTCCGGAAGCGCAAGGCAGCTCAGGAGCGACGACGTCAGACCGCTCACAAAATAAATGACCGAAAAGCGCTTCAAGCCCCATTCCAGCTCGAGCATCACGCCCACGCGCAGCTGAATGAGCACGTTCACAGCCAAGTGAATGAAGCCCGCGTGCAACAGCATGGGTGTTAGGAGCCGCCACCACTCGTGCCGGTACACGATGAGAGCTGCGTTCTTGGCACCCAGCGTGTTCAACACCGTCGGGTAAGGCCCTGAAATGATATTGTTAGCGAGTCAGGAACGAGGCTTAGAGTATTAAAAAAAGACTTTCGTAGCAAGCGGCCCGCACTCATAGACTCAAGAAGGGATTGATCACGAGGTACACAAGCACATGAATCATGCAGGCATTTGATAAGCAGATCTCCCAAGTTCTCACCAAGCATGGGATTGATCCACGTTGGAGCAAAGCCATTGCTCAGCGCAATGCTTATGCCGACAAAGAAGAGCTGGATCAGCGCGAGCCAAGCACTCATCGTGCGGCCAATTCTCGCCATCACCGCTGCCTTCTGAGGCGCGCATGCAATCGGGCAGCACCATTGCAACCAGGCAGGTCCGTGCCGCCGCCGCTCGCACACAGCCCCGGCACAACAAGGGCATATTGCAAAACATAAAATCTGCATCGGCTTCGGTTTGTTCCCTTCAGGAATATCCAAAGTACCCCACACTGGATCCTCAAGGCGCATTCCTCCGTAGTCGTCTCCACCACCTCCTGCTGCTCTCTCCTCGTCGCCTCGCTCTATTTCCATGTGCTGAAGCATTGACGCATAATGGGCGTCCTGATCGTTCGCGGCATGTTTTTCGTAAGCTTGGCTAGTGTTGCCTCGGTCTAGCTCGAGTTGGTATTGCCTTGCCACTTCTTCGTCGTCAACGCCTTGGCTTGCGCCTACATCATAAGTACCCCCATGATAGTCTCCAGCCTCCAAGCGTCTGGCCAGGGCTGCATCATCATCATACGCCTCCGAATGTGTTTCGACGGTGCTCTTTCCTGCATAACCGTCTCCGTAGCCAGAACCATCGAACTCCCTTTGGAGCTTGGCCGCGAGTTCTTCATCGGTGATGGTATCTGGAGCGGAGTCTTCAGCAGGGGGTGCTGATTCTCTAGGTTGAGGGTTTGAATTTTGCTGTTGTGAAAGAAGGTTATTGATGAGCTCTTGTTGCGCTGCCAGCTGCGCTCGCAGCTCTTCCTCTGACGCAGGAGAAGGCTCGGAAGCCATCGCACGAAGGAAATGAGAAAATGATGTGAAAGAAACTATTGTAGTTGCCTAATATAATACATAATATGTGTAATATATTATTTTTCGTGCTGCTGCTAATGAGTAATGAGTTCTGCGAAGCTGTGAAGCTGCGAAAATGCGAAGTAGAAGGCAGGAGCTGGCCGCTTCGCTTGTCGAGAAGCCTGCGACGGTGGCATAATTAATCTAATTGATATATATTTTACACTCTTATTTATTGTTAGTTCTTATTAATCAGTGACATGTGACATGCACATGTGCACATGCAGCCATGCAGCAGTCAGCACTTCGAAATGAGTTCAAATGGGAGCTTGCCCTCGTTACTCATTATTCGTCCATGATTCTCGCTTTAATCATGGACCTGGGAGTTGTTTATTGGCCTAGGCCTCCTGACTACTGGACCATCCACCATTTGGAGTGTCCCGGAGATCTGGGGTACTAAATAGAATATAGAATATAGGTCGATATACGATATAGTTGGATGTAACTCCGTAACATTTTTAATGAAAATAAAAGGAAAGGAGTCAAGGAACTGCAGTAGAGAGAAATCGCGATGCAATTCGATAAAGATTTACATTAAGCGATTCGACTAGCTCGATCTATTGTCCATACGTTAGCACCATTGTTCTAGTCCTCTACCCATCAGAATGGACGATTCAGTCATCATCAGTGTCGATGTTTGCAGTGCTGCCAAAAGTTGCTTCTCTTCTCCTCCGATTGTATTCAGCATCAAGCTTCGCAATGCTCATGGAGTCGTCATCACCATCGTCTTCGTCGTCATCAAGCGGCTTGTATGGGGGTTTAATCAATGCTTTCTCGACCTTTGACGCCTGTCGGATAATTGATGATCAGGAGAACGAGCACGTCAACAGGAAAAAAGATCTAAGAACCCAATAAACATAGAGCAAGTTTTAAAATAAAAGTGCAGAAGGAAGTTCAAAAAAGTGCAAAAAAGAATCCTTGAATTACCTTTTTGATTTCAGACTTGCTCAGATAGGTCCATGGGTGAACGGCTTCCTTCTTCTTGATCTTGTCGGCTTTCTTTGCTCCTCGGATGGTGACATGTGGCTGCGTCGGGATGCGTTCGGTCAAAATCGCGTCCAAACTCACGGTCACCACGGTATCGTCGTCTTCCGTCAAAGCATCGTCTCCCACACTGCCGCCGTCGTCGTCTTCTTCCTTGAGGGACGTTGCTCCGTTGCGTGTCGCAGCGCTCTTCTTTTTCTTGGCGGTGCCCTTCTTCTTGTCTTTGGCCTTGCCGTCTGCTTTCTCGGTTGAAGTAGTGGACGTAGATTGGCCACGCTTCGGCTTCGCATCAGGAGCCTTCGCTTGCGCTGGCTTTGCACTTCGGTCCGATGAGAGCTGCTTTTTCTTCGTTGGAGGCGGCGCCTTCTCAAATTCGTCAAGGGCTTCTTCAATATCCTGAGGCACTGGTTCAAGAGACGTCCTGGACGGCAGAGACGGATCTTCAGGCACTGATGCGGATGGTGTCTGAAGTGGAGACAAAGGGTCGAGGGCACTGATGGCTGTGTCGTCGTAAGAAACATCTGGCGGCGCAGGTGGCGTGGGCTCAGGCACCGAAGCCACGAGAAGTCGACGACTGTCCGGAGCTTGCCTCAGGCCTCCGTACAGGGGCATAGGCGTCATGGGCGTCTCAGGGCTTCCTATCCGAGAATTCTCACTGCCATCCAAATCGGCGAAGAGACGAGGAAGCTTCTCAGTGACCTCAGCAGCAGCTGCTTCAGCTGCGGCTTTAGCAGCGGCAGCAGCGCGGGCTTCTTTTCTTGCGAGCGCCTTGGCTGATGCTGTTTGAGACGCTGACGCAGCTGCACGATGGCTGCTCGAATGAGGCTTCGGTGCACGCTGAGCAGAAGTTGAAGGAACTCTCTTGGCTCTGTCGAGTGAAGACGGCGGCTTATCAGCAGGCACGCGCCGCCCATTGGCATGTGATGCACCTCCAATAGACATGGGTGCGCCAGAGAGCCCACTCAGAGGTTCGAATAGCTCCTCTTCTACGACAGCCTCCAGGAAAGGTTCCTCAAGTACCGGCGGTCCTTGCACGGTAATTTTGGACCTTCGCGCAGTGCCATCGTTCCAAAAGTTCCCATCAAGCGGGCTGAGCATGGCTCGGAGGGTTTGATCAATTTGCTCTTCGGCATCCTCTTCAACTATTTCAACGCTGTAGTCGTCGTCTTCGGATGCTTCCTCAGTCTTGCTGTCACCAAAGGCTGCCTGCAATGGACTTGGCGCCTTCTCACTCGAAGAGCGCTTC
>Ga0307979_1002716_pt1 | contig 12124 bp, 8 predicted proteins | sample OrgLakmetage1058_FD_201833 | JGI IMG/M metagenome (GOLD analysis project Ga0307979, IMG submission 201833) | Saline water microbial communities from Organic Lake, Antarctica - #1058 | ecosystem: Environmental > Aquatic > Non-marine Saline and Alkaline > Saline | place: Antarctica: Organic Lake...
TCTGCGGTTATTCAGTATGCTTCATGGAATTCATTGGCGGTTATATCGGCTTGAAGTAAAGTTATGCGTGATCGTATATTCTACTAGCCTGCTTGTATAGCGAGTAGCCGAGAGCTCTGTATCTCTGTCCTTGTAATTGTTGTAATCTCGAACTCTGAAACCTAAACACTAATCCCGATTTTCAGGAATCCCTCCTTTCTTGGGGTGATTTTGGTGATGACGAATCAAATCCTTTCATTCAGCATCGCCAACAAACCAACAAACCACTTGAAGCGGTGTCGTATCTGGATCTTGCATCGTTGGCCACTCAGATCGCCTGACTGCCTGAGTCGCTTCCGACTTGAGGAATCATGGGCTGCGCAGACGATGTGGCGGACTGCTGTAAGTTGCAGCGCTCACCTGTTTTGATTGTGTGATCTCAAGATGATGTTGTGTATTTGTGACAAACCGCATCTTTCATGGAGTGCGAACATTGTATGCTTTCATGACCTGTGTGGGGTCTTGACTCTTACAACTTTCTCGTTCCACTCTGCACTTGCTTAATAATGCAGCGTTTTCCCGCGGAGCCATCGTGCTTCCCGGCATCATTGCGTCCGTAATCGCGTTCGTCTTCATTTACCTGCTGGTGAGCAATAATCTTTTGTCGTTTATTTTTGTCATCACTGAGAAGTCCGCCGGCATTCATGTATTGCCCGAAATTTGTCAATTGAAAGGAGCACTTGTTTCAAGACTCCTAGTACAAAGAGTAGCACACATAAGTTACATATTATACGACTTTCACGCGTTTGAGTCGTTCTAACGCATTTAACGCTCGGTGTTAACAAAATGAATGTTGTTGCCGGTGCATTCCTTGGTGACCACAGGTGTCGAAGCTCAAGGCGAACCGCGTGGGCGCGGACCTCGTCAAGAGCAAGGGCATCGGCCACAAGCTGGACATGCTCGCGAAGCAAATCCAGGACGGCGCTAAAGCTTTCTTGGAAGAAGAATACAAGTGGCTCGCCCTCTTTGTTTGCTTCATGGCCTGCATTCTCCTCATCCTCTTCACCGTGGCTCACGACGACACCGCTGACATTACCCAGGTGACCAACTTAGCATCTCATTTCAATCTGTTCGGGAGAATGATGTGCGATCACGGTTAGGTCTATGGAATGATTGCATAGTGACAAAGTGAAGCTTAACTATGTCAAGGGTTTCAACCCCCAATACTATTCTTGTCTTCCTCTTAACGAATCTTTTATTTGATTGTTCACAGGGCCTACGCACGGCTGCGGCTTTCATCGTCGGCGCTCTGCTCTCTGCCTCCGCGGGCTGGTACGGCATGCGCGTGGCCACTGACGGCAACGTGCGCACTACCGTGGCGTGCGCGGAGTCGGACCTGAACGCGGGCCTCACGGTGGCGTTCACCACCGGCGCCTGCATGGGCTTCACCGTGGTGTCGCTGGGCCTGGCGGGGGTCTCCCTCACTTTCCTGGTCATGGGCTACGACTACGCGGACGCGAACGCGATGCAAGTGCTCGCCGGCTTCGGGTTCGGCGCGTCGTCCATCGCGCTCTTCGCGCGCGTGGCGGGGGGCATCTACACCAAGGCTGCCGATGTGGGCGCGGATCTGGTGGGCAAGGTTGAAGCAGGCATCGACGAGGACGACCCGCACAACCCTGCGGTGATTGCCGACAACGTGGGCGACAACGTGGGCGACGTGGCGGGCATGGGCGCGGACCTGTTCGAGTCTTACGTGGGCTCCATCATTGCCGCGGCCACCCTCGCGAGCAACGACGCCGAGCGCGCTCTGCCGTTTTTCCTGGCCGCGGCCGGCATCATTTGCAGCATGATTGGCTACTTCGCGGTGTCGACCTCGGAATCGGGCAACGGCTGGAACACCAACTTGGGCGCGCTTATGTGGGCACTGGAGAAGGGCATGTACACGGCAGGGGTGCTGTTCGTGGCGGCCGCGGCTGCGCTCTGCGGAGCGATTGGCAAGCAGTGGGACAACTTTGCTTGCATTGTCATTGGCCTGGTGGCGGGTGCTCTCATCGGCAAAGTGACCGAATACTGTAAGTTTGTAAATGCATGTCTTCGATCACTTCTTTTTGTGCCAACTCCTTCGCAGCAGTCTTGTGGCACAGCAGTTGTGAAATTGTGCATTCTTTTTCTTTTTTTGTCTCTCCCTCACCTGTTCATGCATCTCACCTTCCTTTCCCGGTTTCGTTTCTTTCCGCAGTCACCTCGTTCGACTTCAAGCCTGTGATTTCCATCAAGGACCGCGGCCAAACTGGCCCGGCCACCGTGGTGATTCAAGGCCTCGGCGTAGGGATGCTCTCCACCGTGCCGCCGGTGCTCATTCTGGTGATTACCATCCTGGCCTGCGCCGGCATCAACGGCAACTACGGTGTCTCCGTGGCGGCTGTGGGCATGCTCGCGACCCTCGGTATTACTCTGGCCACCGACGCCTACGGCCCCGTGGCGGACAACGCCGGTGGCTTGGCTGAAATGGACCCTTCCATCCCCGACTCGGTGCGTGGCAAAACCGATGCCCTTGACGCCCTCGGCAACACCACTGCGGCCACCGGCAAAGGTTTCGCAATTGGTTCTGCGGTGCTTACCTCCTTGTCGCTGCTCGCGGCCTTCAAGGCGCAAGCTGGCTTGTCCTCCGATGACCTGGATGTGGGCGACCCAGTGGTGCTCAGTGGCGTGCTGTTTGGTGCCATGATGCCATACATGTTCGCGGCCCTTACCATGATCTCTGTAGGCAAGGCGGCTGCTGAAATCATCGGTGAAGTGCGCCGCCAGTTCCGCGAAATTCCTGGCCTCAAGGACTGCATTATCAAGGCTTCGCAGGGGATCGCCATCACCGACGCTGAAGACGTCCTCCCTGACTCCAACAAGTGCGTGGAAATCTCCACCCGTTCTTCCGTGCGCGAGATGATTGCCCCTGGCCTGTACGCGATTTTGGCTCCTCTCTTTGTGGGCTTCATGGTGGGCCCGCGCTGCCTCATGGGCATGCTGGTGGGCACCATCGGCAGCGGGTGCATGGTGGCGATCATGATGTCCAACGCCGGCGGCGCGTGGGACAACTCCAAGAAACTGTGCGAGAAACTCAACATCAAGAAGACCGACCAGGGCAAGGCCTGCATCGTGGGCGACACCGTGGGTGACCCCTTCAAGGACACTTCGGGCCCTGCGCTCAACATTCTGCTCAAGCTCATGTCGATGGTTTCCCTCACGGTGGCGCCCCTCATGAAGGTGGAAGCTGGCGAAAACGGCGACTGGCAAAACTACGGCATGGGCTTCATTCCGCTCGCTCTGTTCATCATTGGCACTTACATGCTCATCAACGCGAACATCTTGACCTGGGATGACCCTCTTGCGCAGTTCCTGGACCCAACGGCCGAGGCCGCGGCCGGCGGTAAGTCGTCTGGTGTGGAGCTCACCGTGACGTCGCACGTGCACATCAAGGAAACGGCGCACGCGCAAAACCACGACGACCACTTGGAAGCCATCGTGCCCGAGTGGGTGGACGAAAAGACGTGCAAGAAGTTTGCGGGCCACTTGTTCAACAAGGCAGCGTTCGATGCCGTCGCAGTGGACAAGGACGGCGTGATGAAGATTTCGCGCGCGGACTACCTTGCCAACAAGCACGAAGTGCTGTAAGTGTGTGCTTATCCGTGAAAGCAGAAGAAAGAAAAGAAAAAGAAAGAACTGCGCAATCGCCGCCTCCTTTCACCGCACGAAGCCAACAGCGGCCGCGGGTTGTCGAGCTGATTTTGAGTCGCCGTTTGTGCCTGGGCCTTTTGTCTGCGATTGTGCTTCTCTTCCAATGCGCATTGCAGTAGGTTTCGCCATCAGTAGCGTTTCCACTCCCATGTGCTATTGAGGACTTATCTCTAGTGAAATTCTAATAGCATTTCCGAATTCCGCGATTAACGTATACGCATATCGCATATGTTGTATGTAGGAACAGAAATCCAAAATGTCCATGTCCAATTTTTAATCTATTTATGCGAATTTGAACCCGGATCGCTTATGTAACTCATGTCATATTACGTTTTATGTCTTATGTATATCGCGAATTTATGCCTGGCTATATGTAAATGTACACGGTTAACGATGAATTTGTTTCTGCGGGCAGTGGGCATCACAGCACAGCAGCACAGCAGCAGCAGCACTAGAGCTAAAAAGGGGCTATATGTATATGTAAGATACAAGATGCAAGCGCCATTACCAAATTACCAACAGGACACACACGGCGAATGCATTGGACTTAAAGCATCGCATTATTGAGAAATCCCGCAATGGTGCTGATGGCATGTTGCGGAACATCGTGGCCACCGCTGAGAGAACAACAACAAGAGGAAGAGCCACAGAATGAGCGTAAAAGAGCTGAATGGAAGTAGGAAAGTGCCAAGGCATATGTGGTTGCGTAATAGTCGGGTGCGAAAATAAATCGTGAACAGAAAGCGAGTGCATGAGTTGGGCATTGCACCTCAACAGATGAAAGTACTCGAATACATCGCAGTGCATAAGGAGGAGGAAGCCGCAAAGCGAGTTAAAGCAAACCTGTGAGGCACGAAGACTGCTTTGTTGGAATAATGCGCCAGTAAAGCCTGAAGCCACTTCGCAGTGCCAAAAGGAATCAAAGGATCGTTCAAACCTGTGTCAGCGCGCACCAACATTCGAAGTAACGGGGTACGAGATAAAATACAGGCAGAAGCGCTAAAAAAAACAAAAACGAGTCAAGAACACAAATCAACCATTAATGAGCCCATCCTAAACAGTCTTCTATGCCATCCATAGGGATTTATATTACTTTCTTAGAATATAACTTGGGAGTTGTCTTACCGTGGATTTGTAAAACTTTGAGGTTTTTGTGCTTTTTCGCAAGTTTATCCGCCCACGTATCAACGTCCATCAAAAAGCCACTCACCTGATTTATAAAATAGGTATCAAAATAGATAATCGAGTCTAAGTCCTTGATTGAACTTAACATGCAGGAGCGTAGCGAAAGGAGGTTCTCGTACCAGGACCACACCGCCGAGCGGGCCTTCGTTCACATGCAGTGCTGCGTCTAGGGCTAGCATGGCGCCCTGGCTAAAGCCCATGAAGAACGTTCGCTGCGCTGGTACTGCACCACTTGACACATCACTACTGCCAGCACCGTTGCTACCAGTACTATTGCTGCCACCGGCGCCACTGCTCGGGCTCCCCGATTTGCTTGTGCTAGTAGCGATGTTGGCAGGGTTCCCGTAAAATTCACGGCATTCCGCCACTAGCTGCTTAATCAAGGCTCTACAAGGCAAGACTCCAGAGGGGACAGCCCTCAGAGTGCGCGCTTTGCTCTCTTCGCCCATAGCCATGGCCAGCGCGTAGGATGCGAAATCAATGTCCCACCACCCCGCTCCTTGACTCTGAGGCAGCACGAAGATGATTCGATTGGCGCTGTGAAGCATTTGTGCACGAAGAAAAGGAGGTCAGCATGATGGTCACAAGTGAAGCTAAGAAAAGCATTATAAGCGCAAGGGAATTGAAAAATAGAGAAGATTGTGAACTCGAGAAAGCATTGGATCATTCACATGAGCCAAGATAAAGTAAGGATAGAGACTAGAACAGAGCAAGTGGAACAAACGCGTAAATGTATTCTTTAACGTAAGCACGAATACAAGCAACATAAATGCGAAAGGCTACCACATTAAATGGCAAGACTTACTCATCAGAGCGCCCGTGAGCGACCGACGCGCGAAGTAAGTCAGCGAGCGGAGCAAGAGATTCGCCAGTTGCCTTCGTACAACCGAACACACACACATAATACAGACACGCACCAAAGAATAACAGTGCAAGCAGATGATGTGTCAAAAAGTAGATCGAACGCACGAGGAGAGGGTAGAATAGGAGTGCTCAACGAATACGAGGAATAGGAGGGCGATAGAGCAAAAGACCAAGGGCCTACCTGGTAACCATGGAAGAAAAACACCAAAAAGTCAGCAGGCTGAATTTGATGCCCGCCTCTCGCTTCTTGCTGGCCAGGTCTGCTTGTTTTTTCGCCGACGATCGTGCAATTGAGGCCAGCAAACACGCGCACCTGAAAATGAGAAGATTAAGAGGAATGCTTACGAGATTGAAGGGAGTATAGTATTGCAATGAAGTAAGATCCCTTGAAACGGTACTGCAATGCGATTATGGTGCTAACCGTGCAACAAAACCTAAAGGTGCGTTGATACCAATGCAATATCTGACTGGCCTGGCCTGATTGTCTAGCAACCTAGCAAGATATATGTGGTGCCATAATTGAATACGAAAACTTGGCAAATCAGGTGTCCTTACTGGATGCTTGCCGTGTTTGTCCGCAATATCATGCGCGAGCGCGGAAGCGCCCGTGCCTCTGCGTGCAGCCGCGGCACTGCTCGCAGCTGTGGATTGTTTCAGTGCTTCTGCTTCAAGCAGTCGTTTCTGAGCTACGACTGCGAGCGCTTCTAAATCATTTCGCTCCACGCACGACTGGTCTGATAAACCCGCGCGCTTGATGAGTGACTTCAAGTCTTTCACACTTAAGGTAGCTACTTCATCAGAAAGGTTCAAAGCAGCCGAATCGCCGCGGGATGTGTCGGACCGGAGAGCCGGCGCCGACGCCCCGCTGTTGCCGAAACTGTCAATTCCCAGTCCTATGCTCGGCCGCAATGCCTCTAAGCTCAACCCGTCAGCTGCTGACGATGCCCATTGCCAGAAGTCAGACCCACCACAACCTTCCTCAATATTGCCACTGCCTGATATTGGTGCAGGATTCTCCGTAGTGACGGCCCACGCCCCGAAGACAGAAGAAAGCGACGAGTCATCGGCAATGCTCTCGGTGGTTGTTGGGGGTACAAGCGTTCCTGATGGCGGCGCTGAACCACTAGAGTCGCTTTTGAATAGACTACCAATTGCGCTGTCTAGCCAAGCTGTAGTGCCAACTGTGGCGTCGTCCGCTGCCATTTCGTCAAGATTTGTTCCGCTCTGAGAGGCTTTCGAGGTGACCCTGGAGATTGTTCTACCGACAAATACACTTCTCAGTAAGTACCCATGGAGCACTCTAGGACACGGTCTCCGCAACTAAAGAGTGAGAGAGGTAGGTAGACGTGGGCTGCTAGGATGCAAGACACGATGACATGATGGATGGAAGATTGGAAAATGGAAGAAGCCAAAAGACCAGAGAGAGGAAGAAAAAAGCACTCTTATATGGCTCTCTAGCTAGCACAACCAACAACAAGAGCTTGACAAGCGCCCGAAGATTCCGACGAAGAAAACGTGGCAAAATTACGGATTTTGAGCAAGTTGAGCTCGCAATATTCTGAAGATCTTTTCCTCGTTCAAAATGGCCCTCCGTAGCATCGTTCTCGCTCTCGCGCTCGCTTCTGCGGTGCGTTCTCGCTGCTTTGACGGCATTATTAATTGGCAGTCGATCATTTTACTGGATTGTCCAAATTCAGAGCGATTTTGATTGTCAGCAGTATCTTATCTTCTACTCTTTGCTCGTCCGCAGACTGCATTCATGCCTGTCGCGCCCAGCGCGGGCCGAGCTGTCTCCTTGGCGGCTGCGGGCAAGAGTGCTTCGGTTCCTTTCCTGGTAAGTTACTCGATTTGTTTTTGAGTGTTGGAATGGGCCAGTCCTCTAGATGAGAGCGAGGCTTCCCGTAGTAGGCTGTGTGCTTAGTATCTCGATATGGCCTCTTGCGAACTTCTTGTACTCTGCAATGAGGCGTCCTCTACACATTCATAGCACAACTTTTCATCATTTCCTTCACGGAACCATACTTCTAACCTTCCATGTTCTATCCTTCCGCGCTGCATCTCAATGCACCTTCACCTGTGCCAGCCTCAGCCGAAGATGCTTGACGGCTCGTACGCTGGCGACGTGGGCTTCGACCCACTTGGCTTCAGCGAGGTAGAGATATACTGCAGCAATGATTGCCGTTACCTCTAATATAAATCAACTAACCAATCAAACTTCTGGCGTCTGTATTGAGAGTGCGGCTGTGAGGCCATTGTAGACTCTGAGAGTGTTTGCTCATCTATTTGTTTGCTTCGCCCTTAAATTGAAGTTGCGTGTTTCTTGTTTTTGGTATTTTCAGTATGCACCAGAGGACCTTCCTCAAGTGGTGCCTCGATCCGCGGCTATGGCGCCTGAAGACGCGCTGCCTACCCTGTACTGGATGCGGGAAGCCGAGCTCAAGCACGGCCGCCTCTGCATGCTCGCCATAGTGGGCTTCGCTGGCGTAGACAACGGCCTCCACTGGCCAGGCACTGGTAATACTAAACAATCAGACAGCGAATACTCGAGATGTATTTATTTGTCTTGTTTTGGCTATTTCTGGTTGAAGAAAAGTCTTGAATATCAAATGCTCTTTTTATGTATAATCTGCTTCCATATTTCTCTCGAAGAACTTTTGTGCGCCTTATTCTTTTCTGCCCCACCCGCTAACACAAACAACTTCTTGTTTGTTTGTTTTTTTTGCACGGCAGCGGCCACCTCGGTGAGTGCCGCTACGGCCCACGATTGGGGAGTCGCCAACGGCCAAATGGGCGTGCTGCTCTTGGCGGCTTCGGTGCTGGAGCTCTTGACCATGCCGGCCCTCAACCAGGCCGCCAAGGGCTCGGGCCGCGAAGCCGGCGACTTTGCGCTGGACCCCCTCAAGTGGTAAGCGCGATTACAATACGATTAGCTGTTATCTTTACTGCTTTGCGTGATTTCTTCATCCGAAAGATCCATCTACACAATGATCGTTCTGCGTGGCACATCTTGGGTGTGACGCGCGTCCTTCTCACCTCCTTGGAAACCCCGGTGGTTCTCAAATGAACAGGTGCAACAAGCCTCAGGACAAGGCGCGCCTGAAGCTCTACGAAGTCACTCACAGCCGCCTTGCGATGTTGGCGTTCTCCGGAATGGTGACCCAAGCGGTGGCCGTGTCCGACAAATTCCCTTACATTGGCGCCTAGGCACACGTAGTTCGTGGAGACAACCGAGTACCCGGAGCCTTTTCTAAAGTGCCAGATGCCAGATGCACAAAGCAAAAGTGTTGAAGCCTTTTTGGAAGAACTTACTCTGCTGAGAGCTCAGCGCCTCCTCTGCCTCTCTCGTTGGCTTAATACAAATTCTCCTTAACTCCTACCAGTGAATATGGATATCGGATGTCATGAGAGAGCACACCGCAGTCGCGCTCAAATTCAAATAAGCACTTATTTTAAGCCAAATGTTGTCGAATTTAGGCAAAATTAAACACCAACCCGAACCCTTCCCTGTTTTAAAAACGTAAACCGAAATAAGCGCGACTGGGGTGTGGTATGACGCGGGACGTGACCAGCCCACAGCCCGCCTAGGATACGATCTAGGATTTACGCTGTGTAAATTACGCTTAAATTACGCGGGGAAATAATTTGAGACAGGCCCCGAAGGGCCGGAATTAGAAGACCAACAGGTAGAGAAGAAAAGCAAAGCAGCGCAAACTAAACCTAAGAAGCTAATCAGGCGCACATGCCCGAGTGGCCATGGAAGTGATGGTAGCGGTCCAAAGTGGCACGCTCCTCCATGCTCTGAGAGTGCCGCTCAAAAGAAGAGTTTCCGCCCGCAGATTTCACCAATTATACGCAAATTACGTCACTAGAACCAGACGTCACCGTATCATCTCCCTGAAGCCCTCGGGTGTAACTCCTAAACACTTGGCTGGGAATGGCGATTTTTACGTAAACTCGAAATTTGCGTCTATTTGCGCTTTCTTACGTAATCTCCTCTGAATGTAGTGCTAAATGGGCCTTTTTCGACGTTTTTTACGAAATTAAATTTACGTCAATTTGCGTAAATTTACGTGATATCGAGTTGACACCTGCGTCATTCCAGTCAAGCCTAAGCATAACCACTGTCCGTGGGCTCCTTAGAACGGCATCCATGCCGGCGATGCGTACCACTTCCCTCTGGACAGAGACCACGCCCGGCGCACAGGCAGAAAGCAGAAAGCAGAAAGGCAGTGAGCTAGTCAAGTAGTAAGTAGGGAAGGGAGTTGTAAAGGGCACAGCACCACCAAAGAACACCAGGAACCTTTAGTTTAAACGACTTCTACCGCGTGTATAGCACACGTAAATTACTCACTCCTGAAGTAAAAATTGAGCTCCGAGGCGCGTAAATCCCGCGTGTACGTAAATCGCACCCTTCCAGCCCGCAGCCAAGCGCCAAGCACCAATACGCAGCCACAGCCCACAGCCCGAACGCCTGACCTCGGCGTGTTTGTCTTTGATAGAAACTATTGAACTAGATCTGTAATTGATTCGGGCGGAGCGCAGAGCGGCGACGGGAACTCCTGCCCCTGCTAGTTTATATGTGAAAGCTTGGTAATGCAGATAGCTACTTGGCTTCTGGGGATGGATTTTGGGGTTCCAATTTCGTAGCGCTCGAAGTGCGATTCAAGAACAGATGAGCTAAGCGACACCTAAGATCAAATATTAATACAATTAGCGACGGGCGATGGGCGCGCGCGGGCTTTGTCACGTCTCTGTGAATTACTATCGCCCAGAATTGCTTCATACTATGCTCAATCTGACTTGATGTTCCGGTAGATGCGCTTCACGAACATGGTGGAGCCTGCCACGCCCACGGTACCGCAAAGCAAAAAGAACGCGATGCTGAACATCCCCATGTAACCGAAGTAGAAACACGCCTGAAGGAACCCCGTCATTTTGGTCTTCCAAATGAAGTAATACACCGAGTACAGGAGCACGTAACCCGCGGTACTGCCAGAGGCCAGGAACGAAATCCACTGCCAGTGGTAGTTTTCTGCGTTGAGAATGAAGTACGTGGCTACGATGGTTGTGCAGACCTTTCAATACAACAACGAACACGACCATTCGAAATGACCACAAAGAATGTGGCATTAAGACACAATAAATTAGATAGGAAACTATATTGAATGACTGAGGCAAACAGGCGAAGAGGAGAGTAAAACCAAGGGGAAACAGAAGAAAAGCAGCATATTTCACTCACCGAGACCACCATGAGGATGGCGTACACCAGCATCATGAACCCGTACACGTAGTAAAACTTGTAGTTCCAAAACGACGTGAAAATGAAGTACATTTCAATGAAAATCGAGCCGAACGGCAGGACCCCCGTCAGGGGGATCACGACAATTGGCATGGTGTACCAGGGGCCGCTGGGAATCGGCCTCGGAATCGTGTTGACTCGGCAAGGGAAATCGTTGGTCCCACCCAAGTGGCGGCCCAGAAGAGTGCCCCCGACCACCAGCGGAAACGCCACAAACGAGAACACCGAAATCATTTTGAAAATGGCCCCCAAGTGCATGGTATTGGACGTGTCGTGGTAGGCCGCTACGGCGTTGAGCACCAGGAAAATAATTCCCGTGGAGAGCGGCAACAGGAAACAAGTCAGGAGCATGGTAGCTTGCCAGTCGCTGTTCTTTTCTTCGAGGGTAGAGAAGTACTGCTTGTAGTAAGCCCCCGACTGATAGCCTGCCACAATGGCGGAGAGCGCGTAGCAAGTAATGAAGGTCATCACCAACTCGCCACGCTCCTCGTACACCTGTCACCACGAATACGTTAACACCAGAAATGATGAATATCGGTGAGAAAATGAAAAATAATGCCTAAACACTCCTTTCACACAAATACACAGGCAACCCCGCCTCAGCGTACACACTGTCGTTTCTGCCCCAATTTGCCTAGAGTACCACCAAAAAGAGGAATAGATGTGGATTTCTTTTAAAAGCCCCGTCATCAATCATCTCACGTGTCCGTGCAGAGCGCCCAGCATGGCGAAGCACACCGCCGCCGCCACGATCACCAACACTTGCCACCCAGTGCCCAGCATAGCAGCGAACAGGGGCAGCGCTTGCGGCTTCCGAAACACGTCGCCGTGGACCTAATAAAGTGGTTGATTGGTTGCGCAAGGCACAGGCAAGCGAAAACAATAATCAAGAAAGATTTCAAAAGATTGGAAAAAATATACACGTCCTAAAAAAAGAAAACCAAAATTGCTACCTCTGCTTTCTTCTCAGTGAGCAAACGCCTGAGTACCATTCACCCCCGCCCTCTAATTCCATACATACGGTACGAGCGCCCTCTCATTCCATACATACGGTACGAGCGACCT
>Ga0307979_1002717_pt1 | contig 12124 bp, 12 predicted proteins | sample OrgLakmetage1058_FD_201833 | JGI IMG/M metagenome (GOLD analysis project Ga0307979, IMG submission 201833) | Saline water microbial communities from Organic Lake, Antarctica - #1058 | ecosystem: Environmental > Aquatic > Non-marine Saline and Alkaline > Saline | place: Antarctica: Organic Lake...
GTGTAGTTTACCACCTAGAGATTTTTGTAGTTGTGCATAAGTGGCGTGCTTGAGACAAGTTTTTTTTGCGTGCACATCATTTTCGTGTTGGACTCGTTTGACTGCGTTTGCCCGCATTCTCAATTAGCCTGTACACTCACGACCTCCTCTTTTTTGAATGCATGTTCAGGTGATGGTGAACTCCTCGTGGACTTGCGGGCACATTGCCTGGCTCTGGCGCTTCAGCCCTTGGCCGATTGTGCTCTACCCCCCCTGTGGGGTGCAGGACTTCATGGACCAAGCAGAGGGCGACGCAGTGAAAGTGACCACCAATAGCAGCTGCGATAGCGGTGGTAGCACTAGTGTTAGCAGGAAGCGAGAACTCGTGAAGCCAAGCTCGACTGCTGCCGTTCGGCACATCGTCTCAGTAGGGCAATTCCGGCCCGAGAAAGACCATCCTCTGCAACTCCACGCATTTGCTTTGCTTCTCAAAGAGCTCAAGCCAGAGGAAGGCGAGGTACAAGGCGCTGTTTGACGCAATAATTCTTCGTGATTATGCCGATAATTCCTTTGCCTTGTAAAATACTTTTAACTTTCCTGCCTTCTTGTGCCCTTGAACTGTTGTGTTGGTCTCTATGGACTACTGCACATATAGGTGCGCCTCGTGCTGTTAGGCTCTTGCCGCGATTCCAGTGACGAAGCTCGCGTGGCTGACTTGAAACAGTTAGCTGAGCATTTAGAGGTGGCCTCTCAAGTTGACTTTGCCCTCAACGTTCCTTTTCAAGGCCCCAACGGAATTGTGGCATGGTTGAAGAAAGCAGATGTGAGTACATGGTGATGATGTTCTAGCATGATTGTCGTGAATTTTCCATTATTTCTGCTTTCTTTTGGATAATGCGGGGTAGGACGCGTAGATCTGTCTAGTGGTTCTGTCTTCTTCATTTGATTTTTTTCTTATCCTTCGTCATGTCTTTCCTAATCATTATTTCTATGCAATGATTTCTAAGGTGGGTCTGCACACCATGTGGAACGAGCATTTTGGCATAGGCGTGGTTGAAATGCTGGCCGCTGGCCTCGTTACTGTGGCACACGATTCGGCGGGGCCTCAAATGGACATCGTGAAACCTGCCCTGCCCATTGACGACAACAATGGTGATGCAAGGAAAGCAAGAGAAAGCAGAACTGGAGTGGGATTCTTAGCACATGATGCGGCCTCATATGCTGCGGCGCTTGCAAGAGCTTTACGTTTAACGCCTTCAGCAAGGCATGCTTTAGTGGAAGCGGCCCAGCAACACAGCCTCAAGTTTAGCGACAGTGTGTTTGCAAATCATTTTGCGGATCTGGTGACAGGGCCGAAGCATGGGCACTTGTTTGGAGCAACGCAGGCGTTGATTGGTAACAGCGGAGGCTCCAAAAGAGATGACTAGGAATGTTACAGAAGTACCAAATTTCTAGAGTGCCGTGATGCTACTTTGCTTATTAAGAAACCTGTAGTTAGAACTGGAAGCGCTATTATCTTAATTCAAATATATCGATTTCATTGAAATGAATAGATCAACGTGGTTTGATGTCTTATGTCGACACGACCAGAAAGTGCCTATACCAATATACGAAGAAAATGTGTGTGTCTCTCTCTGTCAAATCAAATTTTTATCTGGGTAAATACACTCTGACGCGCTGCGTATGTTTTGGGACGTTACCACTGGCATCAATTACGTTGATCGCGGTGCAGCGGACCCGCGACCCGCGCCACTGCAGTTGATCTTGGGCAGTAAATAGGAACCAGGGGATTACTAGAGTAATTCATGCGCCTGCCCTTCAAACACTATCCTCATTGTATTAGCCCGAGTTTTATGCAAAAGCACTTAGTTCCACTAGGTAATTTCCTCTTTACATAGAGCTCAATCCATCTTGATAACCCGATCTAAGAATTATTGCATGCTCATGTCGCACGTCGCAGATTTTTACCCCGTAAGGGCTGTATTCACCCCGTAAGGGCATAAATTGTGCTCTCATCTTGGAAGAACATAATAAGAACATGCAAAAATGAGTCATTCAGCGAGAGCATAGTCCATCACATTCTCAATTACATTGGCCTAGAAATGGCGAAGAAGCGCCGTAAAAAGGTTGAAAAAGAGGCAGAAGGCTTCGAGATTGTGGCTAGTGACTACAGTGCGAGCAATCCCAATGGTATTGAAGCAAGCAAACCTCGTAAGCGCGCCAAGGGCACCAACAGTCTTCGCAACGCGCACAAGGGCAGCAACAGTGGGGGAACTGGTTCAGCAGCAGAGCGCAAAGCCAACGAACTCTGGTTTCGCAAGTGCGGTTACGGGTTGGAGCTCTTTTCAGCGTACTACCAGGGCCAGCCAGGCCTCGTGCCTCAGGAAGAATGGGCCTCCTTCTGGACCTGCGTGCACACTCCTTTACCGGTGGCTTTTCGCCTCAACGGCCGCGGTACAGCTGCACGCGAAAAGCTAGAAAGCGACTTACTTCAGCTTGGCTTAGCGGCGCCCGTGCCTTGGGCGGCTGATCACGTGAGTGCTAGTGGAGTATGGCAGTGCAATGCTGACGTCACGAAGCAAACTCTGACCAAAGACGGCCTCGCTCGAGACGTTGTGCAAGCTGCGCTCAGTTCAGGTCTTTTGAACCGCCAAGAGGCAGTCTCAACTCTGCCGGTGTTTGCACTGCAGTGCAGTGTTGGCGATGCTGTGCTAGACTTGTGCGCGAGCCCAGGCAGCAAAACCATGCAGCTGCTGGACGATTGCTGTGGACTCGACGAAGGCGGCGATGATGATAGTGGTGGCATTCGTAGCAGCAACACTAGAGGTGGGAAGAGTAACAGCAGTGAGAGCAGAGACGCTCCCCGTCACCGCGATGCTCGCACCGCGCTGGTGGTTGCCAATGACGCGCACCCCGCACGGGTGAAAGCTCTGATGCAGAGTTTGCAGAGGCATGGCCGGACCGCTGCCGAGCGCGCCTGCTTAGCAGTAACTTGCCACCGCGGGGAAATGTTCCCAGCGCCGAAACGACCTTTCCACCACCACAAAAGTTCGGGGAAATGCATGGAGGATTCATCAGTGGCAACAAAAGCAGGCAAGAAGTCAGCGTCGAATGCTGCTGCTGCTGCAGGTGTACCTTCTTTGGGGTTTGACAAGGTCTTAGCAGACGTGCCATGCAGCGGTGACGGCACGGTGCGAAAAGACCGGTCTGTGCTGCCTCGCTGGACGCCTGCCGTGAGCAACCAACTACACTCCGTGCAGGTGCGACGAGACTCTTTCATAAAGTTCATGGCTTGTGCATAATATCTACAGCACGATCGCCTTTACTCAAATATAGGCCATCAAGAGCGCCTCTGTTTTTTAATGAACTTTCGACGATTCTTTAGGTAGCAATTGGGTGGCGAGGCCTGGAGCTGTTGAAAGTTGGAGGCTTGCTGGCTTATTCCACGTGCTCTCTCAACCCCATCGAAGACGAAGCTGTGGTCGCTGCCCTCCTCCGAAAAGCCGACCAACAGGTGCTTGCATTCTTGTAGTAGCCGAAATTGGACTTACTCAGTGAATCAGACGAATGGGCACAGTAATGAGCGACTCTGTCGTTTTTTATGTATAAGTTTAACTAGCTATAGTGTTGATTCTTACTTATTTAATATTTGGTTTCTGGCGACTGCTTTCTTGGTTGGCTGTATTCTCTTCTCAATCTCAGGCGCCCGGGTCCGTTGTAGTCGAATCATGGCCAGCCAGTGTCTTGCCTCTTTTACGTAAACGATCTGGGCTCTTTCATTGGCGTGTCGCTGACTACATAGAAAATTCCGACGGTGCTGAGGCAGCTGGCAGTGAAGACATTGGCAGTAGCAGCAAATTTGACAGCACCAGCACTAGTACCAACCATCAGGCTAGAAGAAACCACGGCAGCAGCATTGGAGGTAGCAGTGGCAACGGAGGTGGTGATGTCGAGGGCGGAGTGGACGTGTCTCTGCGGTGGCACAATAGCTTTAATGAAGCCCAAGAGCATGGCATGGCCCACGCGGTACCTTCTCTGTGGCCTCCCAGCGACAGGGAAGCCAGAGCGTGGCAACTGAACCACTGCTCGCGCTTTCTGCCGCACGACCAGGTGGGCGAGTGGATGGAAACAGCAAGAATTGGGAGTATTGAAAATGTGAATGTGGAAAGAAGTTGAAGATTACGTAAATATCAAGTCAGGTTTCTTTGCAGAAGTGGGATTATTCTTGTCTTTTTTGTGGACTAACATGCTTCTCCCGTCTCTTTGTACCCTTTTTAAACCAGAACACTGGCGGCTTCTTCGTAGCTCTCTTAAGGAAAGTGAAGCCCCTGACATCGGCGGAAGCCAATGGCCAGCCTGCGCCAGCTGCCCCGTCGCCACCTTCCGCAGCAGAGCTAGCAGCGGGCGTGCTTGAAGCTTTGCCGTGGTCCGAAGCCGATGCCCTCGGCGCTTCGGTCAAGCTCAAGAGTGCCGTTGCACGCAGGCGGCTCCTACGCCGCGACCCGACGGCAGATGCAGAAGCCGATGCAACAAATCTGGGTGCCGACGCGGATACTGGTGCAGAGAAGGGAATGGATACTTCAGAGGACAGCTGTGACGCTGTGCACGTAGGGCCAGCTGGCTTGCTTGCGTTTCCCAAGGGAAGTCTCTGTGTGGCTTCGGCAGGCCTTCCTCTGGAAGAATACAAGTTACTCACCACGTAGATCCATAAGTCAAAGAAACGCGCATTTCCCTACGGGCAGTACAAATCCAAAGAAAAGGCAGGATTTAAAGCATAAGAAAAGGCAGGATATAAAGCATAAGCGTCAGCCTTGTGTGTTGAAAATTAAATACTCAATGTAAGATAGAGAAAATTCAAGGGGGTTTTAACTTTTAACGAGTTACGAGGTAAAGGGCAGAAATAAAGAGCGCTCTATCTGCTATCTAGTCCCTAGTGTCCCAAGCACCAGGTCAGCCATATCGGCTATTTAATATACCTAGATAGCAGCAGAAAATAAGTGATTTGGCTAATGCGCGATAGGCCAGTAATCAAAACACAAAACACTCCCAAATATTATAACCCATACATGCATGAAGCAATTGATTGATTATTGATTGTCATTAGCGCCTCGCCTTCTCTTCTTTTTTTTCTCCTCTTCTTCGAGCGAGAGCTTCAGCGCACGCGAGAGCTCATCATCGTGCTTTTCTTTCTTTTCGTGGGGAGCTCCTGTACTTATGCTCAGCGCGTTTGCCGACGACGAAGAGAAATACGACGTAATGCGTCCAGCTTCGTCGTCGCTGTCAACGTTTCTAGGAGCTGGCCAGACCAGTAAGGTTACCTGAGCAAATATCAAGCATAAGATGGAATAAGATCGAATCCTTTAGCTCATTGGCACACAATATTACAAGATTGGATCCAACGCTATACACGGGAAACACTCACTGGCAATGTTGGCATGCAGCTCATGTCGCAACTCAAAGCGCTTCCAGTCCCGCTACTTCTGCTATCGAAAGTTAAAATGGTCGCCCGAGGGCAGGTTTCTCGAATCTCCCATACTACTGAGAGCAGATCGCTTTCAAGGACATTCGAAGCATCGCGCCTCTTTTTGCACCCGCCGCTTGATACGTTGTCGCGGGAAAGAATTTGCCCATTTCTCGCGATGAGCGCCAGCAAGTCTTCGAGTAATGCTGTGCAAATGACTGAGAGTTAGAGCTAGCAACGACATCGTGCTGCAAACATACCGGCATATGTATTATCATTAGAAAAGGGCTCCTAGCGTCTACACTCAGAACACGCGCGAACATACCTGAATGTTCAGCATGCCACCAATCTCGAACTGAAGGACCTAAAAAGATTTCAAGAGGCAGACAAAAGTCCCTGCCAGATTGGCCACTTGTCAGCTTCACATTCAACCGGGTTCGAGGCCCAAAAGGCATACTACGAACAGTTGTGGGGCTATCTTCAAAGCACTTCAGGCGCAATGTTCCTTGCTTCTAGCTAGCTAGGATGTGTAATATCACGCACAGCTCAGACTCGACTGTGAAGGTACAGAAGACAGAGCTAACTAACGAGAGCAGTCATGGTAAAGAATATACTGCTAGAATGGAGAATGGCTGGAACAAGTGCTCTCTTGACTATCTACTCCACTTCTTGCGCTCTATTATAAAAAACGTAGCGCTACTAGCTAGCTAGCTAGCTAGCGCTAGCTAGCTAGAGTCAAGACATACCTTGACTTGTCCATACTGTACTACTGTACGTGGTGCATAGCGCTGAGAGAGAGCTGACGAGCAAAATTTTGGTTACGGTTTCAGGGTTTGAGTTCATGCAGTACGTACGGTAAGACAGTAAGAAGTTAGCTACCTAGTTGCTTTGTTGGCCTGAAACCAGTCCTTCCTTCGGAAGAGGGGGGGAGGGGCGAAAAACGAGGCTGGCCGAAAGCAACACGCGAGAATAACGGAAGTCGCCGAAACGAAAGGCCTTGCTTTCGCCTTTGCCTTCGCACATCGCACTTAAATCAACTTAAAGATATTTCCATTTAAAAAACACCGAGATACTCAGCGATACCGAGATCGCAATCGCAAGATCGAGTTATTGCCATTGCCATTGCCATTACCATGTATTCACTTGCTCGTGTTTATAAATAACGTACACCTGATTTCGATCCGTTGGAATTTATGTAGAAGAACCTTGAGTTTTCAGGATATTCCTAGAAGGACCGGAATTAGACAGCTTATAGCTCGCAAGTAGAAATACAACGCAATGCGGATTATAATCGAAGAAAGAGTTTTCATTGACATCGTTCTGCTGTCTCTGCCTCTGTTTCACTCAGCGAAACTAGAGCGAGGATCAGTGGATTCTTGAGGTCTAAGAGACCCATAATCATGATCTGCACGCAGAGGCAATTTATGTGTAACCAGGGGTAGATTGAGTGCATGACCATCATACAAGCTTGCCCTTTGGCCAGCTTTCGCTGACAGAGTACCAGTAACGACAAGAACCAGCGTAAGGGCGCACCCCAAATAGAGGAGAAGTTTGACTCGATATGAACCAGTAAAGACCATGCCCAAGCTCAATTCAGCTTCACCAAAGTAAGGACTCTGAAGGACTTCATTGCGCCATCGCTCTTCAAGAGCGTTTGTTTGCTGAATTCGCGAGTCACCCCAGCCTTCTCCAGCCCACATGGGCTGAGCATTCCAATCCGCATTGATATAACTCCAGAGCCGAACGCTGTGCTCGGTAACAAACGCTAGGACGGGTGCGAACCACAGCTCCCATACGTTATCCACTGTTACGGAAGGATTAATTCCAAGTCCAAGTGGTGTCGATTCGCCGATCAGCAAGGGCTTCGACTGGTTCGCTGCAAACTGAGCGATTACGGCTGCTGGTCTTTACGGAAAAGAAATGTGTGTGTAAGTATACTTGTCCTAAGTGAACACTCAATATCAAATAGTTATTACCTTAGGCCATCACTACCACCATAAACTTGCCCAAAGAGGCTGACACCAACCCAGTCAACCACATCTGGACCTGGCCACCAAGATATGGTTTCAAGACCACCAAAGTTCATCTCTTGTACTCTGGCCCAAGAATGCCATACAATTTCAACATTGTCTGGAGCCTTCCTTCGAAGTCCATGAGCTACTCTTCGAAATGCAGTCTAAGTATTAAAAGGTAGCTACGTAGTAGGGAGCTAAGCACAACAGCTTACCTTGTAAGTTTCCGGGTCGTGATGGTTTTGCGGACCATCGCATTCATATCCCACACGAACGAGAACGCGGCGCGGAGCTTTCGATTCAATGAATGAACCTAGCCTATCAATCTCTTTATCAAGCACGCCATTTGAGGTGTCCTCAAGCAAATCAACGAGGTATAAGCCTAATTGTAAGTCAGCTGACGGATGCGCCGTCATGATGCCTTCAACGAACTCAATTCCACTACCGTAGTCAGTCGGCTTGAGCAATCCTGTTAAATTAGCCAGCGAGACGTAGCCCATAACAGCAAATTCTGACGGTGCACCAAAATTATCGACATAGTTTTGAATGCTTTGCAGATCTTGACCGATAGCTAGCGCTGCGGGTCCTTCTAAGAATGAGGCAAAATGTACACGCGAGACAAGTGCAATGAAAGCTAGCAGAAGTAGGACCGAAGTCATCTCCGAACGGCACGGGCTGATGAAACAGTAGCCGCTCTGCAGTGCTGAATAAGGTCTGCAATCACTCAATTACCGCAAGTTCGAAAGCAGCATTTTTGCTTTTCTGCCTTGTGTTGCACTTTTCCCAGTGCCGGTCTTTCGTTAGTGAATAGGAGTTGAACGGAACCGAAAGGAAAGTTCGGGTTTGCTACACTAACGAACCGAACTGAAAGAAAAGTTCGTTTCCAGCCGAATTAACGAACCCGCAGCGAAAGAAAAGTTCGGTTCCATAGACTAAACGAACTAGAAACGAACCCAGAATGGAACCGAGCTGCTATTTTGAAAACCGCGGGTTTCACTAATACGATTACGGAAATCGATTTGGAGCCGATTTGTGCTTATTATTTTTCTAATTACTGGGACCTCAAAGAAGATTTTTTCAGTATTCTAAGTGAATTTAAACTTTAAAGTCGAATTCAACTCGGAGTAGGAGTTCCACCCTTAACGAACGGAACTCATTTCTTAACGAACGGAACGGAACTAAAAGTTCCGCTACAAAAAATTAGTGAACCAACCCGGAACCGAAGGGAAAGTTCGTTTATTCTTCGGTTCCCTAAAAGTTCCCGGAACTGCCCTGCTGGGGCAAAAAAAATAGCCCAGAGAATTGCCTCGTGGACCTGGGACGTGACACACGAACGAGCACTCAGTCCCGCCGACTTGTTCGGAGGAGCCTTAATTGGCCTTCTGGAGCGAATTCGCTAGCGCATTTGCAGCTCAAGTGCATTCTTTATGTGCCTCTGTGACTGCTGTGTACTTGTCTTTCTTTGTATGTATTAACTAGACTAGACTAGACTAGAACTGCACTAACGAAAGACCGGCACTGACTTTTCCTACTGTACTGTATCATCCTGTTGTATACTAATGTAATACATGCCACAGAAATATTTGGCACCCGACTGCAGCGCGCGCGCCGCACCGCGATCAGCGTGAGTGGAATACGGCAAGGTGAAAAGGCAAAGGTTCGCGACCTGAGTGACAGCGCGTCAGAACAAAAACCATATCGGTGTGATGTGGCGGAGTCACGGACAATAATCCTTGGTACAGTAGTAACTTTTGACCTCAGGTCCTAAACATCAACTACGTTGATCTATTCAGTTGCCAGTTGTCGATCGGCACATTGGTATTGGTACATGCAGATACCTCGGTATGTGCCAGAAACGTCTATGCTATGTCTCCGCGCCTCATGTCCCGATCTGCGTTACACCTAAAAGGACACCAGACCGCCAATGCCTACGGGGCCGGGCCAAGGACACCTATGGGGGTGCGATTGCGATCAAAAAGCAGTTTCCGTATTTTACCTTCCTTACTTCTTGGTGCTTCCGGAATCTGAAATAAACTAATCTTCAATCCACCCAATTCTAAGGAACCTCGCACTAGGAACAATTTACACTTCGGCTGCAATTCAATTAAGACGCAGTTGTTTTGAAATTCTCATTTTCATTTTCATTTCGACTGATTTTAGATAGTTCAAGGGCTAGTTAGAAAATAATTGATATTTTTTTTCTGTTTCCTTCTTGTCCCATGGCCATGGCAAGGTTTCGCTCATCAAAAATAGAATTCCATTTAAACGGGACTCATGTATCTCTATTAATGGGGGCGCGTATACGAAATCGCGCATGCGCCTCCGAACCCAATAACCCAATGCCAATGCCGAGAATGCTTTAAGCAATTCGAGAGTGGCATAAGCTTTTACGAGAATGAAACTAGCGAATTGAGCACGATCTGGGTTCAAGCAAATGAATGGTGCAGCTGACAATTGCCATCGAGGGCCCCCCGTTGTCTCGGCACAACCAGAATGGATGTTATCTATGTTATCGCGCTAGTGCGAAAGGGCCTCAGTAGTCTCGACAGTGTTGAACCGTTGCATCCCCAAAAATGGGTTACAAGGTAACACTTGATCACAAACCAACGCTTGATTTTCTCGAGCAGTCACTTATTTCTTGATCTATTATTTTGACTCGGCCTTTAATTGTCTTGCACGCAACTTAGCTTCCAGGCTGCTGGTGGCGGTCAGCTCGCTATCCGATAAGTCGGTGCTTTTTGCCCTCTGAAATATGCACGAGCAACACAATTCCGCACAAGAATAATTATTGAAAGAGCAAGGAGAAATGGGTGCTATGTTACTCTTGTATCTTACTTGTGTGATGTCGCCAATTTTAGTGCACATTCCAGGATTGTAATTGACGAAAAAGCCTGTAGCGCATACACCTCTCTTGTCCAAAGGTACTTCTTCTTCAGGTTCAGAATTCGAGCGGTCGAAAGCTTTCATCCATGATTTTGTCTCATCCGCATTTGTTACTTGAGCCACTGCCAGCCATGCACCTCCGCTAATTAGAGCCCGCCTCCCAGCCATCGCATTCGGTGCAGCTTTTGGAGTGCTTGACTTAACGAAACCATGCTGTATGGCGGAACTACATGACACTAGGAGGGCAAGATAGAAAAATCTGAAGCCTAAGCCTTGCATATCGTTGAAAGGGACTGTCTTCACAGTCAGCTGCTCCTGTAGGCCGCCTTGCAGCAGGACTGCTATTGGCCGACTTATACTTTCAACTGTATCTTGTCTCGAGTCTTTCGCGTAAGTACTTATAGTATACACTTATTAGTAGCAGCCGCAGAAGGATTGGGTGCACATTTAGGACACGTCACTACTGAAGTCACAAGTCACGAGTCAACAGAGAGAGCTAGCAAAGCAAGCACAGCGCAGCCAACAAGGCCGACGAGTCACGCAAGTCACGCAAGTACAATAAGTTGCAGGTCGTTCGATAGACGACGTGGGCGACCATCTAATCGCTGCAGTCGCTAGGTTTACATAATCTTACGGGCCCATAGCTAAGTCAGGGCCTTTCGTAAGGCTGGAGGAAGAAATGCCTGACAGTGACTTTCGCCACCGGAAAAACTCTCCGCTCGTGAGTTCCGAAGCTGTTCAAATGAACGGCAACCAGGATGATGATAGCAAAGAAGCTTTGTTACCGGGTGAAGGCGAGAGGAAGCACAATAGCAGGGGGCTAGCAGGCGACTGGGGTTCCATTGCGCTGCTATCGCTTCTATACACGCTACAGGGCATTCCGATGGGCCTCAGCGGTTCAATACCTCTCCTACTAGCCAAGAAAGGTGTGTTATAAACGAATGGAGCTTCAATCTTCTACTACAACCTTATCACTAATATTGCAATTTCTTACTCAATTTTCTCTATTTTCATACCACAGTGGGCTACGCGGACCAAGCAATCTTTTCTTTCTGCTCGTGGCCTTTTTCACTGAAGCTGTTTTGGGCACCCATCGTAGACAGCTGCTACTTGCCAACTGTCGGACGCCGTAAGTCCTGGCTAGTGCCCGTGCAACTGCTGTGCGGTGCTATGATGGTGTTTGGTGCTGGCTCTCTCGACCTCTGGACGGGCGAATCACACCACCACGCTGACGGCAGCAGCAGTGAAGAAGCACCCCAACCGGACACCAAAGCCCTCACGGCTTACTTTTTCACGCTGTACTTTCTCATGGCGACTCAGGACATTGCGGTTGATGGTTGGGCGCTCACGATGCTTCGCCGAGAAAACGTGGGCTACGCTTCCACCTGCAACTCCGTGGGGCAAACCTTAGGCTACTTCATTGCGTTTGTGGGGTTCATTGCTTTGAATGACGCTGCCACGTGCAACAAATACTTGCGCGCAGAACCTGTGGCGGGGGTGGGGTTAGTAACGCTGTCGGGGTTCGTGCGGTTCTGGGGCTACGTGTTCGTTGCCACCACGGCTTACGTGTGGGCGTTCAAGCCCGAAGCCCCGGAGCCGAAGGTGGCCAATTCGGAAGGTGCCGCAGTTGGTGTGGAATCAGGCAGCAGCAGCAGCAGCAGAAGCTTAGCGGAGAAAGGTTGGGCCCAAGGAGCGAGTGGCCTCGATGGCCTCGGCTTAGGTGGCCAAGACGCTACTGTGGCTATCACCGATGGGAACTCGAACGGTGCTGCAAAAGCAAACGGTGTCA
>Ga0307979_1002725_pt1 | contig 12100 bp, 14 predicted proteins | sample OrgLakmetage1058_FD_201833 | JGI IMG/M metagenome (GOLD analysis project Ga0307979, IMG submission 201833) | Saline water microbial communities from Organic Lake, Antarctica - #1058 | ecosystem: Environmental > Aquatic > Non-marine Saline and Alkaline > Saline | place: Antarctica: Organic Lake...
GACAACATACATAGTTGATGTTTTGTACCGGCATCCCAAAAGTGCTGTGTGTCCGTCACTCAGTCACTCTGTTACATCACAGACACAAAAACCCTTGCGTGCTTGTTCTGACACGTTGTAATATATTAGCACGTGCTTAACATAGGTTCGCATACTTACACTATGGTCTCACACGTGTGACTTATGTGTGACTTATGACATGACGATAGCGTTTGTACGTACTGTACTCCTATACATAGTTCTGTAGCGCTGTGCAGCAGTAGGTGAGATCAACCGTGATGTGCGCTGTGGAGACCTCGATGGTTTGAAGGTTGAGCGACGACGAGGATACCGCGAGGTCGTGCGAAGTGTGCAGTAACATGTAGCGCGAGGATACCGCGAGGTCGTGCGAAGTGTGCAGTAACATGTAGTGCGTTACTTCCTTCAAACAAGAGGTCGGCAAGGTAGAGCATAAAAAGTGTAACACGATGACGTGTACTTCTCTCTCGTTCATCAACGAACAACGCGGACGAGTAACATGGAGACTGAACAAGGGCACATAATATCATCGGGAAGTTAGACATACAGAGCAACACTGGTGACGATAGTCAAAAAGTACTGGCGACCGAAACAACGCTTCTACACTTCGACACCATCTCAAACTGTACACCTTCTGACACTTCTTTCACTTCCCCTTCTAACGATCGCCTCCAATGCAGCCCCACTTCGAAGGATCTTGCGGCACATGCCATTGCGCATCGCGCCACCCTCTACTTCACTTCCATTTCAACTTCTTCACGCTCTCTCACGACATCCATTTCAAGGTATCGAGAGTCGACAACGGTATCGACATAAAAACCCCTTCGTTGATCGTGGCGTGGCGCACCCGCGCCGCTGCAGTAGCGGTAGCGCTGGACAGCCAGCCAGACAGCCAACAGCCAGCCAGCAGCCGTTGTTCTAGCTCAGCCCTTCACAGTTGTGTAGCCGTTCTTTGGTACATAAGGTACAGTACTACTTAGAGAAGGCGTCGTATCTGTAGTAAAATATCGCGAGGGGCAAGCCTTTAAAACTTTAGTACTCTTTACGGTGGCTCAAACTAACAGCAGATCTGTATCTTAATAGGCTTGCCAGCTGTGGCCAGAATCAATACGAATACCGTCAAGCTATACAGGAGAACCAACTGGAGCTTCTTCCCCTGACTCTCGTAAAATACAAGCTTTGACCGGCACCCTTCTCTAGCTAGCACATCGATTTGCCAGGCAACGTATGCTCAGAGGTTGGGCAAAGCTTTAAAGTTTCTTGCTTGCAGCGACACACCTTTTTTTCGTTCCACCGCAACGTGCGTTCGCGCGGTCTAACTGCGCGAAAAAGGCTTGTTGCAACGACTTCGCGTAAAGGGCCTCAAGCGGGTGGCAGTATGAGGCTATCCCGCGCATCTACGGATGAAAAAGACACAGAAAGCCTCGAGCCATTGAACCGTGGGGATGATGAGCCCGAAGATGGCGAAAATACAGCGTTAAATCCTTCATCCTCGCTAAATTTAGCTCCAGACAATGCGCCAACGAAGGCGTCGCTTGACTCAACAACGAAGCTTTGGGCGGCAGTATTTTATGCGGTGTCGTCTCTTGGCACCGTTTTTGTCATGAAGATTGTGTTAACGTCGTATAAGTTTCCGTCTTCCATGTTTTTGGCTCTTTCGCAATTCATCCTCACGACTTTTGTCTTCGGGTTTCTCGGAGCGATGGGCCAGCTGACTCTTGCTGCGCCATCACTGGAGCTGCTCTGGCGCGTGGCTCCCCTGACACTAATATTCTTGCTAAACGTGGTACGTTCAGAGTAATACTTGAATGTAATTGGCACCGGTTTGACCCTACTCTCAGCACCCTCTGACATCTTTCCTACAAAACGCCTTTCACCAGGTCACAGGGCTCGGTGGCACGAAAGAAATTTCACTCCCGATGTTTACCGTTCTCCGGCGCTTCAGCATCCTCTTTACGATGCTCTTGGAAGCAAGCGTCTTCGGCAAGTCTCCACCGTATGCTGTAAAAGCTTCGGTTGGGATGATGCTTGGGGGCGCTGTGGTGGCGGCGTTGAGCGACATCAGCTTCCACCCCCTCGGATATGGCTTAGTGCTCGCCAACGGTGCGCCAATGAACCATGGCCAAAGCTGCGGCTAAGCTCATTCAGCTTGCCTGAAACACGCGCTCTTGCTCACCCTTTGTTTCACGCTTTTATGTTGCTTCCTTTGCGTGCACCTAGATGTCTGCACAGCCATGAACGGCGTCGCTATTCGCTTCACTTTGGGGAAGCAAACCAAAGACGGAGGCGAACCTATTTCCAAAAATTCACTCCTTTTCTACAATTCTGCTCTGAGCGCCATCGCTCTGGGCGTCTTCATGCTCTTGGTCCGTTATCCCTGCGTGATTGGCTAATTTGGGAAGATTGGGAGGCTCACTTTGATGCCCCTTCTCATAGGTGTTGCCAGACGAACTTCAAGCTTCGATTGACTTCCACCTATGGGATGACCCTGCGTTCATCGCTCACTTCACCTCTGCTGCTGCCGCTGGGTATGACACTTTATCTTCGTCTAAACTAAATGAAATGCATACAGTAATTGAACAAATAAGTTGTGTATTGACGTGCAATAGTCCTTCCTGCTGCTATCTCTGAGCGCCGTTTTTTCTTGATGTCTTCGTGGATGTAGGTGCATCTTGAACTACGCCATCTTCTTGTGCACGCAGCGCAACTCTGCACTAACGACCACGGTTATTGGGTGCTTGAAGAACGTGCTGACGTCGTATATTGGAATGACGGTGGGTGGTGACTACATTTTCAGCTGGCCAAACTTCATCGGCCTCAACATCAGCATCGCGGGCTCTTTAGTCTATTCTTACGTCACCTTCGGAAGTGGCGGCGGTGGATGAATATTCTGGCAATTTCGTTGAATCAGTAATGGGGTTTCTCTTACGAATTATTCTCGCCGGCCACAGATAATTCCTAGGAATTCATGCTCGTACTCGCAATCGGGCGATTGTCCTCTTTCTTCGCCTGGGCTCTTCACTCTTCACCTCATCGCTCATCCAGCTACTAAAAAAAGATGAATTAAAATGGCAGTGCGGCTTTTGCGTATGTTCCTTTAAGCAAGTCATATAGCATATACCATATAGGTCCTAAAATCAGGCTCCATCTGAAGGGAAAAACCAATATAGCAAACGCGAGGTATTCGCGCTTCGAGTGAGCACCTCCACTTCCGTGCTGTGGGTGTGAGTGAACCATAAGTCAAATTCAACTGCGAATACATATTGATCTCTGAAATTCATAGATGATCCCTATTAGTATACCACTCTGCTCTCAACTTTCAGTATTCTTCAGCGAAACAAACAGCAGAACAATAGTATATGCTTAAGAGAAGAGGAGGAGAAGTAAAAAAAAAAAAGCGGCCCTCTGCGCTATGGTCATGAGACGGCGTGATTTGTGACTTACGACCACACCACAGCATGAGGCGAATGAAGCGAGATATAGCACGCGACGTTGATAAGCATGGGGTAGATGGGATGAATACTTCTCGGCTGTAGGCTAGCATTATCCAGGTCAATCTTCGCTCCATTGGGCCCTGTACAAATCGAGCAGGCTTCCAGTCTACTCTTCATGTTTAAAGCGGCACGCGGCCCCATTTCGACATCCTTTGCTTGATGCAAAAAAACGACATGGCGGCTGCTCATTCGTCACTTCAATAGCACTCACTGAAAAAGCAGTCGGCACTGGCATGGGAGCAGGTGCAGCGTCAAGAGATGGAGAAGGACAGAGCGGCGGGCTTGGGAGCAGTGCGGGATTCAAAGTTCCTGCCGAGGCAGCGGCTGCGTGCAGCGGTTGGAGGCGCTGAAAGGCGAGAAGAGTCCCCCACGCATCAGCCGCCGCATCTGTTGGCATACATGCCATTCACGAAGAGAGAAAAATAGAGTAAAAAGAATTTCTTAACAATCACCGCTGAATTGGTGTAAACTAAGGGCGTCTTTGAAGCGAAGAATACAACACAGGCAACATTACACCATGTACCCACATCGTGCGAAGTTTCGCTTGCAAGTGGCCATCTGGTCTGCGTTCGTGAAGTGCCACCTGTAGCCCAATATTAGTTGCATGCAGCTTTAGTGTCAGGGAAACATCACAAAACGATTTTACAGCATACATTTACTAAGGAAGCACACACGGGGGGTTTGGTAGCAGCAGCCTCACCAGCGCTCTTTCTTGATACTGCGCTTGGTCCACGCCATGGCACTAGGTTCAGCCAAAGTGAGAATAGCACTAAGCCCTCGCAAATGCTTTGTGGCTCCAAAAATGTCCGAAGACATCTGTAGTGAAGCAATTACAACTCAGAAAGATGGATTTTTGACAACAGAAAGAGAAAGGAAAAGAGCTCGACAAGAAATAACAATCGCCCTCGCTTCCGAGGTCTCACCTGCTCGAGGTCCGCAATAGGCTCGCTAAGGATTACACCAGGGCCAAAGTGCTTTGCGTCGCCCTCCAGACCGCAAAAAGTCTGCATGCAAACCGTTAAGGTTATCAAAGTGGGCAATGCAGAGTGACACAGAGAGCGCTGCACACTTTTATTCGACCCTAGAAAAATAGGCGAAGAAAGGGATGGGAAAGAGTTTGAGCTGCGAACCTTGATAAGTCGAGTGTCTGCAAGGAGAGCCACCAGCTCAGCTGAAAATTCGCCTCGAGGGTACTCAACGACTACGACCCCTGGAGAGGCAACCTGCACCATCAAAGCCACCCCTCCCTCACCAACCTGCGATAGCAAGGAAGCACAGTTCAGCTAGTATCTCCCCGTAAGGAAAAAGCAAACCTTGATTGCCAGGCAAGGCCAAATATAAATGACGGTAAAAAAGTTTGTGGCACACTAGAGGCTGAACGTGGGGCGGAGATAATTGTCAAGTCCATTCCTAACCTGCCGGCTCGACGTCCCTTCGAGGTCGACTCCAACAGCAGTACAATTGCATGCAGCGAGATCCTCGCGCAGAAGCCGATAAGCCACTGCCGGTGCTAAAGCGCGCGATTGGCCTTCTTTAGCCTCACTGCACGAGTAATATCCTGAGAAGCCGCCTGAATCGCGCCTGTCGACAGTAAGAACCTTTACTCTCTTCACCATTTCTGCTTCAAGCTCAAGCGACGCTGGGGATTCTAGTGAAGGGATACGCCTTGCTGGATGATCTGCCGGAGTGGCCTCGGCACTACTACCAGATGCACGAGAAGCCGGAGAATTATGCTGAAAGCGACACCTTGCACCACTTCGACAGCCTGCTTTAGAGTTATAAAATGTGCACTGCTTCGTTCCAACTTTGGTAGCATTGTTGTCTTGACTGCTCATGTTCAGTACGTACCTACGTGTACTACCTATAGTGCTAAAGTGTGACTCTACCGAGCGCTACTGTTCTTCACGAGGCACCACACCAATACACCAGTCAACAAAGTTGAGAGCTGTAGGCTATTCTTTTCAACAAGCTAGACATTTAAGAGCTATCATCCTGTAGCTCTTGAGCTCGCACACTCGCACGCACGCGCCGCGTGCTTGATTGCTTGCTTGCCGTTGCCGAGCCAGCCTGCCTATGTCATGCCCCCCCCTGTAAGTAGAGACCTGACGACTTCTGAATAAGCTTCGTGCGCTTTGTAGTAGGTCCTTCTAAAAATGGCCTCGTTTAAGGGGCTCCTGTTTAAGCAGCGAGACAAGGAGGCGACTGCAAGCGACGCTGGTGGACTTCGTGGCAGTATCTATTTACAGCAATCTGAGTGGCACCACGATGTGAGAGCTTGTGCTTGAAGTGTACGCAATACACAGCTCACCCGTGACAATATTGAGGATGAATTACGAACGCGAGAAGTGGAGTAGTCAGGGTGATGTCATGAAATTCAATGCGAGACATGAAAATATATCTTTTTGAGAGGTACTACGACATTAGTACTCAGTATGAATGCAACTAACCAATCTACTTCGTGTGCTGCGTCTGAAGGCTAATGCGATGCTGGGAACAACGACGAGCAATTTTGCTGATGTGCTACCGGAGGAGCTCACAGGGTCGAGGCGAACGAGTAACGACGGCTCAGATTTCACTTCTTTCGCAAATTCGAATGGAAAGTGGCGGCAGCGTAGTAAGATGGAGCAGCAGTGGCAAAACCGCGTCGGATCACGCGTTGGTCGCTCGATGTCTTCAACTACCGATGCAGCCTCAGCGGTTGGCGCAACTCCCACATCCTCAGCTGATAATGCACCCCGCGGATGGCTTTCCCGAGCTCAATCGATGGGAAGCGCCTCAGCTAAGTCCCCACATGAAAATGACACCCTAGCTGGTGCTTCCCTGGATCGACCATGCATCGTTGAGCTCCTAGGGGCTACCAACGTGCCTGCCATGGTGCAAGGGGCAGCAACGAGTGGCAGTGCATCGACTGAGGGCAGCTCAAGCGAAACCTTCGCTGGAGGCACCAATCCTTTTATGACTATGGCAGTAGTGCCGGGTAAAAGCAGCGTTAAGCGAGTGGGTAAGGAAAGGCGTTGGCCTTTTAAGAGTGACACTTGCTGCCCGATCTGGCATAAAGTGCGCGACCTTGGCAAGATGCGAGACGGCGATATGCTGAGGGTAGCGCTACACCACCACAACGACGATACCGCTGCTCCCACGATAGCAAGGCCGCGCATGTTAGCATTTAGGGGCTCAAAACCGCTGCCGCTTTCGCAATTGCTCGGGCGCGCGAACCTTCCGCTGGCTGGCATCGAGTTAAACAAGGTTCACACTTTGGTACTTCAGCCAGTGAAGGGCGCCAAGACAGGGCCACCTATCACCGTGACACTCCGCTTCATACCGCCACGGCAAGCACGAAAAACAGTCTTCATTGTGCGCCACGCTGAGAGGTAGCTCAATTGCATCTTTCTTCGCTCTTCTCTTTCTAATGCCATTCCTAATGGCTTCGCTTTTGGCGTCGATAACCTCAGTGATCTTCTTCTTGTTCTGCGTACTTAGTAAATGGAATCGTGCGCAGCGGCGGCACGATCTCGCAGGCTTGGCTGACGTGGACCATGGCTTGTCGCAAGCGGGGCGCGAGCAGGCGGAGCAGCTTTGGCGACGGCTCGAGCTCGAAGCCTGCCTCGCGGACTTGGCGCCTCAATCCAGCCACGCCCCCGAGCCGAGCCACAGCAGCAGCAGCAGCGAGGGCGGCGGAAGCGTGTGGAAAGAGTCCGCCAACGGGCGCTGCACTCCGCTGCGAGAAGCCGACTTGATGGCCGACGCCGCGGTTGCCCATTCAGTAGCGCAGCGCAGCGACGAGGAAGGCGCCGCGGCTGCTGACCACGTGAAAGCTCTGTGGCGCACGCAGGCAATCTGGGCGTCTCCCCTGACTCGAGCGATTCAAACGGCCCTCATCGCGTTCCAAGGCCACCCCACCCTCGCAACAAGGTACGGCATGAGTCTCTGTCTCCGTCTCTGTTTTAAAGTACTGCTAATATAACTACTCTGCCTGACACCCTGCGCCTTATTGCAGAGGGCTGCAGTTGGCAGCGGACGCTCGTGAAGTCAAGGGCATTGGGGGCCTCGATTCCATAGGGCGCGCGCGCGGCGAGCAAGGCATTCGCGCTCGGGTGGCCGAAGAAACGACGGAGCTGTATAGCGCACGTCCAGCTCTAAGGTAAGGAAGAGGGTATAGCTGCAATTAAATGTGTTGTAGCATCTGCTTGGAGACGGTGCCTCATTTCCCCCTTGGCTATTCCCTTTCCTGTTCTGTTTCAAATTGCAGCGACGACCCCGCATACACGACCGACCGCATCGTAAGCGCTCTGATGGCACCGAAGCTGGACGCCTCTGATGCCACCGACGAATGGTGGACGGGAGCGTTCAGTAGCGACAAAACCGAGGACGTAAGGCGCCTACGCAACGACCCCTCCCTCCTTTCTGAGTGATTCTTGCTAGTTGTGTGTGAGCTCGCCCTTGCTATTAAGCAGTGTTTACCTCCCACACTAATTGTGTTCCCTTCTTACGCCACAGGTGGATGTGCGGTTGAACGAGCTTTTAAATGCCATCAAATTTACCGAAGCGTCTTCAATTGCGCTCGTGTCTCACTCCAACATGTTTCGTGCGCTCCTGGGCCGCCACCTTCACCCCACTTTGAGAGCTACCAAGCCAGACTTGACACGCGACGCCGGCGCTTTGAAGCTGCGCAACTGCGCCTTAGTGCGCCTGGAATTGGACTTCACGCAGGATCTCGGCAACTGCATCATGTCTATGGAGCCCCTCTTTGTGAACACGCCCAGCGAGGCCTTCGAGCAGCGCCCGCGGCTCGACCGCAAGGCGAGCGTCACTTCTTTGGCCGGAAACGCCCTGAGCGGGGGCTTGTCTTCGATGCGCCGTGGCCGCATCGGGAGCATCGTGCTGTCTGGTGCTGCTGCAGTACCTGGTACTGTGGAAACGCCATCGCCAGCTGAGGCATTGGTAGAGACTACAACAGAGGCACCATCATCATCGGCTGAGGCATCATTATCGGCTGAGGCTTCAAGAAGATATGAGACGACATTAGAGATGCCACAGTCGCGGAAGGCATTTGACGACACTACAGTAGAAGCATCACCATCGCCTTACGGACCTGCTGAGGTGTCGTCTTTGCCCCAAGGACGTGTATATACGAAGGCAAAGACACTCAGAGCACCAGGTGCATCTAGCACGACGGCATGACCATATCTTCCAAGTACATGTCTTAGCCCAAGGAATCGGCCGTGATGCGTGGTGGACAATAATCTGAAGTACCCGCATTGCTTTTAGCCAGAGAGACATGAAGAAACTGCATCGATCAGGCGGATGCGGCATTAAACTTTATTCTGAATCTTTGGTGTCTTGATCAAGCGGCGTTCTTGTCAGTAGACAGTAGTCAGTAGTGCTGTGCAGCGATAAATCTTCCGAAGGCCCCACCTGTAATCCGCCTACTCTTCTCTCTTCACGCGTCCCATTCCCCACTCCGGCACCCCGCGAGCTGCGCTTAGTATCATTTACGGAAGTGCGCGTTACCCAATTATCCAGAGCATTCGGAGTTGAATAAGTTAAATTCCATGTCACATGTCAGCACGAGTTACGAGTTACCGAACTCGAACTCGAACTAATACAAACCCAAATGACACAGAAGCCAATGCTGCGGGCAGAAGTGTACGCGCGTAACCTGATCCGGAGATGTCAAATAGGCCTTCTACTTGTCTTTTTGCCTCCTTGTATCTCGTATATATATCAAATGAACGCCGTTTCTTTTCGGGTTTCATTAGGATTAGGATCGTGGTTCGCAAACCAATTTATCAGTCACAGCCACAGGTGAGCCATAGGCCATAGGCAATGGCAGTATTAATACAAATATCAGTTTTTTGATACTCACACCATTCTCAGTTCTCCTGATGCCTGATGTTGATGGCTGAAGGACACCTCAAGAGTAAATGGTTACAATTTTATTACGCGAAAGGACACTCAGCCCAGTCCGACTTGTTCTGAAGGCTGATGGTTACATTTTTCTGTTGCTATATGCCACGTGGTGTTTCTTTGTATTTTGGGGAATATTAACTAGACTAGACTAGATCTACTGTACTGCATATATCTAGATGTTAGGCGAGATACCAACTCCGATATACACAGCTCATTGACGTCATTGACTAACAAATTAGGGCGGTATCAGACCCGAAGCAAAGCAATTTTCAAGGGGTTCTTGCCGTCTTCAAAGGCCGGAAAGTCGCAATGTGGCTCGAGGACAATTGGATCTGCAGTCAGTGGGCGGCCGGCTTTGGCACAGCACTTGCTGCACATCTCAAGCCACTCGTCGCGGTCAACAGCGCTCACGTGGTTGGTTGCGAGGATGGTCCCACCAGCCTTGGTCGCGAGCACGCTTGGCTTGAGGAGCGTTTCGTAGTCCCGTACGATATCCACCTGGAACACCACCGCCTTGAAATAATGACCCGTTCATTGAAAAAAGAAGAAACGACTCGAGTAGAATATAGCAAAATAAAAAGATAAAAAAAAGTTCATTTGAGCAACTAATACAGAAAGTGAATCTCACAGCTCCGTAGGGCGAGGACGCAAACGTCGGAGGGTCCAGTACCACGGTGTCAAACTGCTGAGGCGACATCGTCACTGCGCCACCACCGCCATTGGAGGAAGAAGCAGCAGAACCTCTGCCTCGCCCTCCTGGCCTCCTGCCTCGCCCCTGAAAGGATGAGCTCTTGGCCGCCGAAGTTCGCCGCCCACCCGCAGGAAGGCCAGCCAGTTGGCGCAGCGACGGCAACGCGTCCGCACGAACAAAGCTGCCAAGTAGTAGTTGTTCGCACACCCAACAGCAACGAGGAAAAGCGGAGCAAATAAGCCACAACGCTCGTGCACTACAACACTTCCCAAATATTCCAAGAGTTGCGATCGTGTCACCTCAGGGACGGCAGTGGAGCTCGAAGCGCTGCAGTCACGTCTCCCTGTAAACCACTCGACGCGTCCACGACAGCCCCGCCAAAGTCCTCGAAACCGTTGAGGTTTGCGTTTACACGCCCAATTGCGAGCGCTGACGCGGAAAAATCGAGGTTAACGACTTTGCTAGCGACGCCTCGTTCGCGCGAGCCAGCCATGGCAGCTATCCCGGCAGTTGACGTATAGGAGAACGCGTTGAGAACCTGGTAGGAGCATGACCAGGGTGAAAACGACCATGCAGCGAAATACTTTGTGAACACAGGCAAGCTAATTAACGCACCGATTCGCCGCCATTTTCAGCGAGCCACTCGCGCGCCACTCGAAAGTCCAGATAAAAGCCTGGGTCTTGCCCTGGCCTCAAACCTAGAGAGATTCAAGAAGCAGAGTAGAGTCCGTGACCTTAAACACGAAGCACACGACCATAAGGATAAATCTTCGTCTTGCACACTTCACAACACCGACGCCTTTCTCACCGCAATCAAAAACGAGGCCATTTTCGCGAGCCAAGGCAGTTGGCGAATAGTTCGGTTTTCCCCAGCCTCCGCCCCATTGGCTGACGAGGCTCTCGCTCAGCTGATGTTTGGCGCTGACACTGTGGCGTCGAACGTAGACTTCATCGACTGCAGCTTGTAGACTCGAGTAATACTCGCGCCGCCGCCGCTGGTCACTTGAGCCCATGGAGCCTCGGTGGCTCAGAAGAGGCCGCAAACAAGAATTCAACCCTGCTGACTCCGTGACCATCTCTGCAAGATCATTCAAAGTCTCCGCTAAGGCGGATTCCTCAGCTCCACGCGAAGTCGACTGCTGAAAGTCATAGTCGTCTAACAAACCCTCACGAAACGTTTGGAAGAGCAAAGTGGGCCCATATCGGTCCACCTGTAGTCATAGCGCAAGAAAACGTTAATTTCTCCAGCTTGTTGAATATCAGTAGTCAAACCTTACCATCAGTCCCGGCAATCCTTCAACTGAACCGTGAAGAACTCGATAGCTGTCGGTTCCAGCAGCATCCCATATGGAGAATTGCCTCGACCGAGCTGCAATACCTGCCTTTCAGGAGCACACAGTCAGAAAAACTTCGCTACACGCTTCGTGACACAAAGGATCGAACTACCTGGAATTTGAAGACCAGGTCCTTCGACGAAGTACTGAAAGCACTGAAAATCGGTAATATTAACAGTAATGCAAGCAGTGAACTAAGAATCATGCTCACGCTAAAAATTTCACTACGGTAGACTAAAGCTACTCGCTAATGAAAAAGATCTACTTATTAATAATTGGAATTGTGAGCCTGGGAGAGAGCTACACGTAGTTTCGAGCTACAGATGTAGTTTCGAGCGTTAAAATCGGTGTGTTAGTAAATGTGTTTTATATCTTATTGTTGTCTTTCGATTCGAGAGGTGCAGCTCTGAGTGGCAGCGTTGCACCTACTAGCTAGTAGCGGCGTAGCGGCTACTGTGGCGGTATTACGGAGCGCGGATAAGCTCGTTCGTAGTTGTCAACAAAGTAAAGTTGATAACAAGAAGTCAAGAACAAGAACAAGAACAACAAGACGAAGTCTAGTCTAGTCTAGTTAATACTCCCCAAAATACAAAGAAACACCACTGTGGCAAATAGCAACAGAAAAATGTAACCTCCAGAACAAGTCTGACTGG